>Ga0184623_10001052_pt1 | contig 11972 bp, 11 predicted proteins | sample PLM1_100_b1_FD_133138 | JGI IMG/M metagenome (GOLD analysis project Ga0184623, IMG submission 133138) | Groundwater sediment microbial communities from an aquifer in East River, Colorado, USA - PLM1_100_b1 | ecosystem: Environmental > Terrestrial > Soil > Riparian zone | place: USA: East River...
AGGCGATCACGCGCGCGGAGATCAGCTCCCGAGCCATCTCGCTCGCCCAGTTGGCCTCGCCCCGATTCTCGCCGATGTTCATGTCCATGGCCGCACCGTAGCACTGGTCCCGCCGGCGCAGGACTTGACAGGGGGCACCACGGAATATCGGAAGGGTCAAGGGATGTGGCGATGGTAGGGGTAGGAGGTTGAGATCGCTCCGGCAGGATCGGCCAGGGCGATTGTGCTCCCTAGGGCATCGGTCAGGAAGCTCTTGGCACCGGCCGAGTCCGTATGGAGGAACACCTCGTCGATCCCGAGGCCGGTGAGGACGTTGGCCGTCGCGACGTTGCTGGAGTCCTGCTCCTGGACGATGTTGGCCCCGTCATACAGGTATTTCGCCGTCGTGCCGTCGACGGTCTTGCGTCCTCGTCACCCCACCCCGTCGTATTCGAAGCTCCCGCCAGCCGTATTGGTCGATCGGACGTCCATCCAGGGTTGGTGCGAGGCCGACCAGAGCGAGGCTCGAGCCCCACCTCACCCTCCGCATCGAAGCGCCGGACGAGCTCGTGCACCCACTGCCGGGAGACCCGGTAGTCCCGGGCCACCTCCGCCTTGGTCCGCCCCTCGATCCTGACCGCGGCCCTGCGCTCCCGCTTCGCTTGGGAACGCTGTTTGCGGGTGCAGCGCGCCCGGGACGAGGGGCGGCTTCCTCCCGGATGCGCCGGGCCCGCCCTCAGAACCTGATGACCGGACAGGTCAGGGTGCGGGTGACCCCCTCGACCGCCTGGATCTTCGCCACGACGAGCTTGCCGAGGTCGTCCATGCTGGCGGCCTCCACCAGTGCGATGACGTCGTAGGGACCGGTCACGACATCAGCGGATCTCACGCCCTCGATCTGTGCGACCTCGGCGCCAACGTCGGCCGACCTGCCCACTTGGGCCTGGATGAACACATACGCGGTGATCATCGCTTCCTCCTACTCGAGGAGGCCCTCGTCGGCTGAGGAGAGCCGGGTGAGCGGCGCGATCGTCACGGGCTCGTTGCGGAACAGATCCTCCGTCCGGACCTTGACCGACTCGGTTTGCGCTCCCGCCGCGAACACGACCGTGTCATGCCGCATCACCTCCGAGTCGACGTACGTCGGCGTGCCGTGGAGAGATCCGAGGGGTGGCATCGCGCCCAACTCGTAGCCCGGGAAGTCCTTCTCGATCTCCTCCTCGGTGGCCAGCCGGACGTGTTTCGCGCCGACCGCCTTCTCGGCCGCCCTGATGTCGAGGCGACGCGATCCCGGGATCACCGCGATCGCGTGACCGGACGACGTCTCCAGCACGATGGTCTTCACGACCTCATCCGCCGAGATGCCGAGGGCCAGAGCCTCGTCCATCGAGGTATAGGCCTGCTCGTGCGAGATGACCTCGTGGGGCACGCCCCGCTTCGTCAGCTGATCGGTCACTAAGGACATCGCCACCCCCCCGGATACCCGACGGTCCGAGCTTAGTCCTCCGCCACGCGGGGTGGATGGGCAGCTCCGACCCTGACATGAGCGATTCGAACCAGCGCGAGCGTCGGGCCGGGCCGAACGAGTAGCCTTCGAGCCTCGCCATCGGGATACCAGCATGCCGCATCGGGATCAGTCAGGGGAGTCCCTGACCCCGGGCGGGGCACGTTGGGTCCCGACGGAGGCGCGCGAGGAGTTGTAAGAGTCTTGGTCTACTCCAGGTACTCTCGGAGCTTCTGCGACCGTGAGGGGTGCCGGAGCTTGGAGAGGGTCTTCGACTCGATCTGGCGGATCCGCTCGCGCGAGACTCTGAACTCCCGGCCCACCTCCTGCAACGTGCGGGGGTGGCCGCGGCAGGATCTACCGGGACCAGGTTAGGGTGGTGAGTAGGCGATGGGAGCGACCGCTCGGAATAACGCTGGGCGTCGTGATGAGACGTTGGCATTTGATTGCCCGCATTGTTGTATCTCCGTTGTCGCGACAGCACAAGGACGGACCCGGACTGGACGTTTCGGACTTGGCGGCTGGAATTGGGTAGCTGAGGCGCGGTGTGAGCGCTGCTCTCGCGAGTTCGGAGTAGGGTGGGGGGGACAAGCCTCGTTCCTCGTGCGGTTGTGGAATCGCCTGCCGTGGTGGGTTGCCCACAAGCCTGCTGATTGGATTGTTCCCCATTAGCCTTTCTTAGCGTCCGGAGGCGTATCTGCCTTCACGAGCCACCCCAGGGAACCCCCGCTGGCAATGAAACCCGGCCATGCGACACTTGAGCAGAGGCTCGCTCCCGCACCCCGCGGAACCTCCGGCGAGGGTTGCGCGTCTAGGCCCAATGGAATGCTCGGTACAGATGTCATGAGCAAGAAGGCACCGGGAGCGGCTCCCCCAAGCCGGGAGGCCCGCCTCGAGAACCTCTACCGCACGTACTCGCCCGACGCTTTGCGGCTCGCGTACCTACTGACCGGTGACCGGTCCCTCGCGGAGGACCTGGCGCAAGAAGCATTCGTTCGCGTGCTAGGACGATTCACTGACTTGCGGAGCCCGGACGCGGAAGAGATGGTCCGCCGCCGTCATGTCGCCGCTTGGACCGGAACCCCTCGGCGAGGACGATGTCCGGGCCACTTCGGCTTCGCACAGCAATCCGCGACGACCTGACATCCCGTTCACCAACTCTCGCCCGGGCTCGTAGATCGCTGCCACGGTCCCCATAGGAGCGGAGAATGTGACTTGCATCTCCCTGTACGGTCTGATCGAAGAGCTCACGGACGCATCGATGCATCGGTCACTATCGGAGATCAGCCCGATCTTCAGCGATCCTCGCCACAACAGACTCGTTCTCCTGGGTGGCGACTTCAACACCAGCACCGCGACCGAAACGACTGGTCGCGAACGAGACAGGATCGTCTTGGACCGGTCTTCGGTGATGAACCGGCCGAACGTCGGGTTGTAGTACCGGGCTCGCTAGAAGTACATGCTTGATGCACCGTCGTTCTCCCGGCCGGTGAACTGGAAGCTGTTCATGCGGGGATCTTAGGCTTGGGGCCTACGGTATTGGCTGAAACAGCCCAGCTGATCTACGATCTCAGCCGGAGTGCGGAGCGGTGAGGCGCAAGACTCCTTGAGCCCTCAGAGAGGGCGATGGGTTTCTAATGTCGGCCATTAACCTCGCCACGTTGCCGCTCGCCTTCTTTGGTCTACTCCTTGTAGGATTCGGACTCCTTTACCTGCTGAGAACCGATGCTGTCTTCGCCTTCTACAGCCGTATCAATACGGGTTGGGCGCGTTACTTTGGGTTCTTCGGGGCGATCTCCCCCTCCTGGACGCGTCTAATCGGGTGGGGGCACATCGTGGTTGGCATCCTTGCGTTGGTCGGAGCATTCACATAGTCCTTGAACGAATTCACGTCGCGGTCCGGGGTTGGGAGCTTCAAGAGGGACCCTCTTCATGGCCGCGTGTGTGGCGGGGTTCCTCAGCCGCTCCCATCTGAGCAACTCTCGCTTCGCGTGCGCACCCTCACCGCCCCCTGCGACTTCGACGGACGGCGGAGTTGGGCACACAGCGAGCGACCCTGACGACCGAAGACTTCGGTCTCGTACCTGAGCCGGCCTGTTCGGCTGATTGTCACACTTGGGAGCTACAAGCCCTTAGGCTTCGAGTTGCCTCCCAGTGTGGAGGTTCTGCACTAGTAGCCTTGGGCACAAGCACGGGGTGGAGAGCGTATCTCTTTCGCAAGTGTTCGTCGGATCCATCTACGCGTCTCCTTCCTTGAATGCTTCCCGCGCCCGCACACCATCGCCCACGAGGGGATGGCGCTTCGTGTGCATCAAACAGGACGGCCCGCGGTTGTAGATCGAGAGCACCGTGCCGCATCAACCCCGCACCTGCGCCGATGCGGCTCGGCGTGGCTCGTAGCCAGGAGGTCGGGACTGAGATCCAGGCCGCTCGAGCGCGGTGGATCGGGACTGGCGGGAGGTCGTCATTCCTCATCGAGAAGTTCGAGAACGAGTCCCCTGACGCAGCGTTCGCCGTGATTCTACTGACGCCTGACGATGAGGGGCGGCTCCGCGCTCTTGGAGAGGATCAACCGAGGCCTCTCGCTCCGCGCGCGCGCCAGAGCGTCGTATGGGAGTTCGGGTACTTCACCGCCCTCCTTGGGCAAGGGAACGTCGTGGCGTTCGTGGTGTCCGACGAGGAGCACGAACGCCCTTCCGACCTAGACGGCCTTATCTACGTTCAAGTCAGGGCGATCGATGATCAAGACTGGCGAACCAAACTTGCCAGGGAGATGAAAGCCGCCGGACTGGAGATCGACCCGAACAAAGTCGACTAGGTCGTTCGCAGCGCGTCAGATCCGCCGCCGCGTTGCCCGGGACGTCCCTGCTCCAGACGTGCGCCGCCCATAAGGACGTGATGCTCAGTTCCCGGCAGATGGCTCCCGCCGATCCAAACTGGGAAGGACCTCGGCATCTCGCTCGAGATGCTCCGCAAGTGGGTGAACTAAGCGAAGATCGACGCCGCACACCAGGTCTTTGGCTCATCCCTGGCCTGCTTCGGTGAATGGCTGCGATGACGCCGTGTCGGCGGAGACCTCGATCCAAAGGCCGTCGAGCTCCTCGGAGTTGAAGAGGGCACCACCAGTTCGATCCGACAGCGCCGCAACAAGTGTGTCCCGGGGCACCGCTGTCTCGGGATGCCGCCCGTGGACCCCCGACTTGGTCGACATCATCGCCACCATCGAGCGGTCGATCGTTGCCGGCTCGGTCCAAAGATTGAAGAGAGTACGCGGGGTTGCGTTCCGACTTCCGTGATGTCCAACCTTGTACAGGTCCACCTCGCGGAGAAGGGCGAGGTTCTCCTCGACATCGGCAACCTTCAACGCATACTCCCAATTCTCGATCTGGGCGTCGCCGCCAAAGAGCATCCGCTTCGTCCCTCCCGCCCCCTCGACCTCGAACACGAGGATCACGCTGGTGTTGTTGAGCGCGTCGTCCATGACCCGGACGATCCGAAGGAAGGACCCGAGCTGCTCACGGTCAAGACGGCTGGTGAGCCATGTCGTCGGCCCCAGATCTCGCAGCGAGTCAGGGCCGGGGTCCGCGGACTCGACCCGGCTCGGGTGACTGAGATCGGCGACAGCCAGCTTTCGAAGGACGTCAAGAGGCAGGGTGCCGACGAGCTGTTTGTAGAGCATCCAGAACTCGCTGGGATCCCTCTCGCGCTGGCTCGTGACCTCGGCGTGCTGCTCGATCGTGGGCGGACCGAGCACGCGGACCCGGACCCCAGGTACGACCGACTCGATCCTCGTGGACATCCCATAGTTCAGGTACTCGCCGGTCCCCGCGGCCCATGAATCGAGCTGGGCGACCGCGTCGGCGTTCGACAGCTGCGTGAACGCCATCTGGTGCAGCTCGCCCGAGAGGCTCCGGCCACCGGTTGTCGCAATGCGGCCAGCGATTGCATCGGCAAACGCGCGCGCGTCGCCCAACGAGCGTACGAACGCCAAAGAATCCCCTCCGGGCCGCTCCGGCCCGCCGGTGAAGGTCTCTTCTGCGTCGGGATCCTCCGTCCACGGCCGGACGACGAGCTTCGGCGGTGCTGTGGCCCCGAGCAGGCCCACGATGCCGGCGGTGCCGAACGCGGACAGATGATCCCGGTGCCGGTGCGTGAGGATGACGACGTCGATCTCACCCGCGGTGCGCTTGTTGATCTCCTCTGCCACGCTCGCGAGCCCCTCCCACCCCTTGGGGAGACTCGTCGAGCCGAAGTCGATGAGGACGTGACGCTCGGATCGATTGTCGTCGAGGGGCTCGGGGTATGCGAAGCTCACCAGGAAGCAGTCGCCGAACCCGACACGGTGCATCCGCACTGAGATCTTCAAGGGAACGGGCCCGTTCGTCTCTTCGTTCACCGTGGCCTCACCACCCTTCCCCAGCCTGCTCGTCGGGCCGGTGGGCGAGCGCGAAGCGCATGCCGGCTGGAGCTCCGAGAGAGAACCCGTATCCGCCCTTCGTGTCGCGGATGCCTCGGCGGACCAGGTACTGGAGCCGCCTGGACTGACGAAGCCAGTCATCAAGCCCCTTGTACAGGTGGTATTTCACGCGTCCGAACTGGTCGAAGATGATCGTGCCCCCTCCCCAGACCTTGACCGGAGTTTCGCCCGGCAGGCGCTCAAGCGTGGAGAACTCCTTGGGGGCAAGCCGTCGCAGGTCACCGAGCGTCGCCTCGAGCTGCTGGACGTAGACGGCCACCGACTCGGCGACGAGGAATCCGTCGGGCCCGACTCGCGCCGACGGCAGGACCTCCTCGACCTTCAGATAGTACGACCGATCGATCTCCAAGACGTCAGCGTTCTCCCAGATGAAGCGGAACACCTCTTCGGGTTCGGAGCGAAGCGCAACGTAGTTGAAGTCTCGATAGTTGTAGGCGTCGACGGGTACGACCGAGGGCGCCTGCGGCCACGCTCGAGGCCGGATGCCAAAGACGCCGAACGCCTCGACCAAGGTGTCCCGGTATCGGTGCTCGTCGTCGGGAGCGACCTCCTGGTCGGAGATGAGCACGGCGTCCAGGAAGTCCGCGAACTCGAAGTCGACCGGGGGGCAGTAGTCGATCGCCCTGATCATCATCGAGAGCAGGTGCGTTGCAGACTTCGACCCCTCCTCGGCCGCCCGTTCGCGGTCGAGTCTGCCCTGCTGGATCAGCCCTTCGAGCCGGCGCCGCCAGATCTCGATCAGCGTCCCCATGACGGCGGCAACGAGGATCTCTCCGCGCCGGTGCGGCTCCTCCCACTCGGCGTTGGTTGGGTCCTTCCACGCCTCGGTCGGCTCGAGCTCGGCCGAGTTGCGAAGCCCGCTTCCCCGCTCGCGGTGGACCGCGTCACCGAGCTCGTCGGCCATCTTCACGAGCGAGAGCGTGCGAAGCTGATCTCGGTCGACGTCTGACTCCTGGACGGTGCCTCCCTCTCGGTTGGAGATCAGCCGATTCACGACCTCTCGCATGGAGAAGACCGAGAGCAGCGCCACGATGTCGGCGAAGGCCTCGTGGAACGCGGGCTGGTCGGGAAGGCCCGGGACGTCGAAGCGCCGGCGCAGCCCGTCAAGGATCGCGTGGGTGGTCTCGTGGGCAACGATGTCGTGTGACAGGCACGTGAACACGGTCTCGCCGGCTGGCGTGTAGTCGCCGAACAGCAGCGCCTGATCGACGTCGGAGTAGTACGCGTTCGCTTCCTGGAAGGCGTGCGGCACGAGATAGAGCTGATGGGACCGAAACGCCCACGGGATGCGACGACCGAGCGCGGACTCAAACGCAGCGAGCGTGCGACCGGCGATCACGTAGAGGTTCTGAGCGTGGAACCGGCGGTCGTCGATGAGCGCTTTGTCGCTCACGTCTTCGAAGAGGTCCCTCGCCTTGGCGTCGCCGGTCGAGAAGTCATACGGCGGTGCCACCTGTCGGCCGACCGGGTCGTAGTCCACCAAGTGGAACCGCGGGCCGCGAGGACCAGGCCGAACCGTGTGCGCCGGGATCCGCACCCTTGCCCGAAGCATCTTTCGTTCAGCGTTTTTCGAGTTCGGATCCTCAACGCTTGGATCCTGCGCGAGGATGGTGAACTCGAACGACCTGGGGGTCGGGGCCGTCTGGACGGTCGCGGGAAGCATCGACCTAGTGGTCCATGCCGACCGACACGCCGTACGTGCCGGTCCCCGACGGCCAGTAGTGCCGGATCCGGACCTCGTACGCCCCGGGTGAAAGCTCGTGTACGACCTTGGCGTTGAGCGTGATCCCGCTGTCATCGTCGGAGGCGACGAACGAGGTGGGGTCGTTCGGGCCGAACACAGACATCACGACATCCGTCGCTCCCGATGTCTCGATCGTGTACTTGCCCGGGCTCGCTGCGGTGAAGTGGTAGGTGTCGACCTCTCCGTGAACGCCGATCGAGCCCTCAGCCGGAGCCCCATCGACCTTGAGTTCTCCATCGGGCTTCGGCTGGAGCGGGTACTGGCCGGCGATGAACTCCCTGTCCATCTCCGAAAGCACACGGTTCATCCCGACCACGAGCTTCCCGTCGGTGAACGGGGCGGGGATGGGATACGCCATGATCGAGGTCGGGTCAAAGGCCGAGTACTGGGTCTGCGTCTTGCTGTAGAGCTGGAACAGGTTCGTGTCGACCTCGTCCTTCGTCCAGTTGTTCGGCGGCCCCTCGTAGTACTTGTACACGGCGGCCTTGTTCCACGGGATCCCGGCCACGGGGTTTTGGTGCTCGTGAATGCATCCGATGGCGTGACCGAACTCGTGCGTGACCACTCGGGAGTACTCCTCGTTCCCCGTGTCGGGAGTGAGCCATCCAAAGTTCATCGTGGGCTCGCTCTTCGCGATGCTCAGGCACTGCGTGCCGATCCAGGACCAGGACCCCGAGTCCTCGAAGGCGATCCTGATCTCGGCGTCGGGGTCCGAGCCAAAATCAAAGGTGATGTTCGCGTACCGGCTCCAGGCCTCGGCGTACTCAGGGATGCGAGCCTGCACGGTGGGGTCGCCGTCGAGGAATCGGACGCGAAGCTTCTTTCCGCTCGTGGGCCACATGTTGCCCGTTTCCAGGGCGAGCCTCAGCGGATGTCGAGCGAGGGATCCAGGGACGATCGATCCTGTCGGGATCGGTGAGTTCGCTGGGTTCTCCTCGATGGCTCGGTCGGCCGCTTCGATCTGCCGGTCCGGGGGGAGAATGCGGTCCACACACACCTTCAGTTGCTCAGCCATGTGGTCCTCCCTTCCTCGCAGGACGACGCGCACTACTCACCTGGTGCGCCTCGCCGGTCAAGGCGACCAGGAGGGCCTTCGGGCAAGCGTACGCCGTCTTGCGGTGCTGGTCCGGACGTGTCCGCGCGAGAGAGCAAATGCGAGTGCGCGAAGCGGTCGCTCGACCGTCGATCGGCAACGCGGTCACGGAAGCATCACCTCATACCTCATTCGAGCGGGGGTGCCGTGGTTGGCAAGTCCACCAGGCCGGGGTGGTAGCGTGCGAGCGTGGCGCCCGTAAGCCACCATCCCCGATAGACCAGGAGCCTGCACAGCCGGGGATCGAGTTGGTCGAAGACCGTTGGAACGAACGCGAGATCCTTCCCCTGCCAGGTTCGGTGCTCTGGGTGCCGGGCCTGCCATTCGTCGACGCCTGGCCCCGTGACATTGCTGGCGAGTTCCGTGAGCACCCCCCGACGACCCCACTTCGGCGTAGGAAGCTGATCCCTGACGGCAGTCTCGAGCACCTGGAACCGGTCGATCATCCAGCGGGTTCGCAAGCCTGTGCTCTGTCGGTAGAGCAGCGAGCTCGATCTCGCGAGGTCGCGGACGATCGGGATCTTTCCCCACCGACCCGTCACGAAGACGCCCCCTGCGTTCATGGCGATGAGGAAGACATCTTGGTAGCGGTCGCTATCGAAGGCTTCGAGCCCGGTGTTGTCGTACGCCCCGCCGTCTAGGAGCATCGGCTCCCCACGGCCACGACAGGGGAAGGCGATGCCTCGCACTCGTACGGGGGCGAAGGCGCCGGGGACGGCCGCGGAGGCTGCTACGGCGGTGGCAACGTTGACTCCTGTTCCTCTCGTCGTCGCGAGCCCAACGACGTAGTCCCCAAGCACATCGCGCTCAAACGCGAACCGCACCCCGGTGGTGAGATTGGCCGCGTTAATTACGAACCGGCATCCCTCGTCAAGGCTCTCTAGCGTGCGCTTGTGGAAGAAGCGGTGGTCGAAGGCCCGAGCGAGCAGATCGGTGCGGCTCTGACCGCCCACGGCCCGCCAAAGGTTACGAATCAGTTCCTTCTTTAAGGAAGAGGCGGTGATCGAGTGAATGATTGGATCGATGACTCGCGCATCGAGTGCCTCAGCACTGAAGTCGGCGTTTCGTAGCTGGTCCCACTGGCACGCGAGCACGCCATTGGTGATGGAACCTCCGGAAACCGACGAGATGAAGCGAAGGTCGCCAAGGCGGCCGACATCAGCAAGGAATCGCGCCAGGCCGAGGGCGGCTAAGGTCGCACGAAAACCGCCCCCAGAAAAGGTGAGGGCGAACGTGGGACGACCGTCGACGCGGCCTGGATCTCTGGGTCTGAGCGAGTCCCCGCAAGGCCTAACAAGATCCTCAAGTCCTGAGCCCAGGGCCGGCGAGTGCAGGGGTGACGGTGGGATCTCTCTCATTGGTGAGACTCCCGCGGGGTCAGGCCCGGGGCCGAGCGCGGTCGTTCCAGGCTTCTCATAGAGGCGACCCGTGGTTCGAGGTGCGGGCCAGGCGCGCCGAGGCCAGCCGACGACTTCTGTTGGGATCGAACCACGAGCGTTGCCCCCTCACGATGGGATCCGACGCCCCCTAGCACCTCTTATTTTCGGCTCGCGCTCGATCGTTACGGGACCAGCTTCAGTCCTCTCGCCCCCCTCTTGTCGCACAGAGTGGCGATTACCGATCCGGTGCCGTAGGACGATGCTCTGGAGCCCTCGCCCCCCGGCGTCGCTAGGAACCGGCGCACGGGCTCCGGACCACTTTTCGCACTGTCTGGCCAAGGCTAAGCGTCCGACTCCGAACCACGGCGCTGCCCGTCACACGCTAGCGATGCATCACCAGGTGGTGTTATCGGGAGAAGGACCTACAACACCGGACTTGGTTGTGCACGGGCGGGGTGTGAACAAGCGATGAGGCACCCGGTCCTCACCTGAAGGGCGGCGACGCCGTCCGTACTCTTTCCGAAGCTGGGTCGACTCCGTCTGGATAAACCGCTCCACGCGTTCACCGCCGAAGAGGCCATCGCCTCTGGGACTGTCGACCAGGTGCGTGTACCCAGCGACTGGAGCCGCCTTCCAGAAGGCCTCTCGATCCGAGTCGTAGGCGTATCGACTCCCACAGGCACCGTCATCAGATGGCGGCTACCCTCCGCACGCACCATCGAAGACACACATGTGAACCGCCCCGGGTTCACTGGAGGCTCGGTTCCTTGAGTCCGGGGGTGTGGCTGGGGACCTCCCTTCGGTGGTAGGCGTCCTCGAACTCGGCCGGGGGGACGTGGCCGATCGGTTCGAGGAGGCGGCGGTGGTTGAACCAGTCGACCCACTCGAGGGTGCTGTACTCGACGTCGTCGATGCCCTTCCATGGGCCTCGCCGGCGGATGAGCTCGGTCTTGAACAATCCGATGATCGTCTCGGCGAGCGCGTTGTCGTAGGAGTCGCCGCGGGACCCGACCGAGGTGACGCCGCCCGCTTCGGCGAGGCGCTCGGTGTAGCGGATCGCCAGGTACTGGCTCCCTCGATCGCTGTGGTGCACGAGCCCTTCGAGTTCCCCGCGACGTTGCCAGATGGCCATCTCCAGGGCGTCCAGAGCCAGGTCGGTCCGCAGCGACCGGGAGATCTGCCAGCCCACGATGAACCGACTGTACGCGTCGACGATGAAGGAGACGTAGACGAACCCCGACCAGGTCACCACGTAGGTGAGATCGGCGACCCACAGCTGGTTGGGCCGCGACGCCGAGAAGTCACGCTCCACGAGGTCGGCCGGCCTGGGGGCGTGCTCATCGCCGATGGTGGTCCGGCGGGTCTTCCCACGAACGGCACCACGCAGGCCCAGCGTGGCCATGAGCCGCTCCACGGTGCACCGAGCCACCGAGATCCCTTCCCGGTTCAACTGCCGCCACACCTTCTCGGCGCCGTAGACCCCGAAGTTCTCGGCGTGCACCCGTCGGATCTGGGTCTTCAGCTCGGCGTCGCGAACCGCTCTCGCCGACGGTGGACGTCCCTTGGCGCCGTAGTACGTCGACGGGGCGATCGGCAGGAGCCTGCAGATCGGCTCGACCCCGTAGCGGTGCTTGTGCTCGTCGATGTAGGCGGTCATCTGGTCGGTCGGCGGTCGAGCTCCGCCCCGAAGAAAGCCGCCGCGAGTTCAGGGGGTCAATGCAACGATCGCCGCGAACCTATCAGCTGGCGACTCGTACGCAAGGGTCTTCCGGGGCCTCGTGTTGAGCCTCACCGCG
>Ga0184623_10001053_pt1 | contig 11962 bp, 8 predicted proteins | sample PLM1_100_b1_FD_133138 | JGI IMG/M metagenome (GOLD analysis project Ga0184623, IMG submission 133138) | Groundwater sediment microbial communities from an aquifer in East River, Colorado, USA - PLM1_100_b1 | ecosystem: Environmental > Terrestrial > Soil > Riparian zone | place: USA: East River...
CAAGAACCTCCCTCCAAGTTCTTCCCGACTGCGTCGGGGATACAACGAAGCGCCTCACGGCGCACATGTCCATCCGGTCTGCGATGAGGTGCCGGCAGGCGCCTTCGATGACACCGGTGGCGATCGGCCAGCCGCAGGCCAGCGCGGTGGGGTAGTCCAGGTAGGGCTGCTGGTTGGTCAGATACTTCATGGTGCGCCCGATCCCGGTGCGTCTGTCGTCTTGCGTGTCTGTGGCTTGGGCGGCCAGTTCGGTGATGACCTGGTCGACCTGCCCGGACAGGATCTGCCGTGCCCGGTGACGTACCCACGTCTCGGCCGCTGGGTCGCCCGTGGAGTGCAGGCACCAGGCCGCCGTCCAGAGGTATTCCAGGACGTGGATGAAGTCGATGATGATCGTGACCTGCACATGCCGTGTTTCGGCTTCGGCGGTGACCCGGTCGATCTGGTGGGCGTTGCCGTCCAGTAGGCAGATCCATCTGCGCCGGTGTTCGGGGTCGCGTCGGGTGGCTTCGTCGAACATGGTGGTGATGACCTGCGCCGCCTCCTGGACCACGCTCGCGGCCAGCCACTTGCCGCGGGTCACCGGCCCGGCCCGGCGGTCCTGGCCGGCAGGGGGCAGGATGTCATCCACGGACCGCGGGGTAGGGACGCAGTCGAAGACGCTCACCACCTCGGCCATCCTCTTACGGTTGCGTTTCTCCCCAGCCGACAGTCTGGTGGCCAGCTTCTGGCTGGTCCGGGCCTTGGCGGTGGTAGCTCGCAGCGCCTCGGGGCGCATCACCACGCCCTTGGCGTCGGCACTCATCGCCAGCACTGTCGCGTCGGGGGTCGGGTCCGGGCGACGCTGGGCGTAGAAGTCGTCGACGTCGACCGCGGCGCGAACGGTCAGGGCCTCGACCTGACGCTTGCCCACCCGTGCACCGGTGGCCCAGGCGATCGAAGCCACCGCCTGAGCGAACGATCCCTGTGCGGCCTGCACCGCAGCCAACCTGCGTAACCCGTGTGAGTGTTTCTCCGTGGGCAGGTTGAGCACCGCGTCGGCGGGGTGTAGGTCGCTGTGGCCGCGCTGTCGGTAGGCGACACGGTCCACGACAACCTCACCGAAGATCGTGGCCAGGCCACGTCCCCGGCCGACCTCGATCTGCCGGCGGGTGACCCCGACGGCGTCGACCACCTCCGCCAGGAGTTCCTCTCGCTGTGCCCGCAGGTCAAGATGGTCTTGCACGGCCTGTCGGGCCAGGTCACGGAACCTGGCCGCGAGCTGCGCCTCCAGATCACCGTGTGCCAGACCAGCCGACTCGTCGCCAGACAACCAATCCACGGCCCTCACGAACAGATTCCGTAGTCCGCCGAACGGGTCCTGATCGGCCTCCAGCGCGTACGCTCGCACACGGGCTCCTTCTTCTCCGGTTTGGACTCGACACCCAAAACCGTAGTGAGAAGGAGCCCCTTTCGCCTATAGATCATCGATCGCACCGCGACGCAAAACCACCGGCCAGCCACCGCCCCTCAACAGAGCCGCACCCTTTCGGGATCGCGAAGCGTGGCAGGTTGCCGTCGGGGAGGCAACCGGCGGGAATCGTGCGCTGGCGATGAGTGGCGTTCGAGGGCGAATTGCCGCGGCGCCGTTGCGGCTCACTTCGACAATCTGGCGCTGCAGGGATGAAAAAACGGTGTAAGGCCGGCAGGAGTCGGCGCCGGTGGCTCAGGTATGAGGTGTGACAGTTAAGGGCGGGACCGCCGGGGATGTGCTGGCTGGCTGCACCGGGATCTCCAGCCCGATGGGGCGTCCGAGGGAGGTGGACAGCCAGTCGAAGGCCGGCGCTTCCATTGCCTGCCAGGTCGCCGCGTTGTGTCCGCCGCCGTTGATGTAGGACGTGGTGACGGACAGCGGACCATGTGCGGCTCGGGCCAGTGCGAGTGTGTCCTGCAGCGAAACGCGGTCAGTTCGGGCGCAGGCGAGGTACAGAGCGACGGCGGGAACCGGCAGGTGTTTGAGCCGCCACAGGTCGTTGTAGAGGGTGTTCTCGGTACCGTTGCCGATGCGGATGCCTGGTTCGGCGTAGCCGGACAGACTGGCCGCGACGGTGTATTCGCCAGGATGGCGCAGGGCCAGGTCGGTCGCGCAGTACCCGCCGGCGGAGAATCCGACGAGCCCCCACCCGGCGGCACGCACGTGGAGCCGGGCACGGGCCGCGGCCGGCACGTCGACGGTCAGGAACGTCTCGGCCTGCGCCCCGCCGACGAGGTTGGTGCATTCCGTGTCGAGCATCGGCGCAGGTGTCTGGTAAGGGAACACCACGACGGTGGGTGCCATCCGCCCGGCGCTGATCTCGTGGTTGAGCACGGTGGCGACGGCGAGTTTGTTAAACCACTGCAACGGCGATCCGGGGTAGCCGTGCAGTGCCTCGATGACGGGGAACCGAGCGGCAGGCTCGCCGGCGTATCCCGGCGGCAGGTAGGCGTACACGGGCAGGGTCAATCCGCTGGTCTTGCCGGCTACGGTGAAGCTGACGATCTGTCCGGCGGTTCCCTCGCCGGCCGGGGTGGCCGGGATCGGGTTGGCCGCTCCGTCCGTTGAGCCGAACAGGCTCGACCAGGTCGGGTAGGTGTCGACCTGCCGGTTCACCCAGATCAGGCCGGTGGCCGACGCGGTGGCCAGGCTTGCGCCGACGGCCACCGAGCGCACCAGGACCCGCGGCCATCCGCGGCCGGCGCCCCAGAAGACGCCGAGTACCACCGCAGCGCCCACGGTGGCGGCCAAGGCCAGAAGTTCAGTGGCCAGGCTGTCCGGGGACATGGCTTCCTCCTGGAATTATGGCGCGTAACAGGCCGGCCAGGGCCGAGCCCGGAGGGCGTCCAGTGGGCGTCCGGTGCCGGAGGTGATGCTGCGAGCGGTGCTGGATCGGCACGTAGGTGGCGGCCGGTGTCGAGGCGGCAAGCGGCGGCGGCGTCTGCTGGCAGGCCCAGACGAGAGCTGTCTGAAGCCCGTTCGCGGGTTCGGCGGCCAGGTACACCGATGCGGCGGCGGGTCCACGATAGCCCGCCGGGGTCACGGTGGAGGCGCCGGGTGCGGCCGGGTGTACCGCCGCGGGGGCTCCGACGATGGCGAGGGTGATACCCGCGGGCATGGGCTGTAGGGCTGCAGCGGCCGCGCCGCCCGGCCGGCGTGGACGCTGACGGGCGGTGACGACGGTGACCGATCCGAGAGCGGCGGACGCGTGCGTAGTTGGTTTCGCGTTCGGCGTGTCCTGCGAGACGGTGCCTTGCACGAGCGCGATCGCCGGGTACAGTCCGGGCGCCGCGGCGACGGTCTGCTGGGCGAGCCCGGCGTCGGATGCGCCGGCGACCACGGCCCAGCGGCGCCCGGTCACGCGAAGGTCTCGGGCCAGCGCCGTGGGCAGCGTCGTGGCGAGGGTGTTCGCCGTGGTCGCCGAGGTGGTCCGCGCGAAGACGATGACCGCGGCGCCGGCGTCGCGGGCGGCCGCGGCCTCGATGGTGGGGGTCCACCCGCCGGCCCCGTCGTCGATGACCAGCAGGGCCGGATAGAGCCAACCCGGGTGCTGCAGATACCCGGTGGGTGTGACGATGGTCGGCGCCTCGGCCAGGTGCCAACCGGTCCAGCCGCTGGGCTGCCAGGTGAAGGCGACGCTCTGGTCGAGATGGGTGCCGGCGCGGGTGCGCAGCCACCGGTCGAGGTTGCCGGGCTTGGTGGCGAAGGTGGTCCCGGTGGTGCCGGCCGTCTGCAGCAGCGCCGCCCAGGTGGGGTAGAACTGCTGGGAGCGGTTGACGACGAGTCCGACGCTCAGCAGCAGCAGTGCCTCCGTGAGGAGCACCCCGAGGGAGCGCAGCAGGAACCGCAGGCGCCGTCCGCGGGTCCAGATCAGGATGGTGGCAGCCAGGGCGGCGGCCGTGGCGAGGATCGCCAGGGTGATCAGTGGTGTGCCGGTCAGGGACATGGCGTCTCCTCGTCCGTGCAGTGGTCGGCGGAGGCCGGTCCCGCCCGATGCCGGGCGGGACCGGACCGGGGTCACCAGTGCGAGCTGTTCTGCAGGATGCGGCGACGGTTCTGGTATTCCTCGGTGTCGATCTCGCCGCGGGCGAACCGTTCGTCGAGGACCTGTTCGGCCGTTGCGATGGTCGGTGCTGCCGCGGGCGTGCGGCTCGGGATCCGCCGGGTGACGGCGCGCGCGAACAGCACGATCGCGGTGACGAGCAGGGCGATGACGGCGAGGCGGATCACGGCGATCCCGGCAAGTTGCCAGACGGTGAGGCTGAGGCGGTGGGTGATGAGGCGGTGGAGGAACATGGTCGGCCCCTGGGACGATGGTTACTGAGGGCGGTCAGCGGGTGGGCTCTGCGGCGAGGATGACGGTCGCGGTGTGGGTGGTGCCGCCGGCGGCGACGGTCAGGGTGACGGTGGCGCCGGGGTTCATCGCGCGGACCTGGGCGGCCAGCGAGTCGGCGTCGTCGAGGGGCCGGCCGTTGATGGCGATGACGGCGTCCTTGGCGTGCAGGCCGGCCTGGGCGGCCGGGGAGCCTGCGGTCACGGCGGCGATGACCGCGGCGTTGTGACCGGTGCCGTCGACGGTGACGGTGCCGTCGGTGAACGTGACGCCGAGGTAGGCGTGCTGGACGGCGCCCGCGGCGATGATCTGGTGAGCGACCTTGGTTGCCTCACTGGAGGGGATGGCGAAGCCGAGGCCGATGCTGCCGCTCTGGGTGCTGCCGTTGGTGTCGAGCGAGGCGATCGACGAGGTGATGCCGACGACCTGCCCGCTCGCGTTCACGAGGGCTCCACCGCTGTTGCCTGGGTTGATGGCCGCGTCGGTTTGAATAGCGTTCGTGACTATCGGCTGGGACTGCGTCACGGTAGAGCCGGAGCCTGACGTGTTCTGTCGGGTGTCGGGTGTCGTGAGCACGGGCCGGTCTAGGGCGCTGACGATGCCGGTGGTGACGGTGTCGGGCAGCCCGAGCGGGTTACCGGCCGCCATGACCGGATCGCCGACCCTCAGGGCGGCCGAGGTGCCGAACGTGGCGGCCTTGAGACCGGTAGGCGGGTTGGTCAGGTGAAGGACGGCCAGGTCGGTGGAGGTGTCGGCGCCGACCACAGTGGCGGGATAGATACGGCCGTCGGCGAACGCGACCGTGATGCTGTGCGGGGCGGCGCCGGCTATGACGTGGTCATTGGTGAGGATCCGACCACTGGTGTCGAGGATGACGCCGGAACCTTCGTCGCCGCCGGCCGTGGTGGTGACCCGCACCGCGACGACGCTGGGCTCGACTGTGGCGGCGACGGCGACCCAGTTCGGGGTGGCGCCGTTCGCCGTGACCGGCGCCGTCGAGGCGGCGGCGGTGGTGCGGGTCGTTGTGTGGTCGACGGCGGCCATGAAGCTCGCGGTGAGCAGACTGGCCAGCACGGCGGTCACGATGATCGCGACGATGGTGGCGATCCAGCCATGCGGTGACTCTTGGCGGTGGGCGGGATCGTCGTGAACCGGATACCCCCCAGCCGGCGGGTACGACCCGATGAGGGGCGTTGTGTAGCCGTTCCAGCCACCGGCGTGGGTCTGCTCGTTGTCGTGGTGCGTGGTGTCCGTCATGGCCGGTCACCTGTCTCCTTTTGGTAGCGGGCGCTGCGTTGTTCGATTCCGGGGTTGAGATTGCTCCGGCGGCGATGAGAGGCCAATGAGAGTTCACTGCCGGACCGCCAAGCGGGCGTGGCGCGCGTAACACGACAGCGGCCCCGGCGCGCCGATCGGCGTCCGGGGCCCACTTGCCGGCGCGATGCCGGCAGAGTTCAGGCGGCGCGGCTGATCTGCACGACGGACTGCTGGGACGACCCCACACCAGCACTCCGCTTGGTCGATCAGCGCCTCGTACCCGACCCGGCCTGGCGCCGGAAGGTGTCGCGCGACTGGTACCGGCTCTACATCGCCCACGCGATCGGCGGGGCCGGGCAGGTCGTCATGACCGAGGACGGCAGTGCCGCGGCGGTGTGGTTCGACCGCCGCGGCGATTACAGCGACCCCGAAGGCTACGAGAAACGCCTGGCGGAGCTCGCAAGAGAACACCTGGGCCGGTTCCACCACCTCGACCTTCAGATGGAAGCAAGCCACCCGACCGACCCGCACGAGCATCTGCTGTTCCTGGCGGTCCACCCTGACCGGTGGAGCCAGGGCCTCGGCAGCGCGCTGATGGACTACACCCACGCCCGTCTCGACGCCGACGGCATCCCCGCCTACCTGGAAGCCACTGGCGAGGAGAACCGGAAGCTGTACCGGCGTCACGGCTACATGGACATGAGCCCGCCCACCATCGCGGTGTCCGATGACACGGTCCTCTACCGCATGTGGCGCCCCGCGCGCCCTCACGTCCCCCCATTCCCGCCGGCTGGCGCCGTGGCAGGCATCGAACGGACGCCGCCCGGTCTCCCCGATCACCCGAAAGCTACGTCGGGCGGCAGGGACCAGACGCGGGTCCGCAGTCCCGATCTGGCAGGCCGAAGGACCTGTCACCGGGCGCAGAAGGGCGCATATTGCCGTTGCCGCCTACGCGGATACCGGCTGCAGCAGCAAAAGGGATTGCGCGGTGGCCCGACCCTCGGGCACCGGGTCAGCCGCCGTAGGCGACGGCCCGGCCCGGGGCGACGAAGTCCGGATAGCCGCGGGCGCCGGCCGCGGCGCGCAGGCTCCGGGCGACCGCAGTGACGACCTGCGCCTCGACGGCGCTGCCGACGTGGTCGGACGGGTCGGCGGGATCATTGGCGATGCCCGCTGCGGCGACCGCCGGGGTAAGACCGACGAACGTCTCGGTGGCGTTGTTCTCGGTGCTGCCGGTCTTGCCGGCCACTGGGCGCCCGTGGAAGATCGCGCCGGCCTGTGCGGCCGTACCGCCGTCGCAGGTGCCGTATGTGCTCTGCTGACCGACCGGGCAGCGGGCCGCGTCCGCCGCGGCCCGGGCCACCTCGACCGGGATCGCCTGCCGGCACCCGCCCGGGATCGGGACCTGTGCGTGCTGTGAATCGGTGATCGACTGCACCGGCAGCGGCGCGCAGTACCGGCCGTCGGCCGCGACGGTCGCGTACGCGGCGGCCAGCTCGAGCGGTGTGGTGTCGACGACGCCGAGGGTGAACGAGCCCCACGCATCGGCGCCGGCGGCGGCCATCCGGGCATCGGCGGGCGCGGCGAAGCTGATGCCGAGGTTCTTCGCCTCGGCGACCGCCGCGGCCGGGCCGACCAGTTCCTCCAGGTGCACGAAGTAGGTGTTGACCGACCGGCCGAAGGCGTCCCACATGGTGCGGTGGCCGTCCATCCAGGCGGGGTTGGCGTTGCCCGGGCAGTACCTGCCGCCGCAGCTGTCCGGACCGGTGTCCGGCCAGCGGGTGACCAGCTTGGCGGGGGCGTCGAACGCGGTGCTCAGCGGCATCCCGGCCTGGAGCGCGGCGAGCATGGTGAACAGTTTGAAGGTTGAGCCGGCCGGATATCCGTACACGGCACCGCCCCCGCTGATCAGCGGGTTGACCGTATCGGCGCGGGACGTGCCGGTCGCGTAGTGCCGGTTGACGGCGAGGGCGAGAACCTTGCCGGTGCCCGGTTGGAGGACGGCGATCGGTAGCGTCTTGCGGCTCGTGAACGGGTACACAGCACGGGCCTGAGCGGCGGCGGCTTTCTGCACACCGGGGTCGAGCGTCGTGACAATGGTGTACCCGCCACGGCGTAATGCGTCGTCGCGCTGTGCGGCGGTCGCGCCGAACACCGGCTGGGTGTCCCACCAGCGTTGCAGGTAGTCGCAGAAGAACCCCCAGCCGTCAGCGGCGCCGAACGATTGCGTGCATCCGGTCGGTGGGGTCGCGCGGGCGAAGGTCAACTTCTGCGCCGCCGCAGCGGTCTGCTGGGCCGCGGTGATCATGCCGGCCTTCGCCATCGCGTCCAGGACATAGATTTGACGGGTACGCGCGAGGGCGCGGTCGCCGGTGATTGGATTGTCGGTCTCCGGGGACTGGACGACACCCGCGATCAGCGCCGCTTGGGCCAGGTCGAGCCGGGCCGCCGGGATGCCGAAGAAGCGCTGGCTGGCCGCGGCGATCCCGTACGCGCCGTCGCCGAAGTAGGCAATGTTGAGGTAGTTGCGCAGGATCTGCTGCTTGGTGAGGTGCTGTTCGAGCTGGATCGCGTACCCGGCCTCGCGAAGCTTGCGTGCCGGTGTGTCGCCGGTGGCGGCCAGCCGCTGGGCCGGAGTGAGGCTCGGATCGTCCTTGAGTTCGTTGCGGACCAATTGCATCGTCAGGGTCGAGGCGCCCTCGCTGGCGCGGCCATGTCGGGCATCCGTGACGAAGGCCCGGAGCACGCCTTTCGGATCGACGCCGCCGTGCTGGTAGAAGCGGGTGTCCTCGGCAGCCACGACCGCCTTCTGCATGACCGGCGCGACCTGCGCCAGCGCCACATCCCGCCGGTCCTCGTCGTAGAACGTGGTGATCAGGGTATGGCCGTCGGCGGCGTAGACCCGGGTCGCCTGCGCAGTGACCGGGTCGAGCAGCTGCGAGGGTAGCGCGGCGTGCTCAAGGCCGGTCCAGTAGGCCGTGACGGCGCCGACCGTCGAGCCGAGCGGAATGGCCACCGCGACGAGCAGCGCAGAGATCAGCACCACCACAGCACCGAGACGTGCCACGGCGCTGCGGCCAGAGCGGACCGGACCTCCGGTGACGTACAGGCTCATCAAGGCCCCCTTTCAGCGAACTGCCCCCATCGTTAGCACCGACTGCTGAGACGTCGCTGAAGAGCCGCCGCTCTCACGTTTCTCTCATCAGGAAAGCGGAAGCCTTTGCGCGATCACCTCGATGGGAGGAACACCATGGCTTTCCGAGGACGAAGCCGCGGCCGGGCCCCGGCCACCTTGATGATGTTGACCGTTACCGTGCTCACCCTGGCGGCGTGCGGCAGCGCCGGCACAAGCGGTGGGAGCACCTCCGGCAGTCCGGTTCTGGGCGGCACACTGAAGCTGCTGGGCAGCAGCGACGTCGACCATCTGGACACCGCGAGCGCCTACTACACAGCGAGCTACACGCTGGAACGCACGTATGCCCGGCAGCTGTTCAGCTACCCGGCCAGCACGGACACGACCGCGGCGAACACTCCGGTGCCCGACCTGGCGACCGTGATCCCGACCACCGCCAACGGCGGGGTCAGCGCGGACGGCAAGACCTTTACGATCCATCTCCGCTCCGGGGTCAAGTGGAACACGAGCCCGGCACGCGACGTCACCGCCCAGGACGTCGTGCTGGGACTCAAGCGGCTGTGCAACCCGGTCAGCCCGGTCGGCGCACCCGGCTACTACGAGAACACGATCGCCGGGATGAAGTCCTACTGCGACGGCTTCGCCAAAGTGGCGGGCACCGCACCGGCGATCGCCGCGTACATCAACGGCCATGACATCGCGGGGGTCAAGGCCACCGACGCGCAGACCCTCGTCTTCACCCTCCTGCGGCCGGCCAGTGACTTCGTCAACATTCTGGCCATGCCGTTCGCGTCCGCGGCACCGCGGGAATACCTGCAGTACGTCCCGGACTCTGCGGCCTTCCGGCGGCACACCATCTCCGACGGGCCGTACCAGGTCGCCACGTACACCGCGAACCAGAGCATCCTGCTGGACAAGAACCCGGCATGGAATCAGAGCACCGACCCGATCCGGCACCAGTACGTCGACCACATCAGCATCACCGAGGGCCAGGACGCCGGACCCGTGCAGCAACAGATCCAGGCGGGCACCGCGGATCTGGAATGGGACACCACAGTGCCGACGCCGAACATCCCGGCGCTGCAAGCGTCCAAGGACTCTCGGCTGGGTCTCTACCCCGCGCTGGACACCAACCCGTACCTGGTGTTCAACCTGCAGAGCCCGACCGCCAACGGGGCGCTCAAGGACGTCAAAGTGCGCCAGGCCATCGAGTATGCCATCGACAAGACCGCGATCGGCCAGGTCTACGGCGGGCCGGCCCTCAACACCCCACTCGACCAGGTCATCCCGCCCGGCAACGTCGGATATCAGCAGTTCGACCTCTATCCGACGCCGCGGAGCAAGGGCGCGCCGGCCACTTGCAAGTCGATGCTCGCCGCCGCCGGCTACCCGAACGGATTTACCATCAAGGACGTCTACCGCAACGCCGGCAGCCATCCCGCCGTGGCCCAGGACATCCAGGCCGACCTGAAGGCCTGCGGCATCAAAGATCAACTCGTCCCGGTCAACCAGGGCGACTACTACGGCAAGTACCTCAACAGCCCCAGCGCGGCCCAGCGCGGCGTCTGGGACATCAGCGAGCCGGGCTGGGTGCCGGACTGGTACGGCAACAACGGCCGGTCCATCATCGAGCCGCTGTTCGACGGCCGCAACTACGGACCCAACTCGGTCGACTACGGCGACTACAACAATCCCGCCGTGAATGCGCTGATCGACAAGGCGCTCGCCGCGCCGGACCAGAACACCGCGGCGACCTACTGGCACCAGGCCGACCTGCAGATCATGAAGGACGCGGCGATCGTGCCGCTGCAGACACAGAAGACGGCCCTGTACCGCTCGACGCGGGTCCAGAACGCCATCTTCCTGCCGTTCAGCCAGGCCTACGACATTACCCAGATCTGGCTCAGCCCCAACAGCTGACCGCCCGCGGAGGCCGGTGTCGCGCGAGCTTTCTCACGACACCGGCTCCGCCAGGAGAAGGAGTGGACATGCGACTGCTGGAGGTCAGCGATCTCAGCGTTGCCTTCCCCACCTCGGACGGCGTGGTGCAGGCGGTCCGAGGGGTGTCGTTCGGCGTCGACACCGGCCGCACGCTGGGCATCGTCGGCGAGTCCGGCTCAGGCAAGAGCGTCGCGGCGATGAGCCTGCTCGGGCTGTCCCGTGGCGCGCAGGTGCACGGTCGCGCCATGTTCGGCGGTGCCGATCTGCTCAGCATGAGCGAGCCCGAGCTGCGCGCCGTGCGGGGCGCCCGGATCGCGATGGTCTTCCAGGACCCGCTTTCAAGCCTGCACCCGCTCTACACGATCGGCTGGCAGATCAGCGAGGCGATCCGCGCGCACACCGGCACCAGCCGCCGGGCCGCCCGGGAACGCGCCGTCGAGCTGCTCGGCATGGTCGGCATCCCCCAGCCGCGCCGGCGCATCGACGACTACCCGCACCAGTTCTCCGGCGGCATGCGGCAGCGGGTGATGATCGCCATCGCCCTGGCGCTGAACCCGGACCTCGTCATCGCCGACGAACCCACGACCGCCCTGGACACCACCGTGCAGGCGCAGATCCTCGACCTGCTACGGCGCCTGCAGAGCGAGCTCGGCATGGCGCTGATCATCATCACCCACGATCTCGGGGTCATCGCGCAGACCGCCGACGAGGTGATGGTGATGTACGCGGGCCGGGTCGCCGAGACTGCCGCGCGTCGCGACCTGTTCTACCGCTCGCACCACCCGTACACGCTGGGGCTGCTGGCATCGGTGCCCTCAGCGGTCGGCGGCGTCCGCCTGCAGCCCATTCCCGGGCAGCCACCCAGCCCGATCCGGCGGCCGCCCGGTTGCCCGTTCAGCCCGCGGTGTACCTACCGGATGACCCGATGCGCCGACCAGGAACCGGACCTGATGCCGGTCGGCGATGGCGCCGGGCACCGGTCGGCCTGTTGGCTGCCGCCCGAGGCCGTCGGCTCGACCGCGGCGGCCCAGGCCGTCCGGCAGCTCGCGGTCCAGCATGCAGGGCCAGTGACGACATGACCGACTCCACCGTGCCGCAGCTGGCCGCACCGGCCGGCGGCCTCGCATGCGAGGGCCAGGGGCCACACCAAAAGGGGGCACATCGATGAGACACCCTCTGTCAACCTCAGGCCGCGAGTGTGTGGTTCTGCCTGTTTGCGGTGTGGACCTGCTTGTCGTAACGGACGCCGAGACGCAGGCAGTGCCACAGGACTTCCAGCCATCGG
>Ga0184623_10001054_pt1 | contig 11953 bp, 9 predicted proteins | sample PLM1_100_b1_FD_133138 | JGI IMG/M metagenome (GOLD analysis project Ga0184623, IMG submission 133138) | Groundwater sediment microbial communities from an aquifer in East River, Colorado, USA - PLM1_100_b1 | ecosystem: Environmental > Terrestrial > Soil > Riparian zone | place: USA: East River...
GCCCAGCGGCGGCTCGGCTGGTTGCCTCTCTGGGTCATCGGGGCGGTCACGGCCGTGGCACTGCTCGGCGTCTACGTGGGCTTCGACTGGAGTCTGGGCCGGGCCTCCGACAAACTCGCGGCGGAGATCGCGGGGCTCCGCGTCGCGGCTTCCGTCCCACCGCGGGCGGCGCCGGCGCCCCGGCTGGCGACATTCCTCACCGAGGAAATCCGGCGCGGGCTGGTCCAGGTCGACGACCACCTCGACCGGAGCGTGGTCACCATTCTGGGTGACGGCCTGTTCAGGCCGGGCGATGCCACGGTCAGCGCCGACGACCAGTGGCTGCTGACGCGCATCGCCGACGCCCTCAAGAGAGTGCCGGGGCGGGTCGACGTGATCGGTCACACGGACAACGTGCCGATCCGCACGCTGCGCTTTCCGTCGAACTGGGAGCTCTCCCGGGCACGTGCAGAATCAGTCGCGAAGCTCCTGGCAGCCAGCGTGGGCCCCGGGCGCATGCGCGCGGACGGCCGGGGGGAGGCCGAGCCGCTCGCGCCGAACGACACGCCCCAGAGCCGGGCCAGGAACCGCCGGGTCGAGATCACGCTCTACGTACCCGCGGGCGACACATCCGCGGCGGGGTCAGGCCCGTCCTCGCGGACGCCATGAAGTTCGCTCTCGCGATCTTGAAACTGATCTTCAACCGCTGGGTGCTGCTCGCCATCGGTCTGCTGGCGCTCGCCATCCTTGTCTGGTGGATCGGGCCCGCCATCGCGATCAGCGACTTTCGCCCGTTCGAAGCGGAGTGGGTGCGCGTGCTGCAGATCGCGCTGATCGTGCTCGCGCCCGTCGCGCGGCTGGTCTGGAGATACGTCAAAGCCAGGCGCGCCAATGCGGCGCTGACGCGCGGTCTCCTCCAGCAGATGCCGGCGGGAGGCGAGATCCGCGCTGACGCGTCGGTGGAAGAGACGGCGCAGCTCCGCAAGCGCTTCGAGGAAGCGCTCGGGCTCCTGCGGAGGCTCCGCTTCGGCACCGAGCGGCCCTCGCTGTGGGCCCGACTCCGCGCGCTCGGCTCACAACAGCACCTCTACAACCTGCCGTGGTACGTCTTCATCGGCGCGCCCGGGGCCGGCAAGACGACCGCGCTGATTAACTCCGGGCTGCGCTTTCCGCTCGCGGACCGACTCGGCCGCGAGGCCGTCCGCGGTGTGGGTGGTACCCGCAATTGCGATTGGTCGTTCACTGACGAGGCCGTGTTCCTCGACACGGCGGGGCGATATACCACCCAGCAGAGCGACCGCGACGTCGACGCCTCGGCCTGGCAGAGCTTCCTCCAGCTCCTCAAGAAATCCCGGCCGCGCCGCCCCATCAACGGCGTGCTGGTCACGGTCAGCGTGGGTGATCTGCTGCAGCAGTCGCCGGCGGAGCGCGAGGCGCACACCCAGGCCCTGCGCGCCCGCGTGCAGGAGCTCTACCAGGTCCTGGGCGTGCGCATTCCCGTCTACGTGCTGGTGACGAAGACTGATCTTCTCGCCGGGTTCAGCGATTTCTTCTCCGCGTTCGGCAAGGAAGAGCGCGGTCAGGCCTGGGGTTTCTCGCTTCCCTACGGGAAAGAGGGGCTCGACCCCGCCGCCATGTCGGCCGAGCTTCAGCGCCTGGAGGGGCGCCTGTACGATCGTCTGCCCGAGCAGCTCGAGGCGGAGCGCGATCCGGCGCGGCGCGCTCTGCTCTACGGCTTCCCCCAGCAGTTCGCCTTGCTGCGCGACCGCCTCGTCCAGTTCGTCGATGCGGCCTTCGCTCCGAGCCGGTTCGAAGCCACGCTCGTCTTCCGCGGCGTCTACTTCACGAGCGGCACGCAGGAAGGAAGTCCCATCGACCGTGTCATGGGCGCCCTCGCGAGAGGCCTGGGTCTCGAGCGCATGCTCCTGCCCGCTCAGCACCCGACCGGCCGGAGCTACTTTCTCACTCGGCTCCTGCGCGAGGTTGTGTTCCCCGAGGCCGGCCTCGGGGGGACCGACCTCCGCTGGGAGCGCCGCCGTCAATGGCTGCAGGTCGGAGCGGTGGCGGCATGTGTGGCCGCGCTGGTGGTCCTCACGCTGGCCTGGTGGGTCAGCGCCTCGCACAACCGGCGCTATCTCGCGGAGGTCAGAGCGCAGCTGGACGAAGTGCAGAAACAGGTGACGGTGGTCCGCGCCGGCGCCCGAAGCGACCTCGCGGCTTTGCTGCCGACGCTGACCGGTGTGCGCGCTCTCGCCGAGACACGCGTAACGGCGGATGCGTCCGTGCCCTGGTCGTGGCGCTTCGGTCTCTACCAGGGCCGCAAGCTCGAGGCGGCCACCGACGCGGCGTACCGCCGGATGCTCCAGGACACCTTCCTGCCGTCGCTGGCCACGTATCTCGAGCAGTACCTCCGTCAGGAAGCCCCCGGCAGCCAGGAAGAGTCCTACGAGGCGCTGAAGACCTACATCATGCTCCACGACCCCAAGCATCTCGACGCCGAGGCCGTCTGGCGCTGGTATCAGACGCGAGGCGAGCAGGTGCTGGGTCCCGAGGTCGCGCTCAAGACCTTGAAGCCGCACTTCGACGCCCTCTACGACCGCGGGTGGGTGGATCCGATCGTGCCACGAAACGACGGGCTGATTACCCGCGTGCGCTCCGCGATCGGCCGCGACTCCCTCGCGAACCGGGTCTACGCGCGACTCAAGCGGGAACCGGTCCAGGATCTTCGGGAGTTCACCGTCCCGGACAAGGCCGGCCCCAAGGCCCTGTTGGTCTTCGAGCGTGAGAGCAAGCAGCCGATGACCAGGGGCGTGCCGGGCCTCTACACCAAGGACGGCTACTACAAGTATTTCGCCGGACGCGTCGAGGTGAGCACCCTTCAGTTGGCCGACGAGGAGACGTGGGTGTTGGGGACGGCTCGGGGCTCGGTCGTGTCGACCCCGGCGGCCACCGAGGCGGTGAGGCGGCTCTATCTGGAGGACTACCGCCGCATCTGGCGGCAGTTCATCAGCGACATCATCATCATTCGCGATCGTGACCTCAACAGGTCGATCGAGATCACCCGCGTTCTCTCGGCGCCGGACACGCCGCTGAAGCCGCTGATGAAGGCCTTCGAGCGCGAGACGACGCTCTCGATCCCGCCCGACCGCGAAGGATTGGCCGGCAAGGCGCAAGAGTACGCGGGCAGAGCTCGTCAGACCGTCACGGGCGTTGCCACGGGCTCGCTCGAGAAGTTCCTGGTCGACGACCAGTTCGAAGACGTCCGCAAATTCGTCAGCGGCCCGGGCGGGAACGCACCGGCTCCGATCGATGGCTTGCTCCAGCTTCTCAACGAGGCCTACCAGTGGATGATGGCGGCCAAGGCCGCCCTCGACACGGGCCAGTCAGCGCCCCAGACCGACGCCGCCAACAAGCTCCGCGCGGAGGCGTCCCGGCAGCCCGAGCCTCTCCGCTCGATGCTCCAGGGGTTGGCGGAAGGTGGCACGCGGGCGACGGTGGGAAAGACGCGCGAAAGAATCGACGCCGAGCTGCGGGCGCAGGTGGCCGACTTCTGCGTCAAGGCGACGGGTGGCCGCTACCCCTTTCTGCGCACCAGCACGCAGGACGTGACGCCCGAAGACTTCGCGCGCCTCTTTGCGCAAAGTGGTCTGCTCGAAGGGTTCTTTCAGAAGTATCTGGTGCAGCACGTCGACACCAGTCAAAAGCCCTGGCGGTTCAAGGATCCCGCCATGGGGCAGTCGGCGGCGCTCGCGGAGTTCCAGCGCGCACAAGTCATCCGCGACGTCTTCTTCCGCGGTGGCGGCAGCGCTCCGAGCATCCAGCTGGAGTTCAAGCCGGTGGAGATGGACGCCTCGATCCAGCAGTTCATCCTGGACGTGGACGGAAAGCTCGTGAAGTATTCCCACGGTCCCCAGGTCGCGGTCGCCGTGCAGTTCCCCGGTCCCGGTGGCCGGAGCATGGTGCGCGCGTCCATCTCACCGCCGCCGGCCTCCGGCTCGAGCGGCGTGAAGTTCGAGGGCCCGTGGGCGCTCTTCCGCATGTTCGACGGTGTCCAGATCGCCGAGACCAGACAGTCGGAGCGGTTCGTCGCGACGATCAACGTCGAGGGTCGCCGCACGGTCTTCGAGATCTTCGCCTCGAGCGTGCGTAACCCCTTCCGCCTGCCCGAGCTCAGTCAGTTCCGCTGCCCCACGGCCCTGTGACCGCGGACCCACACCAGCCGATTCCTGGATGGTACGGGAAGGTGCCGAGCCTAGGCGACTTCGTGAAGCGCCGGCTGCCGGTGGAATTCGTCACGTCGTGGGACGCGTGGTTGCAGGACGTCCTCCAGGCAACGCGGACGGCCCTCGGTGAGGGCTGGCTCGACTGCTACCTCACCATGCCGATCTGGCGCTTCGTGCTCCTCCCCGGGCTCATGGGTCCGAGCGGTTGGGCCGGCGTGCTGATGCCGAGCGTCGACCGGGTGGGCCGCCACTTCCCGCTGACGGTCGCGGTGGCGTTGGTCTCGCATACGGCGGCGGCTCGCGCCGTGTTCGAAGGCGCCGACTGGTTCGCCGGCCTGGAAGACGCAGCACTCGCGGTGCTCGATCCGACTCGCGGCGCCGACGATCTCGACGACGCCCTCGTGCATAGTGCCTTCGCGTCCCCGGAGACCGCTGATCCCGAGGGCGCGGTCGGTACGCTGCGTGCCTTGTCCTCCGTCGAGGCCTTCGGACCGCTGGCCGAGGGGAAAGCGCTGCGCGCCTGGAGCGAGAGCACGGGGTGGAAGGGGCTCTGGTGGACTCGCGGTCGCGTGGACGGCGACTCGCTGATGCTGGGCTGCGCCGGGCTGCCGACGACGGAGGAGTTCGGTTGGCTCCTCGAGAGTCGCTCGTCGCGCGCGGTTCGCTGAACGCTCTACCGCTTCTCGCCGCGCAGCTGCTTGACTTGGGCCTCGTAGGCACGGCGGAAGGCCTTGCCGAAGGCCGCGTTGAAGTCCTCCCGGGCCTCTCCCGAGATCGTCGCGTAGCGCTCGATGAAGAGATCCCAGAGCTTCGCCTTCCGGTTCATCGGTAGAAGGTCGTCGAGCATGGACTGATCCGTCAAGCGCTTCCCCAGCTCTTCGGGCGCGAAGCGCACGAGCACTTCGTCGAGCGCCGCGCGCATCCCGGCGAGGAATCCCAGCTGGTGCGCGCGCAGGTCGTCGTAGGCGTCCTTCATGGCGCGGATCGGCGGCATGAAGCCATGCACCTGTGGCGCCAGCAAGTGCGTCAGCGCGGCCTCCACCGTCGGCGAGAACTTCAGAGGGTTGTTGTCCTGCGCCATGATCACGGTGACGTCGGCCCGCATCTCGCTCTTCGTGAGGCCGCGGGCGCGCAGGAGGTCGAGCGTGCCCTGCACAGCCTCACGAAGGACCTTGCCGATCGCTTCCATCGTCTCCGGCGTGAGGCTCTTCGAGAGGTTGCTTCCAGAGAGGCCGGCGCCGCGCAGGAATGCTCGGAGCAGCGCCTCTTCTCGTGGGCCCGGGGGCCCAGCGCTCACCGGCTGGGGCAACGGCCCCGGGGATGCGGGCGGGGCGCTGGGTTGCGGAGCGGGAGGCGCGACCTCGGCGGCGGCCTTGAGCACGGGCTCTGGCTTCGCCGCTGGTGGGGCGTACGGCGTGAAGATCTCGGGCCCGTGGTCGGACACGGATGGCGGCGGGATCGGCTTCAGCGTCCCCGCGAGAACGTCGAGGGGATCCACCACGCCTGCCGCCTCGAGGTTCGCAAAAGGATTGCCCGCCGGCGGCTCCGGCGCCAGCAGGTCGGGCGCGCTCGACGCCTTGAGGCCGAAGAGCTCGTCGATGCTCGGGTCCCGCCCGCGCAGATCGGCGAGCGCATCGGGCGGGATGGTCTCGCGAACCTTCGGGCTCGCGGGCTCGAACGGGTTGATCGGCTGCGTGCGCGGTCCCGAGTGTTCGGCCGGGAGCAGCAGATCGGCGAACGGGTCGGACGCCTTCGGCGCGAGCCCCGCCTTGGCAGACGGAATCGCAGGTACGCCGAGCGGGGCCAGCGAGACCTCGAGCATGTAGTCCCCGACCTTGATCCGATCCCTGTCGCCGAGCCGTGCCTGGCCGCCCGGCCCCAGCGGTCGCCCGTTCAGCGTGACCGGATTCTTGGTGCCGTTGTCCGTGATGATGAAGCCGCCGGCCTGGAACGAGATGGTGGCATGGGTGCGCGAGATGAACCGCTCGGGATCGGCGAGCACCAGCGTGTTGGCCTCTCCACGCCCGATGGTGCCCCCGGCCTCGCCGAAGCGGGCCGTCAACTCCCGGCCGACCGGCTGCCCCTTGAATGAGACCACGCGGATCGTCAGCATAAGACCACTCCCCCGCCCTTTTCCGGAATCATCTCTTTATAGCCGCGCCTCGGCCGGCGGGGCCCCAGCCCCGCGACAGCCTGCGGCGCGCACCACAGAGCGCTGCGTTGCCGCGATTTTACTCCGGTTGGGGCCTTTCGCGCCCTCGCGCAATCTGCTGTACATCGGTGACTTCGTAAAGCTAGACTACCCGCGCGTCGACGAGCGCGCGTATGAGCGGGCCAGACAAACGAACCAAGCCCCTGTCGTTCCAGGAGCTGACGGAGCTCCGCCGCAAGACCGAAATCGTCTCCAAGTTCCTGCACGAGCAGCTCGCGGCGCACCTGGAAACCTTGCGCCCCATCCTCTCGCCCGAGCGGCTCTTCGGGAGATATCTCGGCGTCAAAGGAGAGGCGGCCCTCGCGGAGCGAGCCTTCGCTCAGCTCCAGCAAAATTACAAGCCATTCTCCGCGCGCCCTTTCGACGTGCCGTCCGAGCTCGACGAGCATTGGCTGGCGCTGGTGGGGAACCGGGTCACCCTCTACCCGTGGGAATACACGCACGAGGCCACGAGCAACCGCGAAACCAAGACGATCAGCATGGCCTCCCCCGTGCGCTGGGTCGTGAGCTTCACGTCCGGCTACGCGCTCTCCCAGGTGAGACAAGGCCTCGCCGGCAAGGGCGAGCGCCGTCCGGAACACATCCGACAATTTGTTGTCAACGCATTGGTGACTCAGGTCATCTTCGGCCACGCCCCCGGCCTCGTGGCGCTGTTCTCCGACCTCCGCTATCAGGTCCAGACCGAGTACGCCCCTGACCTGCCCAAGCTCCCGCTCACCACCATTGCCTTCGGCCTGCCGTCCTTTCGCCCCGCCGACGATCTCATCCTGTCCGCCACGTCCTTCTCGGGCATTCCCGCCTTCATCGAGCTGATCGACGTCGACGCCCTGTCCCGCCTGCCGGATCCGTTGAAGGCGCGTCTTCAAGACCTGGTGCGCTAGACCAGCTTCGTCTGGCCTCGTTCAACGTCAACGTCCGGATCGTGCCGCACGGCACCTGGGTGGTGCTGGGCAAGGCGACCAACTGGGACATCGCCGGCCTCACGGCGCACGAATACCATCGGGCGCTCGAGTCCTTGCGCGCCTCGAGCGAGGACGATCTCGCGCAGCTCGCCGCGGACGCGCTGCAGCGGATTCAGACGAAGGTCGACGGCCTGCAGGAGAAGAACGACTGGGAAACGAACCACAGCCGCAACGCCGCGGCTCAGACCCAGTGGGCCACGCTGATCCGCAACTGCATCGCGAACGGCAACCAGGCGCTTCCCGATCCGTGACGGGTGGCGTTTGGCTCGGCTGACAAGCCGTGGCTCGCCGCTCACTGGCGCTTCACGCGGAAGTGCACGCGCCGGCTCTTCGCCGCACATGCATCCGTCTTTTCCACGCACACCGGGCGATCTGAACCGTAGCTGACGGTCCACAAGCGTGTGTCGGGCACGCCCATCGTCGTGAGAAAGCTCGCGGCCGCCTTGGCTCGCCGTTCGGCGATGGCAAGATTGCCCTCGCGCGTTCCCTTGTAGTCAGTGTGGCCTTCGATGAGCACCAGGTAGTCACGGTTGTCGACCAGCCAGCGGGCGTTGGCCAGCATGATGCTGGCCCCGTTGCGGCCGATGTCCGCGCGGCTGGGCTCGAAGAACACGTCCTTGAGCGCCGGCTCGTCGGTGAACTCCTCGATGTTCTGGGGCGGGCCCGACGTCAGGGGTGCTGCCGCCGCAACTGAGCTCGATGGCGGCTGAGCCGCCGGCCGCTGCTCCTGGACGGCCGGCTGCTGGGACGGCGGTGTCGCCTCGGGCTCCTTCGGCGCCGTTGCGGACGGCGTCGTCGTCTTCGGTGCCTGCTGCGCGCACCCCGCAAGCGTCGGGAGCAAGGCCACCGCGACCAGGACTGCGACATTCGACCGTCGAGTCATCGTTGACCCTCCACGTTGGGATCGAACTCTTCGCCGATCTCCGCGACCAGATCCAGAGCGATGACGCTCCCGACTCCCCGAAGCTGCGGAGCTCCTCACCGAAGCAGCGACACCAGCTGCAGGCCGATGCCGACGACCGCGAAGATGATGGCGATCCGCACCCAGGTCCGCCGGGCCAGCGTGTGCGTGCCCTCCGCCCTCAGATAGTCTCGGAGCGCGGCCGCGAGGAAGATCGCCGCGAGCCCGAAGAAGAGGAGACCGATACGCGCCGGCGACCCCATGATCAGCGCGTGACCGTGACGCGCGCGATCTCGAGACTGTCGAGACTCGAGAGCCCGCAGACCGCCCTGAAGACCTCGTAGAAGACGCCCTCCTCGGGCACGAACACCAGCGTGTCGAGCACGGGCTTCAGCGGCTCTTCGACGAGCGGCAGGTCGGCGGGAAGCGAGCCGTCGGGACCCGCATGCTCCTGCACCCACTGCTCCGCCGGCACCCTCCAGCGCGCCACGGTGATCTTCGGCACGAGGCCGGGGAGCCGGAAGTGCATGCGCGGGGCGCCGGGGCACACGTTGAGGAGCTCGACTTCCTCGTCACCGTGGAGATAGCCCCCCACTTGCAAATCGGGGTGGGCACCGTTGAAGAATCGATACGAGAAGTCGACGGGCAGCAGCGGATGCCGCTCTTTCATGTACTTCTCGTCGTACGTGCCCGCATACGCGAGCCGAGGCGCCCATCCACGGCCGTAGAACCCGAACCCGACGGGTCTGGGGCGGCTGTTCCAGGCGTGAATCTGATTTCTGGGGTCCTCAAGGTTGGGCAGCCTGAGCCCTTCGATGCGCTTGCCGGTCCTCTTGCCGAGGAAGCCGGTGCCGACGTGGTTCTCCTTGCAATACATCCCAGCCGGCTCATCGAAGCCGCCGAAGGCGCGCTCGTAGATGAGGTCCATCGCGAGGAAAGGCTGCGGCTGCGAGATGCTCGGCGTGTCGAGGAGCTGCGACTGCCACGTTCGGTCGCCGAAGACGGCGACCCCGTAGCGGAGCTGGCCCACGCGTAGCCCGGCGATCAGCTGGGTGACGGGTTTGCCCTCGGGCGCGTGGGCGCGACCGACCAGGACCACATCGGTGCAGGGCTTGAAGGGCACGAGGTCGGACTCGAAGCGGACCGACGCCGGATTTTTGTCGATGATGATGTCGACGTTGAAGAGTGGAAGCTGCTTGGGCGTCAGGCGGACGTCGGTGCCGAGAACGAACGTGGTCTTCACGACGATCGTCAGCTTGGGTCGGTTGTCGCCGTCGGGCCACCGCAGCGTGGTGACGGGAAAGGGCGTGTCATTGGCGATCTGGAGGAGGGGGATAGGGATGGGGACGAGTGATCGTTCTGTCGCGGCCGCCGGAACCGTGCCAGCTCCAACCGCTCGCGACGGGTCGCTTCCTCGATTCGCTGGCTCGTCGTGATGCAGCCGGACGACGAACGTAGATTTCCCAGCCTCGACTCGATCTCCGTCGTGCAGTATCGCTTCGGTGACGCGTGAGCCATTGACGAACGTTCCGTTGGTGCTGCCGAGGTCCTGGATGTGGCACCGGCCGTCGTCGCAGACAATCATGAAGTGCCTCGCCGACATGTGCGGATCCTGCAGCACGCTGCGACCAACTCGCGCCGCGCGCCCGATTTCGACCACATCGCCCGCCCTCGCCTCAATCCACGCGCCTGAGTTCGGACCGGAAAGAAGTTCGAAGATGACCAACACCTCCCGTCTCCTGTCTCCTGTGCTCGGTCTCGGTTCTCAGACCATTGTCGTCGTCGCCTCAGTGACGACTTTCCCCGTGATCATCTGGAAATCACGTAGCGGTCGCGCCGCCGGACGTTCACGCGCGCCATCCGCAACTGCCTACGGGTGAGAAACTCGGCCGAAGCTTGGCGATTCCGAGAGCAGGATCGCTCTACACATACCCCTTCGTCTGGATATGCTCCTCGAGTTCCCGCACCTTGGCCTGCAGAAACTCTGGGAAATTCAGATAACGCGCCCGCACACCGACGTCGTACGTGTAGTACAGCGCCTCTGGTTCACCATTGGCGGAGATCTGTCTCTCGTTCAGTATCAGAAACCCGCCGCGCCTATTCGCGCCGATCACAGTGTGACGGGGGACGAAGAGGTACTGATCGTCGCCATCGGGCGTCTCGAATCGGGCAATCGCCTCCTCATCGAATGCTCCTTGGGTGCTTTCGATGTCACCTTTTTGGTACTCCTCAGCATCACGAAGCTCATCGTTGATGATCTTGTACGGCTCCCCTTCCGTACCCAGAAGGGCGTACTTCGGCCACAGGTTCAGACATCCATCGTGCAACCTCAGGAAGGTACGGAAAGTCTCCGGCAGCGGAAATAGCCTGCTGGCAGACAGCCGCTCGATCTCCGCGGGCTTCGCGGGAGGCATCAGGATCATCTCGCGAACCTGCCAGTGAGGCTCGTGGGAGTAGATGCGCCCCGACAGCTCACGGATTCGGTCGAGTACGCTCTCCATCTCTTGGTCGTTCATGACACTCTCTCCGGTTCTAGCCAGTGATCGCTCGCTCAGCAGTCTACCGATTCCCGGTCGGTGCATTCGGTCTCGCTGATTTTAACTTTGTTGATCGCCGCCCCCGGATTCGCCCGCACCACGGCGCCCATCTGGCTTCCATAACTCTTGTTGACGCTCTCATTGAGAGGCTGCAGATTCGCACAGTCCTCCTCCCCACCGCCCGCACAGATCTCGAGAATGTGGTCGGCCTGCTCATTCGTGCACTTGTCGCTCGTCTCGTTCAAATCGCGCTTTGGTGGCTTACTTTGCTGCTTGGCTTTGTTTTGGCAATCCTCATAGATGTCCTTCGCTGTTTTCCCGCAGCGCTGCACCGGTGAAGTGGGAATCGTCACCCCGCCCATCGTCTTTAGCTTGTTGTTCATCGCCTTCATCTTCTTTTGCGATTCCTTGACCTGATCGTCGCTCCACTGACAAATGGGAACGATGGTCAGGACTCCGTTCTCGAGGCTGGCCAGCCCGTAGGGGTCCACCTCGTTGAACGGATTCCAGACGTAGCGGTAGAGATTCGCCCCGCCCCGCGTCCCGATCGGATCCTGCGACAGATACCGCGCGGTCAGCGGATCGTAGTAACGCATGAAGTTGTAATGGAGCCCAGTCTCGAGATCGAAGTACTGTCCCTGAAACCGAAGCGGGTTGCGCACCTGATTGGTCGGCTCCGCCAGGACTTCACCGAAAGCGCTGAACTCACCCATCCAAACGATCTGACCGCCACTATCGACGAGATGGGTCGGAGTGCCGACTTGGTCGAGTACGTAGCTGAAGTTCCTTCCCGCCACGGTCAAGCCCACCGGGAGGTGGGTTTGAGGCAAAAATAGGTACTCGACAGTAGCGTCCCCCGGCCCGGTCTCCGCCAAGAGTGAGCCCTGATCCCAGACGAACACCGTCTGCCCTGCCTCTGTCTCCTTCGAGAGCCGTCGTCCAAGAGGGTCGTAACGATATCGAGTAGTCCGGCCCTGCTCGTCCGTCGCCGTCGACAAACGACCGCGGGAGTCATAGGTCAGGATCAGTTGGCGCTCGTTCTCACGAATCGCCACCACATTGCCGTCGGCGTCATACTCGAACACCCGATCACCGGCGCGGACGAGCCTATTGCCGAGGCCGTAGCTTAGCTCGCGGCC
>Ga0184623_10001055_pt1 | contig 11951 bp, 14 predicted proteins | sample PLM1_100_b1_FD_133138 | JGI IMG/M metagenome (GOLD analysis project Ga0184623, IMG submission 133138) | Groundwater sediment microbial communities from an aquifer in East River, Colorado, USA - PLM1_100_b1 | ecosystem: Environmental > Terrestrial > Soil > Riparian zone | place: USA: East River...
CACGCGGGTACGGAGACATCGCCTTAGATCGTGACGGGGACGGCCCTCGCGGCAGCAGCCGGGATCGGCTTCGGCGTCTTCCAGACCCTCAACCGGCGCGCGGTGGGCGGAATGGCCGACGCGTACGTCGCGACGTTCCTCCAGCTCCTGATCGCGCTCGTCGTGCTGGCGATCGCGACCGTCGCCACCACGGACCTCGACGTCCTCGGCTCGGCCACCGCTCTCGCGCTCTTCTACTTCGCGCTCGCCGGCCTCATCCACTTCTTCGTCGGCTGGACCCTGCTCAACATGAGCCAGATGCGGATCGGCGCGGCGCGGACGAGCCCGCTCCTCTCCACGAACCCGGTGTTCGGCGCCGTGATCGCCGCCGCGACTTTGGGTGAGGTTCCGCACCTGCTCTCGTGGCTCGGGATCGGGCTCGTCGTCGCGGGCGCGTTCGCCGTCTCGCTCGAGCGCGTCGCCGAGACCGGCTGGGGCGTGGGCTGGAGCGACGCCTCGTTCGGGCTGGGCACCGCGCTGGCCTGGTCGATCAGCCCCGTGCTGATCAAGGAAGGGTTGGAGGGACTGGCCTCGCCCCTGCTCGGGCTCACCCTCGGGATGGTGGTCGCCGTCCTCGCCTACGCGGCGCTCATCGCCGCCCGCGGCCGCCCCGGGCGCGCGGCTTTCGGCTCGAGCGTCGCGCTGGCCTTCAAGCTCGCCGCAGGCGTCATGGTCGCGCTCTCCGTCTGGGCGCGGTGGGTGTCCCTCGACTCCACTGGCGTCGCAGTCGTCCTCGCGCTCGGGCTCCTCTCCGTCCCGATCGTCCTCCTCCTCTCGCCCCTTCTCATGGGCCGCCACGTCGAGCGTGTGAACCTCCAGATCTGGACCGGCGGGGCCCTCGTCGTCGGCGGCGGCCTGCTGCTCGTCCTCGCGGCATGAGCCGAGTCGTCGACGCTCACGCCCACGTCGTCGTCCCCGGCCTCGGGGCCGACGTCTCGTGGGACGAGCGCGGCCAGGTCGTCGAGTTCGGCGGCAAAGCGATCCGCTCGGCGGTGCGGGAGTTCGTCGACCTCGGGCGCATCCTCGAGGAGCAGGACCGGGCGGGTGTGGACAAGGTCGTCCTCTGCCCCTGGGTACCCCTGCTCGGCCGCGAGACACGGCGCCAGAACGAGGCGCTCGCCGCCATGGTCGGCGAGCGGGTCGCCGCGCTCGGCACCGTCGACCTCGAGCGCCATGGGGAGCTCGTCGAGCTCATGCGGGATGGGCGTCTCTCGGGCGTCGAAGTGCAGGCGAGCGTCGGCGGCGACTACCTCGGCCACGACCGGTTTCGAGATTTCTGGGCCGCCGCCGAGGAGACCGGCGCGCTCGTCTTCGTGCATCCGACGACGCGCGGCTTCGACCTGCCGGTCTTCGCGGAGTACTACCTCTGGAACGCCGTCGGGAACCCGCTCGAGACGACGGTCACCGCGGCCTCGCTCGTCATGGCGGGCGTGCTCGAGGCGCACCCGCGCCTGAACGTGCTCCTCGCGCACGGCGGCGGGGCGATCCTCGCGCTCCGCGGCCGCCTTCGCCATGCGCACTCGTTCCAGCCCGACGCCCGCTCCCGCCTGCGCGAGTCACCCGAGGACTCGCTCCGCCGCTTCTACTTCGACACCGTCACGCACGACGCCGAGCTCCTCCGCGGGGTGATCGAGTTCGCCGGGGCCGAGCGCGTGCTGCTCGGCTCGGACTACCCCTTCGACATGGGGCTCGAGCGCCCGGCCGAGCCCGTGCGCCGGCTCGGCCTTGATCCGGGGAGCGAAGAGCTGATACTCGGCGGGAACGCCCTGCGGCTGCTCGGTCAGGAGGTGGCCGCTTGAGGGCTCTCCGGCTCGAGCCCGAGCGTGCGCAGCCAGTGCTGCTGCCCAAGCTCGAAGCCGATGGCGCAGCCGAGGTCGACGAGCTCCTGCTCGCTGAAGAGCGCGTGGAGGCGCTGCCAGAGCTCGTCGTCGGCCTTGTCGGAGTCCCAAGCGATCGCATACGCCCAGTCGAGGGCGGCGCGCTCCCGTCCTTCGAAGCGGGAGAAGTCCATCACTTCGGGGTCTTCGGCGAGGAACCGGAAGCAGAGCTCCTTCAGCGACTGGTCGACCACCCCCGCAAGGAGGACGTTGTCGCGGATGTACGCGTACGACTCCTCGACGCCGGGGACGCGTGCGCGGATCTCGTCGGCGCTTCCGGGCAGGTGCGCCACCTACGTCTCCACCTCGGTGGGGGCGAGCCCGGCTGCCGTGTCGGCGAGGAACTCGCTGTGCCCGACGCCCCACGTCTTGATCACGCGCTGCTGCCCATACGTGACGGAGACGAACGAGCCGAGCTCGACGATCTGCTCGTCGCTCAAGTGCTCGCGCAGCCGGGCCCAGACCGCGTCGTCGGCGCCCTCGGGATTCCAGACGAGCATGCTCGTGTAGAGGAGCGCCGCCTTCTGCCGCTCGCTGAACCGGTCGGACCGCTCGAAGTTCAGGAGCTCCTCGTAGTCCGCCTCGGTCAGTCCCTGCTCTCCGCCCCGGAGAGATCGCTGGGACCCTCAGTAGTGGCAGTCGATCGTCTTGGAGACGTAGACCCGGCAGAGCTCCTTGAGCGGATGCTCGGCGATTCCCTCGCGGAAGATCCGGTCCCAGGCGCGCGAAAATGCCTTTGCGACGGCCGGGACATGGGAGCGGATGGCCTGCGTCTCCGGGCGCGGAGTGCCGAACCGGCGCGCGTGGTCGAGGTGCTCGATCAGCTCCGGATCGGTGAGCGAGGCGGGATCGACGTAGCTGATCCGGGCCACGCGAGGAAGGCTACTCGATGACACCGCAGCCCGACGTCGTCGTCGCCGGCGCCGGCCACAACAGCCTCGTCGCGGCCGCCTACCTGGCGAAGGCCGGACTCGAGGTGCTCGTGCTCGAGGCGCGGCAGGTCGTCGGGGGGAACACCGCCACGGAGGAGCTGACCCTCCCGGGCTTCCTGCACGACTCCTGCTCGACGGCGCACAACCTCATCCAGGCCAGCCCGGCGCTCAAGGAGCTCCGGCTCGAGGAGGACTACGGCCTCGACTACGTCCGGCCGGATCCCGTCGTCCACGTCGCCTTCGGCGACGGAGCCTGGCTCACCCAGTGGCGGGACCTCGACCGGACGTGCGAGGAGTTCGCGCGCTTCTCCCGGCGCGACGCGGACGCCTACCGACGGCTGATCGGCGACTACGATGCCGTCAAGGGGGCGTTCGGCGCATACCGGAACAACCCGATCGGGCGCGCACCGCGTCCGGAGGAGGCCCTGGACGGCGCTTGGCGGCGACGCCTGGCGATGAGCGCGTGGGACGTGATCCGCGCCGAGTTCGAGGAGTGGCACTCGCGCGCGTTCATGCTCTGGATGAGCATCATGACCGTGCAGCCGGCCGACCGGCCGGGGACGGGGCTCCTCGCCTACTCGCTCGCGTACGGGCGCCAACAGCACAGCTGGACGCTGCCACGGGGCGGGTCAGCCGCGCTTCCGCTCGCGCTCGCCCGGCTGATCGAGGAGCACGGCGGCACGGTCGTCACCGGGAAGCGCGTGACCGGGCTCATGCTCGAGAACGGCCGCTGCGTGGGCGTCGAGACCGAGGACGGCAAGAGCCACCGCGCCAGCCGGGCCGTCCTCTCGACGGTGCACGTGAAGCACCTCCTCGAGATGGCGCCCCGGGAGGCGTGGGGCGACGAGTTCCTCTTCGGCGCAGACACTTGGCGCCCGGGCATTTGCCTCTTTCCGACCCACCTCGCTACGACCGAGGCGCCGGCCTTCCCCGTGGACGGAGGAGCAATCGCGCCGGTCGCCTCGGGGGCGGCGCCGTCGGTCGACCGGCTGCTCCGGATCGGGTCCGACGTCGAGCGCGGCCTCCTCGCCGACGACGACCCACCGCTGCTCGTCGTCTGCGCGACCGTGGCCGATCCTTCGCGCGCGCCCGAGGGGAGGCACGTCCTCAAGGTGATTGGCTTCCAGCCGTACGGGCTCGCGGACGGAGGCGCCGAGCGCTGGGACGAGGTGAAGGAAGCCTCCGCGCGCCGGAACCTCGAGCAGCTCCGCCGCTACGCGCCGAACCTGACCCAGGAGGCGATCCTCGCGCAGGTCGTTAAGAGCCCGCTCGACCTCGAGCGGATGAACGCCCACAACTGGCACGGGAGCTGCCACGGCGGCGACATGGGGCCGTCGCAGTCCGGCGCGCTCCGCTTCGACGTGCGCACGCCGATCCCGGGCCTCTACCAGACGGGCGCGACCACGCATCCGGGCGGCTCGGTCTCCGCGGGGCCGGGGCGGAACGCGGCCGTCGTCCTGCTCGAGGACCTCGGCACGTCGCTCGAGGAGGCGGTGGCCCGTGCATGACGCCCGTGTCCAGGCCGCGATTGAGAACTGGGCCCCCCGCTTCGTCGCCAACGGCGTGGACTTCAACGACTTCCAGCGGACGACCGCGCGGATCGACGCGTGGGAGGAGTGGCTCGACGCCTGGGTCGAGACGGCCGACGCCCACCGCGCCCTCGCCGAGGAAGCCGAGGCGGAGGGGAACGGCCTGAGCGCCGGGGAGGCCTACTTGGCGGCGGCGGTCTCCTATCACTTCGCGAAGTTCGTCTGGGTCGTGGACGTCGAGCGAAACCGCGCCACGACCGAGCGGGCGATCGACGCGCTCTACCGCGCCCACCGCCAACTCGACCCGACGGCGGAGCGGGTGGAGATCCCGTTTGACGGCGCGACCCTCGCCGGCAACCTCCGCCGTCCTGCGGCAGCGGAGCGGCCGCCGCTCGTGCTTCTCCTGCCCGGCCTCGACTCGACGAAGGAGGAGTTCTTCCGCTGGGAGGACGTCTTCCTCGCCCGCGGGCTGGCTACGTTTTCCTTCGACGGGCCGGGCCAGGGGGAGAGCGGCTTCTCCCTCCACATCCGCCCGGACTACGAAGCGCCTCTGTCGGCGGCGCTCGACGTCCTCGACTGGCACGGGCCGGTGGGTGCGGCGGGCGTCAGCCTCGGCGGGTACTACGCGCCCCGCGCGGCGGCGCTGGAGCCGCGGCTCCGCGCCGTGGCGGGGATCAGCGGCCCGTACAACTTCGGCGAGTGCTGGGACGGGCTCCCCGCGCTGACACGCGAGACCTTCCGGCACCACTCCGGGGCGCGGGACGAAGAGGAGGCCCGCGGGAAGGCGCACGAGCTCGACCTCGCGGGGGTGGTCGGCGAGCTCGCACAGCCCGCGCTCATGGTCACCGGGAAGCTCGACCGCCTGATCCCGTGGGAGCAGACGCGCCGCATCGCCGACGAGGCGCCGAACGCCCGCTTCGTCCTCTACGAGGACGGCAACCACGTCTGCAACAACATCCCGTACAAGTACAGGCCGCTCGTCGCCGACTGGTTGCGGAAGGAGCTCGACGCCGGTGTGGGATAGGTTCTCGGCGGACGAGATGGAGCGGCGCTACGTCCTCGCGCGCAACCTGATGGATGAGCGCGGGCTCGAGGCGCTTGTACTCTTCGGGAACTCGGGCGTCAGCCGGGGCAACATGGCGAACGCCTTCTGGCTCTCGAACCACCTCGACCTCCACCATTGCTATCTCGTCGTCCCGCGCGACGAGTCGACGGAAACGGCGCTCTACACCGGTCTCACGAACCACGTCCCCAACGCCCGCGAGGTGAGCGACGTGCCGCTCGTGGAGTGGGGCGGGTACGAGCCCGCGCGGACGGTGGCCGCGCGCCTGCGGGATCTCGGGACAGCCCGCGGTCGCGTCGGGCTCGTCGGGATCAACGCGAAGTTCTCCATGGGCATGCCCTACCCGCACTACCTCCAGCTGCGGGAGGAGCTGGCCGACCTCGAGCTCGTCGACGTGACGGCGCCCTTCCAGCGCCTGCGCATCGTCAAGTCCGAGGAGGAGATCGAATGGCTGCGCAAGGCCGCGGCGCTCACCGATCAGGCGATCCTCGCCGTCGCGGAGGGCGCCCGACCGGGGATGACGGACGTCGAGCTCGTGGCGCTCGGCGAGAGCGCGTACCGCCCCGCCGGGGGCCTCCCCCGCATCATGTTCCTCCGCTCGATGGCGATGGACGAGCCGAATGGCTGCCTCCCGGCGCAGAACCCGTCCCGCCGCCGTCTCGGAGGAAACGACGTGATCATCACCGAGTTCAGCGCCTCCTACTGGGGCTATACGGGGCAGATCCAGCGGCCGATCTTCGTCGGTGCCGAGCCGACGCCGGAGTGGCGGCGGATGTTCGACGTCGCACTCGAGGCGTACAGGTCACTCGAGCAGGCGGTGAGGACGGGCTCATCCGAGGCCGACGCGATTCGAGCAGCCGAGCCGATCTCCGAGGCGGGCTACGCGATCTACGACGACCTCATCCACGGCTACGGCGTCGACATCATGCCCCCGCTCATCGACCGCGAGCAGCTCGGCCGCCCCCCCAGGGACGGCGGCGCCACCTTCGAGCGCAACATGGCGATCGTGATTCAGCCGAACCCGATCACGCCCGACGAGCGCATGGGGCTCCAGCTCGGCGGGCTGACCGTCGTCCGCGACGACGGAGCCGAATCGCTCCATGCCGTCCCCCTCGAGCCCCTCATCGCGGCGGCGTGAGCGAGGTCGGCGTCGCCCTCGTCGGGCCGAGCGGCATGTGGGGCCCGCAGATCGCCGCCGCCGCCGACCGCGCGCCTGGCCTACGCCTCGTTAGCTGCTTCGGCCGCGACGAAGAGCGGCGGCGCGCATTCGCCGAGGAGCGCGGGATCCAGGCGGCGGACTCGTTCGAGGCGGCGATCGAGCACCCTGAGGTGGAGGGCGTGCTGCTCGTCACTCCGAACGACCTCCACGCCGAGCAGGCGCTCGCCTGCGCCGAGCGCGCAAAGCACGTCTTTGTCGAGAAGCCGATCGCAGACACCCTCGAAGCGGGCGAGCGCATGCGGGACGCCTTCGCCTCCGCGGGGCTCGTGCTTGCCGTCGGCCATGGCATGCGCCGGCTCGGAGCGGCCCGCAAGGTGAGAGAGCTCCTGAACGAACGCGCACTCGGCACGGTCGTCCTCGCCGAAGCGAACTGGTCGGTGACGTCGCGCCTCTCGCCCGCGGCCTGGCGCTGGTACCGCGACCGCGCCCGCGGCGGGCCGCTCCTCCAGCTCGGCGTCCATCACGCGGACACCCTCGCCTATTGGCTCGGGCCGGTGCGCCGCTCCTACGGCACCTTCGCTCACCTCGCCATCGAGGCCGAGATCGACGACGTCGGCGTCGTCGGGCTCGAGTTCGAGAGTGGCGCGCTCGGCGTCGTCACAAGCAGCTACGTCTCGCCGCGCACGTACTTCCTCCGCCTTTACGGGACGAGGGCGACCCTCGAGTACGAGCTCGACATGTCCATCTGGCCCCGCGCCGAGGTGGCCGACGAGGCGACGACGCTCACCCTCCGCTCGGCGGATGAAGAGGTGCCGGTGGACTTTCCTCGCCGCGATCCTCTGGCCGAGGAGCTGGAGGAGTTTGGCCGCGCCGTCCGAGGCGAGGCCGTCCCCGAAACCGGAGCCGATGAGGGCCTCGCCGCGCTGAAGGTCATCCTCGACGCGCTCCCGGAGAAAGAGAGGAGGCATGGCTGAGCTACCGGACTACGTCGTCGTCAACCGCGCCCGCGGAAAAATGGTCACGCGCTGTGCGTCGCAGGTGACCGTCCGGGACTTCGCACCCATCGACAGCGACGAGCCACCGTTCCGGACTACCAGGTGACCTGGGAGAGGATGGAGTGACGTTCGTCGGCCGCTCGCTTCGGCGCGTCGAAGACCTCCGCTTCATCACTGGGCGGGCGCGCTACCTCGACGACCTCGATCCTCCCGGCCTCGCGCATGCCGCGTTCGCCCGGAGCGTGCACGCGCACGCGCGGCTTCACGCAGTCGACGCGCGCAGGGCGCTTGCCTCTCCGGGCGTCGTCGCTGTGCTAACCGGCGAGGACCTCGGGGAGAGCGTCCGTTCGCTTCCCGCCGGGATGCTCGAGGACGGCGTCGTCGCCGATGCCGGCCACCCGGTGCTCGCTCGAGGCGCCGTGCGCTACGTCGGGGAGCCGATCGCGCTCGTCGTCGCGGAGAGCAGGGCGGCCGCCGAGGACGCCGCGGAGCTCGTGGACTGCGAGTACGAGCCGCGCGAGCCGGTGCTCGACCCCCGCACCGCCCCCGACTCACTTGTTCGCCTGCACGAGGCGGGAAACGTTCTCGTCCGCTGGTCGCGCTCGCGCGGAGACGTCGAGGCGGCCTTCGCCGCCGCCGATCGCGTGGTCTCCTGCTCGTTCTCGATCCCGCGGCTGGTGGCCGCGCCGATCGAGCCCCGCGGCGCGCTCGCCGAGTACGACGCCGAGGCGGACGTCCTCGTCGTGCACTGCTCGGCCCAGGATCCCCACCGCCCGCTCGCACAGCTCACTCATGCGCTGGGCCGCGACGCCGTGCGGACCCGGGTGGTCGTGCCCGATGTGGGCGGGGCGTTCGGGAGCAAGGGCGCGATCGGGCCGGAGGTGGTCGCGGCGGCGGCTGCCGCCATGCGCCTCGGCCGCCCGGTGAAATGGGCCGAGGATCGCCTCGAGAACTTCCTCGCCGCCTACCAGGGCCGCGGCCTCGAGGCCGACGCCGAGCTCGCCGTCTCCGCGGAGGGCCGCCTCCTCGGTCTGCGCGCGCGCCTCTGCGCCGACCTCGGCGCCTACCTCTATCCGACCACCGCCGTCCCGCCGCACACCACCGCCATGTTGATCACGGGCGCATACGCTGTCCCCGCGGCCGAGGTCGAGCTCGTCGGGGTCGCAACCACGAAGCCGCCGACCGGTCCCTACCGGGGCGCCGGCCGCCCGGAGGCGGCGCTGATCGTCGAGCGCCTCGTCGAGCAAGCGGCGCGGGAGCTCGAGGTCGATCCCTTCGAGCTGCGCCGGAGCAACTTCGTCCCGCGCGATGCCTTTCCCTACGAGACGGCCCTCGGATGGGTCTACGACTCCGGGGACTTCGAGCGCTGCCTCGACACCGCGCTCGAGCTCCTCGACGTCGAGCGTGCGCGCGAGGAGCGGGAGTGGGCGCGGGCCGAGGGAAGGGTCGCCGGCCTCGGCGTCGGCATGGTGATCGAGCGCTGCGGCGGCGACTGGGAGAGCGCGCGGGTCGCGGTCGAGCCGGACGGACCCGTCGTGGTCTGGACCGGTTCCTCGCCGCACGGACAGGGGCACGAGACGACCTTCTCCCAGATCGCGGCCGACGAGCTCGGGATGGAGCCGGAGGAGATCGAGCTCCGCTGGGGCGACTCGGGCGAGGTTCCCGCCGGGGTGGGCACGTTCGCCAGCCGCTCGGTTGCGATGGGCGGGTCGGCTCTTGTCCACGCCGCGCGCTCGCTCCGCGAGCGGGCGCTGCCGCATGCCGCCCGGCTGCTCTCCGCGCCCGAGGTCGACGTGACGTGGGAGGGGGGTGCGTTCGTCGCGGACGGCCGCCGCGTCGGCTTGCGAGAGGTCGCCGCAGCTGCCGGTCGCCTCGAAGCCGATTCCCGGTTCGAGTCGCCGCTGCTCTTCTCGTCCGGCGCGTACGCGGCCGCGGTCGAGATCGAGCGGTCGACCGGACGGCTCCATGTCCTCCGGCTTGCGGCCGCGGACGATCCGGGGCGCGTCGTCAACCCGCTCCTCGCCGAGGGGCAGGTGCTCGGTGCCGTCGCGCAGGGGCTCGGCCAGAGCCTGGTCGAGGAGGCCGTGTACGATGAAAATGGACAGCTGCGGACAGCTTCATTCGCGGACTACAAGCTGCTGACCGCGGCCGAGGTACCCCCGCTCGCGAGCACCTTCGTCGAGACCCCGTCGCCTCATAACCCGCTGGGAGCGAAAGGCGTCGGCGAGGCCGGCGCAATCGGCATGCCCGCGGCACTCGCGAACGCGGTCGCGGACGCCCTGGCCGCCGAAGGCATCGCGGGTCTCGACCCGCCGTTCACGGAGGAGAAGCTCTGGCGGGCCCTGACGAGGAGGGAGGACTGAGATGAAGCTCAAGAACGAGGTCGTCGTCACCGCGCCCCTCGACCGCACATGGGCGGCGCTTCTCGACGTCCCGCGGGTCGCGCGCGCCCTTCCGGGCGCGACGGTGGAGCCGGACGGTGTCGAGGGCGTCTACCGAGGGGCCCTCAAGGTTCGGCTCGGGCCGATCGCCATGGAATACGAGGGCGTCGCGCGTCTTCAGGACGTCGACGAAGACGAGTACGTGGCGAGCTTCCGTCTGCAGGGGCGGGAGGTCGCAGGCCCCGGAGGGGCCTCGGCGACGATCACGAATCGGCTCGTCCCCGAGGAGAACGGCACGCGCGTCGTCGTCGAGACGGACCTGGCCGTCACCGGCCGCGCGGCGCAGTTCGGGCGCGGGCTCATGGAGGACGTCGCCGGCCGCCTGCTGGAACAGTTCGCCGCGCGCCTCGAGACCGAGGTGCTCGCCGGCGACGCCGGCGCGGCGGCGCAGCCCCCGCCCGCCGAGTCGCTCGACCTCGGGGCCGTCGCCTGGCGGCCACTCCTACGCCGGTACGGCCTCGTGGTCGCCGTCGGCGTCGGCGCCTTCCTGCTCGGGTTCGCGCTGCGCCGGCGTCCTGTCGTCGTCATCGTCGAGCGGCGGTGAAGCCCGCCCCGTTCGCCTACGACGACCCGCGGGGGCTCGACGAGACCCTCGACCTCCTCGCCCGCCACGGCGAAGACGCGAAGGTGCTGGCAGGGGGCCAGAGCCTTCTCCCCCTTCTCAACTTCCGGCTCGCCCGGCCGACCCGGCTCGTGGACGTGAACCGGGTCGACGAGCTCGCCTACCTGCGGCGCAGGGGCGGCAACCTCCGAATCGGCGCCCTCACGCGGGCCGCGACACTCGAGCGCTCGCCGCTCGTCGCCGCCGAGTGGCCCCTTCTGCGCGAGGCGGTCCGGCTCGTCGGGCATCCGCAGATCCGGTCGCGGGGGACTGTGGGGGGCTCGGTCGCGCACGCGGATCCCGCCGCCGAGCTGCCGGCGGTGCTGGCGGCTCTCGAAAGTCGCTTCCACCTCCGCTCCCGACGGGGCGGACGGACGCTCGGGCCCGAGGAGCTCTTCGTCACCCACCTCACGACGGCGCTCGCGCCGGACGAGCTCCTCGTCGAGATCGAGGTGCCACCGCTCCCCTCTCGCGCCGGCACGGCGTTCGTCGAGTACGCGCGCGTCCACGGGGACTTCGCGCTCGGGGGCGCTGCGGCTGTCGTCGTGCTCGGCGAGGACGGGACGTGCGAGCGCGCCGTGGTGACGCTCGTCGCCGCGGCGCCGACCCCGGTGCGCGCCCGGGAAGCCGAGGAGGCGCTCGCGGGCGGGAGCCTGACGGAGGAGGGGATCCGGGCGGCGGCCGATCTCGCCGCGGCCGAGGTCGACGTTCCGGAGGCGGAGCGGCCCTATCGGCGGGCGCTCGTCTCCGAGCTCACGCGGCGCGCGCTCGAGCGGGCGGTGACTAGGGCACGGGAGGCCGCTTGAGCCGGCCCGTCGCCGTCACGATCAACGGGCGCCGGTATCACGCGGATGTGGAGGCGCGCACGCTCCTCTCCGACTTCATCCGCCATGTTGCCGGACTTACGGGGACGAAGGTCGGCTGCGAGCACGGCGTCTGCGGCGCCTGCACGGTGCAGCTGGACGAGGAGCCCGTGCGCTCGTGCCTCATGCTCGCCGTCCAGGCGGACGGGCGCACGGTTCGCACCGTCGAGGCGCTCGCCCGGGGCGACGAGCTCCATCCGCTGCAGGCGGCCTTCAGCGAGGCACACGCGCTCCAGTGCGGCTTCTGCACACCCGGCTTCCTCATGTCGCTCGACGCCTTCCTGCGCGAGCGGCCGGACCCAGACGAGGGGGAGATTCGCGAAGCGCTCGCCGGCAACCTCTGCCGCTGCACTGGGTATACGGCGATGGTGGAGGCGGTCCTCCTCGCGGCCGAGCGGCTGCGCCCAGCGCCGCGCTAGCCGACCGCAGCGAGCCAGGGCAGGGCAGTTTTC
>Ga0184623_10001056_pt1 | contig 11942 bp, 8 predicted proteins | sample PLM1_100_b1_FD_133138 | JGI IMG/M metagenome (GOLD analysis project Ga0184623, IMG submission 133138) | Groundwater sediment microbial communities from an aquifer in East River, Colorado, USA - PLM1_100_b1 | ecosystem: Environmental > Terrestrial > Soil > Riparian zone | place: USA: East River...
GAGGTAGACGGAGTGGCTCGCGGCGACCTCGGTCACGGTGGAGCCGGCCCGCTCGGACATGGAGCGCTGCGCTGGCGGGGGAATCATCCGGTCTTCGGTGGTGACCAGGTACCAGCTCGGCTTGAAGCGCCAGGCGGGCTCGGTGATCGACCCGCCGAGGGCGCCCACGCCCCACGGGACCTGCGAGTCGGCCATGAACGCGGCCTGGTCGGCGGGCACGTCGCCGGCGAAGGCCGCGGGGAACTTCTCCCGGTCCAGGAGCAGGAAGCCGTCCTTGGGCGGCAGGATCGGTGGCACGGGCGCGCCGGGTGGCGGGTCGGCGATCAGCGTGTTCACCGACTCGCCCTTGTCCGGCGCGAACGCCGCGATGTAGACCAGGGCCGCCACGTTGGCGTCCGTGCCCGCTTCGGTGATGACTGCGCCGCCGTAGGAGTGGCCGACGAGCACGACCGGGCCGTCCTGCGCGTCGATGACCTGCCGCGTCGCGGCGACGTCGCCCTCGAGCGACAGGGTCGGGTTCTGCACGACGCTGACGTGGTAACCGTCCTGCTTGAGCAGGTCGTAGACCGCCTGCCAGCCGGACCCGTCCACGAAGCCGCCGTGCACGAGAACAACGTTCGCTGCTGCTGAGCTTGTATTCATGATGATCTCCTCTTTCTCCCGTGAGTCCCCTGAGGCGCATCTGGATCGGTCCCAGCATCGGCCGGAGAAGCGTATCCGGGCTTGGACGAGTGGGAACAGTCCTGGGACGGTGGCGCACTTGCTCGCGACGTTGGCCTCGATCGGGAGGATGTCTTAGCCGGTCGGCGGTCGCGTTCGATTGCGGTTTCGGGGACCTCAGTGGCTTCAATCGTGTTTTCAAGGATGCGTACGGCATCAGCCCGAGGGAGCTGCGAACTGCTCCAGCGGTGAGAGAACGCCGCTGAGCGCGGCAAGCGTCGGGGAGTGTTATTGACCGCGCGAGGAGTGATCGGTGGGCACGAAGGTTGCATAATGATGCGAAGGCCGTATGCTTTGCTGCATGAGGACGACCATCGACTTGGACGACGAGTTGTTGCGGGACGCGAAGCAAGCCGCCGCAGCGAACGGCGTCACACTCACCCGTCTGATCGAAGACGCGGTGCGGGCGGTGCTGCAAAGGCGCGCGGAGCTGCCGCGCCAACGCCTCGAGCTGCCGGTCTTCCACGGGAACGGCCTTCGCCCGGGCATCGACCTCGCCGACTCCGCGAGCCTGCTCGAAGTCATGGACGATGCTGCTCGTTGACGTCAACATCCTGGTGAGCGCCTATCGCGCCGACGCCCCGGGGCACCCGGCCTGCCGAGACATCGTGCTCGCCATGACCGAAGGGCCATTGCCGTACGCGGTGAGCGATCTTGTGCTCAGCGGCTTCCTCCGCGTTGTGACACATCCGCGAGTGTTCGATCCGCCAGCGCCAACCCTCGAAGCGCTTGCCTTCGCCAACGCCTACCGGGACCAACCCAACGCGACGCCGATCTCGCCCGGCACTCGACACTGGCAGATTTTCACGTTCATGTGCGAGTCCGCAGGTGCCCGCGGCAATCTCATCCCCGCCGCCTACCTGGCCGCCCTCGCGGTCGAGTCCGGAAGCGAGTGGGTGACCGCAGATCGCGACTTCGGCCGCTTTCCCGACCTACGGTGGAAGCTGATCGAGCTGCGCTGACGAGCACACGCACACCACGGATCCGCTCACCGGCGCACGCTCACTGCCGCGAAGCGCGCGACGTTCGTCTCGCTTCCCGCGCCAACCGCACTTACCGGTGTAGGGCCTTCAGGCTCAGGATCTCGTCCAGCTTCTCGGCGCGCAGGGGCGGGGCGAGATGGAAGCCTTGACCCAGGCAGTACCCGAGCTCGACCAGACAGTCGGCCTGTTCCCTGCTTTCGATGCCTTCCGCGACCGCGCTGAGGCCGAGCGCCTGGGCCATCTGGATGACGGCCGTGGCAACGGCGGCGTGTTGCCCGCCGCCGGTGATGCCGTCCACGAAGGACTTGTCCAGCTTGAGGATATGGACCGGGCAGGTGCGGACGAGTCCGAGAGAGGACTGGCCGGTGCCGAAGTCGTCGAGCGCTAGGCTCACACCGAAGTCGTGGAGCGCTTTGAGCGTCTTGAGAACATGTCCGCCGGTGAGCACCGCGGTCTCGGTGACCTCCAGGACGAGGTTGTGCGGCTGCAGGCCAGCCTCGTGTACGGCATCGGTGACCTCGTCGGCGAACCCGGGTTCCTGCAACTGCCGTCCGGAGACGTTGACGCCGACGGTTGCCGGGCAGGCGTCGCCGTGTGCCTTGCTCCAGACGGCCTTCTGCCGGCACGCCTCGCGGAGCGCCCAGCGGCCTAGAGGCACGATCAGGCCGGTGCGCTCCGCGGCGGGGATGAAAGCGATCGGCGGGACGAGGCCCCGCACCGGATGCCGCCAGCGCACGAGGGCCTCCACGCCGATGATGCGCCGGTCGGCGAACTGGACGATCGGCTGGTACAGCAGGTGTAGCTGGCTGTCGTCGAGCGCCTGGCGCAGTTGGGCGCCCAGCTGGGCGTGCTCCAGGATTTGGGCCGCCATCCCAGGCACGTAACGCACGAACCTACCCTTGCCACGTTCCTTGCCCGCGTACATCGCGATATCGGCGTTGCGGAGCAGCGTGCCGGAGTCGTCGCCGGGCCGGGCGATGGCTACGCCGATGCTCGCCTGGACCAGCAGCTGGCACCCGTCTACAAGGAGAGGCCGGGTCAAGCTGCCGAGGATCCGTTCGGCGATGGAGTCCACCTCACGGGGGCACGGCTTCTGCAGCAGTACGGCGAACTCGTCACCACCGAGGCGGGATACCGTGTCATCAGGACGGACACAGCTCTGGATGCGCCGCGCCACGGCGGCCAGCAACGCGTCGCCCACGTCATGGCCGAGCGTGTCGTTGACGGTCTTGAAATCGTCAAGGTCGACGAGCAGCACGGCGAGGACGTCGCTGGGCCCGGCGCCGAGCGCGGCGTCGACCCGCTCGCCGAACAGGGCGCGGTTGGCCAGCTGGGTCAGCGCGTCGTGGGACGCCTGGTGGCGCAGTTGGTCTTCGCGTTCACGCAGCTGGTCCACCAGCCGTGCGTTGTCGACAAAAGCCACGAGCTGCCGCACGACCACGAGCGTGGTGATCGTGATGGCGCCGGCCACAACGACGTGCCGACGGTCCTCGGCAGGGCCGACGGTGGCCAGGACCAGCAGGACATCGGTGGCGGCGACCGCGGAGTACGGCAGCAGACTGTATGGTCGACCGCGCCGGCGAGGCTGCGGGGACGGCTGCCGCGCCGCTCGACGCTGCCGCTCGCCAGCGACGATGACCACCCAGCAAATAACGGGGACGAGCAGGTGGCCCGGCGCCACGTGCGAGCTCGGCATGGTGATCGTCGCGAAGCCGGCGCTGATTCCACCGACTAGCAGCCCCACGCCGAGCAGGCGCAGCGCGCCCGGGTCGATCGGGCCGGCCCCGGCGAGCACGACCTTGATGACCGCCGACAGGCCGGCCAGGCACACTCCGCCGATCGCCAGCGGCGCCCACACGGTGCCGAGGCCGTGGTCGCCAGCGAGCATCGGGGCGAATGCCAGGTACCACACGAACAAGCTGGCGCCGAGGACGACCGTGGCGCCGTCCAGGGACAGCCGGATCCAGTCACTGGTTGTACGCGGGCCGATCGGTATGCGCAGCAGCGCCCAAACTGCGCCGAGCATCGCCACGAGGTAGATGACTGCCGTCACGGCGGGCAAGCCTCGCTCGTCCCCGGGGGCGCGGAGCATGTTGTACCCGCGGATGACCGCGCCGACCGCGCAGAGCGCGGCGACGAGGGCGATCTGGTTCCAGAAGCGTCGGGCGCCGGCCGGCAGCCCGGGCGCGACGGCCGCGCGTCGCAGCGACACGGCCGCCAGGGTCAGGGCCACGGTCCCGGGCACCCGACCTAGTACCTGTGGCCCGAGGGGGCCATGCAGGTTCGCCGCAAACCACGCGGCGGCTCCTGCCGTGAGCACGATGACGACGTACAACACGAGGCGGGTCGGCTCACGCCTCGTCTCGCCCGTCATCGTCATCGGCCCACCATGTCCATGTCCGCCCCCACGCCGACCAGATCTCCTCCCGTCTCTTCCGTCGTAGGAAGCCGAAAGGGTGGTAAACGAATGCCGGGAGGAAACGTCGGGCCAGTCCGGCGCCAGAACAACCCGGCCCACGCGCCCTGGCAGGGCCCGATCACACCACCGTCTGATCGAGCACAGCTACCCGCCAAACGGCCAAGACCTTATCCCGAATCGAGTTCGCGTATACGCCAAACACGCCCACTCGCCCTACCCGCGCCGCCCAGGCACCCGACGGCGGTCGTAACGCTCAGACGCCCAGACAATCGCCGGCACGCTGCCGGAGTATGCCGACCGCTTCGGCGTGTGGAGCGCTCGTCGCTGTCCTGGCGCAGATGACGGCTCGCCTGCGCCCGCCCGGCCCGCAACCGCCCCAGGAGGCCAAACCCTGGGAGGCCACTGAACAACATCTGTCCGGCTCGCGACTCCCCGCATCCCGCCCGGCTGCGTTGTCGTCAGTCGCCGCACAAAACCCAGTGCGACTCCCTCCTCCGCCTTGCCGGATCGGGCGCGGATGAGCCGCTCGCTGATCGAACGACGTTATTCAGTGGCCTCCTGGGCCGACCCCGCGTTAGCGTCATACGTCGCCAAGGCCACCGCGTCGACGCTCTACCGTTCCGACAATCAACGCTCTATCAGGTGACCCGTCTGTTTGGGTGCCGGCTTTTTTGACGATCCGCGCCATCCAAGGCAGCAGGTCATCTTCGGCGACAAGACACGTCGGGACCCTCCCGAAATGATATGCGAAAACTCAGGCGAGCCGGAAACGCGATCCGGCACAATCCCGCGCGACAGGCAGGGCAGAATCCCGCGCCGCGGGCTGATCCACCGACGAGTGCGAGGCAATGGGGCGTGCCGAATCGCGTGCGGGTTTTGGCCGTCCGGGAGAACGACCGGGCGGAGCCGGCCAGGGTGGCGCAGCGGGATGCGGCGCGGCCTCCGCGGGGGCCGCGACTGCGACACGCGCGACGTTCATGATTCTTTCGTGGCGGTGCGAGACACTGATCTGACACGAGCGATGCCGGGAGGAGGCGCGAGCGATGGCCGACCTGCAGCAGCGGTTCAGCGTCCCGCTGTACTCGGTGTCCGAGGCGGCGCGATACGTCGGTGTCCCGGTTTCGACGTTCACCACGTGGGGTCGGGGCTATGTTCGGCACCGGCCGAGCGGCGTCGATTCGGTGGGCACCCCGATCGTGACCTTCGTCGGCGACGCAGGCAATGGTGCGGTGGTGCCGTTCGTCGGGCTTGCCGAGGGTCTCGTGCTGGCCGCGTTCCGGCGCGCCGGCGTGCCGCTGCAGCGCATCCGTCCGGCGCTGCAGCGGATCCAGGAGGAGCTCGGGGTCGAGCGCGCGCTTGCTTCTCAGCGGCTGTACACCGACGGCGCTGAGGTGCTGTACGACTTCGCCGAGGAGTCGGGTGACACCCCCGAGGGGCGCAGCGCACGGGAGCTCGTCGTGGTACGGCACGGTCAGCGGGTGTTCGCCGAAGTCGTCGAGGCCTACTTGCACCGCGTCGAGTACGCGCCGGACGGATATGCCCGGCTGATCCGGCTGCCGCATTACCGCACGGCGGAGGTCGTTGCCGATCCGGACCGTGGGTTCGGGCAGCCGGTGTTCGCGCGTGGTGGTGCTCGAGTGGAGGATGTGCTGTCCATGTTCAAGGCGGGGGAGCCGCTGGAGGTGGTGAGCGAGGAGTTCGGCGTGCCGTTGCTGGAGCTCGAAGACGCCGTCCGTGTCGCTCTCAGGCCCGCCGCCTAGCGGCCACCCTGCCGGGCTGCCCGCGCTGTTCCTTGACCGCAGCCTGGGCCGGGTCCAAGTTCCGCGGCTCCTGCGCGCCGTGGGCCTGCGGCTGGTCACTCTGGCCGAGCACTACGGCAGGCCCGCCGATGAGTCGGTCGCTGACGTGACGTGGCTTGAGGAGGCCGGCCGGCGGGGGTGGGCTGTGCTGATGAAGGACGAACGGATCCGCCGCCGCCCAGCCGAGAAGGCCATGCTCGTGCGTGCGGCCGTCCGGTGCTTCGTGATCACCCGCGGCGATCTACGTGCCGAGCAGATGGCCCGGCGTTTCCTCATCAACCTCGCCGCCATGGAACGCGCTTGCGCCGAACCTGGGCCGTTCATCTACGCTGTGCAGGAGACCCGGCTTGAGCGGTTGAGCCTCGACTGATGTTGGGGGCGACGTGTGACCACATGCGCCCACGCCAACCTTCGGCGATGAGCGCGGCCTTGTCCGTAAGGTTCCTTCGCTAATTCGACAACCACTGTCGACTGATGGCCGCGTAGTCCGGTTCGGACTCGGCCTCCATCGTCCTCCAGCACTCGGCCAACCGGTGACGTGCGGCAGTGCAATACGCGTCGGCCATGTCCTGGGTGCGCATTGGGCCGGCCCATGAAGCCTGTTCGGCCGTTCTCGCGAGGACGGCCCACATGGCGAACAGTTCCCCGGCGATGCGGCCGAGAGTCACCGCCGTCTGCTGCCGGGTGTCGGGCTGGGCCTCAGCGAGCCGGTGGGTGTGCTGCGCACCGGTCTCGGCGAACCGGCGCACCTGTTGTGCAAGGGTCCGCAGGTGGCCGCGGTTGCCGGGGGACAGCCGCGGGTCGGCTGGAGGTTGCCTGGTGATCGGGCCGGACTCGACGGTGAATCCGCGTGTCAGTAGTTGCCTGGTGATCTTGTCGTCGATCCGGAAGTCAACGTTGCCGAGGATGCGCAGCCCTCGGGCGTCGCGGAAGCAGCGCTCTACCGGTGTGGGGACGGCGCCGCGGCGCCGCTTGCTCTCGATGGTCTCCAGTCCCTCGGCGCCGAACAGCGACATGGTCCGATCCGCGGTGCGCCAGGCGGACAGGGAGAGGATGTTCTTGGCGGCCAGCCGCTCGAACGCGCGGTCGGTCATCCCGGAGTCGAGCAGGCACCAGCGGACCACCGTGTCCATCGCGTACGCGTCGGCCACCGTGGCCGCGACGATCCGCTGGATCTGGTCGTACTCACCCAGATTCCGGCCGTCGATGTGGCGCCGGGCGACGAACTCGCGGGACCAGCTCAGACAGTTGTCGATGATCGCGAGCGCGGGCGCGCCCGCCGAGTAGAGCTGCCCCAGCAGCTTGATCGAGCTGATCGGCAGGTCGGGATCGGGTCGACCGGGGGGGCCGAGCAGGACCCGGTCCTTCGGCACGCGGACGTCGTCGAACCGCCACCCGCCGTTGGGCAGGCCGCGGAACCCCAGGAACTCGATCTGCGCCGACACGGCGAACCCGGGTGTGTCGGCGTCCAGGAAGCAGGTGGCCAGGCGAGGCGCGCCGTCCTCCCACCGGGTCGCCGCGGTGATGACCAGTTCGGCGACCGGACCGTTCCCGGCGTAGAGCTTCTCCCCGCGCAGCAGGTAGGCGGAGCCGTCCTCGGTCAGCGTGGCCGTCAACGTAGGCCAGGTGTTGTTCTGCCCGGCCGGTTCGGTGACACCGAAGGCGGAAACCACCCCCTCCCGAACGCGGCGCAGGACGAAGTCGCGTACCGGACCGTTCGGCAGGCCGGGAAGCAGCGCGGCAGCGCAGAACCCGTTCTCGAACCCGAGGATCTGTCCGACCGGCACCGAAAGACGCGCCACCCGGGCGATCACCCGGAAAATGTCGTGGGCTGACAGTCCGTGCCCGCCTATTTCGCGGTCACAGCCAAGCTTGAAATACCCGGCCGAGGCGAGGTCGGCGAGCAGATGGGTGGGCAGTCGCCCCGTCCGATCGATCTCGTCGGCGTCCACTAGAGCGGAGACAAAGGCGACGGCCCGCTCGGCGGCGCTGTCGGCGTGCTGTTCGCTTGCCTCGTCCCGGCACGGGAACGGTCCCAGCCGCTCCAGGTCCAACCGGCCGGTGGTCAGTGGATCGAGGAAACTCGGCGCCGTGCGGTCGCCTGTGCGGTTCTCCATGGCCATACCGCCCTTTCCGGGAGCGTCGATCGGTGCGTGCCCGGCTCACCGCCGCCCGGCCAGCCACGACTCGACGGCGGCGGCAAGGGGCGCCGCGTGCTCAGTCATGATCGTGAGGTGGTCGCCGGGTGTCGCCACTGGAGTGTGGGGCAATGGCCACCCGATCGCCGCCGCAGGGATCCGCACTCCGGCGATGGGGTCGCGGGCGCGTACCACCAGCGTGGGGGCGGTGAGCCGGCTGGGTGTCCAGCCCTCCAGGATTCGGGTGTAAGCCCCCATCGCGGCCACCCGCCTCACTCCGACGTCAGTGATGCCGCCGAGGGCACGCCCGCGCTCCCGCACAGCCAGCAACACAGCGCGGTGGAGGTCCGGCGGCGGTCCGGGGTCAGGCCAGTAGGTGTCCAGCAGCACCACACCCGCCACAGTTGCGCCGTCCGCCTCGATGCCCGCCGCCACCGCGTGGGCGACCAGTCCGCCGGACGAGTGCCCGCAGAGGACGACAGGACCGTTGGCCAGATTCTGCCGAAGGGCGCGCAGATGGGCCGAGACCAAAGCGGGGAGACCGGCCGGGACCCGTTCCCCCGCTGCGTAGCCGGGTTGTGGCAGCGCGATGACGTCACGCTCACCCGGAAGCGCGGCGGCGAAGCGCACGTACTCCTGTGGCCCACTGAGGGGCATGAGGGAGGGCAGGCACACCATGACCGGTCCCGTAGATCCCGCCCGCACGCGCGCCGGTGTCGGGACGCAGCCATCCGCCGGGGTGGAACCGAACGTGTCCAGCATTAACGACGCTGCCCGGGACACGGCCATCGCCGCCGCCAGGTCGCCCGTGGCGCACAACCGGTGGAACACCTGCGCCAAGTCTCCAGGAGGCTCGGCATCCGGAGCGGAAGCGGAAGCGGAAGCGGAAGCGGAAGCGGGAGCGGGAGCGGGCTCCGGCTCGCCTGCCACGTGCGGGAGCCTGCCCAGCACGTGGGCGGCGAGCGCGGCGGGGGTCGGGTGGTCGAACACGGCAGCCGCCGCGAGTCGGATGCCGAAGTGTGTGCTGAGCCGACTGCGTAGTTCCGTGGCGGCCAGGGAGGTTATCCCGAGTTCGGCGAAGCCTTGGTGGGGCGCGATGGCCTCGGCGCCCGGGTGGCCGCACACGACGGCGGTGTGGGTGCGAATCGCGTCGACGACGGCCCTTTCGCGGTCGGCGGCCGGCACCGTGAGCAGGCGCTCGACCGGGTCAGGTCCGGTGGGCGTCGCCAGCGTCGGGGTGACCCCGCCATTCGCCGGTGGACCGCCCGCACGGGGGGTGGCCCAGTACCGCGTGCGGCGGAACGGGTACGTCGGCAGGTCGACGAGGCGAGCGGGTGTTGCCGCGAGCGCCGCACCCCAATGGACCTTGAGGCCGTGCGCGTGCGCCTCGGCCAGGGAACGGCGGAACCGGCGCAGCCCTCCGTCGTGGCGGCGCAGCGTCTCGGTGGCGATAACCTCGGCGCCCACGTCCTCGGCGGTCTCCTCGATCGCCGACGTGAGCACCGGATGCGGGCTGACCTCGACAAACAGGTTGTGTCCTGACTCGATGAGCGCACGGACAGCGGAGTCGAAGCCGACGGCCCTCCGTAGGTTGCGGTACCAGTAGCCGGCGGTCAGCCGGGTGGCGTCGGCCCAGCCGCCGTCCACCGTGGAGTAGAACGGCAGCGTGCTGGGCTGGGGCCGCAGGTCGGACAGCGACTCGATCAGCCGCCGGGCCAGCGGCTCCACGTGCGAGGAATGGGACGCGTAGTCCACCGGGACGTGGACCGCCCGCGTGCCCTCGGCGGTCAGTTCGGCGACGAAGCGATCCACGTCCGACGTGTCGCCCGAGAGGACCACCGAGCGGGGGCCGTTGACCGCGGCGATGACGAGGCTGCCCTGGCTTTCGCGTAGCCGAGCCCCCAGGTCCGCCGCCGAATGCCGGATCGCGGCCATCCGCCCGCGACCGGCCACCTCCCGCAGCGCCTGAGCGCGCAGCGCGACCGTCTTCGCCGCGTCATCGAGCGACAGGATGCCCGCGACGCACGCCGCCGCGATCTCGCCCTGGCTGTGTCCGACCACGGCATCCGGTCGGACCCCATGGGCCCGCCACACCGCGGCGAGTGACACCATCACCGCGAACAGCACGGGCTGGACCACGTCAACCCGGTCCAATCGCGGACCGTGGTCACCGCGCAGCACCCCGAGCAGCGACCAGTCGACGTACGGCGCCAGGGCCTGCTCACACTCGGCCACCGACGCGGCGAAGACCGGCGAGGTCGCCAAGAGTTCGTTCGCCATGCCCTCCCACTGCGTGCCCTGACCGGGGAACACGAAGACTGTCTTGCGGTCCGGGCGCGACCTTCCCAGCACACGTCCTCGGCCGGTCTGCCCTCGACCACCGCTGCCAACGCGGCAAGCAGGCAGGCGCGGTCGTCGGTCACCACGGCCGCGCGGTGGTCGAAGCGCGCGCGAGATGTCGCCAGCGAGCGCGAGATGTCGGCGAACGGCACGCTCGGGTTCGCCGCGACCCACGCCTGCAGCCTGGCGGCCGATGTCCGAAGCGCGTCCGGGCTCCTGGCGGAGAGGACGAACGGCACCGGCTCTGTCGCCGCCACGTCGGCACACTTACCGGGCGGTGGCGGCGGCGCCTGCTCGACAATCAGGTGCGCGTTCGTGCCGCTGATTCCGAACGACGACACGCCCGCCCTCCGCGGTCGGCCGCGGTCCGGCCACGGCGTGGGCTCGCCGACGAGGGCGACGGCGCCCGCGGACCAGTCGACTCGTGGTGTGGGCACGGCGGCGTGCAGGGTGGGCGGCAGCACGCCGTGGCGCATTGCCATCACCGTCTTGACCAGGCCCGCGACGCCGGTTGCGGCCTGGGTGTGACCGATGTTCGACTTGACGGACCCCAACCACAGCGGCCTGTCGTCGGCTCGGCCGCGTCCGTAGGTGGCGATCAGGGCTTCGGCCTCGATTGGGTGTGCCGGTGCCGTGTGCCTCCACCGCGTCGACCTCACCGGCGGTCAGCCGCGCGACTGCGAGCGCCTGCCTGATGACGCGTTGCTGAGCGGGACCGTTCGGCGCGGTGAGGCCGTTGCTCCGGCCGTCCTGGTTGACCGCGGAGCCGCGGATCACGGCGAGGACAGAGGCCGGTCGGGTGAGCCGGTCCGGGCCGTCACGGTGGCCGCGCCTGCGCGCCTCGGACATCCGCTCAAGCACGAGCACTCCGACCCCCTCGGCCCAGCCCGCACCGTCGGCATCGGTGCCGAACGGCTTGCAGCGGCCGTCAGGTGCCAGCGCCCGCTGCCTGCTGAACTCGACGAAGGATGCCGGAGTCGCCATCACCGTCACACCCCCGGCCAGGGCGAGCGAGCACTCGCCGACACGCAGGGCGTGACTCGCAGTGTGCAGGGCGACGAGGGAGGAGGAGCAGGCGGTGTCGATGGTCAGCGCCGGCCCTTCCCGCCCAAGGGTGTAGGCGATCCGGCCGGACGCGACGCTGGCCGCGTTGCCGGTCAGCAGATGCCCGTCATATCTGGTCGGGTCGTCGTACACCAGCGGGGCGTAGTCCGATGCCATCATCCCGACGTACACGCCGGTCGGGGAGCCGCGTGGCGTGTCGGGATCGATGCCCGCGTTCTCCAGGGCCTCCCAAGATGTCTCGAGCAGCAGGCGCTGCTGGGGGTCCATGGCGACGGCCTCCCGCGGAGTGATGCCGAAGAATTCGGCGTCGAACTCCTCTCCGTCGTGCAGGAAGCCGCCGAAGCGGGTATAGGTACGTCCCGGTTTGCCGGGCTCAGCGTCGTACCAGGCGCTTGGGTCCCACCCGCGGTTGGCGGGGAAGGCCGTGATGGCGTCGCGGCCGTCGACCACCAGGCGCCACAGATCATCGGCGGAGCGC
>Ga0184623_10001057_pt1 | contig 11942 bp, 10 predicted proteins | sample PLM1_100_b1_FD_133138 | JGI IMG/M metagenome (GOLD analysis project Ga0184623, IMG submission 133138) | Groundwater sediment microbial communities from an aquifer in East River, Colorado, USA - PLM1_100_b1 | ecosystem: Environmental > Terrestrial > Soil > Riparian zone | place: USA: East River...
CCACGCGTATCGGTGTCACCGGTCTCGACTAGCGGATCAGCACGATAGTTCGACAAAATATGTCCTCCTCGCCCATAAGCGTGGCACGCCTGAAGGCTCCCGTGCACCCCCATTTACCCGCGTCGCGCGGGATCAGCCCGACGCGCCGCCCGCATTCCATCCCGCGCCGCCCGCCTCGCCGCCCCGGAGGTCACATGCGCGCCACCGGAGTGGGGCTCGCCAGCGCTGCGGTGAGAGAATGTCCTCGCAGTTACGGAGTGTGAGGAAAGGGACGAAAGTGTCGACGAAACGCCTGCCGAGTGCCGGATTCTCGATCACCGTGCGAGTGGCGGTGGCCGCGGACTCGTCGGCCATCGGCCGCCTCACCACCGCCGTCGGCGAGGCGGGCGCCATCGTCACCGCGCTGGACGTCGTCGACTCCGACCACGTCCGGGTGGTGGCCGACCTGACCTGTGACACCGCCGACACCTCCCACGCCGACCAGGTCGTCGACGCTCTCGAAGCCCTCGACGGGGTGGAAGTCCGCAAGGTCTCCGACCGCACGTTCCTCCTGCACCTCGGCGGCAAGATCGAAGTGAGCCCCAAGGTGAGCCTGCGCACCCGCGACGACCTGTCCCGGGCCTACACCCCCGGCGTGGCGCGGGTCTGCATGGCGATCGCCGAAAACCCGGCCGACGCCCGCCGCTTGACCATCAAGCGCAACACCGTTGCTGTCGTCAGCGACGGCTCCGCCGTCCTCGGCCTGGGCAACATCGGCCCGGCCGCCTCCCTGCCCGTCATGGAAGGCAAGGCGGCCCTCTTCAAGCGGTTCGCCAACGTCGACGCCTGGCCGATCGTCCTCGACACCCAGGACACCGACGAAATCGTCCGGATCGTGCGGGCCATCGCCCCCGCGTACGGCGGGATCAACCTGGAGGACATCGCCGCACCCCGCTGCTTCGAGATCGAGGAACGGCTGCGGGACCTGCTCGACATCCCGGTCTTCCACGACGATCAGCACGGGACCGCGATCTGCGTCCTCGCCGCGCTCACCAACGCGCTGCGCGTCGTCGGCAAGCGCATCGAAGACGTCCGCATCGTCGTCTCCGGCGCCGGCGCGGCCGGGACGGCCATCATGAAACTGCTGCTCAAGCAGGGCGTCGGCGACGTCATCGCGTACGACCGGGCGGGTGCGCTGCACCGCGGCATGATCGGGCTCAACTCCGCCCACCAGTGGCTGGTCGAGCACACCAACAAGACCAACTACGCCGGTGACCTGCCCGGCGCGATCAAGGGCGCCGACGTCTTCATCGGCGTCAGCGCGCCGAACCTGCTCACCGGCGACGACATCGCGCAGATGGCCGACAAGGCGATCGTGTTCGCGCTGGCCAACCCCGACCCCGAGGTCGACCCGCGGGAAGCTCGCAAGTACGCCACAGTCGTCGCCACCGGCCGCTCCGACCAGCCCAACCAGATCAACAACGTGCTCGCCTTCCCCGGCATCTTCCGGGGCATGCTCGACGCGCAGGCCTCGGCGTACACGGAGGACATGGCGCTGGCGGCCGCCCAGGCGATCGCCGACGTCGTCGGTGAGGAGAAGGTCAACGCCAGCTACATCGTGCCCAGCGTCTTCGACCCCAAGGTCGCTCCGGCGGTCGCGGCCGCGGTCACCGCGGTGGCTCGGGCCGCGCAGGTGCAGCCCGCGCCAATCGCCTAACCGTTGTGATCATCGCTCCCGTCAAGTGGTTCCGCGCGTCGAAATGCCCGGCTCTACCACTTGACGGGAGCGATGATCACAAGAAGCGCAGCGCGTCGGTGTCCACGAAGCCGTGTGCGACCAGCAGCGCGGGCCCAGCCAGCCAGCAGGTCCGCTCGTCGAGCGTGGCGACCAGGCGTCCGCCGGGCACGTCGACCGTGACCTGGCCGGTGTCCCGTCCCGCGGAGTGCAGGTGCGCGACGGCGACCGCGCAGACGCCGGTCCCGCAGGACAGCGTCTCGCCGCTGCCGCGCTCGTAGACCCGCATCCGCACGTGGTCGGCGTCGACGACCTCGGCGAACTCGACGTTGACACCGTCCGGGAAGAGCCCGGCGTCGAACTCGGGTGAGCGGGTCAAGTCCAGCGGGGCGACGGAGTCGACCGGGCAGACCAGGTGCGGATTGCCCATCGACACGCCAAGGCCGTCGTAGGTCACCCCGGCCACCGTGGCCTTCGACGTGCCGAGCAGCCGCGGCGCCCCCATGTCCACCCGGAAGCCAGGCCCCTCGGGGTACGCGGTGCGCAGGCCGGTGCGGGTGGCGATCGGAATCGGCCCGTCCCCGGTCACATGGCCTGCCTCCAGCAGGTAGCGGGCGAAGACCCGCACGCCGTTGCCGCACATCTCCGACAGCGACCCGTCGGAGTTCCAGTAGTCCATGAACCACTGCGCTCCGGGTTCGGTGGCGCGCAGGACCCGCAGTACGCCGTCGCCGCCGACGCCGAACCGCCGGTCGCACAGGGCCGCCACCAGGCGACTAGTCAGCGGCACCTCGCCGTCCGGATCGTCGAGGACGACGAAGTCGTTGCCGGTGCCGTGGCCTTTGGTGAACTCGAGCCTCACCGCGCCGCCCCCTCCCGAACGTCCGCCCGGGCGATCACCTCGAGCGCCCGCTCCACTAGATCCTCCCGTGCGCCGTCGAGCCAGGTGATCGCGGGGTCCCGGCGAAACCACGTCCGCTGGCGCCGGACGAACCGGCGCGTTCCGGTGACGGTGGCGTCGAACGCCTCCTGCTCGGTGCACTCCCCGTCGAGGTGGGCCAGCACCTGCTGGTAGCCCAGCGCCCGGGCGGCCGTCCGGCCCTCGCGCAGCCCTTGCGGCAGCAGTCGGCGTACTTCGTCGACCAGACCGGCCTGCCACATGTGGCGTACCCGTTGATCGATGCGTTCGTCGAGGTCGTCGCGGTCCACGGCGAGCTGCACGCTCGCGTACCGGGGGGTGGGCTCGGGCAGCGAGGCCGTGAACGGGCCGCCGGTGATCTCGACCACCTCGAGCGCCCGGACGATGCGCCGGCCGTTGCTGGGCAGGATCTTCGCCGCCGCCGCGGGGTCCAGGCCGGCCAGCCGCCGGTGCAGCGGCGCGGGCCCGTCCTGAGCCAGCTCCGCCTCCAGCCGCTCGCGCACGCCAGGGTCGGTGCCCGGGAACTCGAACTCCTCCAGCACCGCGCGCAGATACAGGCCCGTGCCTCCCACGAGCATGGGGGTACGCCCGCGGGCGGCGACCTCGTCGATGGCTGCCCGGGCCAGCTCCTGGAAGAGGGCGACACTGGCGGTCTGGGTGACCGGCCAGATGTCGAGCAGATGATGCGGCACACCTTCCCGCTCGGCGGGAGACAGTTTCGCCGTGCCGATGTCCATGCCACGGTAGAACTGCATGGAGTCACAGTTGATCACTTCGGCGTCCAGGGCGTGGGCGAGCGCGATCGACAGGACCGATTTCCCGGCCGCCGTCGGACCCACGATCGCGATCACCCGCATCGGACAACCGTAACCTTTTCGTGCCCGTCAACATGCGGGTGGAAGGCTGTCAGAATCATCTAGGACACCGTATGGTCACGGTCGACCACAGGCGGTGGACGCGCACCGGGTCGGACCTGTGACAATGCCGGGAGCAACTTATATGCGCGCGCTGGCGGGCGGCACGGTCACCCGTGCCGGCCGGGAAGACTGAGGATGGGCACAATGAGCGACTGGACGACCTTCGGCCGGATCGACGAGGACGGCACGGTCTATGTGAGGACCGGTGAGGCAGAGCGGGTCGTCGGATCGTGGCAGGCGGGCACTCCCGAAGAGGGCCTGGCGCATTTCGCCCGGCGCTATGCCGACCTGCTCACCGAGGTGGACCTGCTGGAGACGCGGCTGAACAACGGGTCGGCCGATCCGGGCCACACGCTGACCGCGGTCCGCAAGCTGCTGACCGGCATGCCTGAGGCGCACGTCGTCGGCGATCTCGACACGCTCACCGCCCGTCTGGAACGCCTGGCCACCGCGGCCGAGGAGAAGGCCGGGGCCGCCAAGGCCGCCCGTGATGCCGCCCGCGTGGAGGCCGTCGCCCGCAAGACCGCCCTGGTCGAGGAGGCCGAGAAGCTGGCCGCCGAGGCGACCGGCTGGAAGGCCGCCGGTGACCGGCTCAAGGAGATCCTGGACGAGTGGAAGACCATCCGCGGGATCGACAAGAAGACCGACAGCGAGCTGTGGAAGCGGTTCGCGGCCGCCCGTGACGGCTTCACCCGCCGCCGGGGCGCCCACTTCGCCAGCCTCGACGCGCAGCGCAAGCAGGCCCAGACCGGCAAGGAGGAGCTGGTCGCCGAGGCCGAGAAGCTGTCGGACTCCAGCGAGTGGAACGCCACCGCGGCCCGGCTCAAGGAGCTCATGAACGAGTGGAAGGCCGCCCCGCGCGCCGCTAAGGAGGCGGAGCAGAAGCTCTGGGAGAGGTTCCGCGCCGCGCAGGACGCCTTCTTCACCCGCCGCAGCGAGGTCTTCTCCGCCCGCGACGCCGAGCAGAAGGCGGCCGTGGGCAAGCGTCAGGAGCTGCTGTCAAAGGCCGAGGCGCTGGACGTGGACGCCGACCCGAAGTCCGCTCAGGCGGCGCTGCGGGACCTCCAGGGCCAGTGGCACGACGCCGGCCGGGTCAGCCGGGAGGCCGCCGCCGGGCTGGACCGCCGCCTGCGCGCGGTCGAGGAGAAGGTCCGTACCGCGATGGACTCGGCGTGGCGCCGGATCGAGCCGTCGGCCAACCCGATGCTCGAGCAGATGCGCAAGCAGGTCGCCGAGGCCGAGCAGAAGCTGGCCAAGGCGCAGGCCGCCGGCGACGCCAAGCGCATCAAGGAGGCGCAGGCCGCGCTCGACTCGAAGAAGGCATTTCTGGCCCTGGCCGAGAAATCGGAATAGCAGCTTGGCGTTGGCCGAGAAATCTGAATAACTGCTACGACAAAGGCCGTCCCCCGCGGGGGACGGCCTTTGTGCGTTCCGTTCAGCAGGCGCAGGCGTCGGCGGCGGGCTGGGCCGGCTGCTTCGGGGCGCCGATCGTCGGCAGGCCAAGCAGGACGCCGGGTGTCCGGACTGCCCTGCCCGCCTCGAACGCGTCGCCGGCACGGGTGCGCCGATGGGTCAGCACGGGGCCGTCGGCGTTGAGGTGATGAGGTGCGGCGTAGGTGATCGCCGTCGTGATGACATCGCCGGGGCGGACGGCTACATGTTGCTCGGGCGTGACCGCGAAGTGCACCAGGCGGCCGTCCCGGGCGCGGCCGGACATCCTGCCGGTGGTGGCGTCCTTGCGTCCCTCGCCCACCGCGACGAGCACCTCGGGCTCGGCACCGATCAGCTTCTTGTTCTCTTCCCAGGTCACGTCCTCGACCGCGGCGACGAGGCGCTCATAGCGTTCCTGGACAACCTGCTTGGGCAGCTGGCCGTCCATGGTCGCCGCGGGCGTGCCGGGCCGGATGGAGTACTGGAAGGTGAACGCGCTCGCGAAACGGGCCTGGCGCACCACGTCCAGGGTCGCCTGGAAATCCTGCTCGGTCTCGCCGGGGAAGCCCACGATGATGTCGGTCGTGATCGCCGCGTCGGGCATCGCCGCCCGCACCTTGTCCAAAATGCCCAGGTAACGCTCTGAGCGGTAGCTTCGCTTCATCGCCTTGAGCACGGCGTCAGAACCCGACTGCAGCGGCATGTGCAGCTGGTGGCACACGTTGGGCGTCTCGGCCATCGCCGCGATCACATCGTCGGTGAAGGCGGCCGGATGCGGGCTGGTAAACCGGACCCGCTCCAGCCCCTCGATCTCACCGGTCGCGCGCAGGAGCTTGCCGAACGCGAGGCGGTCCCCGAACTCCACGCCGTACGTGTTGACGTTCTGGCCGAGCAGGGTGACCTCGAGCACGCCCTCATCCACCAGCGCCTGGACTTCGGCCAGCACGTCGCCGGGACGGCGGTCCTTCTCCTTGCCCCGCAGGCTCGGCACGATGCAGAAGGTGCAGGTGTTGTTGCAGCCCACCGAGATCGAGACCCAGCCCGCGTAGGTGGACTCCCGCCGGGTCGGCAAGGTCGAGGGGAACACCTCGAGCGACTCGAGGATCTCAACCTCGGCCTCCTCGTTGTGCCGGGCGCGCTCCAGCAGCACCGGCAACGAGCCGATGTTGTGCGTGCCGAACACCACGTCGACCCAGGGCGCCTTGCGGACGATCTCGCCCTTGTCCTTCTGCGCCAGGCAGCCGCCGACGGCGATCTGCATCCCCGGGTTCTTCACCTTCGTCGGGCGCAGGCGGCCAAGGTTGCCGTAGAGGCGATTGTCGGCGTTCTCGCGTACCGCACAGGTGTTGAAGACCACCAGATCGGCGTCGTCGCTCTCGCCGGCCGGCACGTAGCCGGCGGCGTCCAGCAGGCCCGAGATGCGCTCGGAGTCGTGCGCGTTCATCTGGCAGCCGTACGTGACGACCTTGTAGCTCCTAGACACCTTGCGGCCCCTTCCCATCAAGCTCTCCCAGGCTACCCGCCGGACTTCCCCAGGGAGGTGGCCCGGCGGGTAGGAGGGATTCAGCGCTCGGCGGCCGGGACGTAGTCGCGCTGCGGGTAGCCGACGTAGAGCTGGCGCGGGCGGCCGATCTTCGTCTCCGGGTCGTTGATCATCTCGCGCCATTGCGCGATCCAGCCGGGCATCCGGCCGAGCGCGAACAGCACGGTGAACATCTTGGGCGGGAAGCCCATCGCCTTGTAGATCAGGCCGGTGTAGAAGTCGACGTTCGGGTAGAGCTTGCGCGACACGAAGTAGTCGTCGGCGAGCGCGATCTCCTCCAGCTTCATCGCGATGTCCAGCAGCGGATCCGCCTTGTGCAGCCGGGACAGCACGTCGCGGGCGGCCTTCTTGACGATCGCCGCGCGCGGGTCGTAGTTCTTGTAGACCCGGTGCCCGAAGCCCATCAGCCGGACACCCTCCTCCTTGTCCTTCACCCGGCGCACGAACGCCTCGACGTCGCCGCCGGAGGCGTGGATCTCGCCCAGCATCTCCAGCACTGCCTCGTTGGCGCCGCCGTGCAGCGGGCCGGACAGCGCGTTGACGCCCGCCGAGATCGACGTGAAGAGGTTGGCTTGCGCCGAACCGGCGATGCGCACCGTCGACGTCGAGCAGTTCTGCTCGTGGTCGGCGTGCAGCACGAAGAGCATGTCCAGCACGCGCGCGGCGACCGGATCCACGTCGTACTCCGCGGCCGGCACTCCGAACGTCATGCGCAGGAAGTTCTCGACGTATCCGAGGGAGTTGTCCGGATAGAGCAGCGGCTGGCCGATCGACTTCTTGTACGCGTACGACGCGATCGTGGGCACCTTCGCCAGCAGGCGGATCGTGGAGATCTCGACGTGCTCCTGGTCGAAGGGGTCGAGGCTGTCCTGGTAGAAGGTCGACAGCGCGGTGACGGCCGAGGAGAGCACCGGCATGGGGTGCGCGTCGCGGGGGAAGCCGTCGAAGAAGCGGCGCAGATCCTCGTGCAGCAACGTGTGCATGCGGATCTTGTCGGTGAACTCGATCAGCTGGGCCGCTGTCGGCAGCTCGCCGTAGATCAGCAGGTAGGAGACCTCCAGGAAGGAGGATTTCTCCGCGAGCTGCTCGATGGGGTAGCCCCGATAGCGCAGGATGCCCGCGTCACCGTCGATGTAGGTGATCTTGGAACTGCACGTGGCGGTGTTGACGAAGCCGGGGTCGTAAGTCACGTAGCCGGTCTGGCTGAGCAACTTGCTGACGTCCGCTCCCGCCGGCCCTTCAACGGCCGGGTGTACCGGGAGGAGGATCTGCCCGCCCGGGTGCTCGAGCTTTACGTCCGACATTGTGGTCCCTCGCAAGCCTGTGCAGATCGCCTGCACCGATCGTCATTGAATCGCTCCAGGTTTACGGTAACGGCTCGGCAACGACGTGCGGCGAGGTCCATGGGTGTTGCCTGCGTCACGTGATCTCCCGACCCGCAACGTGGCCGGACGGCCGAGGGGCCTTCGGCCTGGTGTTATCACCCCGTGACCAAACAGGTTGCTTCCTGTCACTCCCCTCGCTCTAAACTGCGTCAGCACCATTGACAGCCCCTCATGCTCGGCGGCCCCCTCGCGACAACCCCGCGCCCGCCAGTCACCTCTCGGAGGATTCTGGATGCCCACTGCGTCACCGGCCGCTCCCACGGAGCAGCAGACCCTGATCGCGTTGGACGGTGTCAACAAGTGGTTCGGGAAGCTGCACGTGTTGCGCGACGTGAACCTCTCGGTGACCCGCGGCGAGGTGGTCGTCGTCATCGGTCCCTCCGGGTCGGGCAAGTCGACGCTGTGCCGGGCTATCAACCGGCTGGAGACCATCGACTCGGGCACGATCACGTTCGACGGCCGGCCGCTGCCCGCCGAGGGTAAGCCGCTGGCCAGGCTGCGCAGCGAGGTCGGCATGGTCTTCCAGTCGTTCAACCTGTTCGCGCACAAGACGATCCTGGACAACGTCACCCTCGGCCCGATCAAGGTCCGCAAGGAGAGCAAGGCCACCGCTCGCGAGAACGGCATGCAGCTGCTGGAGCGCGTGGGCATCGCCGATCAGGCCGGCAAGCACCCGGCTCAGCTGTCCGGCGGGCAGCAGCAGCGCGCCGCGATCGCCCGCGCGCTGGCCATGCGGCCCAAGGCGATGCTCTTCGACGAGCCCACCAGCGCCCTGGACCCGGAGATGGTCGGCGAGGTGCTGGACGTGATGACCGACCTGGCCCGCGAGGGCATGACGATGATCGTCGTCACGCACGAGATGGGGTTCGCCCGGCATGCCGCGCACCGCGTGATCTTCATGGCCGACGGCCAGATCGTCGAGGAGGCGCCACCGGCGGAGTTCTTCGCCAACCCGCGCAGCGAGCGCGCCCGTGACTTCCTGGGCAAGGTCCTGACCCACTGACCTGGCCGAGGCCGGCCGGGAACCTCGGCCGGGTGAGAACACAGTCTCCGCCGCCGGTCGGGTGCCGGCGTGCGGTGTTGAGGGAGGAGACATCATGCGTTTGACGCGCATCGCCGCGGTGGCATTGTCCGCCGCGCTAGCGCTAGGCGCGGCTGCCTGCGGCGGCGACGACGATGAGGGCGCCGCCGGCAAGTTCCCGGCCGGCTCCACCATGGAGAAGCTCGCCAAGGCAGGCAAACTCAAGATTGGCACCAAGTTCGACCAGCCGCTGTTCGGCCTCAAGGGCCTGGACGGCAAGCCGGCCGGGTTCGACGTAGAGATCGGCAAGGTCCTCGCCAAGGAGCTGGGCATCGACGCCGACAAGATCGAATGGGTCGAGTCGACCTCCAAGGTCCGCGAGGACTACATCCAGCAGGACAAGGTCGACCTGGTGGTGGCGACTTACACCATCAACGACACCCGCAAGGAGAAGGTCTCCTTCGCCGGCCCCTACTTCGTGGCCGGTCAGGACATCCTCGTGCGCAAGGACGACACGTCCATCACCGGGCCGGAGTCCTTCCAGGCCGGTGACAAGAAGGTCTGCTCGGTGACCGGCTCGACGCCGGCCAAGAACATCGAGCAGTACCTGAAGGACAAGAACGCGCAGCTGGTTCTCTTCGACGTCTACTCGAAGTGCCTCGACGCGCTGAAGGCCAAGCAGGTCGACGCGCTGACCACCGACAACGTGATCCTCTCCGGCTACGCGAGCAAGGAGCCGGACGCGGTCAAGGTGCTCGGCCAGCCCTTCACCCGGGAGCCCTACGGCATCGGCGTGAAGAAGGACGACAAGCAGTTCCGTGACTGGATCAACGACGTCCTCGAGAAGGCGTTCTCCGACGGCCGTTACAAGGCGGCGTGGGACAGCAGCATCGGCGAGCTCATCAAGATGCCGACCTCGCTGACCGTCCAGCGCTACTGATTCATTCCGCACGGCCCGGACCGCACAGGTCCGGGCCGTGCGGTCCGCCACACCAGCGAGAAGGGACGTGCCGTGGAAGTCTTCTCCGAGAAACTCGGCGTCTTCTGGAACGGCTATCTCGGCACCCTGCAGATGTCGCTGCTGGCCGCGATCGGCGCGCTGATCCTCGGTGGACTCGTCGCGGTCCTGCGGATCTCGCCGCTGCCCCCACTGCGCGGGGTTGGCACGGCCTACGTGACGCTGTTCCGCAACATCCCGCTGACCGTGGTCATGTTCTTCACGGCTTTCGCGTTGCCGCTGCTGGGCAGCGATGCCAGCTTCCTGAAGGTCCCCGTGCTGCAGTCGCTGATCAAGCCGCTCGGCCGGGACCTGCCTTACTTCCGCTTCGCCACGATCGCGTTGACGGTCTACACCGCGGCGTTCATCTGCGAAGCGTTGCGCAGCGGCATCAGCGCCGTACCCACCGGCCAGGCCGAGGCGGCCCGTTCGCTGGGCCTGACCTTCGGGCAGAACCTGCGGCATATCGTGCTGCCGCAGGCCTGGAAGTACGCGGTCGTGCCACTGGGCAGCGTCGTCATCGCGATGATCAAGAACTCGGCCCTGGCCGCTTCCTTCGGCGTCATCGTCACCCTGATGGGCGTCGTCGATGACCTGGTCTCCCAGCAGTACTACGACACCGTCCCGGTTTTCCTGGGCGTCGTGGTCGGCTACCTCACCATGACGATCCCGCTCGGCTTGGCGCTGGACGCCGTCGAGCGCTCGCAGAAGAAGGCGGTGCAGCGATGAACAGCGTTCTCTACGACGCGCCGGGTCCCCGGACGCGGACCATGACCATCGTCGGCAGCCTCGTGGCCATTCCTGCGATCGTCGTCGCGATCTACTTCTGGATCTACCGCCCGCTCGACGACGCCGGCCAGTTCGACGGCAAGTTGTGGGGGCCGATCCTCAACCCCGACAACAAATACTTCCCGCTGGTCTGGGATCGCTGGCAGGCCGGCTGGCTCAACACCCTCAAGGCCGCCGTATTGTCCATCGTGGCCTCGCTGATCCTCGGCTCGCTCCTCGCGCTGGTCCGGCGGGAGCTGCGTGAGCTGCGGCGCCGGCGCTTCGGCGACCGTCCAGAGCCGCTGGCGGGCGGGTTGCGGGGCGGCGTGCTGGGCGCCCGGGGGGCGTCGCGGGCGTGGGTCGAGATCGCCCGGGGCACCCCGGTCGTGACCACGATCTACTTCGTCTTCCTGGTGCTGCCGCTGTGGGGCATCGACTTCGACGACCGGCTGTGGTTCCTGGTGATCGGCCTGACCATCTACAACAGCGTGGTGATCGGCGAGATCCTGCGCTCCGGGATGGACGGACTGCCGCAGGGGCAGCACGAGGCGGCGCTGGCCGCGGGCCTGAGCCCGTGGCAATCCTCGTGGCTGGTGCTGTTCCCGCAGGCGTTCCGGGTCATGCTCCCGGCGATCATCAGCCAGGTTGTCGTGATCCTCAAGGACACGTCGCTCGGCGGCATCATCATCTCCTACGAGGAGGCGCTCGGCGTCACCAAGCAAATGGTGGAGGCGTTCCGCGGCGAGAACCTTGCCATCGGCATCCCGATGTACTTCTCCATCGGGGTCATGTACGTGCTGGTGAACTATGGCCTGTCGAAGCTCGCGGTCTATATCCAGAAGCGCATGTCAGAGCGGGGCTACAAGCCTGTCGCCAAGCCGGGCATCGCGGTGATGGCCGAGGCGCAGGGCACCGGCGGGGTATAGCCATATCTGACAGCTTTCCCTACACCCACGGGCTTACCAAAGAGTGAGTGAGCTCGATGAGTAAGCTTGGCAAGCTGAGGTGACGGCCACCGCTCCACCGCGCCATCCTGGCCGGCGCTACCGGCGGTCCTGACCTCGCATCAGCGGGCGATCTCGGTCGTCCGCGACTCGCGGACGACGGTCACCCGGATCTGACCCGGATAGGTCAGCTCCTCCTCGATCTGCTTGGCCACATCGCGAGCGAGCACGGCCGCCCCGATCTCGTCGACCTCCTCCGGGCGGACCATGACCCGGATCTCCCGGCCGGCCTGCATCGCGAAG
>Ga0184623_10001058_pt1 | contig 11939 bp, 11 predicted proteins | sample PLM1_100_b1_FD_133138 | JGI IMG/M metagenome (GOLD analysis project Ga0184623, IMG submission 133138) | Groundwater sediment microbial communities from an aquifer in East River, Colorado, USA - PLM1_100_b1 | ecosystem: Environmental > Terrestrial > Soil > Riparian zone | place: USA: East River...
CAACAGGCTCTTAGCTCAGTCGGCGACTCGTAGCCTCGTGGCGAGCGAACGCAACCCCGACACGTCCCGACCACGCTCCCACTCGGGTGTCCACCCGGGACGCCGAACGGCTGCTGCGGGCCGCGCTGGACCGGCTGGCCCGTGACCAACGCATCCGCCTGGGCGGTAGCCGCGCGGACCTGATCGTCGTCGCCGCCGACGACTGGCACACCGAGCACCGCGCCCACCGCGGCGAGCACCCCGGCGCGCTGGCCTCCCGCCCGGTGATGACGGCCGAACGCCACGGCGACGCCGAACTGCTCAACCAGGCCGCTGGCGCCGGCCGAGCGCGCCCGCCGGGCCGAACACGCTCGCCGCGCCTACTTCCTCGCGCTCGCCGCCAAGGCCGCTTCCGCCCGCCGCGCGAAGCGTCGGATCGCCCGGCGCGCCCACCCAGCCGTCAGCCGCCGCGCGGCAGAATCAACCGAGAACGGGTCATGTCTTCTTGTCCTCGGCGGTGACGGCTTCATGCCGACCAGACCGTCTGGCGGGGTCGCTGGCAGGTCGTACCTCTTGGTGATCTTCGCCCGTCGCGGACCTTGCCTGGCGCTACCAAGGCCACGCCGAGCAAGCAGCAGCTCGGCCCAGCCTGTTCGCTTCCGAGTCCGCTTGACACCTGCGCTCCCCCAAGAAAGCCTGGGAGGAAGCGGCGGTGGGGCTCGCCGCGCTGGATCGTCGGTCCGGTGAACTGCGGCCAAGTGTCGCCAACGGTCCCCGCCAGAGCAGTGTCGAGCTGGTGGGGATGAGTCTTGTTCGAACCCGGGGAGCCGCCGCGAGGTGAGCTGCCCGCCGACTCGGATGTCGAGCTGCGGGCGCCGCGGCAGCGCCGCGAGTTGGCGGGCGCGCCGGTTGCCGTGCTGGGGGCGGTCGCGGCCGGGGGTGCGCTCGGCTCGCTGGCCCGCTGGGGTCTGGGGCTGGCCTTCCCACCCGGGCGGGTCGGGTTCCCGTGGGCCACGTTCGGCATTAACGTCTCGGGTTGCATGCTCATCGGGATACTGATGGTGGCGGTCACCGAGGTGTGGCCGGGCCGGCGCCTGCTGCGCCCGTTCTTCGGCTTGGGGGTGCTAGGCGGCTATACCACCTTCTCCACCTACATCATGGATATCGGGCGCCTTCTTGTCGCCGGAGCACCGGCAACGGCGTTGGTCTACCTGGCCGCCACCGTGGTGGCCGCGTTGGCCGCCACCTACGCCGGGACCGCGTCGATCCGTTGGCTGATCACCAGGAGGCGCAGATGAAACTCGCCGGTGCCGCCCTGCGGCTGACTGTCTTCATAGGCGAGACCGACCAGTGGCGCCACAAGCCCCTCTACGCCGAGATCGTGCACCGAGCGCACCAGTCCGGTCTGGCCGGTGCAAGCGTGTTCCGGGGCATCGAGGGCTTCGGCGCGTCCTCGCGCATCCACACCAGCCGCCTGCTGTCGCTGTCCGAGGACCTGCCGCTGGCGGTCGTGATCATCGACGCGGAGGAGAAGATCCGGGCGTTCCTGCCGCAGCTCGACGAGCTGGTCACCGAGGGGCTGGTGATCCTCGACCCGGTTGAGGTCGTCCGTTACGTCGGCCGGCGGGCGAGCCGGTGAGCGGCGCCACCGCGCTGGCCGGCCTGCTGGTGGTGCTAGGCGCGGCGGTCGGTGCCCCGGCACGGTACCTGACCGACCGGGCGATCCAGGCCCGGCACGACTCGGTGTTCCCGTGGGGCACCTTCACCGTGAACGTCGTCGGCTCGTTCCTGCTCGGTCTGCTGGCCGCCGGAGTCACCGCAGGCGCGGTCGGTGACCCGGTCATGGCCGGGCTCGGTGTCGGCCTGTGCGGGGCGCTGACCACCTACTCCACCTTCGGCTACGAGACGGTCCGCCTGATCGAGGACGGCTCCGGTTTCTACGCCGTGCTCAACACGGTGGCCAGCATCGGCGCCGGGCTGGGGGCTGCGGGGTGCGGGGTGGCGATCGCGCTCGCACTGGTCAGCTGACCTCGCCGACCCGGCTGTGCACGGTCGACCACGCCTGCGCGGTCGGTCAGTCGGGGCTTGTTGAGCGGCACGGTGGCGGCGGCCGCGCCACAGCAACCCGGCCGCGGCCAGCAAGACGGCGACGGTGGAGGCGACCAGGGCGGCGGCCTTGGCCCGTTCGGCCGCCGGGCCGGCCAGCGCCAGGTCGGCGATGAGCAGGCTCACGGTGAACCCGACCCGCCGAGCAGGCCGACGATCACCGCGAGCGCGATCCGGTCGCTCCCCAACTCCCGCAGCGCCGCCATGCCGACCGGGACACCGGCGGCGAACACGGGAGAGGTGATGGGCCGCCCGAGAGGGCGTGGAACAGCTCCGCATCGCCGATCGGTGACGGCCGGGGGCGAGCCGGGAACGCAGGTTGCCCAGCTCACGGGCGGCGCGGACCGCGCCGGTCCGCCGCGCCATCGGGAGGGTCTGAAGAGCGACGCCGGCCGCCGCCTCGGCATCATGGTCGTCGGCGTGCGCCTGGGCCAGCTTCGCTGCGCTGTAGGCACGATGGCGCGACGGGGCAGCGCGGGCGCCACCTCTCGCAGCGCGCTGACCGCCGAGCCGACCTGCCCGAGCTGGAGGTCGTGGTCCGCGATCTGCGCACGCAGGAACGTCAGCGAAAGCCCCGCGCCCAGACGGGCTCCTGCTCGCCGTCCGCGCCGACCTGCGCTGGGATCCACTCGGCGCACCATCCGCACGCGACCGCCCGCGGGCGTTAGCGCCCCCGATCGACAACCCGACACTCGTCGGGTCGTCGGTGGACCAGTTGGACACCGAGATCGGCATGGCTGCGTGGCCGTACCACGTGGTTCCGCTCATCCAGCAGGGTGCGCTCCTCCTGAACCCCCCGCTGAATCCCGGTCGGGTGCCGTACGAGGAACCGGGCACTGACCAGCGGTGATGCCGTCTGGCAGGATGCCTGCCGTGTTGGTTCGCACGCTCCCCTTCCTCGGTGCCGACGTGTTCTCGGGTTCGTCGGGTTGCTGCCATCGGCGGTTGCGAAAGACGTGGAGACCGCGGTGCCGCGCCACCAGCTGATGGTGCTGCGCCACCTGGTGTAGGTCGGTTCGGCGAGCTGACCAGGCACGCGGGGCAGGTGTCGTCGCTGGCGCTGGCGCCGGACGGCCGGGCAGCTTTGAACCACGGATCACACGCGGCGAGACAGACAAGTCGGCTGGTCCCGTCTACGGAAGAGGTGATGGGCCGCCGGAGAGGGCGTGGAACAGCTCCTGCACCGCCGGACGGTGACGGACCGGCCCGAGCCGGGAACGCAGGTTGCCCAGCTCGCGGACGGCGCGGACCGCGCCGGTCCGCCGCGCCATCGGGAGGGCCTGAAGAGCGACGCCGACCGCCGCTTCGGCGTCGTTGTCGTCGGCGTGCGCCTGGGCCAACTTCGCCGCGCTGTAGGCACGATGGCGCGAGGGGGGCAGCGCGGTCACCACGTCTCGCAGCGTGCTGACCGCCGACGCGACCTGCCCGAGTTGGAGGTCGTAGTCCGCGACCTGCGCGCGCAGGAACGTCAGCGAAAAGCCCCGCGCCCAGACGGGCTCCGCCTCGTCGTCGCGCTCCTCGAAGAGGTCGCTCGCCTCGGCCAGCAGCCTGCGGCAGGCGTCCACATCCCCGGCGAGGGCGTGACCCTTGGCCTCGTGCCGCCGAGCCAGGGAGGCCAGGCCGGGGGTCAGCCTCCACGACCTCTCCCGTGATGCCCGGGCGAGGTCCACGACGCGCTCGGCGTCGCCCGCGTCGGCGGCGTAGCTCGACGAGCGCATGAGCACGTAAGCGGCATGCAGGGTGTCACCTGCGGCCAGGGCCCACTCCAGCGCTCGGCCCGCCCACCGCTGGGCGTCGTCGGTGTGTCCGGCCTCGAACGCCATGCGGCCGATGAACTGGCCGTACTCCGACGCCAGCCCGAGCAGCGCCCGGCGTGCCTCCTCGCCGGCGTCACGACGGAGGCCGAGCAGGGTCCTGACCTCCTCCGGCATCCTTCGCACGAGGACGCGCGGGTGGACGCCGCCGCTGCCGGACCGGTGGTTGTCGAGCAGCTTCGAGAACGAGTCGATCACCGTTTGGTCGACGCGCCGTTCCTCGACGGCACGGGTCAGCCGCTCGACCTCATCGGGGGCGAGCACCTCCGAGGGAACGAGGAAGCCGACCACTGCGATCGGCTCTTCGTCCTCCGCGACGTGCCCAAGCCTCTCGACGCTCACGCCGCGCTCCGCCGCCCAACCGAGTTCGTCGGCGGACCTGCCCGTGACGGCCATGACGGCGCGGCGGAACGCTGGCCGTGGCGTGATGCCCTCGTTCTCCCAGCGCTTGATCATCCGCGCGTCGCACGGCAGCCCCGACTCCTCGGCGACCGCGCGGGCGAATTCCTCCCTGCTCTCGTGCCGTCGCTCCCGCGCGGCGCGCAGCGGACGGTTCGGACCTCGGGACATGGCCCCATCCTGGCCCCTAGATGGCCCCGCGCGTGAACCACCCCCGGTGGTTGAGTCGTCACGTCCCGGCGCCGATCCGGTGCTCGCCCGCAGGGCACGTCATGAGCGGCGCTGGGACCCAACGGCGGGGACCGGCCTCGGTGAACCCCGGACGGCGCGACATCCACGGCGCGCCGACGGCGATGGGTGCACTCCCGGGGCCGGCACCCCGCCTGCGTTGTCGCGGCGGGAGACGAAGTCCTTCCCGCCGCAGGTCGACAGGATCGCCCGCAACGTGTCGTCGTTGGGAACGGCGACCGGCTGCTCCGGGCGACGCACCCGAGCGGCGGGGCGATCGTCCGCGGCGACAGGTTCCGGGCGCGCATGGACGGTTCCTACCTGCCGAGCCCTAGTCAAAGTCGGCATCTCCGCTGGTCAGCAGGTCTATCAACGTCTGCGCGTTGGTCTGGGCGTAGTCCTGATAACAGTTGTTCATCTCCGGCCTGACCGCTGTGCTCACCTGCGAAAACGCAGGTCGCACTCAACAGGAGAGCGCGAAGTTATCACGACTGGGAACTCCCGTTGCGGACGCTGTGTCGACCCCAGCAGCGCAGTTTGACCGCACCCAATTGTCCACTCCCGAATGTGCCGCTCGCCGAGGATATCACCGACCCGAGTGTGGGCCGTGTGGGCCGTGTGGGCCGTGTGGGCCGGGCAGGGCTAGCCGGCCAGGGGTGGGGACGGACAGGGGCGGCCCGGAACGGGCCGCCCCCTGCCCGTCAGTGAACTTTGGGATCTCCCCGGGTCAGGCGGTAGCCGCGTCACCGCATGCACCCCCGCGTGCACGCAGGTCGCTGGGGCACCGAAACGACAGGGTTATGTGGCGAGTTGGCCCCTCAGACAGACCAGATCCAAATACCCTTACCCGCTACCCGTATTGTTCGGACGGACCTGCGCTACTGCCTGTACATATTACGATGATCGACGCGCTGGCAGAGACACCGAGCGGGTAGGCGGGATCATGGTGGGCAAGCTCACCAGGGGGCCTCATGTCGTTACAGCGGAAGATCCCACGTCCAGGCGCCATCGGGGTCATCGAGCCAGGCGTGTTGGTGGGTGGGCGTAGCTGTCACGCCGAAGCGTTCGGGAGATGGTCTGCCGGCCTGCGACCACGTCTGGTGGGCCTGTTCGACGGCGGCCCAGAGGTCCCGATGGCCGCCGTGCATGACCTGGTAGCGGCCGTCTTCGCTGCGTCCGGGCGAGGTCTCCGCCCAGGAGTTGTCGGTTGTGCTCACCAGCAGGTAGCCCTCCTCATCGCTGGCGGGCCGGAACAGCCTGACGCGCGGCAGGTGCAGCTGCGCGATGAACGTGAACTGTGGCTCGCTGAGCATATGAGGATCGATCGGAGAGTGCCGGCGGCGGCCGTCGCGCTTGTCGACCTCCAGCTGAGGCGGCTCGCCGTCACGCAACGGGTGGTCGGCGCGTGGGCGCAGCCACATGAACCAGCCTGGGTAGCCGAGGAAGTGCCCGACGGCGGCCTCCGCGCCAACCTTACGCACTTTGACCATGCCTCCCGCGATGTCTCCGCGCAGGTCGGCCAGGATGATCCCATCGCGCCGCGTCTGTTCGACCCAGGCTGGCGGGATGGTCGCGGTGGCGGCGGTGGCGATGATGCGATCGTAGGGCGCGGCATCCGGGCGGCCGGCCATCCCGTCGCCGGTGCCAAGAGCCGGCGTGTAGCCGAGATGGGCGAGGCGCTCGCGCGCCGTCTCGACCAGATCCGGGTGGATGTCGATGCTTACAACGCTGCCATCACCAAGTCGGGCGCACAGCAGCGCTGCGTTGTAGCCGGTGCCTGTGCCGATCTCCAGGACCCGGTCGCCGTCCTTGAGATCGAGGTCTTCGATCATGCGCAGCATCAAGCTCGGCCTGGTGCTGGAGCTGGTCGGGCGAACCTGCACTCCTCCGCCGAACGGTTCGGGAACGGGAGCCGATCCGATCTGGGTCACCAGGGTTTCGTCGGAGTACACCGCCTCCAGCCAGTTGTCGCGCTGGCCCGGGTCGGCACCGTCCACCAGCGCGAACTCGCCTCCGCCAGCACACGTGTAGAAGAAAGGCACAAACACGTGACGCGGAACGGACTCCACCGCAGCCCGCCACAGCGGATCGCGAAGGACTCCGCGCCGCTGTAGACCTTCGGCGAGCCGACGAGCCCGCGCCCCCCAGCCCGTCGTGATCTCGGAGGCGGTCATGACTCGCCTCCCAGCAGGAGATCGGCAACGGCCTTCGCGATCGGCACACCTGTCGCCTCCTCGAGCCATCCCCACAAGCCCTGTGGGTTGCATTCGAGGAAGACCCAATCACCGGTAGCGGTGACCGCGAAGTCGAACGCGCCCATGGCCAGGCCGAGCCGACGAAGGTACTCCAGCACGGCGTAACGCACGTGATCTGGCAGGTCGATGACCTCGTAGTCCAGCGCAGCGTAGTCACGGCGCCAGTCCACATGTGCCGCTGGTGTGGCGGCGTGGACCGCCACCGCGAAGATCCGTTCCCCGACTACGGTCACACGAGCATCGAACGACTTGTCCACCCACTCCTGGAACAGGTGTGCGGTCAGACGGACCTGCCGCTCGTCGAAGTCGCGCGGTTCCACCAGGGTGGTATAGATCATCCGGAGCTCGCCCTTCTCGCTGACAACGCCGCCGGATAGAGGCTTGTAGACCATCGGACCGGGCAAGCCGTCGGCGAACTCCCGGGCCGCTCGCGCGTCATTGGTGAGCAGGGTGCGTGGAGTTCGCATCTCGCAATCAGCGGCCATTTGCAACTGCAGCGGCTTGTACTCGGCGTCGGCGACCCGGCTGGGATGGTTGACCCACAGACAAGATAGCGAGGCGAACAGCCCGCCCACACCGACCCGTGCCTCGGCTTCTGCGAACCGGCGCTCGGGCCCGGACATCCCGGAGGGGAAGGCGAAGCGCGCGGCGCGCCGATAGTAGACCGCCAACACCGACTCCAGCCGCAACTCGCCGGACGGCCCATGCAGTATTCCCCGCCACCGGGCTCCCGCCCGGGCTACCAACGCGATCCTGAGCGGGAAATCGGCGAGGTCGATATGCGTGGCTGGTTTTCCGCGCTCGGACAGCGCGCTGGCCACAGTGGCCGTCTCCGCGTCGCCCTTCTGCGCAACGATCAAGACCGTGTCGAGCATCAGTCGTATTCGACATAGCTCTCGGTGTCGCGCACGAGCCTGCCATCCTCGGTGTACTGAGTGGGCTTCGTCTTCGTGTTCCGGGTCGCCGGCTTCTTGTGCTTCGCGCACTCCACGACGTGTGGCGGCACCAGGTATCGCAACCCGAACGGGCGCGTCCCCGGCCCTGACGGCACCTCGCCACTGGCCGGCACCTGTCCGCCTGGCTCGCCGAGTGGAAACCGGCCGCAGACCTCGTGGAACAACGCCACCACCCCTCTCCCTCGCAGCACGGCGTCACTTACTCACGTTGGGTTATGAAGGCTTTTCCGTCAATCCCGGAACCCGGGAACGACCGGCCTTCGAGAACAGGCCGGCAGACGCAAGTTCCCACAAGAGACCATTGTCGAATCGTTGAACAGGCGGAGGACAGGTGTCACGCTGCCCGTTACGGGGAAGCAGCATGTAGCGCGATAGCCGATGTGGTGGCCCTGGCCTGGCGGGAGACGGAGATGACCACGGCACCCGGAGATGCCGTCATCGAGATTGGAGGTGCGCGGCTGGCCGAGAAGTGGTTCGACAAGATCTGCGTCCTCTACGACGAGGTCTTCTCTGAACCCATCTTCCTGAGCACCAAGGCACCGGGGGCGACCCCTCAGCGGCAATCGCTGCAGCGCCTGATGGAGAGCGACTCCTTCGGGGTCGTGACCGCCCATGCGGACGGTGAACTGGTTGGTTTCGCCTACGGAACCACGCTGCCGCCGGACACTCGTTGGTGGGCCGGATTCCTCACGCCGGTCACCCCAGACCTGACCACCGAGTGGGCGGGCCGCACTTTCGCGCTCATCGACTTCGCGGTCAGGAAGTCGTGGCGGGCCAGGGGCATCGGGCGTAGCCTCCATGACACCCTGCTGTCTAGCCGCCCAGAGGAACGCGCCACGGTGGCTGTACGCCCATCCGCTACGGACACGCAGCGCGTCTACGAACACTGGGGATGGCAGCGAGTGGGACGGCTCAGCGGCGCGCCAGGCGATACTGCGTCATCGTTCGACATCTTCGTGAGGGCGCTAGGTTAGGCCGTAGCAGGCCAAGCGTTCGGTCAAGTGCGTCACTGAGGCGCGGTCGCGCCATGGGTCCAATCTCCGGCGCGCCTCTCGCACTCGCCCTGCTAGCCGGGCGGAACGGTTGCGCGCGGCTAGCGCGGCGGCATCGCCGACGCCGTCCGCCGCCACATCGACGTCCCCGAGGCGAAGGTAGCCGATGCCAAGATCGAGAGTCGTCAGCGCCGCGTTGCGGACGAACGAGCTGTCCATGGAGGCGAGAGAATCGTTTGCGCAAGAGATCGCCTGCTCGGCGTCTCCGAGTTGAAGAAAGCACTCCGCCCGGCTGCTCTGGTGCAGCGCCAAGTCCTGGAAGTAGACAAGCGACGCGTCGCCGCCTGACGCGGCTAGGAGGTTCTGCGCCACGTCTAGGCGTTCGACGCAGGCATGAGACTGCCCGTCCATCGCGTAGGCGTAGGCCGCGAGATCGGCGGCGTAAGCGCGCAAATTCGCGTCCGTGGTCTGGTCTGCGCGGTGCTGCGCAGCCACTGCATGGTCCAGGCCGACCCCAGGCTTTCCATGCCATGTGGCGAGTCGGCTCATGTTGCACAGCACGAGTGCGGCCAGCGCCGTGTCGGACGCCTCGTGGGCCGCCACCCGCGCATCCTCGTAGTAGTACGCGGCGGAGGCGAAGTCGTCGAGATCGAAGCAGAGCCAGCCTGCGAACCGCGAGAAGTTGCCGGACAGGGATGAAAGGCGCAGACGCAGCGCTTCGTCGTCGACCCCAGGCAGCAATGCGCGGATGAGGTTCCGCTGGGCGAGCGCTGTGTCGAGCGCGTCAGTTGGTCCCAGCACGTCAGCGCGGCGTCGGCAGCGCGCAAGCACGGCCTCCAGGTGCTCCACGACCTTGGCGTCAACGCGGCCTGGCGATTGGATGGCCAGCGCCACTCGTTGCTGCTCCTCCGGGTTGAGCCCATGCAGGACGGGGGCCACGGCCGCCATCGCCGTCACCCAGCCGAAGATGTGTAGTAGTTCGCGTCGTTCCACGTCTCGTGCCCAATTGATCAGAGCCTGCGCCAGCTGCTGGTACTGCGCATCGCGCTGGATCGGCGAGGCCAGGCCCGCCTTGATGTTACTTCCCCGTAGGACGGGCGCCAGCTCGTCCCGCAGTCCGGCACCTGCCGCAATGTCGGCGGCATCAGATGCATCGGGGACCTCCGTCGCGAAGCGGGCCGCGCGAGCAGGCTGCGTGTTCGCGTCCCTGCCACTGTGGTCTTCGCCACCCAGGAGATCGCCAGCGCGACATTGGTAGATGAACGCCAGCCGGTTCAACGTGTCCGGCGAAGGTGTTCGGCCGCTTGGGCCGGGCCAAGCCTCCCAGTAGGCGACGTGCTTGGCCGTCTTCGGCGAGTCGCCGTCGTCTGGCCAGATCTCGTTCCACAGATCCGCCACGCTCTGCTGTGTCAGGCCGTGAGCCAAGCGGAACGCCACCCTGGCGTTGAAGCCGCGTCGGTCCTGCCAGTGGGCCGCGATTTGCCGGTACGTCCAGCCCTTTGCCCGCAACGCTGCGGACTCCTGAATCAAGTGCTGGCCCCTCTTCGGCAACTCGACTCCTCAGCACTCCGGCCACTGCCACAGGTAGTCAGACGATACGCGGCGTCGGGAGGGAATCACATCGGTCAGGTCGAAACCCGTCATAGCCGCGCAGTTCCCCAATCACCTTCCCTGGCGCCGGGAGCACGCCCATCCGTGGTTCCCGTTCGGGCGGGTCGAGCTAGCAGCGCAACAACGGCAGGGTCATGAGCGACAGGACCGGCGCCGCAACGATGCCCGCGCCTGGCCTCAGACGCGGTAAGAGCGATGCTCCGTCGCCGGTCCTGTCTTCCACCACTCCCAAGGACAACAGGTTCGGAGGTCCACATTGGCCGGCAGAGTCAGCGGGGAGTCCACGGCGCAGACCGCTGCCACAAGGGAACGGGCCGAATGGCAGCGGGCCGGGGAAGCGGTCCGGCTATTGCGCTGGGCATTGGAGGCGGCCGGGTTGAGCCGACTGGCCACCCAGGTGGTCATCGGGCGGATGGCACCAACGGTGTGGGTGATGCCGCTCCACCCGGCAGATGCCGGTGAGGTGGCGGCAGTGATCGGCGGGGCGGCGCGGTCGGGTCTGGAACAACCACCAGCCGTGCTGCTGTGGGACGGGCCACCCTCGCCCAAGCGCAACAGAACGGTGCGCCGTGCCCAGGTGCTGGCCGCGGCGAAGCGCGAGCGTCGCTCACGGTCCCGCCGATCGACAGTCCGTTGGTCGGGGACGCACGTGCAGGGCCGGGCGGCCGCGCCTTACGCCGGGATGAGTGTCGGTCGGGCGGTCAGGTTGTCAAACGTGGACCTGCGGCTGACCGACCCGTGGGATCGACTGCGGGCACCCACGGCCAGCCACCCCGACATCACCATGAGCCCTTCCCTCCCAAAGCGCGTGCCGGGCACTTCGCAACTGCCCCCTACCCGCTTGGAGGCCCCGCGCGCCCACCAAGACCGCACTCCGGACGAAGGAGACTCATGCGCACCCGATGCCGACGTCGCAGACACGCAGCAATCGTCGTGGCTGGATTGATGACCCTGGCATTCGCGACAGGCGGGTGCACCAGCGACGGCGGCGGTGCCCAGGCTGCTCCGGGCCCAGTCCCGGAGGCCGGTGACCAGCTTGACCTCGCGGGTGTGTGCCCGGACCCGGTCGTGATCCAGACCGGGTGGTACCCGCAGGTCGAGCGGGCGGCGGTGTACCGGCTGGTCGGGCCCGGCTACAAGGTGGACGCGGCCAGGAAGCGGGTGGTCGGGCCGCTGGTGGCGGAGGGCAGGGACACCGGGGTGCGGGTCGAGGTGCGTTCCGGCGGCCCGGCGATCGGATTCGGGCAGGGCAGCGCGCAGCTGTACCTGGACCGGTCGATCCTGCTGGCCGACGTGCCGACCGACGAGGCGGTGCAGAACTCCGCCGCGCCGCGCACCACCCTGGCCATCCGCGCCGGGGAGAAGGCCAAGCTCGCGCCGTGCCTGGCCAGGCTGGTCCCGATCATCCAACGCGCCCAGGTCGAGTTCATGGCCGACCCGAAGCCCACCGTGGACCTGATCCTGGAGCTGAACGATGACTACGGCGGCGGGTTCGTGTACTCCCGCGGGCTGGCCGAGCACGGCGTGAAGACCATGCGCGAGCTCGGCCTGGTCGGCAACGGCCCGGACCGCGCGCTCGGCGACTTCGACCACGGCCGG
>Ga0184623_10001059_pt1 | contig 11931 bp, 7 predicted proteins | sample PLM1_100_b1_FD_133138 | JGI IMG/M metagenome (GOLD analysis project Ga0184623, IMG submission 133138) | Groundwater sediment microbial communities from an aquifer in East River, Colorado, USA - PLM1_100_b1 | ecosystem: Environmental > Terrestrial > Soil > Riparian zone | place: USA: East River...
CTCGCCCTGCGTGGCGTCGCCCCAGACCACGACGCGGCCTTTGGCCAGCTCAAGCCGGATCCGGGCGGGCGCGTCGACGACCACCTGGACCAGCACCTGGCGCAGCTGCGGCGTCAGATCGCCGAGCACGCGCAAGCCCGCCTGGGTCTGCGGATCGTCCGGGCCGGGTTTCGCGACACGCAGCTGCGGCAGACCGTCCGGACGCTCGTCCACGGTGAGAAACGCCACGCCATGCCGGTCTACGAGGGCGAACTTCTTGTCCTGCGGCACGGCCGCGACCGCCGAACGCTCCACCACCGCGATCGTCAGCGTATTGGGCCAGCTGCGCCCGACATCCACCGACTCCACCGGTGCGAGCGCGGCCACCCGGCCGGCCACCGAGTGAGTGTCCACCCTGGCCAGCGGCGTGCCGGAGCGCACCGCCGCGGCGGAGCGGACCTCGTCCGGCGACAGGATCCGCGCCCCGGTCACCCGGATCAGGTCGACGCCCATGACCGAGGTCTGCAGCGCCAGCCACACCAGCGCGCCCGCGATCAGCACCACTAGGGCCCCGATCCCCCATGGCGCGGCCGCGCGCAGCCGCCGGCGACGGGCACGGGCCATGAACCGGCGCACCGAAGCCGGCACCGCGTCGCGGGACGCTCGCACGAGACGCCAGCGGCGCAGCCCGTCGGGGGTCTGGGACATCCTGTGCAGCCCCTGCCGTCAGGCGTCCGCGCGCAGGTGCTTGGCCTGGTAGGGCGCGGCGCCGCCGGTGACGCGCCCGCCCCCGCCGGCCGGATCGGGATCGGCAGCCGCGCCGCCCTCGCCACCACTGAGGGCGGCGAGCAGCTCATCGCCCATCAACGAGATGGGCGGGGCGCCCATGGTCACGACCACGTCGCCGACCCGCGCCCGACGGACCGCCTCGGCCGGCACGTCCTCCCAGGACGGCACGAAGACCTTCGACTCCTCCGGCAACGGGATCGCCGCGGTCAGCGCCACTCCGCCCTGCCCCGGCTCGCGTACCTCACCCGGTCCGAAGACCTCCAGGATGATCGCCTCGTCGGCGATGGCCAGCGCCGTCGCGATCTCCTCCTGCAGGTCGCGGGTCCGGTAGACCCGGTACGGCTGGAAGACCACCACCAGCCGGCCCTGCCCGGCCACCTCCCGCAGCGTGCTCAGCGCGGCCGTCATCGAGGTCGGGTGGTACGCGTACTCATCGTAAACGCGTACTCCGGAAACGATGCCCTTGAGCTCGAAACGCCGGCGGACGCCGGGGAACGCGGCCAGCGCGTCGATCACGGTCTTGGCGCTGACGCCGAGCTTGAGCGCGGTGAGCGCGGCGCCGGCGCTGTTGAGCCCGAGGTGGCGGCCCGGCGTGGGCAGCGAGAACTCGCCCAGCGGGGTGCCGTCGAGGGTGCCGAGGTAGCGCACCCCGGCCGCGCCGGAGACGATCTCGGTGAGCCGTAGGTCGGCGTCCTCGGCCTCGCCGTAGGTGTAGACGGTGCGGCCCTCGGCCCGCAGCGTCTCGGCGAGCACCCGCGTGTAGGGGTCGTCGGCGCAGGTCACGATGAAGCCTTCGGCCGAGGTCAGCCGGGCGAACTCGAGGAAGCCCGCGCGCAGCCCGTCCATGTCGCCGTAGGTGTTGAGGTGGTCCACATCGATGTTCGTGATGATGGCCACGTGCGGCCGGTAGACCAGGAACGACCGGTCGTGCTCGTCGGCCTCGGCCACGAAGTACTCGCCGCTGCCGTGATGGCCGTTCGAGCCGACCTCGGAGATCTCGCCGCCGATGAAGAACGACGGGTCGAGCCCGGCGTGCTGCAGAATCAGCGTCGCCATGGAGGTCGTGGTGGTCTTGCCGTGCGTGCCGGCGACGGCGATCGTGCGCCGTCCCGTCATGGCCGCCGCGAGCGCCTCGGACCGGTGCAGCACGCGCAGCCCGCGCCGGCGGGCCTCGACCAGCTCAAGGTGGTCGGCGGGGATCGCGGTCGAGAAGACCACGGTGTCCACGCCATCCAGATTGGACGCCTCGTGCCGCATGTGGATCACCCCGCCGAGCGCGCGCAGGCCGGCCAGGGACGGCCACTCCCGCAGCTCGCTGCCGGTCACCGGGATTCCCCGGGTCAGCAGGAGCCGGGCCAGGCCGCTCATGCCGACGCCGCCGACCCCGATCATGTGCACGGTGCCCAGCTCTTCCGCCGTGAGCACACCGGCCGGTGTCATCTGCGCCGTCTCCACAATCAGCCCCTTACTCCCGCAGCCTTCAAGACGAACTCCCGAAGCGCCTCGTCGCCGTCGCGCCGGCCATAGGCGCCCGCGGCGGCGCCCATCGCCGCCACGCGCGCGCGGTCGGTCACGATCGAAACCACCGTCCGGGTGATCCATTCAGGACTCAGATCGGCGTCGTCGACGATCAGACCCCCACCCGCCTCAACGACCGGCAGGGCATTGCGCCGCTGCTCGCCGTTGCCGTAGGGCAGCGGGACGTACGCGGCGGGCACCCCGAGAGCAGCGGTCTCGGCGCACGTGATCGCCCCACCCCGGACGAGCGCGAAGTCCGCCGCGGCGTAGCCGAGCTCCATCTCGTTGATGAACTTCACCGTGACGTAGGGCGCGGACAGCCCGGTGGGGATCTGGACGTCCTCGTTGCGGGCGCCGATCACGTGCAGCACCTGCACCCCGGCGTCGGTGATCGCCCGGGCCGCGCCGGCCATGGCCAGGTTGATCGAGCGGGCGCCTTGGGACGCGCCGAACACGAACAGGGTCGGCCGGTCGATGTCCAGGCCGAAGTGCTTGCGGGCCGCGGCCTGCGTAGCCGGGCGGTCCAGCGTGGTGATCGACCGGCGCAGCGGTACGCCGACGACGGTCGCGTCGCGCAGCGCCTCGGACTGCCGGGGCTGGTGCGGGAAGCCGACGGCGACCTGGTCGGTGAACCTCATGCCCAGCTTGTTGGCGACGCCCGGGGGCACGTTCACCTCGTGGATCACGATCGGCGTGTGCCGCCGCCACGCGGCCAGGTATGCCGGGACGCTCACGTAGCCGCCGAAGCCGACGACGACTTGGGCGTCGACCTCGTCGAGGATCGCCCGGGCCGCGCGCGACGAGCGGTACATCCGGTCCGGGGTGCGCAGCAGGTTCATGTTGATCGACCGCGGCAGCTGGTAGGCCGGGATGTGTCGCAGGTCGTAGCCGGCCGGCGGGATCAGCTCGGTCTCCAGGCCCTTGGGGGTGCCCAGGCAGGTGATCCGGACCCCCGGATCGTGCCGGCGCAGGCAGTCGGCGAAGGCGAGCAAGGGGTAGATGTGCCCGCCCGTGCCTCCACCGGCGAGCACCACCGAACGCAACTGACTCACGTCTGTCCTCCTCCTCACTCCTCGGCCGCGCCGCCGCGACCGCCCCGCCGTGCCCGCCGCGCCCCGGCGGCCGGTTCCCGGCGGGACCCGTCGCGCCGCACCGGCGCCTCCGGGCGCTGGGCCGGTGAGCCCGTCGCATCAGACGGCCGGTGGCTGCGCGCGATCGCGGGCAACGGCGCCCAGAGTAGCTGGACCCACTTCCCGCTCGGACGGGCGTGCAGGGCCGCCGCCGCCGCGGGCTCGGTCCGGGCGAACGAGGCGAGCATGCCGACGGCTGCCAGCGACACCACCAGGGCGCTGCCGCCGTGCGAGATGAAGGGCAGGACCAGGCCGGTGACCGGCAGCAACCGGATCACGCCGCCGATGTTGATCAATGCCTGGGTGACGAACCAGATGGTGACCGCGGCGGCGGCGATGCGCCGGAAGGCGTCCGGGACCCGGCGGGCGATGCGCAGCCCGGTGTAGGCCAGCACCGCGAACAGCAGCACCACCATCAGGCAGCCGACCACGCCGAGCTCCTCGGCGATCACCGCGAAGATGAAGTCGTTGTGCGCCTCCGGCAGCCAGTTCCACTTCAGGGTGCCGTTGCCGAGGCCGACGCCGAACCAGCCGCCGTCCGCGATGGCGTACCAGCCCTGCTTGATCTGGAAGCAGTTCTCATTGGCGTTGCAGTTGGTCGGGTCCAGAAAGGCGGTGAAACGGTCCTTGCGATAGTCCTTGCCCGGGGCGAAGACCAGCAGGATCACGCCGACGAGGGCGACGCCGAGCATGCCGGCGAAGACCCGGCCGCGCACGCCCGCGACGAACAGCATGCCCACGAAGATGGCCAGCAGCACCACCATCGTGCCCAGGTCGGCGTAGCCCACCAGGACGAACAGCACACCCACCGCGGGGAACAGCGGCGTCCATAGCTCCCGCCACTGCAGGATCCGGTCACCCTTGCGGACCAGGACGTCGGCGCCCCAGACGACCAGCGCGAACTTGGCCAGCTCGGAAGGCTGCAACACGACCGGCCCGATCGACAGCCACAGCCCGCTGGCCTCCACCGGTCCCCAGTGCGGGTTCGGCTGGTCTCGCATGGAGGCCACCAGGTTGATCAGATCCAGCATCGCCAGCAGCGCGATCGCGAACATCAGCATCAGCCGGGCTACCGCCCGGTAGGTGCGCCGGGGCAGCCGCTGGCAGACCCAGAACGCCACCAGGCCGACGGCGGCCGCGGCGAGCTGCTGGATCAGCGGCCCGTACGGGCTGTCGCCCTTGCTGTAGGCGGTGACCGCGGTGGCCGAGAAGACCATCGTCAAGCCGATCATCAGCAGCAGTCCGACGCTGGCGAGCAGCAGGAAGTACGAGGACAACGGCCGGGCGAGCAGGCCACGCAGGGCCGCCGCGAAGGCGAGAACGGTGCGGCGAGGATCGAAAGTCTCCGCCGGGGGCTGCGGCGGCGCCCCGGCCCCGGTGACCTCCACCGGCCCGTCGGCCGATGTCCCCGGTGCGCCGGTCGCCTGCGTCATGCCCGCCCCTCAGCCACCCCGGTGGGGGGACCCGGCAGCCCACGGACCGCCGCGGCGAAGGCCTCGCCCCGGTGGTCATAGCCGTGGAACATGTCCTTGCTCGCCGCCGCCGGGGCGAGCAGCACCGTGTCGCCCGGCTGCGCGAGCCGCGCTGCTGCGGCGACGATCTCCCCCATCGCACCATCATCGGCCCTGGCGACCTCGACGACGGGCAGCGTGGGCGCGTGTCGCGCCAGCGCGTCGGCGATCTGCGCCCGGTCGACTCCCAGCAGCACCGCGCCGGCCAGCCGCGGGGCGACCGTCCGGACCAGCTCGTCGACGTCGACGCCCTTGAGCTGCCCGCCCACCACCCAGACGATGCGGGGGTACGCGGTCAGCGAAGCCAGCGCCGCGTGCGGGTTGGTCGCCTTGCTGTCATCCACATAGGTCACCTCGCCGACGGTCGCGACGAAAGCGTTGCGATGCGGTTCGGGGACGTATCCGGCGAGGCCGTCGCGGATGGCGGCGACCGGGACTCCGTACGCGGTGGCGAGCGCCGCCGCGGCCAGCGCGTTGGCGACGTTGTGCGAGCCCCCCGGCCGGATCCGGGCCGCCTCGATGATCGGCTCTCCCGCCGGGGTCGCCAGCCAGCCGTCCCGCACCCCGAACCGCGCCTGTGCGGGCTCGCCCAGGGTGAAGCTGACCGGTGCCGGTCCCCCGGCCCGTCGCAGGGCCGCGAAGACGAGTGGGTCATCGGCGTTGCCGACCGCCACCCCATCGCCTGAGCGAGCGGCCCGCCAGATCGCATCCTTCGCCTCCGCGTACGCGGCGAAGTCGCCGTGCCATTCGAGGTGGTCGTCGGCGAGGTTGAGGATGGCGCCGGCCTGTGGAGCGAGGGTCGACGACCAGTGCAGCTGGAAGCTGGACAGCTCGACGCCGATCACGTCGAGGCCGGCGGGCAGGTCGACCAGGGGCACGCCGATGTTGCCGAACGCGCCGGTGCGGTGCCCGGCGGCCCGCAGGATCGCGGCCAGCATGGTGACGGTGGTGGTTTTGCCGTTGGTGCCGGTCAGCGCGAGCCAGGTGGGCGCGTCCGGCCCGCGCAGCCGCCAGGCGAGCTCGGGTTCGCTGTAGACGTCGATGCCTCGGGCGACGGCCGCTGCGGCGAGCGGATGGTGCGGCGGGATCCCGGGCGAGACGACCAGATCGGCGATGTCATCCAGGAGGTCGGCCGCCGGCTCGGCGGCCACCACCGCCTTCGCTCCCGCCGCCGCCAGCTCCTGCAGCGCCGGGGTGTCCTTCTGATCGAGCACCGTCACCTGCGCGCCCTGGCGCAGCAGGGCCCGGGCGGACGCCGCACCGGCGGTGCCGGTCCCGAGGACCAGGACACGCCGGTCGGCGAAGCCGGGAGTCACGGTCATCAAGTCACCGCGCTGAGGAAGTCGGCGTAGAAGATGCCTAAGCCTATGGCGACGCCGATGCCGCCGATGATCCAGAAACGGATCACGATGTTGACTTCGCTCCACCCCACCAGCTCGAAATGGTGCTGGAGGGGGGACATGCGGAAGACCCGTTTACCGGTGGTCTTGTAGGAGATGCGCTGGATGATCACGCTCATCGTGATGATCACGAACAACGCGCCGATGATCGGCAGCAGCAGCGTGGTCCGGGTGGCGACGGCCAGGCCGCCGATGAGCCCGCCCAGGCCCAGCGCGCCCGTGTCGCCCATGAAGATGCGCGCCGGGGAGGCGTTCCACCACAGGAATCCGACGCAGGCCGCCGCCCCCGCGGCCGCGATCATCGCGATCTCCAGGGGATCTCGCACGGCATAGCAGTAGGCGGCGGTGTAGTCCGGGTCGGCGCACCAATGGCGGTACTGCCAGAAGCCGATGAAGCCGTACGACGACAGCACCATCACCGAGGTGCCCGTGGCCAGGCCGTCGAGGCCGTCGGTCAGGTTCACGCCGTTGCTCGCCGCGATGATGACCAGCACGAACAGGATGATCGCGCCGATCCGGCCGAGCTCCAGCCAGTCGATGTCGCGGATGAACGACAGCTTCGTGGTGGCGACCGTCTCGTTGTTGGTGCTCTTGAACGCCGCCGTCGGCCAGACCGCGATGACGCCGAAGATCGCGCCGACGAGCAGCTGGCCGAGCAGCTTGCCGCGCTCCTTGAGGCCCTCGCTGTTGCGCTTGCGCACCTTGAGGAAGTCGTCGATGAAGCCGACCGCGCCGCAGAACACGAACAGACCCAGCAGGACCAGCCCGGTGATGGTCGGCCGGACTTGGCCGATCTGCGCCTTGGGCAGCGTCACCAGGGCGATGTGCCCGGCCACGTACGCGATGACGGTGGCGACGATGAAGACCACGCCACCCATCGTGGGCGTGCCCTTCTTGGCCATGTGCATCTGCGGGCCGTCGGTGCGGATCGGCTGGCCGGCTTTGAGCTTGGTGAACGCCCGGATCGCGATCGGCGTACCCAGCAGCGAGACCAGGAACGCCACGACGACCGCGACGAAGACGGCTCTCATGCGACGGCCTCCCCGGTGGTCTGCCCCGGCGCGCGCAGCGCGTCTGCGACCTGCCATGTCCGGTAGCGCGAGCCCTTCACCAACACGATGTCGCCGGGACGCAGCCGTTCGCGCAGCAACGCGACGGCCTCGTCCTGTTCGCTGACCTGCACCGAGTCTCCTCCCCACTGCGAAACCGCCACCGCGCCGTCGTGGATCGGCGCGGCGGTGTCGCCCACCACGACCAGCAGCTTCACGCCCGTCTCGGCAGCGAGCCGGCCCACGTCCTCGTGGCCGGACCGCTCATGGTCGCCGAGCTCCGCGTGATAGCCGAGAACAGCCACGGTCCGCCGGGCCGCGCCGCCGGGGGCGTGCCCCATGGCGGCCAGCGCGTGCAGAGCCGCGGCGGTCGAGGCCGGGTTCGCGTTGTACGAATCGTCGATCACCGTGACACCGTCGGCACGGTCGAAGACATCCATCCTTCGGCTGGAGACGGCGCCCAGTGCGGACAGCGCCTCGCCACATTCGGTGACACTCATGCCCGCGTGCAGCGCCACGGCGGCCGCGGCCAGCGAGTTGCCCACCTGGTGGGCGCCGGCCACGCGCAAACGCACGGCCGTCTCGCCCTCCGGGCAGATCAGCGTGTACGCGGGCCGCCCGGCCGCGTCGAGGATGACGTCCACGGCGCGTACCTGCGCTTCGGGGGAGACACCGACGCCGACCACCCGGGCGCTGGTGCGCGCCGCCATCGCCGCGACCAGCGGGTCGTCGGCGTTGAGAATCGCCAGCCCGTCGGCGGGCAGCGCCTCGACCAGCTCGCCCTTGGCCTCGGCGATCTTCTCGACCGAGCCGAACTCGCCGAGGTGCGCGACCCCGACGTTGATCACGATGCCGATCTTCGGGGGCGCGATCTGGCAGAGGTAGGTCAGGTGCCCCAGCCCGCGCGAGCCCATCTCCAGCACGAGGAACCGGGTCTGCTCGTCGGCCATGAGCGCCGTGTGCGGCAGGCCTAGCTCGTTGTTGAAGGTGCCGGGGGGCGCGACCGTCGGACCGAGCCGGGACAGCACCTGCCCAATCATGTCTTTGGTCGAGGTCTTGCCGGACGAGCCGGTGATCGCGACGACGGTCAGCTGAGGCAGCCGGTCGAGGACCGCCCGCGCGAGCCGGCCGAGCGCGGGCAGCGCATCTTCCACCAGAACCATCGGCACGCCGGGCACAGGCCGGGTGCCCAGCACCGCGACCGCCCCGCCGGCGACCGCCTTGGCGGCGTAATCGTGCCCGTCGACGTTGGCGCCGGGGAAAGCCACGAACAGCCCGCCGGACAGCTCGCGCCGGGTGTCGTACTCGACCGGCCCGGTGATCACCGCTTGCGGGTCGGCGTCGGCCAGCGTGCCACCGACGGCCGAGGCGACCTCGGCCAGCGTCATCGAGATCATGCGGGCTCCTCCAGCGGCGCAGTCTGCCGGGCGGCTGTCGTCAACGCGTCGGCGAGTTCGACCCGGTCGTCGAACGGCAGCACGTCGCCGCCGATCTCCTGGCCGCGCTCGTGTCCCTTGCCCAGCACGGCGATGACGTCGCCGGACCGGGCCCGGCGCACCGCCTCGTCGATCGCCTTGCGGCGCCCGGCGACCTCGACCACCTCGGCGGCTCGCCCATGCGCGGGTGAAAGGGTGCCGGCGATGACTTCGGCGCGGATCGCGGCCGGATCCTCGGTCCGCGGGTTGTCGTCGGTGACGATCAGCAGGTCGGAGCCGTCCGCGGCGGCCCGGCCCATGACCGGCCGCTTGCCCCGGTCTCGGTCCCCGCCCGCCCCGATGACGCAGATCAGCCGCCCGCCGCGGTAGTCCGCCAGCTCTCGCAGCGCGCGCAGGGCGGCGACGATCGCGTCGGGCTTGTGCGCGTAGTCGACGACGCCGACGATGTCTGGCTCACCGCCGGGCGGGCCGGCAACGCGCTCCAGCCGGCCCGGTACGCCGGGACAGGAGGCGATGCCGTCCGCCGCGATCTGCGGGTCGACGCCGACGGCGGTCAGGCAGGCCAGGGCCAGCAGAGCGTTGGCCACGTTGTGCCGCCCGGCGAGGGCGACTCCGGCCCGCACCTCCAGCCCGCCCGGGCCGTGCGCGATGAATCGCTGGTCATAGCCGCCGGAGACCCCCCCGGCGTACCAGGTGGCCGCCTTGTCACCGAGCGCGGAGTAGGTGACGGTGCCCGGCTTGATGAGGTTCGCCAGCGCGGGGTCGTCGATGTTGATCACCTCGGTGCCGGCCCGGCCGTCGAAGAACGAGGCCTTCGCCGCGAAGTACTCCGCCGAGTCGGCGTGGAAGTCCAGGTGGTCCATCCCGAAGTTGGTCCAGCCCGCGACCGCGAAGCGCACGCCGCCGACCCGGCCCAGGGTCAGCGCGTGGCTGGAGACCTCCATGACCATCGCGGTCACGCCGCGTTCGCGCGCCGTCGCCAGCAGGGCATGCAGGTCGGTCGCCTCGGGGGTGGTGCGCTTGCTGGTCACGCTGAGCTCGCCGAGCCGGGTCTCCACCGTGCCGATCATGCCGGTGACGTGCCCACCCGCCCGCAGGCCCGCCTCCACCAGGTATGCCGTCGAGGTCTTGCCGGCCGTCCCGGTGATGCCGATGATCACGAGATCGCGGCTGGGTTCGCTGTAGATCCGGTCGGCCACCCGGCCCAGCACCGCCCGGGGATCGGGGACTACCAGCACGGGCAGCCCTGCGGCTGCCGCGGCGGGCGCCCCGGCCTCGTCGGTGAGGACTGCGACCGCTCCGGCCGCCGCAGCCTGGGTGATGAACTCCGCACCGTGCCGGCGCGTACCAGGCAGAGCCGCGTAGAGATCACCGGGCTGGACCTCGTCGCCGGCGTGCGTGACCCCGCTCACCGCCGGATCCTCCAGCCCGCCGGAGGCCGGCAGGGGGACGTCCAGCAGCGTAGCCAGCGCGCTCAGCGCCACGGGCTCGCAGTTCGCGGGTCGGAGACTGACAGGCACGCTTGAGCACCCTACCGGAGGTCACCGTTGCGCGACGAAGGTCGGGGCCTTGACACCGGTCGGCGGGACCCGGAAGTGCTTCAGCGTGAACGACATCATCTCCTTGAAGGCCGGGCCGCAGATCACGCCGCCGTTGCCTCCCGGGGTGTACGCGAAGACGCCGATCACGTAGCGAGGCGCGTCGGCCGGCGACATCCCGATGAACGAGGCGACCTCGCCCTGGGCATAGCCGGTGGCGCCGTAGTAACGCCCGGTGCCGGTCTTGCCCGCGACCCGGTAGCCGGCGATCGCGGCGCTGCGGCCGGTCGCCCCCTGCGCCGTCGTGACCGGCTCCATCATCAGCCGCAGCTGGGCCGCGTGCTCGGCGCTGATCACCCGGTGGGACGCGACCTGGGCGGTCTGGGTGGCCCTGCCGTCCGGGCCGATGACGCTGCCGACGAGGTGCGGCTGCACCCACACGCCGTCGTTGGCGATCGCCGCGTACGCCGCGGTCATCTGCAGCGGGGTGGCCGAGACGCCGTTGCCGATCGGGATGGAGCCGTAGTCGGAGCCCTGCCACTCCTCCGGCGGGCGGACCACGCCCGTCGCCTCGCCCGGGATGGAGATGCCGGTCTGCTGCCCCAGGCCGAACAACCGCTGGTACTTGTAGAGGTTGTCCGCGCCGAGCTGCTGGGAGATCTTGATGACGCCGACGTTCGAGGAGTACGCCATCACGGCCGGCATCGTGAGCTTGGTGCCGGTCGGGAACTTGTGCGTGTCCTCGTAGGTCTTGTCCGCCACCTTGATCGTGGGCGCGACGGTGATCGTCGAGTCGGCGGTGATCACGCCCTCCTCCAGGGCCGCGCCCAGCACGATCGCCTTGTGCACCGACCCTGGGTCGACCAGGTCGTTGCTGGCCACGTCGCCGCGGTCCTGCGGCCGGCTGGCCAGCGGGTTGCCCGCGTCGTAGGTCGGCCAGCTGGCCTGGGCGAGCACCTCGCCGGTCTTGACGTCCAGCACCGTCGCGCTGCCGAAGATGGCCTTCACCTGCTGCATTTTCGCGGTGAGGATGCGCTGGACCTCGTACTGCAGGTCGCGGTCGATGGTGAGCTGGAGGCTCGATCCCGGCCGTGCGTCGACCGTCTTGTGGTAGCCGCCGGGGATCTCCTTGTTGAGCTGCTCCCCGCGTCCGGTCTCATAGGTGCGCATGCCGTTCTTGCCGGCCAGCAGCTCGTCGAAGCGCGCCTCGAGGCCGACCAGCCCGCCGAGATCCTCGCCGGTGAAGCCGATCAGGTTCGCGGCCACGTCCTGGCTGAGCACGTCGCGCCGCTCCGCCCGGGTGACGCCGATGCCGCGCAGGCTCAGGCGCTCGACCTCGTCGCCCACCTCGATCTTCACGCCCGTGGCGAGTACCTCGTAGCGCTGCGGCGCCGTGCTGTTGGGCTGGTTGTGCGGCTTCAGCAGCGGCTCCAGCACCGAGGCCGGGCGGCCCAGCAGGGGCGCGAGCGTCGCGGCCGCGGCGGCCGGGTCCTGCACCTCGGAGGGGTCGGCGAAGATCATCCGCGCCTCGACGCTGTGCGCCATGATCGCGCCGTTGCGGTCCAGAATGGACCCACGGGA
>Ga0184623_10001060_pt1 | contig 11929 bp, 8 predicted proteins | sample PLM1_100_b1_FD_133138 | JGI IMG/M metagenome (GOLD analysis project Ga0184623, IMG submission 133138) | Groundwater sediment microbial communities from an aquifer in East River, Colorado, USA - PLM1_100_b1 | ecosystem: Environmental > Terrestrial > Soil > Riparian zone | place: USA: East River...
AACCCACACACGTACACGTGGACGGTCCCTGTCCTGAACGATTCGTCCGTGTTCGTGAACGTCTCCGCGATGGACCCCCTGGGGAACGTCGGATGGGCCGTCGTGGGCATTCCCGAGATCGATTCGGCGCAGCCCTCCGTGGCCGGGCGCTCCCCGCCGAACGGCTCGACGGGGGTCCCGACCTCCACGAACGTGATCGTCACCTTCGATGAGGCGATGAACCGCGGAGCGACGGCGGCCCCCGCCACCGCCGCGCTCCAGGACCTCTCGACCCTCGCGTGGATCCCTGTCGCGCCCAGCTGGAGCGGCGGGGATACGATCCTCACGATGGACCCCGTGCCGGTCCTGAGTCCGACCACATTGTACCGCGCGTCGATCAACGTCTCCGCGATGGACGCGAGCGACCCCGGGAACCCGCTGTCCGCTGCGTCCGCATGGACGTTCACGACCGCGACGGGTGCGGACGTGACGAAACCGCAAATCTCGAACGTCGCGGCGAGTCCGTCCGTCGTGGAGTATCCGCTCGCCGTGGATGTGACCGCCACGATCACGGACAACGACGCAGTCACGGCCGCGTTCGTGAGCGTCATCCGTCCGGACACGAGCCGCCTGAACCTCTCGATGTCATTCGTCTCCGGGAACACATGGAGCCGTTCGCCCGCATATGCGACGGTGCCGCCGAACTTCTCCTCGATGATCGGGAACTACCTGTTCGCGGTCGAGGCCGTGGACCCAAGCGGGAACTGGAACCGGTCCGCGCAGGGGACCTTCACCGTCCAGGACACGACCGCCCCCGCGATTTCGAACCTCGCCGCGACGCCGTCCCCTGCGGAGGTGTACGCGCCCGTGAACGTCACCGTCACCGTGTCGGACTCGTTCCTCGCGAGCGTCGACGTCGTCGTGAATGGGACGAATGCCTCGATGGCCCCCGGTGCCGTCCTCGGGACGTGGTACCGGCTCTTCACCCCGATGACGGTCCAGACGTACCCGATTGTCGTGTGGACGGGGGACGCGGGCGGGAACTTCGCCTCATCTTCAGCAACGGTAACGGCCCAAGACACGACGGGCCCGCCGATGCCGATGGGCCTCTCCGCGACCGTCGTGGGGAGCGCGATCCAGCTGAGCTGGACGGGCGTGTCCGCACCTGACCTGGCCGGGTACAAGCTGTACCGTTCCGCATCGTCCTCGGGTCCGTTCACGACTCAAGTGGGACCGACGACGATCAGCGGCACCGCGCACACGGATTCGTCCGCCCAGCCCGAGGTCACATACTACTACGTCGTCAAGGCGGTGGACACCGGCGGTCGCGAGTCGATGGTGAGCAACATCGCCTCCGGGACCGTCCCCTCGGCCCCCGCGGCAGACGTCACTCCTTGGATCATCGCAGGGGTCGCGATTGCGATCATCGTCGCCGCCATCCTGGTGGCCCTCCTACTACGGCGACGGCGCGAGCAGCCGCCCAAGACTTAATTCCCGCCCCGTCGTTCCGAGACCTGCGCGGAGGTAGCCAAGCTTGGCCAACGGCGCAAGGCTTAGGACCTTGTCCCGAAGGGGTTCCGAGGTTCAAATCCTCGCCTCCGCACCTTCCTCCGGATGAGAAACCGCAGTACGGATCCGCACGACCCGCCCCGGGGCGGGCGGCCCCTGCAATTCATTGAGGAATCACTTCATGAGGTCGACGCGCGCGACCTTCTCGAGGACGAGGTCCGCCGACCTCTCCCCCGCCGCTTCGATCTCCCCCTTCGAGAACCCGAGTGCCCGGAGCTTCGCGGGGCTCGTCTCGATCAACGAGGCGTCCGCCTTCCAACCGAATCGTTCGAGGATCGCCTCCGAGTCCGGGCCGTTCCCGACGACCGCGACGAACGGACGCCCGGCGCGCACGCCGGCGGTCTCGATCGCCTTCGAGATCTGACGCTCGCCGCTGATGTACAGGAGGAACTCGAGTTCGAACGTCCCGCTCGAGGCAAGGCCGCGGTCGATCGCCCGCTGGGCGTGGTCCGCCGCGGAGAGGATGTGGTCCCGCCCCGCGACGTGGCCCGCGTCCAGGAGCTGGCCCCACCCGCCCCGGGAGCGGGCGAAGTCCTGGAGCTCCACTAGCATCGACTTCGGGTCCTCGAGCCCACCACGGACCCCGATGATCTCGATCCTGGAGGTCATCCGAACTCCCCGAGCTCCGCCTGCCCCGCGAGCTTCTTCATCGCGGCCTTGCCGCCGAGCTGCTCCGCGATTCGCTTCGCCAAGGCGGGTCCGATCGCGGGGATCCGGGCGAGGTCCCCGGGGTCCGCCTTCTGGAGGTCCCGCAGCGTCTTCAGGCCCCGGCCGAAGAGGGCCCGGGCCCGCACCCGCCCGACCCCCCGCAGCTGGACGAGGTCCAGGAGCTCCTCCTTGATCCCGTACTGGATCCGGATCATCAGGCGGGTCAGGGGCATCACCTTCCGCTTGTTGAAGATCTTCCCGAGTTCGGACATCGCGTACATCAGCCACACCCCCTGGTCCACCATACGGCGGATGTCCCCGGGGCCGATCCCGAACTTCCTCGTGACCTCGTCTTCCGTCCGCTCGTCGATCCAGTCCTGGAACAGGGTCGCGGTCTTCACCTCCGCCATCATGAACTCGTAGTCCTCAACGGGGAACGTCATCGCCTCCGCGGTGATCTTGTCCTCGACCCAGGCGTAGTCCCCGCGCCGCAGGTAGAGCTTCGGCATGTCCGGGGTCGAGCACGCCGCCCAGAGGTGGTAGAACTCCGCGTCCCGGTCGTCCTCGAGGGCCCCCCGCATCTTCACCGCGCTCAGCGGGTCGATGTACAGGTCGCTCGTCCGACGGCCGAAGAACGTGGCCCTCAGCGTGCCATCGCGGGCCTGGAGGAAGTCTTCCCTCTGGAGGAACGCGAGGACGTCCTCCACCTTCCCGCGGAGTTCGTCCACGGGGCTCTGGTGGGCGAAGAACGTCCGGCCGAAGAATTCGAACAGCTCCTCTTCCGTGGTCGCGTGGCCCGTCGCGATCGTCGCGAGGGTATGGGCCCGGAGGGCGGGCTCCGAGCTGAGCTTCGACTCGATCGGCTCCGGCGGGCTCTTGAAGTACTCGTCGATGAGCTCGTCCACGTCGTCCTCGTCCTTCGCGACGAGGAGCGCCTCGCCGACGGTGTCGTACTTCGGGCGGCCCGCGCGGCCGCACATCTGCTTGACCTCGAGGACGGGGATCGGCGTGAAGCCGAAGTTCACGTCGTAACGGTTCAGGTCCCTTACGATTACTCTCCGGGCGGGAAGGTTGATACCGGCTGAATTGTGAACGGCGAATGCGAAGGAGCAGACGTAGCTCTCGTCTCCCTCTACCTGTAGGTTGTACACGAGTCCGCGATAGGGGGCCCCCTTGATGCTTCGAATCGGCGACCGGAAGGTACCGTTGACGCAGGTCTTCGTGTTGTATGTCCGGTTGCCCGCAGGAATCGCTGCGAGATTCGTTCCCATTACATCGATGAGGAAGTTCCTGCCTTGATTTCCGGCAAGACCCAGGTGATACTGGCGGAGCTTCCCCATCCCTCGTGGCCCTGACGTTCGAACCGACGGGCAGTAGCCGAGCCTCCGAAGCATTCGTCCCATCTGGTCGGCGAGGCGGGGGGAGACGGTTGTGTATCGCGCCTTGGAACATGCGGCCGGACTGATCGTGCCGTCGCCCTCCCAAGCCCCTCGGAGTACGGCCCTCAGGAGCGATGGCTCCAACTGGAGTAGGTATTCGGGGAAGTGCTTCCAGAACGCCCCCCTCCCGAATGTCCGATCGAAGAACTCTGCGAGTACCTTGGAGCAACACCGAACAGTCCGTCGATGGCGAGTCGAATCGACCACGGTTACGCGTGTACCGAAGAGCTCCTCGAGCGCCTCCCTGATGAAGACGGTCAAGTCCTCTTCGTACGTCGCGACAGCGAAGCCAACGACTCCATTGCGTCCCGTGAATCCCTCGGCGACATAGAGCCCAAAGAGTCTGGCGAGCCTTTCATCAACTTTCACGAGCTCGGGCACACGCCTCGCGTACGGATGGGCGAACACCGAGCCGAACTGGTTGCGACCGAGGAAGACCTTCGAATGGATCGGCACCACCAACAATCCCCCGTCGGCCGCCGTTTCCGGGACTTCGATCGGCGACTGAACCTCTTCGCCAACGCTTAGTTCGCCGGCCTGGACCCACTCCGGTTCGCCCCGTCTAACCTCGTGCCGGACGACGCTGCCACGATGGTAGCAGTAGTGGTGCCTGGTGTTTCGCAGCACCTGATGCTCGGGAGTCATCATGACCGGAAGCATCCCATCTGCCTTGATTTCTAGGAGATCGCCTTCGAACCATCGACTTGTCGTTCCCATGACGCGCCGGAATCGCCCCCGGTGGGTCAGGACTTCGTCTCCTGCAACTAGGTCAGAGACTCGAAACGGCCCCCGTCTCGTCGTAATTGGAGTGTCCGGATGAAGGCAAAGGGTCGGCGTCGCAACGATGCATTTCACCCGGCCTTTCTTGAATTGCGATTCAACGAGAGCCCGTTGGTCGTTCGTGAGGCCCGCATTGTGGAACGCGGTCCCGCCATCCAGGCACTTCCCGAGACGAGCGGCCATCGACGTCGTCTCTTCCTGGCCCGCCATCAGGTCGTCTGCGATCTTGGCGAGGTGCTCAGTCTCCTTTGGCGTGAGTCGCTTCTTCACCGTCGAGACGAGCTTTTTCGCCAGCCCCTCTGTCGCCCGGCGGGTGTTCACGAATACGAGGGCCTGCCCCCCTCCCGCGATCACATCGTCGACGAGGGCCGCCAGCTCCTCGGCCTCGGACTTCACGTCCTCTTCCGCGTCATCCGAGTACTTGATCTTCCGGTCGAAGACGACCCCGGTCTTCAGAGGGACGGGCCGCCACTCGCTCGTCACGTGCTCCGCCTCGAGCCACGCAGCGATCTCCTCCGAGTTCCCGATGGTCGCAGAGAGCGCGATCACCTGGGCGGAGGGGTTCACCTGCCGGAGCTTCGCGAGGGTCACCTCGAGGGTGGGCCCGCGGTCCGCGTCGTTGATCAGGTGGACCTCGTCCGCGACGACGACGGTGAGGGACTTCAGCCACCCCGTGCGGTGGCGGAGGAGGGAGTCCGCACGTTCGCTCGTCGCGATGATCACGTCGAACTTCTCGAGGTTCGGGTCGATCCGGTCGTAGTCCCCCATCGTGAGCCCGACGCGCACGCCGAGGGGCTCGAACGCCTTCAGGTCTTCGTGCTTCTCGGAGGCGAGGGCCCGCAGCGGGACGATGTACAGCGCCTTCCCGCCCTTCAGCACGCTCTTCAGGATCGCGAGATACGCGACGAGGGACTTCCCGCTCGCGGTCGGGATTGCGAGGACGAGGCTCTTCCCCGCGAGGGCGGGGCCGATTGCCTCCGCCTGCGGGGGATACAGTTCCGTGATCCCCTGCTCCTCGAGGATCGCGGGGATCCGCGGGTCGAGGCCGAGGTCCGCGATGCGCACAGCGGTTCCGATGCGAGGGCCCTCCATAAAGGTTCGTCCCGGGGTGGGCCGAACCTCGAACGCGGCCCCGCGGCGACCCGATGTTTCTCCCCCTCCGCGGAAGACTTAAGGAGGTCTCCGCTCTCCCTTCGATGATGTCGAACGTCTCGACGACGGTCGCCGGGTTGAAGCTCCGGAACCCGACGATGCTCGCGTCCGGCTTCCTCGACGAGACGGGCGGCACGCTCCTGCGGGTGTTCCGGGCGGGGGCGGGCGCCGTCGTGACGAAGTCGATCGGCCCGGAGCCCCGTGCGGGGAACCCGAACCCCACGATCGTGGAGCTCGACGTCGGGATGCTGAACGCGATGGGCCTCCCGAACCCGGGGATGAAGGACTTCGGGCCCGAGGCGAAGATCGCCCTCGACGGCGGGGCCGTCGTCGTCGGCAGCGTGTACGGGAAGGACCCGGAGGAATACGCGACGGTCGCGAAGGCGCTCCAGGGGTACGGGGTCCACGGGATCGAGCTGAACCTCTCGTGCCCTCACGCGAAGGGGCTCGGCACGGAGATCGCGGAGGACCCGGAGGCGGTTCGCGAGTTCACCGCGGCGGTGAAGTCGAAGGTCACGCTCCCCGTGATGCCGAAGCTCTCCCCGAACGTCTCCGACATCGCGTCGTTCGCGCAGGCCGCGGAGGACGGTGGCGCGGACGCGATCGTCGCAATCAACACCCTGAAGGCGATGGCGATTGCCCCGGAGCTCCGGACGGCGGTCCTCGCGAACCGGGTCGGCGGGCTCAGCGGGCCCGCCCTGCGGCCTGTCGGCGTCCGGTGCGTGTATGAGATCTACGAGGCCGTGGACGTGCCGATCGTGGGGGTCGGGGGTATCGAGACGGGGCGGGACGCGCTCGAGTACGTGATGGCGGGGGCCCGGGCGGTCCAGATCGGCACGGCCCTCGCGACCCGCGGGCTGGCGGTGTTCGAGGAGGTCACCGCGGGGATCGCGGCGTTCCTGGAGGAGCGGGGCGTGAAGTCCCTTGCCTCGATCGTGGGGGCGGCCCATGGGTAGGCTCGAGATCGTCGCCCTCGTCGACGTCGTGAATGAGGTCCACGACGCCGCGACGTTTCGGTTCCGCGCGCACGTTGACGGGGCCCCGGGCCAGTTCGTGATGGTGTGGATCCCGGGCCACGACGAGGTCCCGATGGCCCTCTCGTACCTGGGGGACCTGAAAGGGATCACGGTGCGGGCGTACGGGGACGCGACGAAGTCCCTTCTGAAGATGAAGCCCCGGGACGAGATTGGCGTGCGGGGACCGTATGGGAACACATTCCGTCTGGAGGGCCTCCGGGTCCTGTGCGTGGCGGGGGGCGTGGGAATCGCGTCCCTGATCGCCGCGATCGAGGGGTTCTCGGACCGGGGCGCGAAGGTGTCGACCGTCCTCGCCGCGAAGACCGCGGGGGAGCTGATCTTCGAGGAGCGGGCGGAGAAGGCGGGAGAGGTCCACGTCGCGACGGACGACGGGACCCGCGGGTTCCACGGGCTCGCGCCCGCCCTCGCGAAGCGGGTCCTCGACCGGCACGGGTTCGACATGGTCGCGACGTGCGGTCCGGAACTGATGATGAAGGCGGTCGTCGACATGTGCCGGGAACGCGCGATCCCGTGCCAGGCGTCCCTCGAGCGGTACATGAAGTGCGGGATCGGGATCTGCGACGCGTGCGTCCTCGACGACGCACTCGTGTGCCGGGATGGCCCCGTGTTCTCCGGGGAGGAGCTCGCGAAGTCCCACGACTTCGGGCGGTTCCGGCGGGACGAGAGCGGCCGCCGGGTGCCTTTGTAGGATCGGCACTTTCGCACCCCTCCCCCTCTGGTTCAAGTCTCGACCACGGTTGGCCCAATTGGGCCAACCTCGATGACGGGCCGCAACGCTTCGGTTCGGCGGGTGCGGCGCCAGCGAACATCCACAATGGTGGGGTTCATCGTCACGTGGGACGTCGACAGCCGTGACGGGTCCGTATGCGCCCGACTCCGGCGCTTCGTCCATGGGAAAACGGTCGCGAAGAACGGGAAGGTGTACCGGTATCATGGGTTCGTGGAGCGCGAGGGTGTCCGTTATCTCGGCCAGTCTGTCCTATTCGTAGTTTCGGAGCGGCTCTTGGAGATCCGCGAGTTTCTGCGCGCGCATAGAGTGAGTCATGCGGCGATGCACGCTTCCATCGGGCCTCTACTCCTCAATTGATTGGGACGGGTCGAACCGCTGGCTAGGGCCGAGTTTCCCCAACTGGGCCAACCGCTCGGCTCTGTCCACCGACTGCAATTGGCCCAGCTAGAGCAAACGTTCGCACCACCGTGGCAAGACGATAAGCTCCGGGAGGTCGAACCGGTTTCCCCAATTGGGCCAACCGTGGAGTGCTAACCGTAATTCGGATAACCGTTGCCCCACCTCTCGGTTGCTATGCCCGACGCGGACGTGGACGCGCTCGCTCGCGAGATCTTCGACTGGTACTGCGAACACGACCCGGTCTTCGCGACCGGGATGGGTCTCCATGAATCCGACCATCTGATGCCGGACGGCGGCCGAGAAGCGAAACTCGCCGAGATCGCAGCGGGCAAGGAGTTCAAGGCGGCCGGGGACGCGATCCCGTTGAAGGGTCTGTCGTTCGCGAAGAGGATCGACCTCGGGGCCCTCCGGAACGCGATCAATCTCTCCCTGTTCGAGGACTCGGAGCTGCGGTTCTGGGAGTCGAGGCCCACGGCCCCCGCGATCGTCGGCGACGCGCTTTTCACCTTGTTCATGCGGGACTTCGCCCCGCTCCCGGATCGGCTCCACTCGATCACGGGGCGGCTCGAGCGGACCCCGAAGGTCGTCCAGGACCTGAAGACCCGCATCACGAAGCCCGTCAAGCTGTGGACGGAGATCGGCATCGAGGGGGCCCAGCGTCTACCTCGCTTCCTCACGGTGATCGAAGGCGCCGCAGCGGACGCGGTCCCCGCCCCCGACCTCGCCCGCCTCAAGGAGGCATCCGCGCGGACCCGGGAGGCGTTCGACGCATACGAGCGGTGGTTGCGGGACGCGGTCCTCCCGAAGGGGGCCGACGTCACCGGGATCGGCGCCGCGAAGTTCCGGAAGCTCGTGCGGCTCCGGGAGCTCGGTCTGACCGTCGAGCAGATCCGCGCCCTCGGCGTGAAGTTCCTCCGGGACTCGAAGCGACAACTCGAGGCGCTCGCGGCGGAGATCCGTCCCGGCGCGACCGTCGACGAGGCGGGGGAGATCGTGAAGGAGGACCGCCCCGCGACGTTCCAGGAGGCGCTCGCGTACACGGACCGGGCGATGCGGGAGGCCCGCCAGTTCCTCCTCGACCACGACCTGATGACCGTGCCGCCCCACGAGGAGCTGAAGGTGATCGAGACGCCCTCGTACCTCCGGCACGTGATCCCGTTCGCCGCGTACTCCTCCCCCGGGAAGTTCGAGAAGACGCAGCAGGGGCTGTACATGGTGACGCCTGTGGAGGACAAGCCCGAGATGCTCCGGGAGCACAACTTCGCGGGGACCCGGAACACCGCGGTCCACGAGGCGTACCCCGGCCACCACCTCCAGCTCGTGTGCGCGAACCGGAACCCCTCCCTCGCACGAGCCCTCGTCTCCGCGACGGAGACGATCGAGGGATGGGCCCACTACTGCGAGGACATGATGAAGCTCGAAGGGTTCTCGAACGACCCGAAGACGAAGTTCGTCCAGGTCCGCGACCAGATCTGGCGGGCGTGCCGGATCATCATCGACGTAGACCTCCACGGCGGGAAGATGACGTTCGACGAGGCCGTGGAGATGCTCGTGCGGGAGGCGGGGATGGAGCGCCCGGGGGCCCTCGCGGAGGTGAAGCGGTATACGTTCAATCCCGCGTACCAGCTCTCGTACCTGATCGGGAAGAACCTGATCCGGAAGCTCCGCGCGGACGTGAAGCGCGGGATGGGGCGCGGGTACACGGACAAGTTCTTCCACGACACCCTTCTGTACGCAGGGTCACTCCCCGCGAAGCACATGCGCCAGCTCTTCGAGTTCAAGATGAAGGAGTTGAACCGGCTGAAGGGGAAGGGCCGCTAGGCAAAGCCTATCTATCCCGCCCCGCATCGGATTCCCGGGATGATTCAAAAGGCCTTCGACCTATCCCGACTCGGAAAGAAGATCGCGCGCCCCGGCATCCTCCGGACCCCCGAGGACGTCCTCACCGCCACTGTGAGGAGTCTCCGACGGCATCGCGTCCCCTTTCTCGTCCACGGCGCGTGGGCCCTCGCGGCCTACGGGTACGCCCGGGCGACGGACGACTTCGACTTCCTCGCGGTCCTCGACGAGCGCCCGCTCCGCCGCCTGGAGTCGGCAATGCGGGAGATCAGCGCGTTCGTCCTCCGCCCGTCCTCGCGGACCGATCTCACCTACAACGCCTCCGGCTGGCGGCTCGATTTCTTCTTGGAGCCGCCGGCGCGGTTCGCCGCTCTGAAACGGAGGAGCGTCCGTCGGCGGTTCCTCCGGATGGTCCTGCCCGTGATCTCCAGAGGCGACTTAATCCGCCGGAAGCGCGCCCGAGGTACCCTGCAGGACCGCGCGGACATCGAGCGCCTCCGAGGACACGGTGAGAAGCCTTAATAGCGGGAGCCCGATGCGAGCGCCCGGTGAGCGAATGAAGAGCATCGACGCCCTCGTGAAGAAGGCCATCGAGTACAAGGAAAAGGGCCTCAGCGACAAGGACATCGGGGACGAGCTCCACCTCTCCCCGGAGACGGTCACGTGGCTCCTGTCCCGCGGCGTCGGGGGCGGGGCGCCGCCGAAGGACGTGAAGATCGGCTGGCGGTCCATCGGCGTGTACGGGAACCGGATCGGGTTCCTCGCGGCCGCGATCACGGACATCATCCTCGAGGAGAGCGAGAAGGCGGGCGCGGAGCCGGACTCGATCCTCGGGATCTCGATCAACGGGATCCCGTTCGCGACCCTCGTCTCCGAGGACATGGGGAAAGAGCTGATCATCTACCGCCCGAGCACGGAGCGACACCGCGGCGGGGGCGCGTTCAGCTCGAACTACGCGAACCCGGAGGGGAAGAAGGTCGTCATCGTGGACGACGTCCTCTCCACGGGGGACACCGTGAAGGGCGCGATCAACGACATCCAAGAGGCGGGCGGCACCCCGATCCTCACGTGCGTCGTCGTGAACAAGACGGGCCAGGACGACATCGTCGGGGTCCCGCTCCGGGCCCTGATCCGGGCCCGCGCGATCGCGTAGGGAAGAGTGTTTCCGGAACCTTGATGGCGGGGGAGGCGCGTTCGCCTCCTCGATGCAGGCCGCGCCCGCCCCGAAGCCCGAGCCGTGGAAGGCGCGGGCCGCGTTCGCGGTCGCGTTCTCCCTCGGCTTCCTCGGCCTCTCCCTCCTCGGCGCCGCGTGGACGTTCCCGCACCGGTACGCCCCCGTCGCGACGGACTTCGACACGGGCTTCATGGGGACCCTCGCGTCCGCGGACGGCACCCCGCTCTCGATCACCTGGGGGAACGCCACGACCGAGACGTTCAACGGGACCTCGATCACGATCCAGGACCTCACGTTCTTCAGCGAGCGGGTCGACGGCGTCGACGTCACGATCTTCGGCGCCCTCGCGCGACCGCGGACCGTGACGGGCCGGGTCCCCGCCCTCGTCGTCGTCCACGGATACGGCGGCACGCACGAGAGCATGATGGGGGTCGCGCGGGAGCTCGCCGCCTCCGGGCGGGTCGCGCTCGCGATCGACGCCCCGGACTCCGGCGGGAGCACGCCGTATCCGAGGCGGACCCCGGAGACCCTCGTGAACGTCACCGCGGACCCGAGGGGCGGGTTCTTCTACCACGTCGCGTACGCCGCGAGCCGTGGCCTCTCCGTCCTCGCGTCCCTCGGGTACGTGGACCCTGGCCGCCTCGGCGTCCTCGGCGCGAGCCAGGGCGGCCTCGTCACGATGTACCTCGCGGCGAAGGACCCGCGGGTCGCCGCGGCCCTCCCGATCATCCCGGGAGGGAACCTCGAGGAGGCGTACTGGGCGCCGAGCCTCGCCCACCTCCTCCTCCCGAGGGACGCGACCCTGTCGGACCCGAGGCTCGTCGGGTTCCGGCGCCACTACGATCCCCTCGGGTACGCGACCCTGATCACCGCGCCCGTCCTGTTCATGGCGGGGACCGCGGACGAGTTCTTCCCGATCTGGGGCGTCATGGAGACGTACGCCGCGATCCCCGCCCCCGCGCGGAAGTGGCTGAGCCTCGTCCCGAACCACGGCCACTCCGGGTACGACGGCTGGATCCCGACCGCGAAGCGGTTCCTCGCGTGGGCGTTCGACGGCGGGCCCCCGCTCCCGGACCCCGCGGTCCTCGGGGTGACGAGCGACGTGGCGGGGGTCCACGTCACCGCCTCCGCGACCGCGGCCTCCGACGTCGTCCTCCTGTGGCGGGGGTCCACCGCCGCGGAG
>Ga0184623_10001061_pt1 | contig 11925 bp, 12 predicted proteins | sample PLM1_100_b1_FD_133138 | JGI IMG/M metagenome (GOLD analysis project Ga0184623, IMG submission 133138) | Groundwater sediment microbial communities from an aquifer in East River, Colorado, USA - PLM1_100_b1 | ecosystem: Environmental > Terrestrial > Soil > Riparian zone | place: USA: East River...
ACGCCGAGTCCGGTTCGACCAAGCTCACCACCTCTGACATCCAGAAGGTTCTCGCCGCGGCCGTCGCCAAGGCCCAGGAGATCAGCGTCCCGATGGGCATCGCCATCGTGGATGAAGGAGGCACCCTGGTGGGCTTCATGAAAATGGACGGCGCGTTCAACCACACCAACCACACCTCGTTCAGCAAAGCCTACACGGCCGCATCGATCCGCAAGCCGTCGGGCTCCAGCGGCATTCCTCCCGACATCACGAGGGAAATCGCCTCCGTCACTGATGGAAAATTTACCACGCTCCCCGGAGGCCAGCCTTTGGTAAAGGACGGGAAGGTCGTCGGAGGCATCGGCATCGGTGGAGGAAAAGGCGATCAGGATGAGGCCGTGGCCAAGGCGGGCGTCGACGCGTTAGCGGGCAAATAACCCGCGTTCACTCCTCATCGTCATCCGCCCAGGGATCCGCTCGCTCAAGGGCCTTCTGCTGTTCGATGGCGTGCTCGAGGAGGACCCGAATAAAGAGGGACTGGGCCGAGTCGCCTGGAGGCAGCGGCACCTGGCTGGAGGCGGCCGCTTTGTCGAGCCATGCCTTTTGGTCCACTGAAATCTGCATGCGGGTTTCGACCAATCCTTCCCTTTCCAGCAGCGCCTTGAGAATCTCTTCCGGGACCATTCCCAGGCTCTGATGCTGTTCTTCAGAGTTCCACAAGAGGGTCCGCATAAAGATCGACACGACGGATCCCTCGGGGAGACTGCCACCAGGCGGCACGGCAATCTTGCCCTTTTTGACCATCATCTCCAGCCACCCCTTCTGTTCCGGCAAGATCATGACGGGAATTTCTACCAGCGAGACTTTGCCGAAAAGATCCATGTGTATCCCCCCTGGATAGGCTTGGGTTGCTACTGCTGCGTGGCTGTCTGACGCGTATCCTTGCCGGGCCCGATGGTCAACTCGATCCGCGCCACTCCCTTCACATGTGCACACCGATCATTCAACCCTGGTGTGATGAGGCGGAACGGCCCTCCCTCCTCCTCACTCAATGGACCGCCGTCACATTGGTAGACCAGAATGCCCGTGTCGGCGGCCTCCGCAAGGCGAAGGCTGACGGCAAATCGCTCATCCACAGAATGAAACGTGACGTGGTCGACACCGATTTTACAGGTGGCAACATTCAACAGCGCCCGGACTCGAATGCCCTGCCCCTGCATGGCCGAGTCCATGACGGATACGTCCGGCACTTGCTCGCTCGCCGGAAGTTTGGCGAGCGACTCCGCATCAAAGACGAGGGGTTGTATCACCTGGCCGTCAATCCGGAGGAGGGCCGGTCCCATCGGCGCCGGTTCGGTGATCGTCTTGACCAACGCGCACACGGCTTCGTTGACCGGGGTGGGGATGCCAAGCAGGCTCCCGCGCCGCACGATGTAGCCGTTGAGGAAGTCGATTTCCGTTCGACGGCCGGCCTTCCAGTCATCGAACATGGAGGTGTGGATATCGCGAATCTCCTGCGACCATTGGATGACCTTGTCCGCAATGTCCGGTGCGAGCGTAACACCGTCGGCCTTCGCCACCGCCACCGCTTCCTCGATGATCAGTCTGATCATCACGCGCATCTCCGGGTGTGAGATGGCCTTCGAGACCCGGTCATTGATCAGCACCGTCAGGGGATTGAACACGACATTCCAGCACATTTTTTCCCATTTTGTCTGCCGGATGTCCTCGACTATCTGACACGTCATGCCTGCTCCTTCAAAGAGAGCCTTGATGGAGGACAGCGCCAAGCCTGGTGGCGGCTCGGAGCGCACCGGAGGGCTCGCCGTCAGTTTGCGCAGCTTCCCAAGATTGGCAAACGTGCCCCTCTCCGGTGAGGCCGGGTGAGGAACCGCCTCGTCGCGCGAAACGGATTCCCCGGCTGCGGAGGAACTCCACGCCCCGATGGCAACGGCTCCTTTTTTATAATGTTCGATGACGCCGGGCTCGGCAAGCCGGGAATAGATATACGCGACCCCGCCAACGACCGGGACGTGCGGGACAAGCTCCTGAATACGCGCCTCCGTATCGACGCCGTTTTCGAGCGTGAGCACCGTGGTCTTCTCGGAGAGGACGGGTCGGAGCTGGTTCAGCACCTCATCCAGGTCATAGCGCTTGACGGAAAGGATGATCAGCTCGGCCGCCGGCAGATCACACGGGTTGTCGCTCGCAACCGGATACACCGTGAACGACTCGTCCACGCTGTGCACGGACAGCCCCTTCTGCTTGACCGCGGCCAGTGTCCTGGGGCGCAGCAAAAACGCGCATGGGACGCCGGCCTTCACCAGCCGGGCTCCGAAAAAACCGCCCACCGCCCCGGCTCCGATCATCATCACGTTCATTCGCTGGTCACTCATCAATCCGCCGTAAATGCAGGGTTAACTCGGCTGAGGTTCACCCAGAAGAGTCAGCAAATCGCTCAGATTCGCGATCGTGATCAGATCAGGAGAGCTCACGCTGTTCCCCGCGCGATCCAAAAGGATACCTCCTAAACCCGCGGCGACGGCGGCCTCGGCGTCGTCCCCCAGGCTGTTGCCGACGTGCAGGGCCTCCTTCGCCGGCACGCCGTGCTTCCGCAGGGCACGCTGAAAAATCCTGGGCGAGGGCTTGGCGGCTCCGGCGAAGCTGGAGATCGTGACGCTCTCGAAGAAACGGTCGATCCCAAGACCGATCAGGATTTCATACAAACGCGAGTCGAAGTTCGAGACGATGCCCAGATCGAGGCCGTGCGCCTCCAACGCCTTGAGCGTCGACAGCGTGTCGGGGTACAGTTCCCACGCATCCGGTCGAGAAAAGTAGGCGAACACTTCGTCGAAATAGTCATCGAACCCTTCAAACATCCCGGCGCGATAGAAGACATTATGCACCACATCAAACCACCAGAGACGCTCGCATGACTTGATCTCCTGCGGGTCGCTCACGGCAAACACCGGCGGCGGGGCATCGGCGAATGCTTTCACAAATGCCTGCTGGATAGGTTCACGTCCGATCGTGACGCCGTACTTGCGTGCGAACGTAAGATATACCTCGCCGACCGAGCCCTTCACGTGAAAAAGCGTGTCGGCGGCATCAAAGAAAATGACGCGGGGATGACTCGGAAGGCTCATGACACGCGACCGCGACGTTCCAGAATCGACACCACCACCACGATAATCGTGGCCTGCAGCAGCAGGAACAGGGCATCTGTCGTGCGGGCATTCTGCAGAACGACCCCGGCCAGTCCCAAGGCAATGCTCAACAGGAAGATCATCAGCACGGCCTCCCTGCGGCTACCCAGGGCCCGTTCCAGCCGATGGTGCAAGTGGTCCTTGCCCACATACTCCAGGAATTCCTTCACCGTCCTGACTTTCCCCAGATACATCCGCTCCACCGACGTATGAATCATATCGTAGATGAGGACGCCGAAAATCAAGATCGGCGTGCTCACCGAGACGATGGGCTTCCCATCGGCCCAATTCCCCTTCACCGCCAGGCAGGCCAGGGTGAAACCAAGAAACATGCTCCCCGCATCACCCAGGAAAATCGTGGCCGGCGCCTTCGGCCTGAAATTATAGGGAAGAAACCCAAGGCACGCTCCAATGAGCGCGACTGCGATCCACCCCAACGTGGGCTGATTGGTCCGGAACGCCACCACTCCCAGGAAGAAGGCCAGGATCACAGCCAGTCCCGTCGCCAATCCATCCATGCCGTCGGAAAAATTGAAGGCGTTGGTGATCCCGACGATCCACAGTACCGTCACGAGCACATTGAGCGCATCCCCCCATAACCCATGCGGAAACAACGTCAGCAGCTTGCCGGACCAGATGACGATCCCAGCCGCAGCGATCTGAACCGCCAGCTTGGTAAAAGCCGGAATCTCACGGATATCGTCCCTGATGCCCACAAGAAAAAGCAACGTCCCCCCCGCCAGAACCCCCAGCATGCCATCGGTGACGATTAAGGAGTCCGTCATCCCAGCGATATTGGCCAGGACGGCGATCAAAAAGGCGACGTACACGGCAACCCCACCCAACAAGGGCGTGGTGGTCTGATGGATCTTGCGGGCGGACGGGTGATCAACCGCACCGATCCGGAACGCCAATTCGCGAATGAGTGGGGTCAGCCCAACGGCGACCGTACACGACACCAACAGGACATAGAGCCAGCGAAACCCGACGGCGTAAAAGTGGATCTGTACGGGCGGGAGCAGCAAACTTCCCGCACACAGGCCGGCCGCAAGAGGGACAAGCCGTCCCACGCGCGAAGGGGACACCGCTTGGAGAGTTTCCTTGTCCATCTGCTCTCTAACTCGACAGCATGGCCGGAATGGCGTTGACGATTCGCTCGATCTCGTCGTCGGAGAGCGCCGGGTAGATCGGAATGGAAAGAGTCCGTTCCCAGGCCGCATCCGATTCCGGAAAGCCAGAAAGCCCAAGATACCGGTGGAGGGGCTTGTAGACTGGACGTCGGCACGCAATGCCGAGCGCGTCGGCCCGTTTCAACACCGGGTCGACCGAGCGGGGAAGCTGTACGACGAAGCGAAAATACCCATGTGTGCCTCCAATCGGCACCACCGGAGGGGTTCCCCCAGCTTGACGAACCGCCTCGGCATACCGAGCTGCGATCGCGCGCCGCCTGGCCAGGAAAGTCTCCAAGCGGGCCGCTTGGCATAAACCGAGGGCCGCCTGCACATCTGTCATCTTGTAATTGAACGCCTGTTCGGGGTCATCGTGCTCATCATATTGCCGAAGTGCGCGGACCCGAGCCATCAGTGCTTCCCTTCGCCCCAGGACCATGCCGCCCTCGCCGGTCGTGATCATCTTCGTGGCATAAAACGAGCACACCGTCAGGTCTCCGACTGAACCGACCGCGGTTCCGCGTACCGAGACACCGAGCGTCTGCGCACAGTCTTCAATAAGAGGGATCCCGCTCCCCTTCAGAGCAGCCACGTCCATGGGCAGTCCGAAAGAGTGTACCACGATCACAGCTTTGGTCTGAGCGGTGATCGCGCGGGCCGTGGCGGCGGGAGAGAGATTGTACGTCGCCGCGTCGATATCCACCAGGACAGGTCTCGCACCGGCCTGGCGGACCGCCTGCAACAGCGCCATACAGACATACGACGGAATAATCACCTCATCACGCGATCCGATTCCCAACGCCATGAGCGCAAGATAGAGCGCCGCCGTACCCGAACTCACCGCAACGCCGTGGTCTTGGCCGGTCACCTTGGCCATGGCGCCTTCAAATGCCGCCACCTTGTCCCCCTGGGCAATCCACCCGGACCTGACGACTTCGGCCACGGCTTGGGCCTCGGTCTCTCCAAGCGAAGGGCGGGAATGGGGGATGATGGGCTCGCTCACGCGAGGCCGGACTCGACATTGATGAACAGCCTCAGCGGGACGAATGCCTCGGCGGATCGGACTCTGCCCTGCAGACCCCTGAAATGCGCCGAGGCGCGCGCGACTTCGAGGATGCTGAGACTTTCGATGTTGGTCTTTTCGACTTGTGACGCATGCGCCTGCAAGGCACGGACCTTGTCCTCCAACAGACCATCAATGTCGACGTAGACCGTGGGAGAAAAATTCTGGGTCGTGGGGGTTTCGTAGAAGAGGACGTTCCGCGTGTAGCGCGTGGCGGTCAGGGTGCACGTCGCTAAATGTCGGTGGTCCTGATGGGTATCATCGGTGTAATTGACGAAAATGAAGGCCGGATTGACCTTTTTCACGACGTCTTCAATCTGCTGGATCGCGTCTCTGCTGACCGGCAGCTCCGTATCGTGGTATCCACCCCAGAAGACTTCCTGGGCGCCGAGGATCTTGCCGGACGTAAGCTGCTCGGTTCGCCGCGCGGATGCATCGCCGCCTTGCGATCCATCCGTCAACACCATGAGGTAGACGCGATGGCCAGCCCTCGCGTACTTGAGCAAGGTTCCCCCACAGCCGATCTCGAGATCGTCCGGGTGCGCGCTCAGGGCCAAAATATTCATCGCGGCCTCCTTACGGTCCGTAACAGGTCGATTCCCTCCCGTCCGCAATTGAACAACAGATCGACGGCCGACATCCCCGGGATAAACGGTGAATAGACCTGGGCATACTCCGGGTACGAAAAATCCTGGAATTCCACGGTAATCCCGGCCGCCTCGAATTCCTGAAGGTTCATGTAGTCGCGCCCGCCGGCTCCCGCCAGATAACAATCCGCGCCCACTGCCTTGCACAAGTCCACCAGCCGACCCGTCTGTTCCTCCCGTGCCGCGAACTGGCCGGCGGAGAGCACTTTCGTCGTGATCCCCCAGGCCTCGGCCAAGAGACCGAGGATGGCGCCGTTGAGCGGAGCCAACAAGTCCCAGTCCCCGGCATAGAGTTCCCGGAACTGCGGCACATAGCGATCATAGTGCGGCGCCTTTCGATAATGGATGTCCAGCGCCTGCAGATGCTTTCGCCGCCAGTCGGTCTGGTTGTTGATCCGGACCCGATCCAGCCGCTGAGGAAACTCGTGCAGAACCGGCACCGTCAGATATTGCCATCCCTGCGCCGTCCTGATCCGGTTACGATTCTGCCATTCGTGTTTCTTAAACTGGACGGTGTCCAGCAGCACAAACACATCCGCGCGATCCAGTTTATCAAGATAGCCCAACCAGGGCAAATATTGGGGTTGATGGATCGCGACACGCACGGTCACTGTTTCTCCCGCCAGACCGTCTCATACAGCCGTTCAACCTCGCGCACCGTGGATGCGGCATCAAACCGCTCATCCACCAGCCGTTTGGCAGCTTGCCCATACGCCCGCCGCCGGTCAGGATCCCGCAGCAGGCTCAGCATCGCGAGGGCCAAGGCCTTTTCGTCGCCGGGCGGCACCAGCAGGCCGGTCTTTCCCTCCCGAACAATATCCGGGATCCCGCCGACGCGCGTGGCCACGACCGGCAATCCCATCGCCATCGCTTCAACCAGCGCCAGCCCCATCCCCTCATTGAGCGAAGGAAGCACGAACAAGTCCAACGCCGCCAGACACTCCGGAATATCCTGTCTCGCCCCGAGGAATATCACTCGCCGGCTGACGACCAGTTCCTCAGCTAATTGCCGGAGACCCTCAGCCAAAGGACCCTCGCCGATCACGGCGAAACAGGCCTGCGGGACTTCGGCCAGCACCAGTGGTACGGATTTGAGCAGCCACGAATGCCCCTTGACCGGCACCAGCCGCCCGACGGTTCCGACGATGAGGCCCTCTGGCGGGAGTCCCAGTTCCTTCCGCTTCACGACCGGATCCACGTGAACCGATTGAAATGCCTGAAGCGCGATACCGCTTGGAATCGTCGCAAATTTCTCCCGTCTGGCGATGCCATACTGCGCATGCTCCTGCGCGCCCCGTTCCGTGAGGGTGACGATCCGATCGGTCATCTTCGCCAATAGCCGTTCCGCCAGACACAGCAGTCTACTCATCACCCGTCCGTAATAGCCGTAGAAGACATGGCCATGCGGCGTATGAATCACCACCGGTACATGGGCAAGCCAGGCGGCGATGCGGCCGACGGCGCCGGCTTTGGAGGTATGCGTATGGACAATGCTCGGCCGCTCCCGCCGCAAGAATCGCCAGAACGTGACGGTCGCCCATACATCCGAGAGTGGCCGGATCTCACGCACCAGCGTCGGCACGTTGAACAACGCGACGCCGGCCTGACGGAGTTCCTTCAAGGCAGCGTCGACCTGTGCCGTCTCTGTCGTCGTCAAGACTTCCGGCTGGCCATACACCAGGCACGCTCGAAACCGACGGCGGTCATGCCCCAACACCGTGCGGAAGGTGTCCATCGCGGAGCCGCCCGTATCGAACTGCGTGATGATATGGACAACAGTACGCCGGGGGTCCTGCGGGGCGCGATCGGGCATTAGAGAAAGGATTCCGCGTGAGGACCGCGCACCTCTGCCAGAACCGCCTCGAGCTGCTCGCAGTGACGCGCCCAGGTATAGTCACGTAACACCAGCGCCCGTCCTTCCGCGGAAAGCCGCGCGCGCGCCGCTGGATCAGCCATGAACCGGCGGTACAGCGCGGCAATGCCGGCGGCCAGCGACTCCGCATCAGCCCCCGCTGCCAGGAGAGAAGGGTCGAGCTTGCCCAAGATCTCGTCGGTCGCTCCGACCGAGGTCCCCAACACGGGTGTCCCCGAAGCCAGCGCTTCAACCGTGACGAGCCCAAAGCCTTCGAGTTCGGCGGTCGGCAACACGAACAAGTCAGCGGCACGGTAATAATCGGGCAGCAACGCTTCCGGAACAAATCCAAGGAACCGCACACAGTCATCCAGCCCAAGAGCCTTCACACGGCCCTCCAGCTCGGATCGCAGTATCCCGCTTCCTCCGATCAATAACCGCAGCCGTGGAATGACTCCGCGCAGCCGTACCATCGCTTGAATGAGCTCGGCCAGTCCCATGCGCGGCACCAAATTGCGGACTGTGAACAGGACGAATTCCTGTTCCGCCAAACCCAGGGCGGACCGAACTGCTCGGCGGTCCGGAGCGGGAGAGAAGAATTCCGTATCAACTCCGCCTGGAATCAAGTCAATCCGATCGGCTGAGACGCCGTGATAGTCGAGGACTCGCTGCTGCATAAAGTCGCTCAGCACGACGATCCGCCTGGCCCGCCGGATGACGGCACGCTCCGTCCACCGTCGCGCAAGAGACGAGATGGCGTGTACGAATCGTCCCGTCAAGCCGGTTGACGGCCTGTTCCGGGACTCGAATTCCTCATGCGCCAATGAAAGACAGACATAGATGATGGGTGCTGCAGAAACGCCAAGGGCCAACCCCGGTAAGGACTGGTGAAGCATAATCACATCAGGCAGTTGGCGGCCGATCAACAACTTCCATGCCCGCTTCGCATTGCGCAGGGAAGAGAGAAAAAACCGTATGGCATTGCGTCGATCGACTGCATAGCGCGTTTCGGCAATCTCTCCGACTTTCTGAAATACCGTATCGTCGTCCGTGCGCATGCGCGTCAGGACCTGCACGGCATGACCGCGGGAGGCAAGCCCCAGCGCCTGCTCGCGCAGGACCCTTTCGGCGCCGCCAATGACCTGCGCGATGGAGACTTCGGCCACCAGCACGATATTCATATGCAGCGTCGTTCCGTCACTGTCCGGTCTTCTCGGTCGGGCTCTGTTCCAATGTTTTTTCCCGTGAACTATCCTTCGGCTCATAGCCCAGGGGGATGTTCGAATAAAAGGCATTGAAGAATCGGCTCAGCACCAGGGCAATCACAACACCCACTACGCAGAGCACGAATGCCAATCCCAGGAACCTCAGTCTCTTCCGCCATCTATTCCGAGACATTATCTCTCCTCTCCACCGGATCAATGGGGTCGTCTGGCGATGAACACCAGGAGATAATCACGGGCCCTGAGGGCCGGATCGTCTCGATCAGTCTCATATTCGGCACGGGCCCTGGCGTCGAGAACCTCGAACCCCGCCGCATGCAGATCTGCGATGGCTTCATCGCGATCGTACATATGGAAGAAGACCTTGGGACGCGAGCGTGCCCGGCTGATCCGGACCGTCCACCGGTCATTATCGCCCAGCCCGCCGTCATATCCCAATTGACGGGCCAGTCGCCGAATGCGATTCGCCCAGGCAAAATAGAGACGGAACTTCCAGTGGCAGTCTCGGTTGTGCGTCGTCATGGCCAGCATCCCGCCCGGCCGAAGCGCCTTCCAGGCTGACCGAAGTGCGTCAACCCGGCTGTCCCTCCCCGGAATGTGCGCGATCACCTGCCCCAGCATTGTCACGCCGTCGAAGGTCGCTTCACGGAACGGGAGCCTGGTGAGATCCCCGACAAGAAAGGCTATCTCCTGTCCCTTCGATACCGCATACGTTCGTGCAGCCTGGACCATGGCCAGAATGAAATCCATCCCGGTGACTCGAAATCCGAAGCATGCCATGGGGACCGCTTCGCGGCCGCCCCCGCAGCCGACATCCAGCACCCGCTGCCCCGGGGCAAACGATTGACGGACCAACGCGGCTTCAAATTTGGCAAGCCCCTCTTCGGCAAGAGCCGTGTACGCCGACACCTCGGCCGGGTCTTCATATTTCAGGCGGATCGATGCCCCGATGTCCAGCTTCTTCACCGCTTGCTTCCCAGATTCTGATAGAGCCGGAATGCCCACTTCGCCGGCTGCTGGGCCTTATATTCCAACCATCGCCAGACGTCATAGGCCCACGGCTTGATCACCAAATCGTATTCACCGACGTAACTCACCAATTCAGCGTTGAACTTTCGTTTGAATTCATAGACGCCATACTCCGGATCCTCCAGCCGCGGGGTCGCCGAGTGCACCCCACGCATGTCATAACAGCGGCACCCTGCCTCCCATGACCGGCTCAGGCCCGTCCACTGAAGCAGATACGTCGCCATGAGGTTGTGCTCCTCTCCGGTCAAAGCCCCATACATGTACCAAGCGGTCCGTCCGAATCGTATGACTTGAATGGCAGCGAGCATGCGACCTTGGTGCGTGGCAAAAAGGTACTCCCCTGATCCGGTCTGGATACAATGGCGCCAGATGGCCTCATGGAACCGATCGCCTCGGACGGGAAAACCCTTCTTCTGTCCGGCTTCCCAGAGCAGGCGATGAAAGATCCGGAACGCGTCTCGGTCGGTCCGCGGAGTGACAATCACCCCTCTCCGCTCCGCCAAGCTGATGTTGTATCGGGTCTTGTGAGGCAGCGCATGCAGTAAGCCCTGCGGTCCGTCGTATCGATCCATCGGGATGCGCATCACGTGAATCGGCTGTGAGACACGAAAGAGCCCGTGCTTCTGCTCTCGCTGGAATCCCATTCGTGTGAGCGCGTCATGGACCTCCGTCCGATCCGCCGGAATGGCCGGATCAGCCTGGACCAGAAAGGCGCGCTGGTCACTAGCAACCTGTCGCAGCGCGGCAGCAAACATCTCAACAAGAACCGGGTCGTCCCACTCCAGCACCGGTCCTTGCGGAATATAGAGCAGACTGAGCATGGTTCCCGGAATTTTTCGCCGTAAAATGAGGGCAGCCGCGCGGATTCTCCCGCCATCCTCCAGACGGAGGAATAACGGGGTCCAGCCGGTGTCCCCCTTGACCCGGGCCCAGGCTCGAGATTGCATCAGGTGGCCATCGGGATGGCCTGCCATGAAAACATCCCATCTCTCCCCAGGGTCGGCAGAGGTGACAACAGGGGTCAGCTTCCTGACATTCCTATCGGCGGCCATTACTTGCATCCACTAACCTCATCTAATACATTTAGTATTTCATTGGCCATTCGATTCGGATTGTACAAGGCAGACCGGAGACGGCCTTTCGCAGCGAGCTTCTCCCGGACATCGGCATCTTCGAGCAAGCTTATGAGCGCGCGTTCCCACTCGCCCCGGTCATCCGGATCGATGTGACGTGCAGCCCCACCAGTGAGTTCCAGAAGGGCAGGTGCCGTAGAACAAAGGACTGGAACGCCGCAGGCCATGGCTTCCAGAACCGGCAATCCGAAACCCTCGTATCGGGAAGGAAACGCAAAAAGCGCGGCGCCTCTGTAGAGACTCGGGAGATCTGCATCAGGCACGCTCCCGAGGGCCCGTATCCCAGCCGCCGCGGTCGACGCCCGAAGAAGACGCTGCAGTTCCTGCGGAACCGGTCCGCCAACCAAGACAAGAGGGTGCTTTGTACGCAGAGCCTCTGGCAAGGCAGTATGGGCACGAACGAGATTGGGCACGTTCTTGTGGGGATTGAATCCGCCCACATATAAAACATATCCATGGTCGAGGCCGTAGCGCTTCCAAACATCGGCATCGGTGCGATGATCCGGCTCGGGATGAAAGATGGCGGTCGTTGCAAGCGGGATGACGCGCACCTTGGCCGTATCCGGAGCAAGCACCCGTTGGACATCACGGGCAGAGGTCGTCGAATCAACCACGATCGCGGCA
>Ga0184623_10001062_pt1 | contig 11922 bp, 9 predicted proteins | sample PLM1_100_b1_FD_133138 | JGI IMG/M metagenome (GOLD analysis project Ga0184623, IMG submission 133138) | Groundwater sediment microbial communities from an aquifer in East River, Colorado, USA - PLM1_100_b1 | ecosystem: Environmental > Terrestrial > Soil > Riparian zone | place: USA: East River...
GCGCCCATCTCCTCGGCGATGCGGAGGGCTTCCTCGACGAGGGTCTCGACGATCCGCGACTCCGGGACGGTGGCCACGACCTTGCCCTTGACGAAGATCTGGCCCTTGCCGTTGCCCGAGGCCACCCCCAGGTCGGCCTCCCTGGCCTCCCCCGGGCCGTTGACCACGCACCCCATCACCGCCACCCGCAACGGCACGGTCAGCCCCTCCAGGCCCGCGGTGACCTGCTCGGCCAGGGTGTAGACATCGACCTGCGCCCGCCCGCACGACGGGCAGGACACGATCTCCAGCCCCCGCTGGCGCAGCCCCAACGACTCCAGGATCGCCGCGCCCACCTTCACCTCCTCCACCGGCGGCGCGGACAGCGACACCCGGATCGTGTCGCCGATGCCCTCGGCCAGCAGCGCCCCGAACGCCACCGCCGACTTCACCGTCCCCTGAAACGCCGGCCCGGCCTCGGTCACCCCCAGGTGCAGCGGGTAGTCGCAGCGCCCCGCCAGCAGCCGGTACGCCTCGATCATCACCACCGGGTCGTGGTGCTTCACCGAGATCTTGATGTCGCCGAAGCCGTGCTCCTCGAACAACGAGCACTCCCACAGCGCCGACTCCACCAACGCCTCCGGCGTGGCCCGCCCGTGCTTGGCCAGCAGCCGCGCGTCCAACGACCCGGCGTTCACCCCGATCCGGATCGGCACCCCCGCCGCGCCCGCCGCCCGCGCGATCTCGGCGACCTTGTCGTCGAAGCGCCTGATGTTGCCCGGGTTCACCCGCACCGCCGCGCAGCCCGCCTCGATCGCCGCGAACACGTACCTCGGCTGGAAGTGGATATCGGCCACCACCGGGATCTGCGACTTGCGCGCGATCGCCGGCAACGCCTCCGCGTCGTCCTGGCTGGGCACCGCCACCCGCACGATCTGGCACCCCGTCGCGGTCAACTCCGCGATCTGCTGCAACGTCGCGTCCACATCGGCGGTCGGCGTCGTGGTCATCGACTGCACCGACACCGGCGCGTCGCCACCCACCAACACCCCGCCCACATTGATCTGCCGCGACACCCGCCGCACCGCCAACGGCCGGGCCGGCACCTCAGGCATGCCAAGCTCAACAGCTGTCATGGTCGCGCTCGCCTCCTCGCGCGCTCCGCGGGCATCGTCAAGAGGGTGTGCCCTTTCCGATCGGGGCTAGGGGTGTCCCCTAGTCGAGGCGTATGGGGTTGACCAGATCGGCGTACAGCAACAGGGCTGACATGCCGACGAAGACCATCGCGACGAGGTAGGCGACCGGCAGCAGGCGCGCTGCGTCGAACGGGCCCGGGTCGGGCCGGCGGCGCAGCCGGGCGAGCCGCCGGCGCGCGCCCTCCCACAGCGCGCCCGCGACGTGTCCGCCGTCGAGCGGGAGGATCGGGAGCAGGTTGAACACGAACAGCGCGAGGTTGAGCGCGGCGAGCAGGTTGATGAAATCGGCGACGCGATAGGACACCGGAGCGTCGATGGTCGCGAGCTCGGCGCCGATGCGCGTTGCGCCGACGACGCCGATCGGGCCGTTCGGATCGCGTTCCTGCCCGCCGAATGCCGCCTGGAAGACGCCGACCATCCGCTCTGGCACCGAGATGACAGCGCCGAAGGTGCGGGCGGTGTACGACACGATGATGCCGGGGACGGTCGTGATCGGCTGCGGCACGAGTTCGGCGGTCGGACCCACGCCGAGGAAGGGCACGGTCTCCACGGCCGTGCCTTCGTTGTTCGGGCGTTGGACGGAAGCCAGTTCGGCTTCGAACGTCAACTGCCGGCCGTCACGATCGACGACTATGGCCGCAGTGTCGATGCCGGCCGCCCGGATCGCCCCCTGGAGGTCTTCCCAGGAACCGACCGGCCGGCCGTCGATGGAGACCAAGCGATCGCCGCGCTGGATGCCGGCTTGGACGGCAGGGCTCTTGGTGACGTTGCCTGGCTGGCATTCGGCCCCCGCCGAGGCCGGCACACATGTTGAGACGTTGCCCACCTTTGAGGTGAGCTCCAGTTGCCCGAAGACCATGAGCGAGAACGTGAACAGGACGATCGCGATGACGAGGTTCATCACCGGGCCGCCGAGCATGACCACCAGCCGCTTCGGCACCGGGAGCTTGTAGAACACCCGGTTGTCGTCGCCCGGTTCGAGCTCCTCGAGCACATCGCGCCGCGCGTCGGCGACCATCGAATGGAATGGGCCGGTGCTGGCCCGCCTGAGGCGCTGGTCCGTCCTGCCGGGATGAGGAGGGAACATCCCGATCATCCGGATGTAGCCGCCCAGTGGAATCCACTTGAGGCCGTACTCGGTATCGCCCTTGCGCTTGGACCAAATCGTCGGTCCGAAGCCGACCATGTACTGGCTCACCCGCACGCCGAAGCGCTTCGCCGGCACGAGGTGCCCGACCTCGTGCAGCGCGATCGACAGCAGGATGCCGAGCGCGAACACCACGCCGACGGCGATCGTCAGAATGCTCATACGGCGCGGCTCCCTGTGGCAGTCTCGGCGGCGGCGGACGTGAGAACGCGGGCTCGGGCGCGAGCCCAGCCCTCAGCTTCGAGAACATCGGCGAGCGACAGGGAGTTCCCGATCCCTGGCGCCAGGTCACCGAGGTGCTCCGCCACCACGCGCGCCACCGTGTCGACGATACCCAGGAAAGGCAGCCGACCGGCGAGAAAGCTCGCAACGCATTCCTCGTTCGCCGCGTTGAAGACGGCCGGAGCGGTGCCACCGGCTGCCCCGACGGCCCGGGCGAGCGCGACGGCTGGGAACGCGGTGTCGTCGAGGGGCAGAAACTCCCACTTGTGTGACCGGGTCCAGTCGCACGCGGGCGCAGCGCCGGAGACCCGATCGGGCCAGGCGAGCGCGAGCGCGATCGGGAGCCGCATGTCGGGCGGGCTGGCCTGGGCGATCGTCGACCCGTCGCAGAACTCGACCATGGAGTGGATGATCGATTGTGGGTGGACGACGACGTCGATGCGGTCGAGCGGCAGGTCGAACAGCAGGTGCGCCTCGATGACCTCGAGCCCTTTGTTCACGAGGGTGGCTGAGTTGACCGTGATCACCGGGCCCATCTGCCAAGTGGGGTGCGCCAGGGCGGCTTCGGGGGTCACATCGGTGAGCTCGGCGCGGGACCGGCCACGGAAGGGGCCGCCGCTCGCCGTGATCACCAGCCGACGCACCTCGCGCGCCTGACCCGACTGCAGGCACTGCATCAACGCGGAGTGCTCGGAGTCGACCGGGATGATCTGGCCCGGCGCCGCCCGGCTGGTGACCAGCGGCCCGCCGACGATCAGCGACTCCTTGTTGGCGAGGGCGAGGGTGCGGCCGGCGTCGAGGGCGGCCAGGGTCGGCGCCAGGCCCACCGAGCCGGTGATCCCGTTGACGACGACGTCGCACGGGTAAGCCGCCAGCTCGCTCTGCGCGTCGGGCCCGGCGACGATGCGGGGAACCGCGTAGTGGCCGGCGCTGAAGCCCTGCCGCTGCGCCTCGGCGTAGAGCGCGAGTTGGAGGTCGGACGCGGCGCTCGCCTTCGTGAGCGCGACGACCTCGACGCCGAGCTCGAGCACCTGCCGGGCGAGGAGGTCGACGTTGCTGCCGCCCGCCCCGAGGCCGACGACCCGGAAGCGATCGGGGTTGCGGCGGACCACGTCGATCGCCTGCGTGCCGATCGACCCGGTCGATCCGAGGAGCACGAGGTCCCTGCTCATGGTCGCGGTCATCGGCCCATTTTCGCCCATCCCGCGGCCGACACGCCGTTGGTTAGGGTTCAGCCCGTGGAGAACCAGGTCAAGGCGTTGCGGACACGACGGTCGGTCCGGTGCCGGCCGCTCTCGGAATCCTCTTCGCGATCTTGAGCTTTTTCAGCGTGGGAGCGCTCCCATCACGGAAAAAGCTCAAGATCGCGCGTTTTGCTCGGGGGCGTGGATGCGGCCGACGGCGGCAACTCATCGGCCTCCCGGAAGCCGAACCGCTGGTAAAAGCCGGCCAGGGGACCAGGCGCCCACCAGTTGGCCCGGCCGAGCAGTCGCATCGTCGCAGGGACCAGCAGCGCCCGGACGACGGTCGCGTCGATGAGGATCGCCAGTAGCAGGCCGACGCCGATCATCTTGATGAACGTGATTCCCGACGTGGAGAACGCGCCGATGACGATGCCGAGCAGCAGGGCTGCGCTGGTGATGATCCGGCCGGTGCGCTGCAGGCCCGCGGCCACCGCGGTGGCGTTGTCGCCGGTGCGGTCCCATTGCTCCCGGATTCGGCTCAGGAGAAACACCTCGTAGTCCATCGACAGCCCGAACGCGACGGCCAGCATGAGGATGGGCTGGGTCGCCTCGATCGAGCCGGTGGGCGTGAAGCCGAGCAGGTCGGCGAGGTGGCCGTCCTGGAAGATCCACACGACCGCGCCGAACGACGCTGAGAGCGAAAGGACGTTCATGACGACCGCCTTGACCGGCAGCACCACCGAGCCGAAGGCGAGGAAGAGCAGGACCAGCGTCACGACCAGGACGAACAGGGCCATCCACGGCAGCGTCCGGCCGAGGCTGGCCAGCAGGTCGACCAACTCCGCGGTCCCCCCGCCGACGAACGCCGCCGCGCCGGTGGGCGCGGGCACCTCGCGGACGGCGGCCACGAGCTCCCGCGCTTGCTCGCCGATCGGGTCCAAGCTGGACTCCACGGAGACCCGGGCGGTGTCGCCGGCCACCGCGGTGACCTGAGCGGTGTCGGCCCCGGGGAGGCGGCCCAGCGCGGCGACGTACTCCTGCAGGCCTTGGGCGTTCCCAGGCGACTCGACCGGGCCGGCGAACGTCAGGATCGACTCGATGGCCTCGGTCCCGCCCCCGGGGAAGTCGTTGGCCAGCCGCTCGGCGACCTCGCGGCTCTCTGTGCCGTCGGGGAGCGCGCGGTAGTCGATGCCGCCGAATTGCGCGCGCAGGAACGGCGAGCCGAGCAGGAGGAGCAGCGGCACGATGACGACGACGTAGACCAGCGGCCGGCGCATGACGTTGCGCGAGAGCCGGTACCACGCGCCGTGCTCGACCGCGGCCCGCGCCGGCCGGGCGCGCGGGCGTCTGCGCACGACGCGCAGGCTGTTCACCCGGTGGCCGAGCACGGCGAGCAACGCGGGCAGCGCGGTCAACGCGCCGACCATCGCGACCAGCACGGCGGCCATGCCCCCGAAGCCCATCGACTTGAGGAAGTTCTGAGGAAAGAGGAGCAGGCTGGCCAGCGAGATGGCGACGGTGATCCCGGAGAACGCGACCGTGCGGCCCGCGGTGGCCATCGTCCGGCCGAGAGCGGCTTGGACGTCGGGGGCCTGCGCCAGCTCTTCGCGGAAGCGGCTGACGATGAACAGGGCGTAGTCGATCGCGAGCCCCAGTCCCAGCATCGTGACGATGTTGATCGCGAACACCGACACGTCGGTGACCAGGGTCATGAGGCGGAGCATCGTGAACGCGCCGAGGATCGCCAGGCCGCCGATCGCCAACGGCAGGCTGGCCGCGACGAGCCCGCCGAAGATCACCACGAGGAGGACGAGCACGATCGGAAGTGAGAGCGTCTCGGCACGCTGGATGTCGCGTTCGATCTCGCTGTTGATGTCCTCGTCGAGCGGGATGTTCCCGCCCCGCTGCACCGTGATCGAGTCGACGGGTCGCGCGAGGTCGGCCGCTATCTGGTCGTACGCCTCCTCGCCGCCTTCGAGCTGAAGCACGGCGTAGGTTGACCGGCGGTCCTCGGACACGAACTGGGTCGATCCGGTGGACCAGTATGTCGTGGCGCCCACGACGTAGCCCGCCGGGATGCGGGCGAGCGACTCCTCGACGGCATCGCGGAACGCGGGGTCGTCGACGGTCTGATCGGCGCTGGTGTAAAGCAGCACCACATCCGCGGCGTCGCGTTCCAGGTTCGCCCCCGCCTCCTGCTCCGCTCGGTAGGACTCGCTGCCCGGGTCCTCGAAGCCACCGGCGCCGAGAGCGCCGAAGACTCCGGTTCCCCACCCGCCGGCGAACGTTATGGCGACGATGGTGGCGGCGAGGATCGGCCAGCGGCGGCGGTAAGTGAAACGGCCGAGTAGCGCGAACATCTTCTTCTCCCGTGACGAGGGCTGGGGAGTACGCTCAGGTTCGGTTACTGGTGATCGTGTGAGTAAACGCTGTAAACTCTGCTGACAGCGTTCCCGTCTGTCAAGGGGTGCGCCATGAGTGTGGTCCCGACCAGGCGGGAGCGGCTGCGCGAGGCCACGCTCGCGGAGATCAAGGACGTGGCCCGGCGTTTCCTCGTCAGCGAGGGACCGTCGGCGATCTCGCTGCGAGCCATCGCCCGGGAGATAGGCATGACGGCGCCCGGGCTTTACCGCTACTTCGGCAGCCGGGAGGACCTCGTCGACGATCTCGTCGCCGACTTCTTCCAGGAGCTGTGCGGCGAGATGGAGCATGCGCGCGACGCCGAGGCCGCCGACGACCTCGCCGGGCGGCTGTTGGCGGTCTCTCGAGCCTTCCGGGCCTGGGCGGTCGCCCACCCGGCCGAGTTCGGGTTGGTCTTCGGCACCCCGATGCCGGCTATGGGGGTGCCCCCGCCGGACGGCGACGACGCGGGCGCCCGCTTCGAGGGGATCTTCCTCGAGCTGTTCGTCGAGCTGTGGCGGCGCCGGCCGTTCCCGGTGCCTTCAGCCGGCGAGATGGACCAATCGCTGCTGCGCCAACTGCGGGTCTTCGGCGATCAGACGGGCGCCGGGCTGCCGGTCGGCGCGGTCATGATGTTCGTCACCTGCTGGATCCGGCTGTACGGCGTCGTGGCCATGGAGGTGTTCGGCCACCTGCGCTTCTGCCTGGAGGACGCGCAGCCGATGTTCGAGCAGGCGCTGGAGGAGCTCAGCGGGATGCTCGGCATCGCGTCGCCCAGCGCGCCAGGCCAAAATCCTCCGCGGAGGTAGTGCCGCGCCTAGCGTTCCTGCAGAACCCAGGGCGCCTCGTGGGCGGCGAGCAGGTCGAGATAGGGCACGGCGTCGAACGCCTCCGGCCCCAGGACCCCGCTGCCGGACCACGTCCCCGAGGCGAGCAACTCCAGCGCCACAACCGGATTCACCGCCGTCTGCCACACGACGGCCTGCGCCCCGTCGCGTGCCATCGACCACTCGTTGTCCACGACGTGGTGCAGGTAGACCTCGCGCCGCGCTCCGTCCTTACCCAGGCCGGTCACCCACGTGCCGGCGCAGGTCCGGCCGCGCATCCGGTCGCCGAGGCTCGCCGGGTCGGGCAGGCAGGCGGCGACCAGATCCCGGGGCGCGACCTCGACGCCGCCGACGCGCACCGGCTCCGTCCGGTCCAGCCCGACCTTGCGCAGGACGTCGAGGACGTTGATGAACTCCGCGCCGAGGCCGTACTTGAACGTCACGCGGCGGGAGTCGACCCACCGCGGGATCAGCAGCACCTCCTCGTGCTCGATGTTGACGCACTCGACCGGGCCGATCCCCGCGGGGAACTCGAACACCTCCGGCTCGCTGAACGGCTCGGTCGTGAACCAGCCGCGGTCCCGCTCCCAAACCACCGGCGGGTTGAGGCACTCCTCGATCGTGGTCCAGATCGAGAAGGTGGGCGCGAACGCGTAACCGTCGACGACCAGGTCAGCGCCGTCGCGCACGCCGACCTCGTCGATCTGGCTGAAGAGGTGGTCGGCGGCGTAGCGGGCGAACACGTCGGACAGCCCGGGCTCCACACCGATCCCCACCAGCGCCAGCCGCCCCGCCCGCTGCCACTCGTCGGCCAGCGCGAACTGCTCGTCGCCCAGCTTGACGCCCGGCTCGGCGTAGGGGCGCTCGGGGTGAGGGCGCGACAGCGACATCGCCAGGTCGAGGTAGTTGGCGTCGGCGGCAAGCGCCGCTCGGAACAGCGGCATGACGAACCTCGGGTCCGTGGCGTTCAGCAGCACGTCGCAGCGGTGCTCGCGGAGCAGCGCGGTGACGGCGTTCTCGTCCGAGGCATCGATGCGGGCCGGGGCGAGCCGACCGTCCCCCGCGCGGTCGACCGCGCGCTCCGCCCGCGTCAGGTCGTAGTCGGCCACCACCATCTGCTCGAAGAACTCCCGTCGCCGGGCGACCGCGGCCACGGCGGACCCGACACCGCCCGCTCCCACCAGGAGCACTCGCATCTTCGTCGACCCCCTCAGCTCCGTGGCGAAACCTCGCCGCGATCTTGAGCTCTTTTCAGAATGGGAGCGCTCCCACGCGAAAAGAGCTCAAGATCGCGGAGGGGTTGGCCCCGTTGGGCCGGTCGGTCAGCCGGCGTCGACTGCGGCGATCGAGTCGGCCAGGATGTCCAGTCCTTCCCTGGCCTCGTCCTCGGTCAGGGTCAGCGGCGGCGAGATCCGCAGCGCGTTGCCGTGCAGCCCGCCCTTGCCGACGAGCAGGCCGCGACGGCGGGTCTCCTCCATGGCCCTGGCCGCCGCTGCGGCGTTCGGCTGCTTCGTGCCGGGCTGCACCAGCTCGGCGGCCATCATGAGGCCCTTGCCTCGCACGTCGCCGACCACGCCGTGCCGATCGGCAACTGCTCGCAGCCCATCGAGGAGCAGCGTGCCGACCTTGAGCGCGTTGGCCTGCAGGTCGTGGTCGAGCAGGTAGTCGAGCGTGGCGCGGGCGGCCGTCGTCGCCAGCGGATTGCCGCCGAACGTCGAGATCGAGTTCGCGGCGATGCCGTCCATGAGCTCGCCGCGGGCTACCACGCCGCCGATGGCCAGGCCGTTGCCCAATCCTTTGGCGAAGGTCATCGCGTCGGGCACGACGCCGTGCGCCTGGATGCCCCAGAGGTGCTCGCCGGTTCGTCCCCAGCCAGTCTGCACCTCATCGGATATGAAGAGGATGCCGTATTCGTCGAGCACCTCCTTCATCGCCGCGAAGAACCCGTCAGGAGGGACGGTGAATCCGCCCACTCCCTGGATCGGCTCCGCGATGAGGCATGCGACGTCGCCCGCGGTCGTCGTCTCGATGACGTCGCGCAGGTCGTCGGCGCAGGCGCGGATGAAGTCCGCGTCGGAGAGGTGGCCGAACGGGCTGCGGTACCGATAGCCGCTCTGCACGTAGCTGACGTTCACCGGGGTCAGCGCCGAGGCGGACCAGCCCCGGATGCCGGTGATGCCGACCGCGGCGAACGACCGGCCGTGGTAGCTGTTCCGGAGCGCGAGCACCTGGGCGCTGCGGCGGGCCTGGGTGGCCAGCAGCAGGGCTGTCTCGTTGGCCTCGGTGCCGCTGTTGGCGAAGAAAACCTTGGCGTCCGGAATCCCGGACAGCCGGCTGATCCGCTCGGCCAACTCCACCTGCGACCGGATCAGGTAGAGCGTCGACGTATGGACGACGCCGCTGCGTAGCTGCTCCTCGATCGCGGCCCGCACCTCCGCCACGTCGTACCCGAGCATGTTCGTGAGGATGCCGGCGAAGAAGTCGAGGTAGGTGCGGCCCTCAGCGTCGGTGACGCGGCGGCCGGACCCGGTCACGATCTCGATCGGCTCCTGGTAGTAGAGCGCGAGCCACTGCGGGAGCACGGCGCGGTGGCGGGCGAGCAGGTCGGCGTGTGAGCCAGCGTGCGACATGCCGCCCATCCTTGGGGAACCAGCACCGTTGCTCAACCGTCAATCTGCGGCCGGCATGTCCTCTGTCTTGACAGACTGCTGGCGGTCAGCACGCCTTGGCGTCGCTGACGGCCGCAGCGCACGGGTTCAGCCTGTCGCGGAGCTTGCGCAGCGCGGCGGTCAGGGCCGCCAACTCCTCCGCCGACAGCACGTCGACGAACGACTCCTGCAGGTCCGCGAGGTGCCCGGGCAGGGCAGCTTCCAGGCGCTCCCGGCCGGCGGGGGTGAGCACGGCGAACGCGCCCCGCCGGTCGGACGGGCAGGTGGCCCGCACGACCAGGCCGGCCTCTTCGAGCCGGTCGATAGCCCTGGTCAGGCCGCTCGGAGACAGGCCGGTCTGAGCCGCCAAATCGCTCATCCGCAACCGCGAGCCGGGCGAGCGCGCGAGCCGGAGGAGCAACTCGAACCAGTTGTCGGACAACCCGGTGCCCGTCAGCGAGCGGGCGAGGACAGCCGTCAGCGCGCGGTAGGTCTCCACGAACAGACCTATCGCCGTCAGCCGGTCGTCGTCGTAAGCGGCGCTCATCGTGTTGCCATGTTACCCGCCGAACACTTGCGCTCGCAATGAACATCTGCTACAACTTTTGTGTACGCAAAAGTTGACCCCTCAAGGAGCAGCTCATGACCGACGCCACCCTCGCTCTCACCCGCTCGGTCGGTGGACTAGAGGCGCCCCTTCCCGGCACCTACGTCCTCGACGCCGCCCACACGCACGCCGGCTTCGCCGCCCGCCACCTCATGGTTTCCAAGGTGCGTGGCGGGTTCGCCGCCGTCGCCGGAACGATCACGGTCGCCGAGGACCCGACCGAGTCGACCGTGGACGTGACCATCCAGGCCGCGAGCGTCGACACCAGGGACGAGCAGCGCGACGCCCACCTCCGCTCGCCGGACTTCCTTGACGTGGAGAAGTACCCGACGCTGACGTTCCGGAGCACCAGCATCAAGCCGCTCGGCGGCGACCGCTGGAGCGTCGAGGGCACCCTCACCGTGCGGGACGTGCCCAAGCCGGTGAAGCTGGACGTGACCTTCGAGGGCGCGAGCGGCGACCCGTGGGGCAACACCCGCATCGGGCTGAGCGCGAAGGGCGAACTCAACCGAGAGGACTTCGGGCTGACGTGGAACGTCTCCCTCGAGACCGGCGGCGTCCTCGTCGGCAAGAAGGTCCAACTGGAGATCGAGGCCGAGGGGATCCGCCAGGGGTGACCCGCCTCCCGTGACCGCGTGCCGGCCCCACCAGGGGGGCGGCACGCGGTCAGGAGATCGACTGGCGCCGCCGGTTGGAGACGAGCAGGCCGACGAGCACCAAGCTCAGGGCGATCACGAACATCAACGTGCCGATCACGTTGGCTTGCGCGGGGATGCCCCGCGTCGCCGACACGTACACGAACTTCGGGAAGGTGCTTACGTTGCCCGAGTTGAAGTTCGTGATGATGAAGTCGTCGAACGACAGCGCGAACGCCAGCAGGGCCGCTGCCACGATGCCCGGCGCGACGAGCGGCAGCGTGATCCGCCGGAAGGTCTGCCACTCGTTCGCGTAGAGGTCCATCGCGGCCTGCTCGATCCGCGGGTCGAGGCTCGCCACGCGCGCTTTCACGGTGACGACCACGAAGCTGATGCAGAACATCACGTGCGCGACGACGATCGTCCAGAAGCCCGGATTGATCCGCAGGTTGAGGAACATCGCCAGCAGCGACGCGCCCAGCACCACCTCAGGCGTGGCCATGGGCAGGAAGATCAGCAGGTTCGTCGAGGCCCGGCCGCGGAACCGGTGCCGGGCCAGCGCGAACGCGATCATCGTGCCCAGCAGCGTCGCGCCGGCCGTCGCCAGCAGGCCGATCTTGAGGCTGTTCCCCAACGCCGAGCAGACGGCCGGCGCGCCGCACGGGTTGCGCCAGTTGTCGAGGGTGAAGCCTCGCCAGACCAGGTTCGACCGGCCCGCGTCGTTGAACGAGAACGCGATCGTGTACGCGATCGGCACGAACAGATACACGAACGCCAGGAAGGCGTAGATCGCCACCAGATGCTCGCTCAGCCAACGGCCGGCCCGCCGCAGGGCCGGTGGGCGCTGGGCGGGACGGCGCCCCGGCGCGGCGGCCGGACGTGCCGTCGTCGTGGTCATACCAGCTCCTCCGTCCCCGCTCGCCGGATGTACACCGAGACCACGATCAGAATCGTGGCCATCAGCACGAACGACAGCGCCGCGGCTGTCGGGTAGTCGACGACCCGGAAGAACCGGCTGTCGATGACGTTGCCGATCATCGCTGTCGACGGGTTGCCCAGGAGGGCCGCGTTCACGTA
>Ga0184623_10001063_pt1 | contig 11922 bp, 10 predicted proteins | sample PLM1_100_b1_FD_133138 | JGI IMG/M metagenome (GOLD analysis project Ga0184623, IMG submission 133138) | Groundwater sediment microbial communities from an aquifer in East River, Colorado, USA - PLM1_100_b1 | ecosystem: Environmental > Terrestrial > Soil > Riparian zone | place: USA: East River...
GACGGCTTCCTCGAGATCAAGACGGAGCCGATCGGCCTGAGCGAGGCGCCACCGTCGCCAACGCCGCCTCCCACCCTCGCCCCGTCCGGCAGTCCGGCTGCTTCGGCGTCGGCGGCCCCATCGGCTGCGCCCTCCGCGACGCCGTCCGGGTCGGCCGCGCCTAGCGACAGCCCGGCTCCATCGGCCAGCCCCAGCCCCACGCCGGCGCCGTCGGCCAGTCCGGCGCCCTCGGCCGCAGCCAGCCCCGGCGCCTCGCCGGGAGCCTCACCGGGCGCGTCACCACCGGTCGTGACCGGCAACACGGAGCTCCCGACCGACGGCAAGCTCGGCGAGATGGTCGTCGCCCTCGAAGCCGCCCTCGGCCCGATCGAATCGCAGCGATCGCTGACCACGATCGGCCCCGTCGTTAGCTCCGACCTCGTCCAGCAGGCGCTGATCCTGATTGTCGTCGGCTCGCTCGGCATCCTGCTCTGGATCACGTACCGGTTCCGCGACGTGAAGTTCGGCGTCACGGCCCTGGTTGCGCTCGTCCATGACGTGATCGTCGTCGTCGGGTTCTTCGCGATCCTCGGGACGTTCTTCCACGTCGAGATCGACGCCCTGTTCGTGACCGCGATGCTCACGGTCATCGGATTCAGCGTCCACGACACGATCGTCGTCTTCGACCGGATCCGGGAGAACCGTGCCCGCCACGCCGGGGAGCCCTTCGCGGAGGTCGTGAACCACTCGATCCTCCAGACGTTCGCCCGATCGATCATGACGAGCTTCACCGTGGTCCTGACCCTCCTCGCGCTGTATCTCTTCGGCGGGTCGGCGATCCAGAACTTCGTGCTTGCCCTGCTCCTCGGAATCGTCTCCGGGACCTACTCCTCGATCTTCAACGCCGCACCGATCCTCGTCGTCTGGCAGGAATGGGACGACCGTCGGCATGGCCGGGCGTCTTCGACCCGGGCTCCGCGGACCCGACGCGCGGTCTCCTGATCGCGGCCCCGTGGCGGTTCGCCGCCCGCGCGGGCGCGCCGTCGCGCGCCGGATCGTCGCCCTACGCTGGATCGTCGCCCGCGCCGGTGCAGCCGCGGTGAAGCCGGTCGTGGCATCCTGACGTCGTGATCGAACCCCGCTATCGCTGGCAGTTCCCCGCCGCGATGGCCACCGACTCCGGCCTCCTTGCGGCGGCGGAGCGTCACAGTCTCGACGAACGCGTCGCGGGCCTGCTCGCGCGCCGCGGCCTGCTAGATGCCGCGGCCTTCGACAGTTTTTTCGCCGCCCCGCTCGATTCGCTCCATGACCCGCGCCTCCTGCCGGACGCTGAGGTGTTCGCGGCGCGGATCGCGCGGGCCCGGGAGACGAGCGAGCCGATCCTCGTCTTCGGCGACTTCGACGCGGACGGGCTGACCGGCCTAGCGATCCTGACCATCACGTTCCGGCGGCTCGGCATCCGGGCAGTCCCGTACGTTCCGAGCCGGCTCGACGAGGGGCATGGCCTGTCCCGTGCGGCCATCGCAGCCGCTCGCGAGGCGAATGCCACGGTCATCGTGACGGTCGACTGCGGAACGACCAGCCTGCCCGAGATCGCGGAGGCGCAGGCGCTCGGGATCGACGTGCTGGTCACCGATCACCACCGCGTCCCGGCGGAGCTTCCGGTGGCGGTAGCGATCGTCAATCCCCAGCGCGCTGACAGCCGCTATCCCGATCGCCGGCTGGCGGGGAGTGGCGTCGCCTTCAAGCTTGCGCAGCTGCTCCTCGCCGACGAGCCTGGCGGCCCGGCCGCGGCCCTCGGGCTCACTGACCTCGCCACGATCGGGAGCGTCGCCGACGTCGTCCCGATCCTCGGCGAGACGCGGGCGATCGTCCAGCTGGGGCTGGAGCGCCTCCGGACCGAGCCGCGGCCGGGGATCGTTGCCCTCCTCGCCTCCGCCGGCGTCGTTGCCACGGCCGTCGACATGGAGACGATCAGCTTTGCCCTTGCGCCGCGGATCAACGCTGCCGGTCGGGTGGGGGAGGCGCTCGTCGCGGCCCGGCTGCTGCTCGCCGAGGATGCTGCGGAAGCGGATGCACTCGCGGCGGAGCTCGAGGCCGCGAACCTGAGCCGCCGGGACATGACGAAGCAGGCGATCGGCGAGGCCAGGACGTCGATGGCCGTGCTTGTCGAGGGCGTCGAAACGCCCCCGCCGGACGCCCCGGTCACGATCGCGCGCGGTCCCTGGCCGGTCGGCATCGTCGGGCTCGTTGCCTCGCGACTGGTCGAGGAGCTCGGGCGGCCGGCCGTCGTTGGGGCGGAGCTGGGGCCCGTCATCCGGGCCTCATGCCGGAGCGACGGCAGCCTCGATCTCGGTGCCGCCCTCGAGGCCTGCGCGGATCTCTTCATCCGGCACGGTGGCCATGCCGGCGCCGCCGGGTTCGAGATCGCGACGGAGGACTGGCCGGCGTTCGCCGAGCGGTTCACGGCGCTCGCCGCCGTTGCTGCACCGCTCGACCCGCGCACGCCCGTGATGATCGACCTCGCGCTCCCGGCCGCCGACATCGACTACGCGCTTCACCGGAGTCTCGCCCGCCTAGCGCCGTGCGGGGCCGGGAATCCTGAACCGCTCGTGGCCGTCCTCGGGCTCGTGGTGACCCGCAGCCGCGAGGCCGCGGGCGGGCACACGCAGCTGACGCTCAAGCGACGACTGGACGTCCTCGACGGGATCGCCTTCGGCCGATCCGACCTCGCAACAACAGTGAGCGAGGGCGACCTTGTCGACGTCGTGGGCAAGCTGACCAGCCGCCGATTCGGTGGCTTCGAATCGCTGCAACTGGAGATCCGCGACGTGGCCACTTCCGGCAGTCATCGCGAGGCTGCCGTGATCCTGGGACTCGCCGAGCCGGTGGGTGCGGCGGCCGTAGCGGGCGTGGACCCCCTCGCCGCCGCCGGGGCGCCCGCGTGACGCGCCGAGCGAGCGCCGTCCGTGGCACCCGCGACCCGTACGGACTGGGTCCGGCACGCGACTACATCGCGCCGACCGTCGCCGGTATCGCGTTGCTGATCGTTGCCGCGTTGACGTTCAGCCTGATGAACAACGGGATTCCCTTCGGCGGGCGGGCCGGACCGGGGGCAAATCCCGGGCCAAACCGAACGCCCGCGCCGTCGAACGTCGTCATCGTCGAGCCGGAGGTGACGTTCCCGGGGACGATCGTCTATGCGAAGGCCGGCAACATCTGGGTCCAGAGCGGCAAGGACGTCCGCCAGCTGACCGACGCGGGCGTGGACTCGATGCCCAGCTTCTCGCCGGACGGCGAATGGGTCTATTTCATCCGCGAGCAGACCGGCAAGGGGTTGTTCCCGGTGAACGGTCGTCTCAACTGGTACGACCTCGCGACGCCCGAGCTCCTTCGCATCCGGACCGATGGCGAGGGCGAGATCGAGGGGATCGTCAACGGGCGGATCAAGGACGGCAGGTCCCTCTGGTTCTTCTGGATGCGCCAGCCGGTGTTGTCGCCGGACGGGCACACGATCGCGGTCGTTTCGGACGGCACCGACCCGGGTGAGAACGACATCGTCATGCAGTTCTATGACACGGAGACTGGGAAGTTCACGAAGCTCAAGCTCGCCCAGTCCGCGCCGCTCGGCCACCAGGACCCGGTGTGGCTGCCGGATGGGAGCTACCTCCTCCTCGTCAAGAACGGCCGCGACGGCAGCCGTGGAGCACCCCAGATCATTCGGTACAACCCCGAGAACGAGCGCTCCTTCACCGTGACCGGACCCGGCTACATCTCGCCGGCACCGTCCCCTGACGGGAGGTACATCGCCGCGACACGGACCGACAACTTCGGCACCGACGTCGTCATCCTCGACGGCGCGACGGGCGCCGAGATTCTCCGGGTCACCGACGACGACGGCTCCTTCTCGCCGGTCTGGTCGCCGGCCGGCGACGCTATCGCCTATCTCCATCTCGACGGCAGCATCGTCGACCTGAAGATGGCAACCCTCGAAGGTGCGGCGGGTAGCTGGACGATCGGTGACACAACGTCCCTGACTGAGGTGTCGGGGCTCGACGCGGCATCGCGGCCAGGCTGGTTCATCCCGGTCGATCAGCTACCGACGCCGAGCGCCGCACCGAGCTCTGCGGCACCGGCGTCGACTTCGCCCGCGTCCACGGCGCCGTGAACTCGGCCGACGGGACGTGACTTCGGAGCCCTCGACACCGGCCCCGGAGATCACGGGCACCTATCTCGCTCGGCTGGCCCGCCGCTCCGCGCAGACCGGGACCGTCCTGTGCGTCGGGCTCGATCCCGATCCGGCGAGCCTGCCGGAAGGCTTCCGCCAGGACCTCGCGGGCATCGAACGGTTCGCTCGCCTCGTCCTCGAGGCGGCGGTCCCGTTCGCGGCGGCGGTCAAACCGAATCTCGCGTTCTTCGAAGCGTTCGGGTCGGCCGGACTTGCCGCGCTGGAGCGGCTTCGGGGCGGGATCCCGGCCGACGTGCCGGTCATCATTGACGCGAAGCGGGGCGACATCGGGACGACGGCCGCGCGGCAGGCCGTGGCGCTGTTCGATGCGCTCGGAGCGGACGCGGTCACTGTCAATCCATACCTCGGCGGCGAGGCCGTTGAGCCGTTGTTCGAGCGACTCGATCGCTTCGCCTATGTCCTCTGCCGGACGTCGAACACCGGTGCAGCCGAACTCCAATCCCTCGTAGTGGCCGCCGCCGATGGTGCGGATGAGGACGAAGACGCCCCTCAGGAGCCGCTTTACGCCCGGATCGCACGGCGTGTGCAGCGCTGGGGCCCCGGCGGAACAGTAGGTCTGGTCGTCGGGGCGACTGCGCCGTCGGAGCTGCGCGAGATTCGGGCGATCGCTCCCGGGCTTGCGTTTCTCGTGCCGGGAGTCGGCGCGCAGGGCGGCGAGATCGCCCCGGTCCTCCGGGACGGCCCGGCCACGGCTGATCCGGGCGGCGCCGGGACGGGCGGAGGACTCCTCGTGAACATCTCGCGCGGAATCGCTGCCGCGGCGGCCGACGCGTCCGATCCCGGAGAGGCGATGGCCGCGAACGCCCGTGAATGGGCTGCCAGGCTCCCCGTGCTACCCTAGGCGCCGCGAGCGCCATCTGCCGCGCGGTCGGCTCGACGCTCCCCAAAGCGAGAGGTTCAGTCGGACACGATGCCGTTCAACATCGGAGCGCCGGAGCTGATCGTCATCCTCGTCATCGCGCTGCTCGTGATCGGACCGGGCAAGCTGCCCGACGTCGGGTCGGCGCTCGGCAAGAGCATCCGCGAATTCCGCAAGGCGTCTTCCGACGTGCAGGACGCGACGAGGGTCGACGCGTCACCGATCCCACCGGCCCCAGCCCCGCAGTCGCCGCCTTCGGCACCGCCCAGCGAGCCGACGACCGAGTCGAATCGCTAGGTCGGAGGGCGAGCGCCCGTCATGACCGACGCCGACGCCCTGCGTGAGGGCGGCGTCCCGGAACGCCTCCCGACGCCCCCAAGCCCCGCGCCCGGCGCGGGTGCGCCCGAGGCCGAGAAGGTCATGTCCCTCGTCGACCACCTCGGCGAGCTTCGGACGCGGCTGGTCCGATCGATCATCGCGGTCGCCGTGGGCAGCGCGATCGGGTTCTACGCCGCGCCGCGGGTCCGGGCGACACTCATCCAGCTCCTGCCATCGGACCAGGTCCAGGCCCTCGGCCCGGGCGACGCGTTCGCGATCACGCTCCGGATCTCAGTGGTAATCGGGATCATCCTGGCGATGCCTGTGCTGCTCTACCAGCTCTGGGCGTTCGTCGCACCTGGCCTCACCGCGGGCGAGCGGAGGACGCTGCGCCCGTGGGTGCCGTTGGCCCTAGGCTTTTTCGCCCTCGGCGTCGCGATCGCATGGTTCGTGCTCCCGTTCGCGATCACATTCCTGCTCCAGTTCAGCGACGAATACCTCACCGCCGACCAGTTGGCGGCCGTCCCGTACTTCGACTTCGTTACGACGATGTTCCTTGCCTTCGGTCTGGTCATGGAATTTCCGATCGTGCTGTATGCGTTGTCGCGCGTCGGGATCGCGACGTCGGCGCGGCTGGGGGCCTCGCGAAGGATCGTCATCCTGGTCATTGCGGTGTTCGCGGCGCTCGCGACGCCGGGCGGCGACATCGTCAGTCCAATCATCCTCGGCGGGACGATGTACGGCCTGTTCGAGTTGACGGTCGTCGCGATCCGCCGATCAGGCAAGTAACCGGCGCTAGACTGACCGCCATGGCCACCGCCCGACGGTCTGACGGCTCCGACGAGCACGCCGATGAACCGGCCGAGCCGGGCCTCGGCGAACAGCAGCACGTCGCGATCGTGACCGGGCTATCGGGCGGGGGCAAGACCGCGGCCGCGAAGCTGTTCGAGGATCTCGGCTACACCGTCGTCGACAACCTGCCGGGCGAGCTCCTGCCCGATCTCGCTGAGCTCGTTTCGGACGACCGCGAGCGCTTCGACAAGGTCGCGATCGTCCTCGACGTCCGGGCGGGGAATGCCCCGGTTGCCTTCGGGGCGATGCGCGGCGCGCTGGAGGGTCGCGGCATCCGGCCGCAGGTCTTCTTCCTCGAAGCGCGCGACGAGGTGCTCATCCGGCGCTTCTCGGAGACCCGCCATCGGCACCCCTTGGCCGACCAGCGCGGCATCGCCTCATCGATCGCCGAAGAACGGCGCCTCCTGGATCCAGTCCGGGCCGAAGCAGACGTCGTCATCGACACGTCGGATCTGTCGCTGCGCGAGCTGCGTGAGCGCATCTTCGCGAGGCTCAGCGACGCCGCCGACCCGGACCGGCTCGCCATCCAGCTGATCAGCTTCGGCTTCAAATACGGCGTCCCGCTCGAGGCCGACCTCGTGTTCGACGTCCGGTTCATGCAGAACCCCTACTACGTCGAGGGCCTGCGCCAGCTGTCCGGCCTGACCGAGACGGTGCGCGACTACGTCCTGAGCCAGCCGGTTGCCGTCGAGTTCCTGCGCTACCTGCGCGAGTTCCTCGGCTTCGCCCTGCCGGCCTACGTCGGCGAGGGCAAAACCCGGCTGACGATCGCGCTCGGCTGCACGGGCGGCTACCACCGTTCCATCGCCCTGACCGAGGAGCTCGCCCGGTGGCTGCGCGAGGAGGACTTCGGCTCCGTGGCCGTCTTCCATCGCGAGCTCGAGCGGGCCTGACCGATGCGGCAACCGGGTGGCCTGAACCTCCGCCGCTGGCTGACGCCGGGAATCGGTGTCAAGCGCTGGCTGCTCGTCGTCTTCGTCGGGCTGCTGCTGCTCGCCCTCGGCGCCGCCCACCTCATCCGCCAGGCGAGTCGCGATCTGCAACCGGGCGGGGTTACCCAGGTCGTGCTCGACGCGGTCACACTCCAATTCCTGCCCTACCCGCTTCGTGGGCTGACCGTCGGACTCGTCGGGCTCCTTCTCGTCGCCCTCGGCGCCTACCGCGCGGCCCGGGCCCTCACGGACCCCTTCCGATCGGCCGAAGCCGGGCCGCTTGTCGAGCTCATCTACCAGAAGCGGATCCTGGCCCGCGGGCCGCGGATCGTGGCGATCGGCGGCGGTACCGGTCTGTCGACGCTGCTGCGCGGCCTCAAGGAGCACACGAGCAATCTGACGGCGGTCGTGGCGGTCGCCGACGACGGCGGCTCGTCCGGCGTGCTCCGAGAAGAGCTCGGGATCCCGCCCGTCGGCGATATCCGTCGCTGCATCGCCGCCCTGGCCGATGCCGAGCCGCTGATGAACGAGCTCCTCCAGTACCGATTTCCCGGTCGTGCCTCGGATCCGGCGCCCGAGGCCGGCGGCTCGCTCGGCGGTCACGCGGTCGGAAACCTCCTGATCGCGGCGATGACCGCGGTCGAGGGCGGCGACTTCGAGGAAGGCGTCAGGCAGATGAACCGCGTTCTCGCGGTCCGCGGCCAGGTCCTGCCGGCCACCGCGACGCCGCTGACGCTCCACGCCGAGCTTGCCGATGGAACGGTCATCGACGGCCAGTCGCGGATCGCCAACGTCTCGTCGATCGCCCGGGCCTGGGTGACGCCGGACAACGTGCGCGCCTGCGAGGACGCCCTGACCGCGATCGCCGAAGCGGAGCTGATAGTCCTGGGCCCCGGCAGCCTTTACACGAGCCTGCTACCGAGCCTCCTCCTGCCCGAGATCCGCGACGCCATCGCCGCGTCCAGTGCCGTGCGCGTTTTCGTCTGCAACGTCGCGACCCAGCGCGGCGAGACGACCGGCTTCGACCTGGCGGCGCACGTGGACGCCCTCGTCGGCCACACCGGCCCGGGCATTGTCGACGCCGTGCTCGCCAACAGCCACTTCGGCGCCAGGGTCCCGAGCGACTACCCCGCGGAGCCCGTCAGGTTGCGCTGGCCGCCCGCCGTCGCCGCACCGCCGAAGCTCATTCTCGACGACGTCGTCGACCCGGACAACGGGCATCACCACGACCCGGCGCGGCTGGCAGCCGCGGTCGTCCGTCTGTACGAGCGTGAGAGCGGGTCGCGTCGACGATCGGGCGGCGTCGCGCGGACGGCCTGAGCCAGTGACCCGCTCCGAACGCGACCTCGTCACCGCCCTCCGGTCGGAGCTCGCGGCGATCGATCCGGCTCGGCCGTGCGATCGCCGCTCCGAGGCGGCGGGCCTCGCCTCGGCGACGCCGGCGCGGGAAGGACCCGTCGCGCGACTGGCAATCCGCCTGGGTCGTGGCAGCGCCCGTGGCCGGGCCTCGACGGTCGATCCCTCCGGCTCCTCTAACGGCACCCGGGAGCCGTTCGACTGGCCGGCCGCCGCAGAGCACTGCCGGATGGCCTACCTGCGCGGGCTCTTCCTGGCCCGCGGGTCCTTCAGCCTTGCGAGTGGTCGGACGCATCTCGAGTTCGTCGTCGACCCGGCCGAGGCGCCCTCGCTGGCCGAGCGGCTGGGCGACATCGGCCTGCCGGCATCGTGGCGCATCCGGCGCGGCCGCGGCGTCGTGACGTGGAAGAGCGGTGACACCGTCGGGCTGTTCCTTCGACGGATCGGGGCCGGTGGCGCGCTCCTGGAGCTCGAGGCCCGGCAGGTCTCGCGAGCGCTGCGGGGCGACCTGAATCGCGTCCTGAACGCGGAGTCCGCCAATCTCCAACGAGCTGTCGGCGCCGCCGGCCGGCATCTCGCAGCGATCGGGGAGCTCGACGGGGACGGCCGGCTCGCCGAGCAGCCCTACGTCGTCAGGCTCGTGGCGGAGGCTCGCCGCGAAACACCGGAGGCCACGCTGGCCGAACTGGCAGAACGGCTGGGCCTCCACCGGTCGGCCGTCCAACGGGCGCTCGAGCGAGTCGAGCGACTCGCCCTCCATCCCGACGAGGGTGCCGGGCGCCGAACGGCATCGACCTCGCGCCGAACGCAAGCCGCGCGGGTGACGCGCGAGACCCGCGGGACGCCATCCCGCCGCGCTCTGGCATGATCCGAACGATGCGTCCCGTGATCGTCGCCGCCAACTGGAAGATGAACACCACCCCGGCGGACGCGGGCGAGCTGGCCCGGACCATCGCCTCGCGGACGCGTGTGGCCGGCGTGGAACGGGTCATCTGCCCGCCGTTCGTCTGCCTCGCCGCCGTGCGTGACGCGCTCATGGACGCGCGCGAGGAGGTGGCCGTCGGCGCCCAGGACGTCCATCACGAGGTCGCCGGAGCGTTCACCGGCGACATCAGCGCGGCGATGCTCGACGGGCTCGCCAGCTGGGTCATCGTCGGTCATAGCGAGCGCCGCCGGGACCACGCCGAGACCGACGAGCGTGTCGCCGGGAAGCTGGCGCGGGCGATCGAGGCCGGGCTCCGGCCGATCCTCTGCATCGGCGAGCAGCTGGCCGTTCGCGAGGCCGGCAGCGACGCGGCCGCGGCGGTCGTCGTCGACCAGTTGTGGGGCGCCGTCATGCCGAACGACGCGGATGCGCTCATTGCTGCCGGCCTCGTGATCGCGTACGAGCCGGTCTGGGCGATCGGGACCGGCAAGAACGCCCGGGGTGCCGACGCCGCGGCCATGGCCAGCGCCATTCGCAACGGACTCCGGGCGATCGACTGGGGCGATCGCGCCGAGAACGTTCCTGTTCTCTACGGCGGCAGCGTGACCGCGGCGAACATCGCGGAGTTCCTTGCCGAACCTTCCATCGACGGCGCGCTCGTCGGCGGTGCGTCGCTCAAGCCCGACGAGATGGCCGGAATCGTCGCCCGGGCCGGCGTCACGGGCGACGCGCGCCGGTCCGAGAGTCCGATCGCGTGATCCGCCGCCGCGTGTTCACCGCCTCGTGATCGCGCCCTCGTGACCGAAGCCACGCCTCGCCCCGGGCCGGCGAGGCCCAGACCGATCGTCCTCGTGGTCCTCGACGGCTTCGGCGTGGGGCGCGATCCCGCGGCCGATGCGATTGCCGCCGCCCCGATGCCCGTCTGGCGGGGGCTCCTCGAGCGCTGGCCCCACGCGATCCTGCGCGCCTCGGAGGATGCAGTCGGGCTGCCGCCGGGCCAGATGGGTAACTCCGAGGTCGGCCATCTGAACTTGGGAGCGGGCCGGCCGGTGCTGCAGGACCTGCCCCGGATCGACGCGGCGATCACCGACGGCTCGTTCTTCGAGCGTCCGGCGCTCGTGGCCGCCTGTGACCGGGCAGCCGAGGCGTACGGTCGCCTCCACGTCATCAGCCTGGTCGGCCCAGGCGGCGTCCATGCCAACGATCGACACCTCGTCGCCCTGGCTGAGCTGGCCGCGCGACGAGGCACGCCGCACCTCCGGTTGCATGCGTTGCTCGACGGCCGTGACACGCCGCCGCGTTCCGCGATCGCCTTCGTGGCGGACCTCGAACGGCGCCTCGCGGCAGCGCACCCGGACGCCCGGATCGGGACGATCGGCGGCCGCTACTACGGGATGGACCGCGACAAGCGCTGGGAACGGATTGCCCGCGCCTACGACGCGATCGTCCACGGGGTGGGGGAGCGAGCCGGCTCCGCAAACGAGGCGATCGAACGCGCCTACGAGCGTGGCGAGAACGACGAGTTCGTTCTACCGACGGTCATCGAGGGGGTCGACGGCCGCGTCCGCGACGGGGATCCGGTGATCGTCGCGAACTTCCGCGCGGATCGGATGCGGCAACTGACGCACACGCTCGTCGACCTCGAGTTCGACGGCTTCGACCGGGAGAGGGTCGCGCCCCGGCCCCGTGACCTGTTCGTCGTGACGATGACCGAATACGAGGCCTCGCTGCCCGTCGCGGTCGCGTTCCCGCCTGAGGAAGTCCGCTCCCTGGCCCACGCCGTCTCGGACGCGGGATGGCGTCAGTTGCACGTCGCCGAGACGGAGAAGTACGCCCACGTGACGTACTTCTTCAACGGCGGTCGGGAGGCGCCGTTGCCCGGCGAGGATCGCCGCCTCATCCCCAGCCTGAAGGTCGCGACGTACGACCTCGCGCCGGCGATGAGCGCCGATCGCGTCGGCGAGGCGGTGGTAGAGGCCATCGGCTCCGACACGTACGACTTCACCGTCGCGAACTTCGCCAATCCGGACATGGTCGGCCACACCGGGGACTGGGACGCCACGATCGCTGCTCTCGCCGCCGTCGACGTCTGCATCGGGCGGATCGTCGCGGCCCTCGACAGCCTCGACGCCGCGGATCCGCACGGTCCCGGGTCACTCCTCATCATCACCGCGGATCATGGCAACGCCGAAGAGATGCGCGACGCCGCGGGCCACCCCGTCACGGCCCACTCGCTCAATCCGGTCCCGATCGCGGCGATCGGCCGGGCGGTCGCCGGGCGCCGACTCCACGACGGCGTCCTTGCCGATGTCGCGCCGACGATCGTCGAGCTTGCCGGCCTGGAGCGCTGGGACGAGATGACCGGCTACTCGCTGTTCGATCCTGTGGCCGGCCCGTCCGCGCTGGCCTCGTCACCGCCATCGGCCGGGAGGTCGTCGGATGCGTGATACCA
>Ga0184623_10001064_pt1 | contig 11917 bp, 13 predicted proteins | sample PLM1_100_b1_FD_133138 | JGI IMG/M metagenome (GOLD analysis project Ga0184623, IMG submission 133138) | Groundwater sediment microbial communities from an aquifer in East River, Colorado, USA - PLM1_100_b1 | ecosystem: Environmental > Terrestrial > Soil > Riparian zone | place: USA: East River...
CTGGCAAACCCGGCCGCGCTGATCTTCCGTGTGGGTTCGACTCCCACCGGGGGCACGCAGCGGCTGGCAAACCCGGCCGCGCTGATCTTCCGTGTGGGTTCGACTCCCACCGGGGGCACGCAGAAGCCCGTAAACCCGGCTGTCGACCCCGTGTGGGTTCGATTCCCACCGGGGGCACGAAGGCCGCGCCACACCGCCTCCTCCCCCTCGTGAGCGGCGCGCTCCTCCTCGTCCATGTGGAGCAGCGCAGGCCAGCTGCCACCGCGATCATTCAGAGGGCGTCCGCAGCCCCGGCATGTGATGTCAGGGTCCGTCCAGCCTGGACGTTTGGCGGTTGACACTGCGCTGAGGTCAATCCATCGAGATCACTATGCATCGCAGCAACGACCGCGTGGGCGCTGGCGTCCATCAGTGTCCTGAGTGCGGGGGGAACGACGAGGCCACATCGCTTCGGTGCGTATCGGGCCCGCAGAAGTGCCCGAAGACCAGCGCGCGCAAGCCCGTCGAGCCGAGGCTATCCGCGCCGCCGAGGCCGAGCTCCGCCGTGCCGAGGTCAGGCGTGCGAAGGCGCAGGAACGCCTCTCTGCCCTACGGGAGTCCGTAACGCCGTGACTCGTTAGAGGTTCGACACCGAGCGTCTGACATCGGCACCGGATTCCGGTCGATCGAACGAGGGTCGGAGCGCGGCACGCTGGCCGTACCATGAGAAGCGTGACCAGCAAGGAGAGACTGCTTCAGCTCGTCGAGAGCCTCCCGGATGAGCAGGCCGACGAGCTGTTTCGCCTGGCCACGGACCTGTACTCGGTCCCGGAACAACGTCGGCCGCTGCCGGCGTTCGTTGGAATCGGCGATAGTGGCCGGACCGACGTATCCGAGCACACTGACGAGGTGCTGCGTGAGGGATTTGGCCGGTAACTTCGGCCTGTGATCATCGTTGACGCGGGTGTTCTCTATGCCCTCGCCGATCGTCGGGATGCCCACCACGCGGCATGTGTGCGTTGGCTGGTGACGGCGCTCGGCGGCGCGCGGGAACGGTGACGCCGACTCGGACATCGACGTGCTCCTGGTCCGCCCGGATGATGTGAGCGAAGACGAGTCGCCTTGGGCAGATAACGTCGACCGCGCCCGTCACCAAGTCGAAGCATGGACCGGCAACCGCTGCCAGGTGTTCCAGGTCGACCTTCCGCGTCTCGCCGAGCACGTGCGCGTCGGCGATCCGCTCGTCGGCGAGTGGCTACGCGACGCGATCACACTCGTCGAACCGGACCTGCGTGCGGTCGTCCGGCAACTGCCAGTCGACTCCAAAGATCGATGAGTCCGAGGCAGACGGGCCGGACCGAGACGTGCGGACCACAGCAGGCCCGCACCTGTTTCACACAGGCGCGGGCGTTTCTCGAGGTCGCCGAGTTGGTCGGCGCTGAGCCCGATGAGGCCGCGACTCCTGGCGTCGCGGCCTCGCTCGCCGTCCTCGCCGGCATCGCCGCTGCCGACGCTGCTTGCTGCGCGGCCCTTGGCCGGCGATCGCGCGGGCAAGACCACCGACCGGTGCTCGCCTTGCTCGCCCAAATCGCACCGAACGGCCAAGCGATGTCGCGCGACCTCGACCGACTGCTGGCGGTCAAGGACGACGCTCATTACGGACTGCTGCAGGTGAGCGCCCAGCGCGCCGCCGCTGCGCTCAGGCAGGCGCGCCGCATCGTCGACACTGCGGCTGAGCACGTGCAATGACGAATGAGGTCGCGCAGAGCGTCGAACCTGGCAGGGTCGCCCTCGCACCGTCGACCGATTGTGGACGCCCTCGTTGAGAGCGCGCTGGTGCTGCCGAGGCGGTAGGCGCTGGTGTGGCTCTGGGGGCGTAGTTCTCAGGTGCCCAAGGTCCCAGCGGCTCACCCCCACGTGCCGTGGCGCCCACGGCACGCTTGATCGGGTTGGCTCCCGAAATTGCGCCCGACTGTCAACGAGCGGCGCCCGCCCGCCTGCCTGCAGCGGCGGCTGATTGCGGGTTTGCGCTCCGCTTCGCCGACGTATTAATGGTCGGTGCCGGGCGCTCTGCTACGAGGGAAGGGAATGCCGATGCCTCATCAAGTCTCGGTCACGATCCGCGCGCCCGGCAAAGCGGGCAGCGAGGCGTACTTGCGCTACGCGGATGCTTCGACTCCGCACACCGCTTTGCCTGGCTGCGCCGCCGCCTCGTCTCCGCCGCGGACACCCACGTCAGTACGGTCGGCCCCAGCTTCGAGCAGATCCGGCAGGAGGCCTGGCTGCAGGCGGCTCACGAGGCCGTTCGTCGACGAGCCGGGCCGCGACTGGACCGGCCGGGCGCCCCGTTCCTTCACCAGATCAGGAGTTACAGTCCGCACGACTGGTCCCGGTGAATTCTCCTCGTCCACCCAGGAAGGTGTCGCTACGCTGCCTCTAACGCCGATGCCTCAACTAGCAGCGGAGGACACCGTGACCGTGCTCCGTGCCGAGCAGGCCTCGGGAGCGCTGACGTATCGCCGCCATCAGCGGCGCTGTTTGAGTTGAATTATCCGTCTTGATGCTGTCCCGGCCGCTAGCCGGCAAGGCACACCCTCCAGAGAGCGGAGGCGGTATGGCAGTTGGTTCGGTTGAGCCGATCGTGTGGCCCAACACCGTGCAGTACAAGCGTGCCCTCCAGAGGCCCGACCTTGCTTTCAGCGACCCGGAGCTGAAGCGGGCCCAGTTCGACGCAGACGTGATGGGGACTCCGGCCTCCGTAGAAGGACAGTCAGCTGTGGTCTTCTTCGGTCGGACCGACAATGCCAGAGTCACAGTTCGGTGCTTGAAGCGCCCCATTGCATATGGCGAGAGGCGGTACGCCGCGCTCCACGGCTATCTCGGCGAGCGGCGTGAGGCCCCCCTAGCTACGGTCGAGTGGCAGAGTAACGGCGTTTCCGTAGACGGTCGGCGATGGCCCATCGTGAGGATGGAGCACGTCGATGGAATGTCGATGCGTCAGTATGTGTCCAGATATGTTGAAACCAGTGCTGTTCTGTATGTGCTGAGCGAACGATGGCGCGACCTCGCCGCGGATCTCCGCCGAAACAACCTGGCCCACGGCGACCTCCAGCAGGACAATGTGCGCATTCTCCAAGGCGGTGCACTCCGTCTGATCGATCTGGACGCGGTATGGGCTCCTCCGTTGGCGGGCATGCCGCCCAGGGAATACGGCCACCGTCATTTTCAGCATCCGGAACGGCTTCGCACCGGCTACTGGGATGCTGCGGTGGACACATTCTCCACGCTGGTGATCTACATATCCCTTCGCGCGGTCGCTGCGGATCCGACGCTCTGGGACCGCTATCACAACGATGAGAACCTCATCCTCGCAGACTCGGATTTCGAGAATCCCGGCAAAACCCCCGTCTGGGCCCGACTGGCTGCCAGCCGTGACCTTGAAGTCCGTGATTTAGTGCCAATGCTCGAGCAATTCTGCAAGCAAACGGTCCGCATCGAGAGCGATCTGGCTACGATGCTGCGTGCTCGGACGCTACCTGGAGGCACCGTCTACGTGGTGTCTGGTTTGCCCTTACAGCGCGCAACGTGGTGGGCGGACGCCTCCGCGGAGAACACTGTGGCCGAGTTGACCAAGACAAGCCCACTTCCTGGGCCGCCCGCCGCAGAGTGGACGCTTCCATCGGGATCCGGCGCTTGGTGGCCGGGCGAACCGCCGGTCGCTCCGCCGACGCTCACCGCCCCTCATCCCACCGGTGTCGTAGACCGGTGGCCGTACGACGTGTCGACTGCGAAGGCGCCGCAGCAGGTGCCGACTCCACCCCACGCGCGCAACCAAATGAATCGCCGCCTGGTCGCTGTCTTTGTGGTGATTTTTGTTCTGGTGTTCGTCGCCGTCCTGATTTCATCGTCATGACCGCCACCCACAGCGGAAAGGCCAGGACATGGCCGGCGGGTCCGGTCGGCACCGTAACACCGCGACGTCCGGGACTGCGGATCGGATTGATCCTTCTGGCTTTGCTCGGGACGGTCCTCGTCGCCACTCTCTTCATTCAGCGCGGGTTCCCTACTACGACCATTCTCGTGACCGACCTTCCCTGCAACGATACAGAGATCGCAAGCACCCGAGAAAAGGCTGCGAACAAGGACATCGACCTGGTCCTCTTCGTGGCCGGACCTGGCCGGGTGGTTACCACAGCGGCGCTTCATCCCTGTCTGGGCATTCGCGACATGGAGTTAGGGCAGCCGGAGGCGGATCTCCAAAAGACCCGCGCGATGCTGGTCGTCTCTCAATCAGATGCCGCCGCCGTGCGAGAGGAGTTGCGGTCGACGGCCCAGATAGCCGACCTGGACGGGAAAGACGGAGAGATTCGGCTAGGGCCGTCGCTAGGACGACCTGGGCTGCTGCGCCTGGCGATATGGACGCTCGCGCTACTCGCGATAGGGGCCCTGTTCGGTCGAGTTCTGCTACCGCGAGCGCGCTCGGCCGCGCCTGCCGCGCCTGCCGCCTCCGGTGCAGGTGCATCCGTGGGCCCTGAGCACAGGCCGAGGGCCAGCACTCAACTGCCTGCGGACCTGCCGCCGGCCGACACCCAAGGCGTCCTGTGGCCGCGAGGGGACGTAAAGACAACCCCACCTGGTGGCGTCCTCGACCTACGGCCCTTTCACAGGCGCTCGACAGTAGAAAGCTGGACCCCACAGTGCCCCTACTGTGGCGCCTTTGGTCCACGGGCTACGGAGATGGACGGAGGCGACTCCCACTACCGCTGCGCGCGCTGCGAAGAGACATGGCGAGTCCGTTCGGGTGAGCCATGGCCGACCGTAGTCATTAGGCCGCGGTATCGCCGACCCCACTGATCACCCGTCGCATACGCTGAGGAGTTTGGGATGGCCATGGCACGGATCGACCGTAAGCACCCCGGCTGCTTCGTGTTCCTGCTCGATCAATCTCAGTCGATGAAAGACCCGATTCCGGGTGCTTCCGGATCCCAGAAGGCGCAGGTCCTCGCAGATCTGATCAACGACCTGCTCCTCACCGTCGTCAGTCGCTGTATCAAGGAGCGGGACGAGCCGCCCCGGCATTACTACGACATTGGGATCATCGGCTACGGCTCGGATGTCAAACCGCTACTTGGCGGGGCGTTGACCGGTCGGACACTTGCGTCCGTAGAGGAGATCGCCAAGGCGGTCGTCCGTACCGTCGACGGCAGCGAGGGGCGGAGACCGGTGTGGTTCGACCCGACAAGCTCCGGACGCACGCCGATGTGTGCGGCATTGGACGTGGCGGGGCGGACGGTCGCGGGATGGATACACTCGCATCCCGACTCATTCCCGCCCATCGTTATCAATATCAGTGACGGTAGGTCGACCGACGGAGACCCCGCGATTTGGGCCGAGCGCCTGCGGTCGCTCGCGACAAGGAACGGAAGGCTGCTCTTCTTCAACATCTGTATCTCATCAACGGGCGGCTCCCCGGTCAGTTTTCCCTCCGCCGATGCCGACCTGCCGGACGAGTACGGTCGAATGCTCTTCCAGATGTCGAGCGAGCTTCCTGAGTTCATGTGCCGCCGCGCATCAGAGCTAGGGTACTCGGTGACACCGGGGGCCAGGGGATTCGTGTACAACGCCGACATGCAAGCGGTCGTGCGAGCGTTGGACGTGGGCACGTCCACGGACCAGATGGAGGACCTGTGATGTCCCGGTATGCATTCGGCGGCACAGCCTTAACGAGGCTCTCGTGAGTGGAATCCTGCCCAATCTGTTTTGGCTAGCGAAGGACGAGCGGGTGCCAGGCGAGTGGGAGGATGCTGGTGCCTTCGATACGAGAAATGCGCGCTTCGCAGTTGCGGATGGAGCATCGGCGGCATACCGGGCCAGAGAGTGGGCGATGCAGTTGGTCGAGTATTACGTCAAAGCGCCGCCACCTCCGAATGCGGACGAGGACGTCGTGCTACAGTGGTTCGCCAAGCTGGCGAACAGTTGGCAGGATGATTCGAACGGAAACGAGCCCACCTTCTGGTACCAACAGAACGCGGAAAGACGTGGATCATTTGCTGCTTTTCTGGGTGCCGGCTTTTCCCACTCGCATGCTGGACTGGTCTGGCACTCGGTTGCAGTAGGCGACTGCTGCCTGTTTCATATTCGTGAGAATGTCCTCATGACGGCGTTCCCCGTTTCCAACCCCGCCGATTTCGGTCGGTCGCCAGACCTCGTCCCCAGTGCTGCTCAAAGCCTGGGGCGCCTCCGCAATAGGGTGAGAGTGACCTCAGGCAATGCTGTTCCCGGTGACCTGTTCCTCTTGTGCAGTGACGCACTAGCTAAGTTCCTCTTGGCGGAGGCCCCTCGCGGTGAACCAGTTTGGACCGCTGTTAAATCAATCGCGGACAATGAAGACTTCGCCCGGCTCATTCGCTACCTCCGACGTGAAAACGCGATCGAGATCGACGACGTCACCCTGCTTCGGCTCGTGGTAGTCGAAGCCGGCAAGGCGGGACGGCGACGTAAGTAGCGTGAGCAGAACGCACCGGGAGACCGACCCGTGTCAAATTTGAAAGCGGCCGATGCGGCGCTCCCTAAGATCAGCTCCGAGCCTCATCAAGTTCAGAGCGCCAGCGACTTTGGCCGGAGTCGTAATGCACGGGTCCGAGCTGGAACTGCGACAGATCAAGGCTGAGCAGCTGCTGGTAGGCCTCGTCAGGTAGGCCGGGTTCCAGCACGACCTGAATCCCTGTAGCCGTGTCCTGGAGCACCATGGGGCGGGGTAGCCCGGCCGTCGGTTCACCTCGATTCAGGAGCCCACGGATGACCTTCGTGAACTCCCTGTAGGCATCATGTGCAAGCTTGCCACCCACCGCGGTCAGGAAGGCCTGCAGCGGAAGGGCAACCAGGGCCACCCAGTGCAGCTGGTCGAGGGCACGCCGTGCTGGGACGACCTTGACACGACCGGTAACCCCAAGGCTCGCAAGCCCGTCTACCAGTAGTCGCTCCCGATCCGCAGGCAACTGGGTGTCGGGGAGGAACACATCGGCCATCAGCTCGTTCGGTTCACTCATAGCGGTGCCTCCGTTAAGCGACCACATCAAGCCAGTTCCTACCGCGCTAGCCCCCAGACCACCAGCGCTTGGCGGGTTTTTCGATCTCAGGGGGCCGAGGGCGGGACATCGCGGCGACAATACCGGCGTCGGCCGCGCCGCGGTACCATCTCTCGGCCTCGTCAAGTTCGCCGCGCTGCTCGAGCAGGCCCGCGAGGTAGAACATGGCGACGGCATTGCCGCCCTCGATCGCGCGGCGGTACCACCGCTCCGCCTCACTGAGCTCGCCTCGCCTTTCGAGCATGAATCCGAGCTTGTTCATCGCCTGAGTGCTGCCCTCGTCGATAGCGCGGCGATACCAGATTTCGGCCTCGTCCAGGTCGCCTACCTGATCGAGCAGGTCCGCGAGACCGAACATCGCCGTAGCGTCGCCGGATTCGGCGGCGCGACGGTACCGGCTCTCCGCCTCGCCGGGCTCACCGCGCCGCTCGAGCAGGTCCCCCCGATCGCCCACCGGGGCGACGTTGGCGGCCTCGGCGGCGCGGAGGTACCAGTTCTCCGCCTCGCCGGGTTCACCGCGCCGCTCGAGCAGGTCCCCCTGATTGTTCATCGCGGCGACGTTGCCGGCCTCGGCGGCGAGGAGGTACCAGCTCTCTGCCTCGCCGAATTTGCCGCGCTGCTCGAGCATGGACCCGAGGTCGTTCATCGCCTCAGTGCTGCCGCCATCGATGGCCCGGCGGTACCAGGTCTCGGCCTGATCGAGTTCGCCACGCTGCCGGAGTAGATTGCCCAGACTGTGCATCTCCTCGATGTCGCTCGTCTTTGGTGCTTCCCGGTGGTGTAGCTCGACTGGTTCCTCCGCACGCGCCAACTCGCGCTTTTGAGCCAGGAGTTCATGGAGATCTTTCGCGAGAGTGGTAAGGACCTTGCGGTGTGAGAGCTCCTGGCGTGCCCGAGCCATAAGCTCAGCGGTGTCCCGATAGTGCTTGTCTACCGCCTGTACCGTGGTCAGTGCCGCTAGGGCCTGCCCCCAGGCACCCGCATCGAGGTGGTGTATTGCCTGCTGGTAGTTGGTCTCGAGCGCGTGGGTGAGTTCGGCAAGCTCTAGCTGCTTTCTAGCTGAGTCGGCGAGGTCGTTGAGATCGGTCGCGTCTGGGTCGAGCGACTTGAGTCGATCCGTCACGGCCAGAACGGCCTGCCACCGCTTTGCGCGATGCAGGCTGAGCGCCTCGGCGCGCAGTTCTGCCGCTGCATGTTCGCGTTTGGCTCGGGCCAGCTGTGCTCGGACATCGCGGTAGTCTGGCTCGGCAGCCAGCAGAGCCGCGAAGTGTTCGATCGCCTCGGCCCACTGATCGGCGGCGGCGGTCGCACACGCCCTGGTGTAGCGGGCGGCCAGTTGCTGTTGGCGGCGGGCCTCCTCAAGCTTAAGCGCTGCCTTCTTGTAGTCCCGCTTCTGAGCAATGATCGTACGGAAGATTTCGACAGCCTCGCCCCACTGTCCGGTATACAAGGCATTCAGTCCGTCGGTGTACAGGTCTTCGAGTTGGCCGTCGAACTCCTCCTTCGCGGCCATCGCTCTACCCTCAGTCCGGCTGAGGTCGGCACTGATTGCCGGGGCGTCCGCGAGGTCGAAAATGTAACCTGCGGGGGAGCGCAGGTAGAGCACCGGGGTGCCCCATTCCAGGGTGCCGGGCAAGGCGAGCTGGATGGCCTGGCGGGCTTCGGTCACGCTGACATCGACGGGTTGCTGGTGGGCGATCGAGCCGTAGAAGGTGCGGCTGAACTCCACGGCGGCAAGGTCGGTGATCTCGAACTGCATCGCGAGTACGGCAGGGATGCCCCGGCGCATCAGCGCACCGGCGACGCTGGAGAAGGGATCCAGGGCGCTGGCCCTACCGGTGTCACAGGCGTTGAGCAGGACCAGTCGCAGCGACGGATGCCCGCGCAGCAGCATGGCCAGACCGCTGGCGCGCAATGCGTACGTCCGGCCGTCGTCGTGGACCAGCGCTAGCGTGCCTTCGCCGGCACTGGCGTCAAAGCCGCCATGGCCGATGAAGTGGAAGATGTGCCAGGGGCCGTGGTGCATGACGTCCTGCAGGTCACGCCAAGTCTGGCCGGCCACCCAGCTGAGTTGGACTCGCCCGTCTCGCTTCAACTCGTCCAGCGCGTCCTCGAGACGACGCTTCTCGTCGTCGACGGCCAGCGCCTGCTGATCACCCGGCCGGGCCACCATGCCAAGGATGCGCAGCGGTGGAACCACCTGGAGCGGCAGTTGCGGCTGGAGGACAGTCGGGTAGCGGATCAGTGGAGTATTTAGGCAGATGTAGTCATCTTCACTGGCGTCAAACAGGAATTCCCAGGGCAGGCGCGCCAGCTCGGGAGGCCGCACCCGCAGTACCAGCCGGAGCCGGCTGCCTTCCTGGGCGGCGCGCTGGCGGCTTGCGACCAGCAGCCCACGCACGTTGTCAGCCAAGAGCGTGTCGAACAGCATGCGACCGAGGTCCCGCACCGGCCGCTCTTCGTTCGTCAGGCTGCGGCGTACGGTCGCCGATGAAGCGATAACCGCGTCCTTGATGCGGCCAACCAGAGCTTCCAGTTCGCGCGGGGTCATCGGCAAGCGTACGGAAGCGGTGGCCTCGCCTCCCTGCGGGGCCCGCGCGGTCACCTCGTAACCGCGTTCTCCCCCCGAACTGACGTCGACCTGAAAGTCGAGGGCCTCCATGGCCGTCCCCCAAAGCGGTGCTCTCATAGCTCACTGGATGGCGTTTCGATCGTACGGCTGCGATGACGCAGCCGCGAACAATTCTGGCGCGCTGCGGCCGTGAGTGTTGCCTGTCACTGCGGTTCTGTGCGTCGGGGGAGGCTGGCGCGGGACTGCGACCAGCCTTGATCATTCACGGGTTGTCCCTTCGGTGGTCCCGAGGCTGGGCCACCAGTGATTGACCTCCTTCTGACCTTGGTTTCGGCGGGCGGCCTGGGCGACCGCCCGACTGTAGCGTCGGGGTGGGCGCCGGGTTCCACAGGCCGGGCGTCGGGGCTCCCCCGGGTCGGCGATCAGGGCTTGTAGGGTTCAGCCGGGGCGTTGCAGTGCCAGCGAGGCGCAGACAGGCTCCGGGAGGTCCACCGGCTGGCCGGAAGGGGCTCCCCAAGCGGCGTGCGGTTGGTTCTCGCGCCTGTTGACCGGGTGAGCCCGCGGCAGATGGGCCGGACGGAGACCTGCGGCGTGAGCAGGCCGGCACTCGGCTCCCGCAGGCGCACGGGCAGGGCGCCGCGCCGCCCGGTCGTGTGCGCCAGGGCGGCCTCGATCACCGGGGCCGTCCCGCTTCGGTCGATCAGTTCGGCGGCGAAGGCGACCGTGTCGTCGCTGACCGCGCCGCTCACCGGGGGCTCTGCTTGTGCCAGCGCGCCCGCAGCGCGGCCTTTGACGCGCGGACGCCGCCGACGCCCCCGACGTGGCGGGCGTGCCGGGACAGGGACTCGGCTCGGCGATCCCGGCGATGGCCAGCAGCGCCGGGATCGGCGTGCCCGCGGCCAGGTGATCGCAGATGAAGCTGGACCGGGCCCTGCTCATCGACGACCGCGGCGCGGCCGGGCCGGCGGCCAGGCGGCCGGCGAAACCGTTGACGAAGTCCTTGTAGCCGCGATCGGCCGGCCGGGGGCCACGGCGGCGGACTTCACCGCGGCCACCAAGAAGATCACCGAGGCCGCGACGGTGGCGCGGAAGGCGCCGCCGCTCAGACGCCGGCAAACCCCGAAGTTCGCCCAAGGCGTCTCGTGGCGACCGCGTTGCTGACGGTTGCATCGAGACGCACCGGAGACGTGCCGGCAGACATCCCGTCGATGCACGTCCGGATACATGCGCCAGCCGGCGAGTCTGCGGGATGCGAGGAACGGATCATGTTTCACGATCTGGACGCGACCGTCGCAGCGCTCGTCGAGAGCGAGCTGGCGATGGAAAATGTCGCGATCAGCTTTGCGGCGCCGGACGACCAGTTTCCGCCGTCCAGCGTCAGCCTCCCCGCGATCGCATTCTTCCTCTATGACGTGCGCGAGAACTACGAGTTGCGTACCAGCACACGGGAGGTCGGACGGCAGCCGAACGGCACGGCCACGCGCAAGCGGCCGAGCGCGCGGGTCGACTGCTCGTACCTGATCACAGCGTGGCCCAGCGAAAGCTCCCCCAACCCTCCTCAGGACGAGCACCGCCTGCTCGGCGAGGTGATGAAGGTGCTGCTACGCCATCGAAGCGTCCCGGACACATACCTGCGCGGCGAACTGGTGGGGCAGGATCCGCCCGTGCCGACCAGGATCATCGCCGAGGCCGCCCTGCCGAGCCTCGGCGAGTTCTGGCAGGCCATGGGCGGGAAGCCGAAAGGCACGTTGCGCGACGGCCTCACGCTCAGCATCGACGTCTTCGAGCCGGTCGTGACCGGGCCGGAAGTGACTGAAAAGGTCATCAGGATCAGTCACGATGTTCCCAAACTTGAGTGACGACTCACAGCGAACGGGAGGAGTACGAGTCAATGCCGCAATACCTCGCGCCCGGCGTGTACGTCGAAGAGGTGCCCTCTGCGATCAAACCCATCGCTGGCGTCGGCACCAGCACAGCGGGTTTCATCGGCGCGGTGGCCGACGACGTCGTCATGCCGCTCATTCCCGGCCGCACAGGGAAGCAGGGTGGGACGCGCGACAGCACCTACGCGGCGATCTACTACCCCTGGATCGAGGTGTACGACCCGGTCTCCGAGGCCGGTCTGGTCGTCCCACCGAGCGGCCATATCGCCGGCGTCTACTCCCGCGTCGACAGCGACCGGGGCGTGCACAAGGCCCCGGCCAACGAGGTCATCCGAGGTGCGCTCGGCGTGGAGACCCTGGTCAGCAAGGCGGGCCAAGCCGGGCTGAATCCCGAC
>Ga0184623_10001065_pt1 | contig 11917 bp, 12 predicted proteins | sample PLM1_100_b1_FD_133138 | JGI IMG/M metagenome (GOLD analysis project Ga0184623, IMG submission 133138) | Groundwater sediment microbial communities from an aquifer in East River, Colorado, USA - PLM1_100_b1 | ecosystem: Environmental > Terrestrial > Soil > Riparian zone | place: USA: East River...
GTCGCGGCCCTCGCGCAGGAGCCGCACCTTGCCGAAGGCGAACGGCTCGGGAGCATTGCCCGTAATGACGGGCTCGCCGGCCTTTCCCAGACGGAGGTACACCGGGCCTTCCTCCTGCCTGACGCACCACTGGGTGGCGGCGCGGGTTTCTTCGGGGTCGCACGGCGCGAGCACCCGCATGTTCGGGATTGCCGATGCGATCGCCACGTCTTCCATGGCGTGGTGCGTGCCGCCGAGCGTCGAGTAGTTGACTCCGCCGCCGACGCCAACGACCGTGACGGGCAGCCCCTGGTAGCAGAGATCGTCCCGGACGAATTCGAAGGGGCGGAACAGCGCAAAAGTCGCGATCGTATAGGCGAAGGGTTTCAGGCCGCGCATGGACATCCCCGCGCACATGCCGATCATGATCTGCTCGGCGACGCCCGTATTGACGAAGCGCTCCGGGAATTGTTTGCGGAACGCTTCCATCGAGCCGGCGGGAGAAATATCCGCGACGATCATGCACAGACGAGGATCGCTTTGCGCCGCCTCGTAGAACGATTTTGCGAAGGTATTTCTCATGAGCGCACTTCCACCAGATCGCGGATCGCCGTCGCGTACTCCTCCTTGCTGGGCGAACGGTAATGCCAGATCGGAACATGTTCCATGAATGCGACGCCGCGTCCCTTGACGGTCTTGCACAGCAGTGCGTACGGCCGTCCGCCGCGACGCGCAGCGACCGCCTGATGCATGGCGGCACAATCGTGGCCGTTCACCGCCGCCGATTCCCATCCGAAGGATTCGAACTTCTCCCGCAAGGGGTAAAACGCGGGGTGCGACTCGCTCATCCTTTCCAGGCCGCCGAAGTCGTTCAGGTCAACGAACGCGAGCAGGTTATCCAAGCGCAGGTTCGCGGCCATCATCGCGCCCTCCCACGATGAACCTTCCTGGAGTTCGCCATCCGAGAGCACGGCGAATATTCGTTTGCCGGACCGGAGGATCTTTTCGGCGTGCGCCATGCCTGTTGCGATGCCCATGCCATGGCCGAGCGAACCTGTGGAGGCTTCGATGCCGGGATTTCCTCGGTCCGGATGGGCGCCGAGGATTCCCTGCGGCGTGCAGTACCGGTCAAGCTCCTGCGACGACAGTATGCCCAGATCTTCGAGAATCACGTACTGAGTCATGCAGCCGTGCCCTTTGGACATCAGGAACACGTCGCTGAAACCCTTCCCGTCTGCCGCGGGACGCATCAGCCCCCGGTAGATGACATCGGTCATCTCGACGCAGGAAAACGCCGGCGCCGCGTGCAGGGCGCTTACCTTCTGAGAGATGTCCAGAATGCGGCGGCGATATTTCATGCAGCGCCGGCGCGCGGCGGCGACGTCAAATTCTGCGGAGACGTCCTTTTTTACGGGATACATAGCTCAGCCCCGCATCGTGTAGGTGGTGGGCCAGTTCCGGAGCTGGCCGAGGTACTTCCGGCCCCAATCGACCATTTCGCCCAGCCCTTCTTTCCAGCCGACCTCGGGCACCCAGCCGAGGTCGCGCTTGATCGCGCCGGAGTCGAGCCAGTAACGTGAATCCTGCCCGAGCCGGTCGGGTGCCATCTCACACAGTTGTTCGAAGGGCATGCCGAGCGCCTCGGCGCACAGCTCGACCACCCGCCGGATGCTCGTGGGTTCGGCGGGTCCGGCGTTGTAGATCCTGCCCAACGGGGCCTTTTCCGCAACCAGATGGATTGCGCGCGCCAGATCGCGCGCGTGGATATACGACTTCTCCGCCCTGCCGCCGCCCTGCAGCGGAAGCTTGGTGCCGGTCAATCCGCACAGGATCGCCTTCGGAATCACGCGGTGCAGAAGCTGCCCGGGGCAATAGGCGTTCGACGGCCGGATGATGTTCATCGGGAACTTCAGGAACTTGTGCACCGACTCCAGGTACATGTCGAACGCGACCTTCGAAGCGGCATAGGGACTGGTCGGCTTGATCGGCTCGTCCTCTTTCGATGCGTGCGACACGGAGCCGTACATCTCCGAGGTGCCGATCTGGATGAAACGCTCAAGCCAATCCCGTTTCATCAGCTCTTCGCAGAGGCGCGCCAGCGCCATCGAATTGGTCTCGAAGAAACGCCAGGAGTGCTTCCAGGACACGGCGCCTTCGCCTTGCGCCGCGTAGTTGACTATTACTTCCGGCTTGACCCGGTCCAGCAGCTCCAGCAGCAGGTCGAGCTCGTAGGTGAGATGGTAGGCGTGATATTCGAAGTTTTTTTCGCGTTCGATTCCGAGCGAAAATGGCTCCGGGCGCAATGGATTCCGGCCGACGCTGACGACGCGCTTCGGATTGGCGTTGCGGAGCAGATAAAAGGCGGTATGGATGCCGAACGAGCCGCCGCCGCCGAGGATCGCGTACGTTTTCATTTTTGTCTCAGTCAATGATAGTCCAGTAATAGTCGCCGGTGTACCCGGCGTCGCGGAAGAGGGCGAGCCAGCCGTCGGGGTAGTCGTGGAACTCGGCCGTCAGCACCCAGCTCTCGAAGATCTCCTTCTGCTCCGGGGTGCGGTAGCTGTCCACTTGCACGAACGCGCGGCCGCCGCTCAGGCGCTGGATCTCCTGCATGGCCAGAACCGCGCGCGGCCGGGGAAAATTGTGGACGGTGTTGATCGAAAGCACGCAGTCGAACGAGCCGTCGGGGAACGGCAGCCGCTCCGCGGACCCGAGGTGCAGCCGGCCGACGACCTCCTTGTCGCAGTGCATGAGCGCATAGAGCGAGATATCCAGGCCGAATGCTTCCAGGCCCGGGCATTCGAGCATCAGGTCCTTGACGAGAAATCCCTTGCCGCAGCCGACATCGAGCACGCGCATGCCCGGCTCGAGGCCGAAGTGGGCGATGATGTCCCGCGCCACGGCCCGCCAGCGCCCGTCGTAGCGGTAACCGCCGTATCCGTATTGGCGCGGGCCGTCCCAGTACATCTCGCCGAACTGCTTGGCGATGGCGACGACCGATTCGTCCTTGCCCTCGGCGCGTTTCCGCACATTGCGCTGGGTCTCGGGGAGCGAACGCAGCAGGTCGATTTCCGCCATCTCAGGCCGGCTCCCTGAATTCGTTCCGGGCGCGCGCGAGGCCTTCTTCGAGAGATGTATAGCGGAAGTCCGGAAAAGCCTTGCGGCATTCCGCGATATCGAACGGCCGGTAGCCGTTGTGCGGCATGGGCCCGCTGCGCGGCGTTCCACGGATCGCCACGCGCCGCCCGGACAAGGCAGCCACTTTCTCCGCGATGGCGCGGAACGAATGGACCGCGCCGGTCGCAACGTTCAGCGTGCCCCGGCTGCGCAGGTAAAGGACGCGCGCGACAAGCTCGCCGGCATCATCGATGAACACGTGATCGCGGCGCTCCTCGCCTTCGCCGAAAAGAACGATTTCCTCTCCCTTCTGGGCAAGCCGCCGGAACCGGTTCGGGCCGTAGCCGTTGTGCGGATCGGCCGCCCCGTAGAGCAGGCTCGGGCGCAGGATCGCGAGCGGCGCCTTCAGCTCGCTCATCAGCAGCACCTCGCGCGCCAGGTGCATCGCGCCGTGCAGCGTTCCGGGCGACGCGCACGAGGTTTCGGTGAGCGGCTCGGCCGAGTCGGCGTACACCGCGTCGGAGCTGATGTTTACCACATGCGCCGGCGGCACCTTCGACAGCGCGTACGCCATCGCGCGCGCCATCGCGAGGTTTTCCAGAAGCATGTCCGCGTTCTTGCAGGGCGCCTGGGCTGCAACGGCGACGAAGGCGTCGCCGGGCCGTAGCAGGGCCGCCAGTTCCGCTGCGGCGTCCGCCGCCGTGAGGTCGATTTCGCGGCGCGTGAGCCGGACCGTAGCCACGCCGTCGCGCTCGAGCCGGGTGGCGACGGCATTGCCCACGAAGCCTGCGGCTCCGGTCACCACGACGCGCGCGGGCCTGGCCGGCTTTGGATTCAGGTGCTCAAGCATGCGTCGCTCTGCCCGCCGCAGCCAGCGGCGGGCGTCCCAATGTGCGCACGTCGAGGCCGGCTTCCACCGCGGCCTGCGGATCGAGCACTGCGTAGGGGTCGAGCACCAGACGCCCGCGCATCGTCTTCGCGATTTGGGATGGCGCGATCTGCCCGTACTCGGGCCAGGGGGTGAGAATCATCAAGGCGTCCGCGCCGCTGAGAGCGTCGAGGGCGTTGGCTGCGGCTGCGGCATTGGGGTGGCGTGCCGCGGCAGCCGGAACCACGGGATCGTGCAGCCTCAGTGAGGTGCCGTGCAGCTGCGCGATCGTCGCAAGCGACGGGGAATTCTTCACCGAATGAGTGTTTTCCTTGTAGGCGAGACCCCAGACCGCGACGACCGCTTTTGGATTCGCTGCGAGCAGGGCTTCGCGCAGCGTCCGGGCCGCCCAGTCGCGGCGATGGCGGCTGTTCGCCATCCAGGCCCGCACCACGCCCGCGTCGGTGCCGTTTTCCTCGGCCAGGCGGATGACCGTCGCGAGGTCGCGCTCCAGGTTGCCCCCGGCGATTCCGAGCCCCGGCGCCAGGTAGGCGTCCTGCCCGATGCGCCGGTCGAGCTTGAGCGCCGGCACGATCTCGGACCACACGGCGCCCAGGCGCTCGCACAGCTCGGCGAGCGTGTTGGCGACGCTGATCGATGAGACGAGGCAGCAATTGATCGCTATTTTCGCGAGCTCGGCGCTCTCGTAGCGCATCGGCAGCAGCGGGCATTCGAACGCGGCGAGAAATTCGCGCAGCGCAGCCGGCAGGGGCGATGCCGGGTCCGCGCAGCCGAGAATGATGCGTTCCGGATGCATTGCGCGTTCGAGCGCGCGGCCGAATATGAGCGTCTCGACCTGGTAGTAGAGCCTCTCGCGCGGCACGCGCAGCGCGCGGGTGAATCCCGGCGGCACCTGGCACAGCACCACCAGCAGCGCGCCGCCGGCCAGCACGCCGGACACCGCGTCGATGAGCGTCCGGATGCCCGCAAGCTCGCTCGCGCCGGAATCGTCGGTGGGAACATCGGCCGCGATATACACGAGATCGCAGCGCGACAGGTCGCCGATCTCTGAGGTGTAGCTTGCATTCGGGGCATGGCGGCGCAAAAACTCGGGCAGATCCGGCTCGACCACCGGCGGCTCGCCGCGCTGGAGGCGCTCGATGACATTGCGATCGGCATCGTATCCGACTATCCCGAAGCCGCGCGCGAGCGCCGCAGCGGCCGAATTCACGCCCAGATGCGTCATGCCCGCGAACCCGATCAGCCGCCGGCTCATGCTTTCGCGATCCTCATCGCCTGGTCGCCGAGCGAGCGCAGGAGCTTCTGCAGCCAGAGGTCGCGCGACACGCCGGTCTGCTCGCGCCGCTCGCACAGCCCCTTGAAGTGCGTGTACTCGGCGGCCCAGGTGGGGTCGTCCTGCGCCAGCGTCTCGGTGTCCTCCGGCGGCCGTCCCGAGGGCAGTACGCGGGTGCGAAGCGTAAACGTCGCGGGTCCCCACTTGCACAGGGACCGGATATGCGCCGATCCGCGTTCGGCGAATAGGTCGCAGGTAAAGTGATTGCGCCAGGAAAGCAGCGTCATTTCAAATTCCAGTTGCGGCCGCGTCGAGCGCGAGCCGATGACCATGTGGTCGGGGGCGCGGTTTTCGAAGCTCCTTGCGGAATACACCTGGAAATCGCTGCCGATATCGCCGAACCAGAAGTTGGCGGTGTCCAGCAGGTGCGATCCCAGGTCCGGCAGCACGCCCGCTCCTTGATCGCGCCACGCCGAATCGCGCACCAGGCGGGCGGTGCCGTTGCCGTAGAACATCCTGCAGTGATACAGCTTTCCCAGGACGCCCGAGGCGATCACCTCACGCATGCGCACGTAGTGCGGCTCGAAGCGATGGTTGTACGCCGTGTAACAGACCGCCCGGTGCTCGAGCGCGAGCGCTCCCAGGCGCTCGATGTCCGCGTCGCGCGCCGCCCAGAGCGGCTTCTCGACCAGCACGTGCTTGCCGCGCGCGAGCAGATATTCCAGCAATTGGACTTTCGGCTCATCGGGCGTGCACACCAGCGCGGCATCGTACCGGTCCGCGGCCACCTCCTGCACGCTCCGGTGCTGCGCCTCCGTGTTGACCGGATCGACCGCGGCGACAAAATCCGCTTTCGCGGCGGCGCGACGCTTGTGCCCCTGTACGCCGAGACCGACGACGATGACCTTCAACTTGGGACGCGCTCGTTGTAGCTGGCTGCGCGCTCGATGGCGTCGATCTTGCGAATAACGTCGGCGGGGCCGACGGGCACGTTGCCGTCCACCTCGCATTCGCAGGCCGCCGCCAGCGAGCCGAGAATCGTGGCCACGGAGTCGGACCCCGTCGCGATTTTCGCGAGCGTCGCGTAAGCGAGCAGCGCGTCGCCGGCGCCGACGGCATCGACGACGCGCTCGGCGAAAGAATCGACGACGACGAACGAGTCGAGCGATTCGTGGTCGGCGCTGCGGCAGGTGAGCACGCCGCGCTCGCCCAGCTTGAGGATCAGGGTCTTGCAGAGCGCGGTGTCGTACAGCGAGGAAGCAAGCGGCCGAATGCCGGAGTCCTGGTCGCCGAGGGCAAAGCGGGCCTCGCGTTCGTTGGGCGTGATCAGATCGAAATTCTTGAAATCAGTGATGTTGCCCCAGCGGCTCGCGACCTGGCTGTCGGCCACCCTGAACGCGCCGCCGGGAATGGCGGCGATCAGGCGGGGAATGGTGCGGCGATTGAAGATTCCATGGCGAAAGTCGCTGAACACGATCGCATCGCACTTGACGTCGCGAACGGCGGTCGCGAGCCGCTCCAGGATCTCGTCCGAGATCGAGCGGTTGTCGAGCGTGTCCAGTTTGAGCAGCCGGTACCCGCCCGCCACGATCGCATTCTTGTGGGTCGTCGGGCGCGTCTGATCGATGATCGCCCGGCAATCGATGCCGCGTTCCTTCAGACCGTCGAGAACGAAATCCTTGAGCCCGTCGTTGCCGAGAACCGTGGAAAGCACGACTTGCGCGCCCGCGGCGCGCAGATGCTCGGCTACCACCGCGGCCCCGCCGATGTAGTCGTCGCGCCGTTCGTAAAGCACGCTGATCGTCGGCGTCTTGGTCTGCCCGCCGAGCATCGCGGTCTGCGTGTGGCTGTCGACGATCGTGTCGCCCACCACATGGACGCGGAATCGACCGAGCTTCTCGAGGGCCGATCTGAGAGCGCCGAACGTCAGGCCTTCGCTGTCCATGACCGTGAGCAGCTTTTCGTTCTTGATCGAGGGAGGCGCCAGATCGATCAGCTTCGTCGACGAATAGACGATGTCGCCGGGGGTAAAAATGACCTCGCCCCCGTACGCCTGGAGCGCGACCACCTCTTCCTGGGTCTTCGGGGGCAGGCCGTCGGACGTGTACTCGTAGCCCTTTGCAAAGAAGTCGGGTTGCAGCAGCGCGATGTTCTTTATCGGCGTCGGGTTCCTGTCGATCACCACATAGTCGACGATCTCGAATGCCGCCAGATTCAGCGCGCGCAATTCCTGCGGGACATGCGGGCGGTTGTGCCCCTTGCTGATGTGGATGTCGGCGGTGATGCTCGTCACGAGAATGTCGGCCTTGCCCTTCGCGTACAGCAGGTGCCGGAGGTGGCCGGGGTGAACCACGTCGAACACGCCGTGGCACATGATCACCTTCCGGGCGCGCGGGCGCGGGCCGATGACGCGCATCAGCTCCTCGGCGGTCTTGATCTTGTGCTGATATTTCTCAGTGAGAGACGAGAGCACGGCGGCTACCCCTGTCCCAGATATTCAAACCAGGTCTTTGTCGCCCTGGCGATCGATTCCGGGTCCCAGAGCGGAGCATTCTTCCAGTAGTCGATGTCGGCGACGATTTTCGCCACGCCATCTTCGAAGCTTACCTTGGGCTTCCAGTCGAGCTCGGCGGTAATTTTTGCGATGTCCGCCCAGGTGCAGTCCGGCTCTCCGGGGCGCTTCGGAATGTGTATCTTCTCGCCGCCGAGCAGATCGACCAGCCGGTTGACCGACTGCGGGTTGCCGGCTCCGAGGTTCCAGAACCGGCCGGCGTGTTTCGTCTCGGCGGCGGCAAGGAAGGCGCGCGCGATGTCGGTGACGTACAGAAAATCCCGCTTTTGCGTGCCGTCACCGACCACGGTAAGCGGTTTTCCGGCGAGCTTCTGGCGCAGGAACACGCCGAACACCGCGCCGTAGGCGCCCGAGGTGCGCGAGCGGGTCCCGTAGGCATTGAAGATGCGGACCGAGTTGACCGGCAACCGGTATACGTGGTGCCAGTGGAAGGCCGCCTGCTCGCCCTGGTATTTCGAGAGCGCGTAGGGATATTGCGGCGCGATCGGGTGGTCTTCGCGCGTCGGCACCTTCGCCAGCCCGTAGCACGACGACGAAGCGGCGTACACGAACTTCCTGACCTGCGCCCGGCGCGCGCACTCGAGCATCCGCACCGTGCCCTGCACGTTCGCCGACATGTACTCCGCCGGCTGCTCGATCGAGGGCACGATGTCGCCGATGCCGGCAAAGTGGAACACGTAATTCGCGCCGCGAAAAAGCGGATCGCCGGGCTCGTAGCTGCGGACGTCGCGTTCCTCGAGCACGAAATCCGGATTCGACGCGTGTTGCGCGACGTTTTCCCGTCTGCCGCCGGCCAGATTGTCGATCGCGCGGACGGCGAGCCCGCGCTCGATAAGCAGGTCCACCATGTGGCTTCCGATGAACCCCGCCCCGCCGCTGACCACGCCGACCTGGCGGCCGATCATGCCGCTTTCAGCGCCTTGAGCCGCCGGACGTTGAAATAGAAGTTATCGTCCATGCTGTTCGGGAGCTTCCCCGCCTTGAAGGCGGCGCAGAGATCCCTCACGGCGTCTTCGATGGTGTGCTTGGGCTTGAAGCCCAACATGCGCTGAATCTTGTCCGAGTTCACGTGGTAGGAGCGGATATCGTCTGTCGGGGTCGTGACGATGGGAATCTCGCCCTTCTCAGGAAACATTTCCTGCACCACGCGCTTGACGATCTGCGCGATTTCCATGATCGACATGTTCTGGAAACCGGCGTTGAAAATCTGGCCGGTAATCTTTCCGTCGGGCACCGTGAGCAGAAGCTTGTACAGGTCGACCATGTCCTGAACGTGCAGATTCGGTCGCTTCTGCGAGCCGCCGAAGACCGTGATTTTTCTTTTGTTGATGGCGTGATTGGTCAGGATGTTGACCGAGAGGTCCAGGCGCTGGCGCGGCGCGTAGCCGCACAAGGTCGCGGGCCGGATCGTCACGCAGACAAAGCCGGGCGACTGGTGCTTGAAAAGACGCGGCTCGCACATGCCCTTGTACTTGTTGTAGAGCGTGAGCGGAACCAGCGGGTGCTCCTCGGTGACATCGGGCGCTTCGGAAACCCCGTATACCGAGCTGGACGAGGCGTAGATGAAGCGCTTCACGCCTGCCTGCTTCGACGCGATGACCATCGGCTCGAAGGCGTCGAGGTTGATCGAGGTCGACAGTTTTTCGTCGAGCTCGAAGCTGGCGTCGTTGGAGATGCACGCCAGATTGATCACGGCGTCGATGCCCTTGAGCGCGGCGGAGAGTTTTTTGACGTCGCGAATGTCGCCCTGAACGATCTTGAGCCCCGGTTTGTCCTTCGGCAGAAATGTGTCGCCGAAGTACATGATGTCGTAGACGGTGACCGTGTAGCCCAGATCGAGCAGCTGGGGGGCCAGAAGGCTGCCGGCGTAGCCCGCGCCCCCGGTGACGAGAATGTTCCTGAACATGATGCTTCCGTTGGTTGACTGAATCCGTTGCGGGCTCAGGCGGCCGCCCGGGTGGCAATGCTGTAGCCCGCCGCCTTCGCGTCCTTGTAGAACATCTCGACGGTTTCGAGTGAATAGGCGTCGAGGTCCCTGCCGACCAGCGACAGCTTCTTCAGGATGTCGTTGGTCGCGGTGATGATGTGGCAGCCGACCGCATCGGCCTGAAAGATATTGAGCAGTTCGCGCGGGCTGGCCCAGATGAGTTCCGCCTTCGGCTTTGCCTTCATTATCTTCACGGCCTCGGCCATGATCGGCATCGGATCGCGGCCGGTATCGGCGACGCGCCCGGCGAACACCGAGATGATCGCCGGGATTTCGGCGGCGAGCCGGCCGGTGACGCGCTTGACCTGGCCGGTAGTCATCATGGCGGTCACGTTCAACTGGACGCCGGCCCGGGACAGCCGTTCGATGAGCGCGCCGCTGAACTCGCCCTTCGTGGTGGTGACCGGGACCTTCACGTAGATGTTCTTTCCCCAGGAGGCGATTTCGAAGGCCTGCTTTTCCATCTCGCCGAAATCGTCGGCGAAGACCTCGAACGAAATCGGCCGGCCGCCCACGACCTGGAGCGCTTGCAGGGCAAAGGCCTTGTAGTCGGCGATGCCGGCCTTGCGCATCAGCGTCGGATTGGTGGTGAATCCCTTGATTGCCGGATTGGCGGCCATCTCCTTGATTCCGGCGAGATCGGCGCCGTCGGCAAACAGCTTCACCTTCAGATTGGTCGTCGGGCTCATCTGCTTAGTCCTTGTTTCTCATAATGGATTCGGCCAGGATTCGGCGGCTGGCCTCGGCCAGCGATTTTACTGCGATATAGGGCGGCTCGGGGCGTTTTTCGAGGTACCCGTAGTCGATGAAAAAATTGACGCACCCTGAAGCCTGGCCGGCCGCCACGTCCCGCCACCGGTCGCCCACCATGAAGCTTCGGCTGAGGTCGATGCCGAATTCGCGGGCGGCCTGCAGGAGCATTCCCGGCTTCGGTTTGCGGCAATCGCAGCCGTCGGCATCGGCGTGAAGGCAGACTCTGATGTCATCCAGCGCCAAGTCGAGCCGCAGGCGCCGATGCATGGCCTCGATGATCTCGATTTTCTGCCTGCCTGCCGCGACGTCCGGCTGATTCGTCACGACGATATTCAGAAACCCCGCGTTTCGCAATGACGCCAGCGCGTCGCTGACGCCCGCCAGGATTTCCAGTTCCGCGACCGACTCCGGCGGATAAGGCTTGCCGTCGCGGACGATCGCCCGGTTGATGACGCCATCGCGGTCGAGAAAAACGGCGCGGCTCACTGGACCGCTGCGTCACCACTTGGTGGAAATTTGCTGCAGCTCCGGGTGCGAAACCAGGCAGTGCCACACTACCGCCTGAAATGCTTCGGTATGCGGAGTCACACGCGAGGCTTCGACCGTCGGCACGACCACGACGCAGTCCCCGACCTGCTTAGTGTAGCCGCCATCGCGTCCCACCACGCCGAATACCTTCAATCCGCGCTGCTTCGCCTCCTTGAGGCCGGCAACGATGTTCACGCTGACGTTCTTCTCCGCATTTCCGCCGCCGACGGAGAACACCATAACGGCGTCGTTCTTGCCCGCCCTGCTGGTCCTGAGCCATGCCGCGAACACCGTGTCCCAGCCCTCGTCGTTGGTGCGCGCGGTGAGCTCGGCGACGTTGTCAACCGGCGTATAGGCCTCGATGCCGCAGAGCTTGCGAAAATCATTCACGGCGTGGCTGCAATTGGCCGCGCTGCCGCCGACGCCGAGGAGAAAAAGCCGTCCGCCGCGCTGACGCAGTGCGGCCAGCTCCCTGGCCAGATTCTCGATGCCCGCCACGTCGATCGCTTGCGCAACCTTGACGACTTCTTCAAAAAAAATCCTGGAGTGCATGGTGTTTCAGTCTTCGGTGGTAAGGACGCAATTGTAAGCCCGCTCGTGTCCGAAAATCAGCGAGCGGATAACCGATACGCTATTATCCGTGGACTGATCGTCCACCACGATCAGCTCGTCGGGAGGGTCCTCCTGTTCGAGTATGGAACGGATGCAGCGCGGGAGATGCTTTTGGAGGGCATCAGGACTGGTCCAAGTAGTAGCAGACCTCGAGGTAGGTGCTGCGGAACTCCGGGATCGCAGCGAGCCATCGAGCTTTCAGGGGCA
>Ga0184623_10001067_pt1 | contig 11908 bp, 10 predicted proteins | sample PLM1_100_b1_FD_133138 | JGI IMG/M metagenome (GOLD analysis project Ga0184623, IMG submission 133138) | Groundwater sediment microbial communities from an aquifer in East River, Colorado, USA - PLM1_100_b1 | ecosystem: Environmental > Terrestrial > Soil > Riparian zone | place: USA: East River...
GCCGACTTGCGCGGAATGGACCCCCGAAGAGTCCACCGCGATTGCGATGGACACGGCCCCAGCCTACGGCTACACCCCGGTGCCCGACCCACCTCCGGCTCCGCCGCCGGGGCCTCGCAAGCATCAAGACTGGGGACCGATCAACAACACCCCGCCGCCGATGCCGTACATCGTGAAGGACGAGTGCGAGGGTGAAGGTTGCACCCGCTCCGGTGTTTGGGCGGCGTGCAGCACTGTAGTCGCGTTCCGAGAAAAGCGAGCTGCTGCGTCTCCAGTCTTCACGATACAGCCCGGTGAAAAGTTCACGGCGGTGACCGGTGATGTGCACGTCGAAGTTCCCGGCATGGTTGTGTTTCGTCATGCAATAAGCAATCCGGCAAATGAGGAAGGACCTCAGATAGATAGCGTCGCGTTCACCCCCGCCGACACGCTCTTCCTGCTGAACGTCCATGGCGAAGGTTATCTGACGTGGTGGTTCCGCGGCCGAGCGGCTGAAGGCTATCAATTCTGGCGGGATATCGATGCGGACGAGGTAACGAAGTATCCGGCCGACACGGCGGTGAGAGTTCGTCGACCTAGGACGGTATGGTGGGTCCGCGTGCGCAATGCAGCAGCTCAGGAGGGCTGGATTATCGGCAACTATTACAAGATGGCAACGGGCGGTTACATGGACGAAGTCGAACGCTGCCTTCGGAAGCCTTAGCTTTGGGCGCATGGCCCCACGCTCTGCGGCGGCAAAGGAATCGGTCACGCGTAACATTGGCGGGCACGAGGTCACGATCTCGAACCCCGACAAGGTGCTGTTTCCCAAACCGAAATACACCAAGCTCGATCTCGCGAACTACTACCTGGCCGTCGCCGAGGGCGCGCTGCGGGGCGCGGGTGGGCGCCCCAACATGCTGGTGCGTTTTCCCAACGGCATCGGCGCCGAGTCGTTCTATCAAAAGCGCGCGCCCGAGTCGCGGCCGCCCTGGATCGAGGTGGTGACGCTGCGGTTTCCGTCCGGCCGTACCGCGGATGAAGTCGTGCCGCGGGAGGCCGCCTCGCTCGTCTGGCTCGCGAACCTCGCCTGTCTCGAGCTGCATCCGCATCCGGTGCGCGCCGAGGACCTGGACCACCCCGATGAGCTGCGCGTGGACCTCGATCCGGTGCCCGGGATCAAGTGGCCGCAGGTCCGGGAGGTCGCGCACATCGCGCGGGCGGTGCTGCAGGATGTCGGGCTCGTCGGTTGGCCGAAGACATCGGGCTCGCGCGGCATCCACATCTACGTCCGCATCGAGCGGCGCTGGGGCTTCGACGACGTACGTCGCGCGGCCCTCGCACTCGCTCGCGAAGTCGAGCGCCGCGCTCCCGATGTGGCGACCAGCAAATGGTGGAAGGAAGAGCGGCGCGGTGTGTTCGTAGACTACAATCAGAACGCGAAAGACCGCACCATCGCGTCCGCCTACTCGGTGCGGCCGGTGCCCGATGCCCGCGTGTCGGCTCCGCTGGACTGGGACGAAGTGGATGCCGCAGATCCCGAAGATTTCACGCTGGGGACGATGCCCAAACGTTTCGCCAAGATCGGCGACAGGCACGCGGCGATCGACACGAAACCGGGATCGCTGGAGGGCTTGCTCGAGCTATCCGCCCAGCAGGAACGCGAGGGCCAGGGGGACGCGCCCTGGCCGCCACACTACCGCAAACAACCCGGTGAGCCCCCGCGCGTGCAGCCGTCCAAAGCCCGCGCGCGGGCCGAGAAGTACCCGCTGATCGAAGTGAGCACGGGGAAGAATAAGAAGGAAGCGCTTGCGGGATTGACCAAATGGAAGAAGCAACACGCTCGCGTCGCTCGGCATCTGGAACCCGCCGACGTGCTGGTAGATCAGATGCGTGGCCGTTCATCGGCCTGGTATCGCATTCGCGTCAACTTGCAACACGTCCCGGAGAAGCTCAGGCCCCCCTCCCGGCCCCGAACACCTTCTCCAGCTCGTAAGCCGGCGTGATTTCGAGCTGATCGTAGCGACAGTCGCCGGGCTTCTTGTCGGGTCGCCACCGCTGAAAGACCGTCGCGTGGCGGAAGCGGTCGCCCTCCATGTGATCGTATTTCACTTCGCACACACGCTCGATGCGGAGCGGCTCCCAGGAGAGATCCTTGCCCGCGCTCCAGCGGCTCTGCGCCCCCGGCATCCGGCCCGAGTCCGCTTGTGCTGCCGCCCATTCGCGCCACGGATGGTTGTGCAGGGCGTTCTTGCGGAGCGGCGCCAGCTCCTTCACGAGCTGTTTGCGCATCGCCATCGTAAAGGCCGACGTGACGCCGACGTGCTGCAGCATTCCGCCGTCGTCATACAGGCCGAGCAGCAATGAGCCGACGGCATCCTTGCCGCTCTTGTGCCACCGAAACCCTGCGACGACGCAATCGGCCGTGCGGACGTGCTTGATCTTGAGCATGGCGCGTTTGCCGGGCTGGTAGGGCGCCGCGGCCGGCTTGGCGATCACACCGTCCAACCCGGCGCCCTCGAAACGCTGCAGCCAGTCGATCGCGAGCTGGCGGTCACGCGTCATCGGCGTCAGGTGGAGCGGCCGGCGGATCGTCTTGAAGAGCTTTTCCAGGCGGATACGCCGTTCCTGCTGGGGCACGCTCATCAAACTCTTGCCACCGGCCGCGAGGAGATCAAAGGCGACAAAGGCGGCAGGAGTAGCCTTGGCGAGCTTCTCGACGCGTGAGGCGGCGGGATGCAGCCGCATCTGCAGCCCGCCGAAGTCGAGCCCGTGCTCCGTGGGCATCACGATCTCGCCATCCACCACGACGCCGCTCGGCAACTGCTCGAGAAAGACGGCGTGGAGCTCGGGGAAGTAGCGGTCGAGCGGTCGCAGGTCGCGGCTCTGGATGTAGACGTCGTCTTTCGCCGCTCCGCGAAACACGATCGCCCGAAACCCGTCCCACTTGGGTTCAAAAAGAAAATCGCCGTCGCGGGGAAGATCATCGGCGATTTTCGCGAGCATCGGCTCGACCGGCGGCGGGACGGCCAGCGGGCGAGGGGTGGCGGTGCGGGACCTGGGCATGCCCTAAAGGTAGGCCGGCCGGCGTTTCATTTCTCAACCCTCCAATGGGTTCTCCTCATGCCCGTATTGCGGATAGCTTTAGAGGGGATGAAATACCTCGTTTCACTAGTCCTGACGCTCGCCACGCTGACGGCCTGCGCCAAACACAAGCCGCCGCCGTCCAATACCGTTACACCGACCCCCACGGCAGGTGGGGCGTTGGCCGCGCGCGGGGCAGACCCATATACGCGTGCGGACGTCCATTTCCTGGCCGGAATGATCGGGCATCACGCCCAAGCCATTCAAATGGCGGGTTGGGCGCCGTCGCATGGCGCCAGTCCGTCCATCAGCGCGCTGTGCGAGCGCATCGTCGTCGCGCAGAACGACGAGATCGCGTTCGCGCAGCGCTGGCTGCGCGAGCACGGCGAGCACGTGCCGCCCGCCGATCCGCGCGGCCACGTCATGCAGGGAATGGATCACCCGATGCTCATGCCGGGCATGCTCACGCCCGAGCAAATGGCCCAGCTCGACGCGGCGCGCGGCCCGGAGTTCGATCGGCTGTTTCTCACGTTCATGATCCAGCACCATCAGGGCGCGATCACGATGGTGGAGCAGCTGTTGGCGGTGCCCGGCGCGGCCGAGAATGGTCCCATCAATCGGTTTGCGACCGATGTGCACGTCGATCAAACGACCGAAATCAACTTTATGAATCTCATGTTGGCAGACCTCAAACGGAGCTCTCAGTGAAATCGAGACTGCTGCTCGCTATTCCTCTTATTGCGTTGGGATGTGCTGCTCCTCAAACACAGTCAAGTTCGACAGCGCCAGCCGTGAGCACCGGGCCACGCCGCGATCCACGCGTGGGCCTGCGTGCCGGCTGGATGAATGCGGCGGAGGCCGCGTGGAACATGCGGCTCGTCTCGAACACGCCGCCCTCGCCGGATTTCGTCAACCGCAACGAGCCGGGTGACTTCCGGCTGATCAACTCGGACTTGTCGTTTAAAGGCAATTACGTCATCCAGGGCAACTTCTCGGGCGTCCAGGTGTGGGACATTTCCAACCCGAAACAGGTCCGCTTGACGAAGGCGTTCGTCTGCCCGGGGTCGCAAAGCGACGTGTCGGTCTACAAGAACCTGTTGTTCGTCTCGGGCGAAGCGCTGAACGGCCGGACCGACTGTGGCACGCAGGGAGTCCAGGATACCGTCGACCACCACCGGCTCCGCGGCATTCGGATCTTCGACGGCACCGATTTGGCGAATCCGCGTCCGATCGCCAACGTGCAGACGTGCCGCGGCTCGCACACGCATACCGTCGTGACGTCGCCGTCGGACACTGAGAACGTGTACATCTACGTGTCGGGCTCGGCGCCGGTCCGCTCGCCGAACGAGCTCGCGGGGTGCTCGGCGCAGTCGCCCGACTCGAATCCGAATACCACGCTGTTCCGGATCGAGGTCATTCAGGTGCCGCTCGCGCATCCCGAGCAGGCCCGCATCGTCAGCTCGCCGCGCATCTTCCAGGATTTGACCGAGGCGCCGACTCACCCTGCGGCGGCGGAGGACATCGTGGAGGCCAAGCGCCAGGCAGACTCGGCGCGTGCCGCGGGCGGGTTTACCGCGGTCGTCAAAGGTCAGCGCGATACCGTGGACATCATCCTCGGTCCCAACTTCGTGAGAAACCGTCTCGACAGTATCGTCAAAGCGCGCGGCGGCACGGGAACGCCGACGGCGGCGGACACCGCGACCTTGCGCACCAACGCGCAGCACATCGTCGATCTGATCGTGAATCCGCCGAACAGACCCTCCGGTCCGCGGCCGGGACCGACGCAATGCCACGATATCACCGTGTATCCGGCCATCGGGCTAGCGGGTGGCGCCTGCGGCGGGTATGGCCTGTTGCTCGACATTCGCGACGTCGCCAATCCGAAGCGCCTCAGTGCCGTGTCGGATTCGAATTTCGCGTTCTGGCACTCGGCGACATTCAACAACGACGGCTCGAAGATTCTCTTCACCGACGAGTGGGGTGGCGGTCTGCAGCCCCGCTGCCGGCCGACCGACAAGCCCGAGTGGGGCGCGAACGCCATCTTCACGCTCTCGGGCAACACGATGATGTTCAAGAGCTACTACAAGCTGCCCGCGCCGCAGACCTCGAACGAAAACTGCGTCGCGCATAACGGCACCCTGATCCCGATTCCCGGGCGCGACGTCATGGCGCAGGGTTGGTATCAGGGCGGCGTGTCGGTCTTCGACTGGACCGATCCGTCGCGGCCCACGGAGATCGCGTTCTTCGACCGCGGTCCCATGGATTCGACGAAGCTGGTGGGTGCGGGTTCGTGGTCGGCGTACTGGTACAACGGCTACATCATCAGCTCCGAGATCTCCCGCGGGCTCGATATTTTCGAGCTGACGGCGAGCCCGTTGCTGTCGCAGAATGAGATCGACGCGGCGAAGCTGGTGCGTTTCGAGTACCTGAACGCGCAGGATCAGCAGAAGTTGGTCTGGCCGGCGAGCTTCATCGTGGCACGCGCATACCTGGATCAGTTGGCGCGCTCCCGGGGGTTGCCATCCGTCCGCCTCAACGCCACGCGGGATGCCCTGTCGCGGGCCGAGCAAGCGTCCGGTCAGGCGCGTCGCGATGCGTTGAGCCAGATCACGACGCAGCTCAACGCCGATCTGCGGGGATCGACCGATCAGGCAAAGGTGCGGCTGCTGATCGCGACTGTGACCGATCTCGGTAGGTAGGAGATTGACTAAGATGAATGGCGGGGTTCACGTTCTCGCGTGAGCCCCGCTCGTTCGTCTCGGAAGCGCTACCAGGAGTTCGTCCAGGACTACAAGCAGAACCGCCTCGACGCGGTAGCCGAGGACGGCGGTCCAGCGCCGCCACCCGGGACGCCGGGTGCGCGGCGCGCATATTTGCGAGAATACCTGCGCTGGCTCCGGCCGCACCGTTCTCAGCTGGCCGTGGTCTTCGCCATCGCCCTCGCCGTCGCCGGTCTGCAGATGATCGAGCCGCTGTTCATTCGGTTCATCGTGGACCGCGTGATCCTGAACAACGATCTCGATAACACCGCTCGTTTGGCCCGCCTGAACGTCACCGGTCTGGTGTTCCTCACGGTGGTCATCCTGTCCCACATCGGCGGCGGCTTCAAGGATTACCGCCAGCGGCTGCTCAACGTGCGGGTGATGCTGTCGCTGCGACGCTCGCTGTACGAGCGGCTGCTGCACCTGCCGCTGCCTCGGCTGTGGGAAATGAAGACGGGTGGCATCCTGTCTCGGCTCACCGGGGACGTGGAAACGACCACCGGCCTGTTACAGATGGCGATCGTGTCGCCGGCGATCTCGGCTCTCCGGCTCGTCATCGCCATCGCCATTCTGATCGCGCTCAACTGGCAGCTCGCGTTGACGGCGCTGGCGATCATCCCCGGCGTGATGGTGTTGAGTCTCATCTTCGCCCGCCGGATTCGGCCGATCTATCGGTCCGTTCGCAAGGATGTGGAGGTCGTCGATGGGCGTGTAGGGGAAACGTTTTCGGGCATCCGGGTGGTGCGGGCGTTCCGGCAGGAGGTTCAGGAGCTGCTCAGCTACATGCTGGGCCGCCACACCGTGCTGCGCAAAGAGCTGTTCGCCCATCGGCGCGAGCTGCTCTTGTGGACGTCGTGGGGCCTGCTCGAGGCGGGAATCAGCGTGGTGATCGTCTGGTTCGGCGGCTACTTGAACATCGTGGGTCGCGCGTCCGTCGGCGATATCATGGCGTTCCAGTGGTACATGTTCCTGCTGCTCAATCCGGTCTGGAGCATCGTCAACTCCTTCTCGGAGATGCAGCGCTCGCTCGCGGCCATGGAGCGCGTCTTCGAGGTGCTGGGCATGGAGGACGACAAACCGGACCGGCCTGGCGCGCGCGAAGCGCCGCCCGTGGTGCGGGAGCTGCGTTTCGAGGACGTCTCCTTCGAATACCGCGAAGCGCAGCCGGTGGTGCGCGATTTCAGCGTCATCGTCCCCGGCGGATCCGTGGTGGCGCTCGTGGGGCGCAGTGGGGCGGGGAAGACGACCGTCACGGATCTCGTGGCGCGCTTCCACGATCCCACGGGCGGCCGGCTGTTGCTCAACGGGACCGACATTCGGGACTTGCGGCTGCGCAGCTATCGGGATCTTCTGGCGATCGTGCAGCAGGATGTGTTCTTGTTCGACGGGTCGGTCCGCGACAACATCGCGTACGGCCGGCACGATGCGACAGACGCGGAGATCGAAGACGCCGCGCAGCGGGCCAACGCACACGAGTTCATCACCCGGCTGCCGCAGGGGTACGACACGTTCATCGGTGAGCGCGGCGTCAAGCTGTCGGGTGGTCAGCAGCAGCGGCTCGCGATCGGGCGCGCGATCCTCGCGTCGCCGCAGATCCTGATCCTCGATGAGGCAACGAGCAATCTGGACACCGAAAGCGAGCAGCTGATTCAGGCTTCGATGGCCGATCTCCTCGCCGACCGGACGACATTCGTGATCGCCCACCGCCTGTCCACGATTCGGCGCGCCGATCTGATTCTGCTCATGGAAAACGGGACCGTGATCGAGCGAGGCGCGCACGAGGACCTGATGCGGGCCCGCGGCACCTACTACGAGATGGTGAAACGGCAGATGGAATCTCATGCGCGCGACGGCGACCAGGTGTTGCGCTAGCGCGAGGTTGGTGGAGGTTGTCGAGGATGGTGGAGGGTGGTGGAGGTCCTCCACCAACCTTCACCAACCTCCACTATCCTTCACAACTCGTCCTTAACGGAACGTGAAGCCGATCGAGCCTTGATACATCGTGGCGATGACGTCATCCACACGGCGGCCGGGCACCACGATGTCTCCCACTGCGGTCACATACGCCGCCACATTCGCGGTGACCGCAAACTTCCTCGAGATTGACCAGTCCCACCCCGTGCCGAACGTCAGGGCGATCCCGGCGCCGGTGCTCGTATCGGCCTGGGTGGCACTCGTCGGGATCGCGTATTGCCCAGCGGCGACGCCCACCCCACCCTTGAAGAACAGACCCCGCTTCCCCGGATACCACAGGATCACCACCGTCGCGGTCGCCGTCTCTGCCGTGGACGTCGAAACGTCGAGAGAGAATTGAAACGCCTTATCGAGCAGCGAAAACGCCTCGAAGCCAATCAGGACGTGGTCCGACACGGTGCCGCCGATCCTGAAGTGGCTCGTCGGTCCATTGGACGAGACGACGTTGGTGCAGCCCGCGCATGCCACGCGCACCAGTCCGGGTCCGAATCCGAATTCGCCCCACAAGCCGCCGCGGTGAGGTCGTGTCGGCCGTTGTGCCGGCGCCGCCGTGCTCCACAGTGTCGCGACCACGCACAGCGCTACTGCGGAAGCGCGTCTCATTTGAAGCCCGCCTTCGTCCACACGAGCATGAGACGGGCTTCGGAATAATCACGCCTGTCCCGCGGAGCATCGGAGTAGCGGCTGTCGCGATTGAACACGTAGGTGTGTCCCGAGATGCCGAAGCCCTTCGCGATGGGAATGGTGAGCTCGATCCCGCTGACGTCGATGATGTGGTCGGCGCTCGCGCCGCTGACGGTGTGGACGTATTCCGCCTGGCCGCCGATCCTCAGGAACCGCGCGCCGTGGCGCTCGAGCGCGATCTCCCAGCGGCTGCCGGCGCCTGGGCCGAAATCGTAGTTGCGCTCGCCCAGGCCGGTGCCGGGTGCGTCAATCGCGCCCAGGATGACGAAGTCCCAGAAGAGCGAGGTGCGCACACCGTAGCCTTTTGAGCCAAACCGCCAGCGCGAGTTGATCCCAATCTCGACACTTTGCCCGCCGACGCTCTGCGCCGGATTCTTGTAATAGTCATAGCGCTGATTCACGGCCAGGACATGCCGGATGCGCGCGGTGGGCTTGTTGAGGTTCGAGCCAAAGAGTCGGCCGGAGGCGCGCAGGGCTTGGAACCCGCCGTTGGAGCTCAGAATCAGTCGTGCGCTGAAGACGTCGAAGGGACTCTTGTATTCCTGGCCGAACTGATCGCCATAGAGCAGATCGACGACGACTGCGCCCATTCTGGCGATGCCACTGTCGCTCACCAAGCCCTCCGCGAAGCGGAGTCCGCCGCCCAGCCGCAGCACATACGAGCCGGGATCATGCTCGGGCGGATTCGGTCCAACGCCCTTCCACTGACCTCGCAGCAAGCGATTGAAGGCCCCCATGGGATCGATGGGCAGCGCCGCCAGTTCCCGCATGGTCCGGCTGCGTCCGCGCGCGCCATTGTCGCGAATCGTGGCGCCGACGCGGTGGAACATCTCGCCCAGCGCAATCCCGCCGAAGCTGGTCATGAACCAGTCGTTCAGGGACGGGCGGTACGTCTCTCCGAGATACTCCCACGTCCACGAACCGAAGAAGGCAATGGGGACCGACTCGAAGTAACCAAGCCCGTTGTGGCGTGCCGCATTGAAGTACAAGCCGCCATGATAGGGGTGCGCGAACATGTTGGTCGGGAACGCATCCTCGTCCCATTCCCAGCCCAGGCGCAGGTTTCTCCCCCAAGCGCGCGTCCCGGCGCGAGCCCAATCCTGCTTGAACACCCACGCGTCCACCCGGTTGACGAACGTGTTGATCGCAATCGACTGAGCGACAGCCATTATCGGGCGAGGACGTGGGACGCTGTCGAACTGGACAACCAGGAGAAAAGCGAGGAAAGTTGTCGTCACTATCGTCAAGGTACGGGTTAGCTCCTTGGACGGATAGGCGACGTCACGCGCAGCCCTAGCTTGCGGGCAAAGGAGATTCCACCATGATTTTGTCGCCCGGCACACCAGCACCCGACTTCGTCCTCAGCAAAAGTCCCGACGCAAAACTGAGTCTCTCCGAGCTGCGCGGACGGCCGGCCATTCTCGTCTTTTATCCAGCCGACTGGAGCCCCGTGTGTGGCGATGAGCTCGCGCTCTTCAACGAGTGCCTCCCTGAGTTTCAGCGCTACGACGCGCAGGTCGTCGGGATTTCGGTGGACGGCGTGTGGTGCCACAAGGCGTACGCCAAAGCCCGCAATCTCGAGTTCCCCTTGCTCGCCGACTTCGAGCCGAAGGGCGAGGTGTCCCGCCGGTACGGCGCCTATCGCGCGCAGGACGGTTTTTCCGAGCGCGCGCTGTTCGTCTTGGACGGCGACGGCGTGATTCGCTGGAGTTACTTGTCGGAGCTCACGAAGAATCCGGGCGCGGATGGCGTCCTCGCAGCACTGGAGCAGCTATCGCAGCCGGTTCCTTCATGAGCATCCTGAGAAATTTGCTCGACACCCTAACAGAGGCTACGATAGACGCCCCCCTTTAGCCGGGAGCCGAAATGACCATGGTGACCGCGCTGTGGCTGCCGATTCTCGTCTCGGCGGTGGCGGTGTTCGTAGTCAGCTCGATCATTCATATGACCCCCCTGTGGCACAAGACCGATTATCCTCGCCATCCCAACGAAGACCGCGTCCTCGACGCGTTGCGTCCCATCGGCATTCCGCCGGGCGACTACATGATGCCGCGTCCCGCCAATCCTGCCGAAATGCGCTCACCCGCGTTCATGGAGAAGGTAAAGCGGGGGCCGGTCGTCATGATGACGGTGTTCCCGCCATGGAGCGGGTCGATGGCCTCGAATCTGTCGCAGTGGTTCCTGTACTGCCTCGTCGTCAGCATATTCGCGGGCTATATCGCGGGTGCCGCGTTGCCGCCGGGCACCGCCACGTTCGGCGCGATCTGCCGCTTCGCCGGGACGACGGCGTTCCTCGGCTACACGGTCGCGCTGTGGCAGATGTCGATCTGGTACCGGCGGGCCTGGAGCATGACGCTGAAGGCCACGTTCGACGGCATCATCTTCGCGGCCGTCACGTGCGCGGTGTTCGCGTGGCTCTGGCCAAACTGACCGCTTAATGCTGACGTACATCCTCGCGGGCATCGCGCTCGTGGTGCTTGGGATCACTGGCTATGTCGCGCGCATGCGAGCGGCTACTCGGAGCCTGGCTCGTGACCTGGTCCCGGGCATTCAAGCCATGCGGCGACTTGCCAGCCAGGAAGTCCGCTACCGCCCGCTGCGATCGGACGAGTCGATTCCCGCGGATGCCGCTCACCTTTTCGATCAGGCGCAGCGCGAGCTGACGGCGCAGGGGCTGGTTGTCCTCGGCGACCTCATGGAGCAGCCGCCGGAAGGGTCTCCCGCGCCGACGCGCTGGTTCATCGACAAGACACAGACGGTCTGCGGCTGGTTCGGCGTGTTGCGCAACAAGGCGAAGGGGACCATCAAGCCCGTGATGATGTTCTTCTCGGAGGGTCCGCGCGACGCGTTTTTCATTACGGGCCGCGGCACCACGGGAACGGCGACGGCGCAGCCGGCGACCAACCATCGCATGTGGCTCGAGTGGGATATCGGACTTGCTGAAACGCTGCGCCGCCATCAGGCGCAGCTCACCGGGAAGGGCGGCGCGGCGACGGAGCAAGCTGCGACGATCGAGGCCGGTCCCGCATTGGTCGGGCGACTGCGCGAGCGCACTGCGCGCTGGCGTGCCAGCCGTCCGCCGCGCGAGCTACTAGAGGAGGACGTGCGGGGGCTGGTCGGTGATCACTGGGACTACCTCGGCCCGACCGTGGTGCGGCTCCTCGCCGCGGACGCGACTCAGACGTGACGCCAATCCCCGTTCTCTGCTATCACCGCATCGGCGGCCCGCTCGAGCTGGGCGTGACGCGGGTGGGTCGATCGGTGTTCGCCCGGCAAATGACCGCGCTGGCGCGCGCGGGATGGCGGACGGTATCGGTGGGGGAATTCGCGCAACGGTCTGACGACGCAGGGGCGCAGCATGCTGCGCCCCTACATAACAACGGGTCGCGCGAATTCCTCCTGACCTTCGACGACGGCTATGCCGC
>Ga0184623_10001068_pt1 | contig 11904 bp, 8 predicted proteins | sample PLM1_100_b1_FD_133138 | JGI IMG/M metagenome (GOLD analysis project Ga0184623, IMG submission 133138) | Groundwater sediment microbial communities from an aquifer in East River, Colorado, USA - PLM1_100_b1 | ecosystem: Environmental > Terrestrial > Soil > Riparian zone | place: USA: East River...
AAGCTTCGTGGTTGGCAAACGAAGCTCGTCCTGCGTGAGGCTCTTCGCGACGTCGTTCCCGCGGAGATTCGCACGCGGCGAAAGATGGGCTTTCCGGTGCCCGTGGGTTCGTGGTTGAAAAACGCGTTCGGCGCGATCGTCGACGAGTTTGTCACGAGCCCGCGGGCAGCCGCCAGGACGCTGTTCAATCCGGAGTATGTCCGCCGCATGGCCGAAGAGCATCGGAGCGGTCATGCGCCACACGGCACTCGCCTGTGGCTGCTGATCAACCTGGAAATCTGGCAGCGCATCTTCCTCGATGGCGAAGACATCGCATCGATCATGACACCTCTGCAGCGTCGTGATGCGGCATGACATGAACATTCTCTGGGTAAAAGTCGGAGGACTGTGGCCCCTGAACATGGGCGGAAGACTGCGGAGCTATCACATGATCGCGGAGCTGTCTGAGCGCCATCGGGTCACAGTGCTGACCACACATGGTCCGGACGACGATCCCGAGGCGCTGGCGAAGCAGTTGCCGCAATGCGAGCGCGTGGTCTCGTTTCCCTTTGCCGCGCCGAAGGTGGGCAGTCTGCGATTCGCTGGAGCACTGGCGCGCTCATGGCTGTCTCCACTTCCCGTCGATCTCTGGAAGTGGCGTGTGCCGGCGCTGCGGTCCGAAGTCGAGGGGATTCTCGCCGGCGGCGTCGTCGACGTCTGCGTCGCGGATTTCCTTCATGCCGTGCCCAACGTTCCGCTCGGCGGTGCCGTCCCGGTCATCCTCTTCGCTCACAACGTTGAATACATGATCTGGAAGCGCCTTGCTGCGAACGAGCCTCGGCTGTTGCGGCGTGCGCTTCTGGAGATCGAGTGGCGGAAGGTACGCCGTCGCGAGCGGCACGCGTGCACGCGCTCGCGGCTTGTCGTCGCGGTCTCGCCGATTGACAGCGCCGCGCTCGCCGAAAACGCTCCTGCCGCACGCACCCGATCGATTCCGACCGGCGTGGACACGTCGTACTTCAGCGCCAACGGTACGCCGGAAGCACCTGCGCATCTCGTCTTCAGCGGCGCGATGGACTGGTACCCCAACGAGGACGCGATGCTGTTCTTCATCGCCGAGATTCTGCCGTCGATCCGCCGGGAGATACCCGAGGTCACCGTAACGGTGGTCGGCCGAAATCCGTCCGCGCGATTGCGCGCCGCCGGCGAGACCGCCGGGATTCGAATCACCGGCACGGTCGATGACGTGCGGTCGTTTATCGACGAGGGGAGCGTGTACGTCGTGCCGCTGCGGGTGGGCGGCGGAACGCGGCTCAAGATTTTCGAGGCGCTCTCGATGGCAAAGGCGGTCGTTTCCACCACCGTCGGAGCCGAAGGTCTTCCACTCGTCGACGATCAGCATTTCGTTCGCGCTGACACGCCCACTGACTTTTCACGCGCCGTCATCTCACTTCTGCGGGATCCCCAGCGGCGCAGGTCGCTCGGTAATGCCGGCAGACACCTCGTAGAGACTCGCTACTCCTGGTCCAGCGTGGCGCAGGAGTTCGAAGCGCTGCTAACCGCTAACGGCTAACCGCTAACTGCAAACTTTCATGACTCCAGTCCTTTTCGCGGTACCCGCTGTGGTTGCGGCATTGCTGACCTTCTTTCTGGTTCGGCCGGTGCGCGCGATCGCATTCCGCATCGGTGCGATCGATCTCCCGGGACCGCGGAAGATCCATACGACGCCGACGGCCCGGCTGGGTGGCTTAGCCGTGGTCGCGGCAGTGTTCACCGTTTTCGCCGCCCTCTCCCTGTGGAATCCTCCGCAGATTCACTTGCTCCCGCCCGGGCTGCTGGCGGGCATTGCTGGCGGATTGATCCCGATCTTCCTCGTCTCATTCATCGACGACATGCATTCGGTGAGAGCTTTGACGAAGCTGGTCGTGCACTTCCTCGGCGCCGGAATCGTCGTCCTTCTCGGAAACCGGCTCCCTGACGCGATTGATATGTTTGGAGGACAGATCCATCTGGGATGGCTGGCGATCCCGATTTCTGTGGTGTGGATCGCATCTGTCACGAATGCGTTCAACATCATCGACGGGCTGGATGGACTGTCTTCGGGTCTGGCCCTGATCTCTTCGGTAAGCCTCGCCGCCGTCTCGCTGGTGGTGGGGAACTACCCGATGGCTTCTGCCTCACTCATTCTGGCTGGAGCCCTGGTTGGATTCCTGCCCTACAACATCTATCCAGCCAAGATTTTCCTCGGCGACACGGGGGCGACCGCCATCGGTTTCGTGCTCGCCTGTCTGACCCTGGGCGGCAGTTCCTTCACGTCGGCCGGATTGGCGGTGGCACTGCCTCTTCTGATCGTAGGCGTTCCTCTGGCTGACACGGTGATCTCCATCGCCAGGCGTGTCGTGAAAAAGTTCGAAGGGATCTCGAGCGGCGTGTTCGAAGCCGACAGCCGCCATATCCACCATCGGCTCCTGGCGCTGGGACTCACTCAATGGCGAGCCGCGCTGACACTTTATGCGGCGGGCGCGGTGCTGGCTTCGACCGCGCTGCTGTCGGTCTTTATCGAGCAGAAAAAGGCTGCGCTCCTGCTCGTCTCGATTCTGGTGGCCGCGTTCGTCGGGATCTACAAACTCGGATACGACGAATTCGCGGTATGGCGCCGCGGCACGCTTCTGCGGATCTACGACGCGCCCGTTCTGCGCATCGGCCTTTTCGTGGCCTTCATCGACATCGGCCTCGTGGTCGCGGCTCTGTACGCATCGACGGTACTGAAATACGACGACTGGAGTCTCCGCGAACAGCGGAGCCTGACCATGCAACTTCTGGCGTTGTTGCCGGCTTTGACGATCGCGGTCTTTGCCACGATGCGCGTCTATCGATGTTCGTGGAGAAACGCGAACGTCGAAGATGTCCTGCGGATCAGCGCGGCCGCCCTCACGGCTGGTTTCGTCGGATACGTCGTTTCGGCGATGGTCCTCGACGGCGCAGTGACTCCTACCTTCTTCGTGCTCTACACGATGTGCCTCTTTGCGCTGGTGGCGACGTGCCGCGTTTCCTATCGCGTGCTTTGCCACTGGAACCGACGCGCCAATCGACAGGGTGACCCCATCGTCATCTACGGCGCCGGCGAGGGCGGCACTCTCGCGCTCCGCGAGATTCAGAAGAACTTCGACGTTCCCGTGGTCGCCGTCGGATTCATTGACGATGACCCCACCAAGAGCGGCCGGTGGGTGAACGGATATCCGGTGTTAGGGTCGGTCACGGAGTTGGAGCACCTCGTGACCAGCCGCGGGATTCGCGGCATCGTCGTGGCCTCGGAGAAGATCGAAATCGCCAAGCTGAAACAAGCTCAGACCCTTTGCAAAGACACGGGATTGTGGATCCGCCATTTCCGCGTCAGCTTCCAGGAAGATTTTGCGGAATCGACCCCGCTGGAGGTTAGGGGCGGTGCGATTTCCGGATCCTCTTCAGTTCAACCGGCCGCCGCTAAGCAATCATGAACTCCCCGATTACGATGCTGTTCTGGGTCTCGATCGCCCTTGTCGCGTACGTCTTCGTCGGCTATCCGCTGGCGCTTGCTTTGTGGGGCGCGCTCAGGCCCCGCCCGTGGCGGCGCGACTCCCAGGAGCCGACGATCAGCATCGTCATGGCCGCTCACAACGAGGCTGCGTCTGTCATGCCGAAGATCAGAAATCTGCTCTCACTCGACTATCCGAGCGACCGCGTGGAGATTCTGGTCGGCTCGGACGGATCGACGGACGGCACTGTCGAACGACTCCTCGAGGTTTCCGAACCGCGCATCCGCGTCTTCATCATCCCGGAGCGGCGAGGGAAACCGGCTGTGCTGAACACGCTCGTTCCGAAAGCGCGCGGCGAGATCGTCGTCCTCGCAGACGTCAGGCAGACGTTCGATCCGCAGGTATTGCGCGCTCTCACTCGGGCGTTTGCCGACCCGCAGGTCGGAGCGGTCACGGGAGAACTGATCCTGATGCGTAACGAGTCCGGCGCCGCGGTGGGTGAGGGCTCGGGGTTTTACTGGCGATACGAGAAATTCATCCGCTCTCGCGAATGCATCATCGATTCGACGATTGTCGTCACGGGAGCCATCTACGCGATCCGCAGGACGTTGTTCGAGCCGATTCCCGCAGACACGATCGTGGACGACCTCCTGATCCCGCTGAGAATCGCGCGCCGCGGTTACCGGGTGGTCTTCGAGCGCGACGCCCGCGCGTACGACGCTGCGCCGGCAACGGCCGGTCAGGAGTTCACGCGGAAGGTGCGCACCCTGGCCGGAGCCTTTCAGTTGTTTGCTCGAGAACGCTGGCTCTTCAATCCGATGGCGAACCGCTTATGGTGGCAGACGATGTCCCATAAGGCGCTTCGACTGCTCGTCGCTCCGCTTCAAGTGACGGCGCTCGCGGCCAACGTGGTCCTCGCACCGCGATCGGCTTTCTATCAATTCATCCTGCTCGCACAGATGTTCTTTTACGCGGGCGCGATTGCCGCATGTGTTCTTCCGCGAGGCTGGAAGAGACCTCTGGCAGTGACATTCCCTTACATCTTCTGTCTGCTGAGCTGGGCCACGGTGCTGGGCTTTCTGCGGTGGATCACGCGGCGGCAGACGGTGAGATGGGATAAGGCGGCCGGTTCCTTCGCCGCCACTGGCACTCCCAACTGAGATTGGTATCCGTATGCCGCGAAAAATCCTGAACGTTTGCGCTCTGCTCTGTGCCGCTGTCATTGGTTCGAGCCTGATGCCGTCGTGCCGCGGCGGAACTGCCGCCGCAGCGACCGAGTTGCCGCATCCGGCCGACGATGATCGCCCGGCCGGAAGCCCGGCCGAGCTGCCTCGCGTAGCTGTCGAGCTGCCCGCCGGGTCGTCGAACGCGCCGGTGCGCATTCTTTCCGAAGGCGATGATCTCCAGGACGCACTCGACGATGCAAAGCCCGGAGACGTGATTGCCCTCCAGCCCGGCGTGATTTTCAAAGGTCCGTTCACGTTACCGATGAAGAATGGAGACTCGTGGATCACGATCCGAACGAACGTCCCGGACGGAGCGTTTCCCCTGCCGGGAACGCGGGTCAGTCCCGCTCACGCGCGGCTCATGCCCGTCATCGAGTCTGACCGCGACTTCGCCATCACGACGGAAACCGGGGCCCATCACTACCGATTCATCGGTATCGAGGTCCGTCCGCGATCGGGCGTTTTTGCTCACAACCTGATCTCAATCGGCGATGACACGAGCTCAGTGGATGCGCTGCCTCACCACATCGTGTTCGAGCGGTGCTACGTGCACGGTGACCCGAGTGTCGGAGGCCGGCGTGGCATCTCGTTGAACTCGCGCCATACGGCAGTCATCGATTCGTACCTGGGCGACTTCAAGGAGACGGGAAACGACTCTCAGGCGCTCGCCGGTTGGAACGGCACGGGGCCGTTCCTGATCGTGAACAACTATCTGGAGGCCGCTGGCGAGAACGTCATGTTCGGCGGCGCCGACCCGGACGTGAAGAACCTCGTACCGTCAGACATCGTGATCCGGGGCAACCACCTCACCAAGCCCCTGGCCTGGAAGAAGGGAAGTCCCGACTACGCGGGAAAGGACTGGGCCATCAAGAACCTCTTCGAGCTGAAGAACGCCCGTCGGGTGCTCATCGAGGGCAACGTGTTTGAGAACAATTGGCTCGATGCTCAGAATGGCTTCGCGATTCTGTTCACCCCGCGCAACCAGTCGGGGGACGCTCCCTGGTCGATGGTCCGCGATGTGACGTTCTCCCGGAACATCGTTCGTCACACCAGCTCCGGTGTGAACATCCTCGGTACCGACGACATTCATCCGAGCCAGAAGACGAAACGCATCACCATCCGGGACAACGTCTTCGAGGACGTCGATGGAGCGAAATGGGGCGGCGCCGGGAGGCTCTTTCAGATCCTCGACGGACCAGCCGACGTAATGATCGAACACAACACCGGTTTCCATACCGGTGACGTCATCGCCGGGGAGGGAGACCCCAGCAGCGGTTTTGTCTACCGGAACAACCTCACTCCGCACAACGAGTATGGGGTCGGAGGAAGCAACACGTATGGGAATCCCGCGCAGGCTCTGGCCACCTATTTTCCAGGGGTGTCGTTCGTCCGGAACGCGATGATCGGTGGCCGCGCGCAGAACTATCCGCCCGACAATTTCTTTCCTTCGACGGCGGCCGACGTCGGGTTCGTCGACCTGGCCGGCGGTAATTACCGGCTCGCCGGCAACAGTCCGTACAAGGCTGCAGGAACGGACGGCAAGGATATCGGCGCGGACATCGACGGCGCTGATGTTCTTCGAGGCCGGCGTCGACTGGTAGGAAAAACGGGGAGCGAAAACTGACATGTGCGGCATAAGCGCGATCGTCGGCTTCCGCGAGCCTGTTTTCAACGCAGATCTGACGCGAATGGTAGACCGTCTCACGCACCGCGGACCGGATGCGAGCGGATCTGCGATGCTGGCCTCCTGCAACATCGGACATAACCGCCTGAGTGTCATCGACCTCTCCGCCGGTGCACAGCCGATGACTGACATGTCGGAGCGGTACTGGATCTCCTTCAATGGCGAGATCTACAACTACCGCGAATTGCGCGGTGAGCTTCTCGCCCGCGGGCATGAGTTCCGAACGCAGTCTGATACCGAGGTGCTGCTGCGGGGGTTTGCTGAGTGGGGAACGAATCTGCTCGATCGGGTGCGCGGAATGTTCGCGTTCGCGATCTGGGATTCGGTCGAAGAACGCTTATTCGCCGCGCGAGATCTCTTCGGCGAAAAGCCGCTCTACTACGCGAGCACGCCGGACGGACTGCTCGTTCTGGCGTCGGAGATCAAGGCGATCGTTGCTTCGGGATTGGTGACCACGCACGTCGATCTGGCATCGATGGACGCCTATCTCGCCCTCGGGTACGTTCCACCAGACCGCACGGTTTACCGCGAGGTGGAAACACTTCCGCCGGGTCACTATCTCGTCTGGCAGAACGGACGTGTGACCGTCGCGCCGTACTGGAAACCAAAACTCGAAACGCGAGGCATCACGCTCCAGGACGCGGCGCAAGAGCTGCGTCGTCTTCTCCACCAGGCTGTCCAGCGCCAGATGACCGCCGATGTCCCGGTCGGTGCATTCCTGAGCGGCGGACTCGACTCGAGCACGATCGTGGCGATGATGCAGGAGCACTCGAACATCCCGGTCAAGACGTTCTCCGTCGGCTTCGGAAGCTACATCAACGAGCTGCCGTACGCACGCGAGGTGGCACAGCGTTACCGCACCGAACATCACGAGATCGATCTCGGTGCGCCGGACGTCGCCACACTGCTCCCGCGGATGGCTGAAGTCTATGATGAGCCGTTCGCCGACAGCTCGAACATCCCCACTTACCTCCTGTCCGAATACGCGCGTCGCTGGGTCAAGGTCGTCTTGAGCGGCGACGGCGGCGACGAAATGCTCGGCGGTTACTGGTGGTACCTGCCGCTCATGCGCGCCGAAAACACCGCGATGCCGCTGCTGCAGTGGATGGTCCTGCGAATGGTGAGCAAGCTGCAGCGCCACCGCAACCGCGCGCTGGTGGCGCGCTCGTACGCTGCGCGCCTGGCGGCCCGGTGGTCCGATCCCTGGATGCGCAGTGTCATGTGCCAGACCGTGATTGAAGAGTCCGACCGGCGCACTCTGTGGGGTGGTCGCAACGTTGGATCCTTCCTGCCCGGCGATTATTACCGGCCCACTGAAGGCACAACGGGACTGAACCGCGCGTTCCACTTCGACCTCACGTCGTACCTGCCTGGCGACATTCTGGCGAAGGTCGATCGCGCCGCGATGGCGCACGGCCTGGAGACGCGTGCTCCGTTTCTCGATCGCGACCTCGTGGAGTTCGCGCTTTCGCTCCCTCCCGATCTCAAGGTATCGGGCCACGACACCAAGATCGTGCTGAAAGAGGCATGCAGACAGTACTGGCCGGAATCGCTGTGGCGGCGGCCGAAACAGGGATTCGGCGCGCCGGTCGCCGAGTGGTTGCAGCAACCGGACATGCAGCCCCTTCTCAATCGCGTTTTCGCACGTGGCTCGCGGCTTCGCAGTCTTCTCCCTGGTGTCGAGGACTCGGCGCGGCACCAGCGAAATTACCGAACCTGGTTTCTCCTCACTCTTGGCCTCTGGCTCGAGGCCCACGAAACAAACGCTTAACTTCTCGAGAAAGAAAATACGGAGGATTTCCCGATGCGGATCAGCATCTTTGGACTCGGGTACGTTGGATGTGTGACTGCTGCCTGCCTCGCCAGGGCGGGACACGAAGTGTTCGGTGTCGATGTGAATCCGGACAAGGTGGCGATGATCAACGCCGGTGAGTCGCCCGTGATCGAGCCGGGTCTCGGCGATCTGGTTGCCGAGATGGTCGGAGCCCGCCGGCTGAGAGCGACCGTGTCCGTCGACCAGGCGGTGAAGCATTCCGACGTGGCGATGATCTGCGTCGGGACTCCGAGTGGCCGCAACGGCCAGATCGACACCACTGCGATCGAGTCCGTGGCGCGGGACATCGGCCGCGCAATCGAGCGCCGCACGGATCACTTCACGATCGTGCTGCGCAGTACCGTGCTCCCAGGGACCACGGAAACCGTGCTCCTTCCGGTGCTTCGCAGCTGTCTGGGGAAAGACTTCGACGAGAAGGTCTCACTGGCCGTGAATCCCGAGTTCATGCGGGAAGGAACCTCGCTTGCCGACTTCGAGCGCCCGCCGATGACGCTGGTCGGTTGCGACGACGACGACACTGCCGCCGTGATCCGCACGCTGTACCAGAAGGTTGATGCGCCGTTCGTGCAGACTTCGATCAAGGTCGCGGAAATGACGAAATACGTTTCGAACACGTTCCACGCGCTCAAGATCTGCTTCGCGAACGAGATCGGCGATCTTTGCGAGTCGCTGGGCGTCGACCCGCACGAAGTCACCCGGACGTTCCTGATGGATCACAAGCTCAATATCTCCGAAGCGTATCTGCGGCCGGGCTTCGCGTTTGGTGGCTCGTGCCTTCCGAAGGATCTGAGGGCGCTGATGCATGTCGCGCGCAGGGCGGACGTCAACGTGCCGCTCCTCGCGTCGATCGATCCGTCGAACGATCACCAGATCCGCCGCGGCATCGATGCAGTCCTGAGCGCGCGCAAGAAGCGAGTCGGTGTCGTAGGACTGGCGTTCAAGTCCGGCACAGATGACCTGCGAGAGAGCCCGATGGTCACGCTCGTCGAGGCGCTCATCGGCAAAGGGTGCGCAGTGCGCATCTTCGATCCGAACGTCAGCCTCGCAGCACTGGTGGGAGCCAACCGGCGTTACATCGAGAAGGAGATTCCGCACATCTCCTCTCTCATGTGCGCCGACCTCGAGACGCTTCTCGAGCGTTCGGACGTGATCGTGATCGGCAGCACGGGAAGCGATGCTGCCCGTGTTGTGGCTCAGTGCCGGCCTGACCAGACCATCGTCGACCTGACAAGGGGAGCAGTCCCCTCGGCCGCTCGTTCGAAGGCTGCCACCGAATCAAGGGCAATCGCTCCGGCGCTTTCTCTCGCTGAGATGAACGCATGATCAACGAATCTGCTCTGGCGGCCGTTCGGCCTGCGATCCAGGACGCTGAGATGGAGGCAGTGGCCACCGCTCGACATCGCGTGCTTTTCATTACGCTTCACTTTCCACCGAGCCGCGACATCGGCGCACATGCGTGCGAACAGATCGGCCGATATTTCCCGCTCTACGGATGGGATCCGGTCGTTCTCACCCGCCCGAAGCGGCTGATCGAGTCCGCTGATCCGAACCATCGACGGGTATTTCCCGGCACGATCGTCGAGGCTGGACTTCTTCCTCATCCGCTTTCGATTTACCGAAAATTGAAGCACGTGCTCCGCGGGCGCGGCGGCAGCGATAGTCCGGGAGACGAAAAACTCAACCAGCAGCAACCGGGTCGACTGCGCCGCTGGGTACTGTCGCTTCTTCACATGCCTGATGTCTATACGGGCTGGCTCGTGCCGGCCACGATCACCGGCCTGAGGACGATTCGGCGCGAGCAACTCACGCACATCTTTTCCTCCGGTCCTTACTGGACCAATCATCTCGTCGGTCTGATGCTGGCGAGGCTGACCGGTCTTCCCTGGACAGTCCACTATCGTGACCCGTGGAATCAGGTGCCGCAGTCCAAGGCGGTGAGCGCGCTTTCGGCCACAGTGGAGCGATGGTTAGAGCGGCGCGTGATCGCGCGCGCTGACTCGGTCGTCTGTGTGACCGACACGCACACGCGTCTGTTGCGGCAGATCTTCGCCGATCTCCCGCCTGACAAGTTCGTCACGATCCCCAACGGCTACGATGAAGCGGAGTGGGAACGTTCCGAGAGCCTTTCGCTGCAAGCGAAAACGTCCAATCACAAGCGGTTCGTGATCGCGTACGCGGGTGGGTTCATGATGGGTACTCGCAGCCCTCGTCCGCTCTTCCGCGCGCTTAAGGAGCTCATCGAGGCGCGGGCTCTCGATCCAGATCATGTCCGCGTGGAGTTGTACGGAAACTGCGATGTGGCGGAAGGAATCCGCGTGACCGACATGGCATCCGAATACGGATTGAATGAGCTCGTGCATGTTGGGCCATCGTTGAGCAGGCCGGAGACGCTGCAGCGGGTGGCCAGCTCAGATCTCCTTCTGCTTCTTGCGGAGGGATGGGCTCTGCAGATACCCGGGAAGACCTACGAATACCTCCGCGCCGGCCGTCCCATTCTGGCTCTTACATCAGAAGGCGCGCTTGCCGATCTGCTCCGGCGAACGGGTGGGGCGTGGGTCGCCGAGCCGGGGGACGATGCCGCGATCACCCGCGCCGTCCGTGAGGCTTACATCGCCTGGACGATGGGACATCCCACCCCGGTCGCGGACGGCGCGATCATCGCCGCCTTCGACCGGCGCCGGCTCGCCGGTCGATTCACTGCGCTGTTCGATGAGGCAAGAGCGCGCGAGGCGGCACGCCGTGACTAGTGTCTTGCCGTGATCGAAATCCGCAGCATCGCGCGCGACAGCCGTTAGTGAGTGCGATCCGTTCGTCAGTCGAAGATTGTGAGTTGCCTCGCCAAGGCGAATGTATTGCGTTTAACCCGCCGGGCGGCGGCGCGGCGCGGCGTCGCGCTCACGTCGATCGGCGGCCAAAGCAAGGTGCAGCCGGCCTGGCAGTCCAAGCTTGCGGAAGACCTTCGTCAAGTGGGCTTTCACCGTGGAGACGGTGACGTTCAATGCCGTTGCGATTTCTTTGTTGCTTAGACCGTCGCTGAGCCGGCGAAGGATCTCCTGCTCACGGGCGGTAAGCTGGCCAACCTTCTCCTCGAACGCTGCGTCTCGCGCTTCGCCATCGGCCGGTGGCGTAGCGGAGAACATCTCCTCGACCAACGTGCCGATCGTGCGGCGCGCAGCCCAGATCTCGCCTTCCTGCACTTTCTCGACGATCTTCGCGATGCCTTTCCCATTATTGGTGGGAATGTAGCCTTTTGCGCCCGTGCGCAACACATCAAGCTCTTCGCCGTCGCTAGGGCGGCCACTCATGGCAATCACCTTTGTGGCCGGGCTGATCTTGCGAACCGTCTTCAGCCCCTCTGTGCCGCCGAGGCCGGGAAGGTCGAGGGCGACGACTGCAACAGCGGGCTGATTCGCCAACGCTTCCTCCAGAGGACCCATTTGCGAGACCTCTTCGACCGCTGCGTCCGGTAGTTTCAGATGCGGTGCGTTTACAGCGCGTTTCGTCGCGATTACAACTCTTGATCGTTGCATTGGGAGTCGCCCTCGGAAGCGGCAGCCCTGTCATCGTACATCGGTAGACGTACGGAACCCGCCCCTCCCAGTGCACAAGGTGTGCCGATTACCTTAAACAGCGACTGGACGCGGCGATCGAGTTGCCGCGTCGCTC
>Ga0184623_10001069_pt1 | contig 11903 bp, 11 predicted proteins | sample PLM1_100_b1_FD_133138 | JGI IMG/M metagenome (GOLD analysis project Ga0184623, IMG submission 133138) | Groundwater sediment microbial communities from an aquifer in East River, Colorado, USA - PLM1_100_b1 | ecosystem: Environmental > Terrestrial > Soil > Riparian zone | place: USA: East River...
GGGTCGTGTGGGAAGCGCTCGAGCACGGAAGGGTCGGGCTCGAAGTCGGCCAGGTAGTACTCCTCCTTCAGGCCGGGGTATTGCCGGAGCTTCGGCGGGCGGACGCCGTACGGGACGAGGCGCTCGGGCGGGATCGCCTCAGGAACGACGACCCGCGTGGCTGCCCGGAAGCCAAGATGGTGCTGGAGGGAGGCGTACTCGTAGTCGTGCGTCGTCCCGCTCGGGATGCTCAGCGCGCGCGCCGCCATCGTCAAGTAATGCGATCCGTGTGCGAGCGCGACGTCGAAGCCGCGCCGCTTCGCCCAGCGCCGCAGCCCCGAGAGCCGCGTGACCATCGTGCCGAGCTTGGCCGTGCGCGTGCGGCCGCCGTGGCGTCCGATCACCTCCGCCTCGAGCCCGTGCAGGCGCAGGAGCTCCGTCGTCTGGGCGTACTCCCGAGCCGTCAGCTCGACCTCGTGCCCGCGCTCGCGCAGGATGCCGACGAGGGGCCGGAAGACGAGGACGTGCGCGGGAGCGCTGATGTCGATCCAGACCTTCACTGAACTACGCCGCGAGCGCCGTGCGCGCGCTCACCTGCTCGCACCAGAGCGTGAAGGACAGGAGGCCCCAGAGCTGGCGGGAGAGGTCCTCGCGGCCCGCGACGTGGTCGTCGAGCAGTCGCGTCACCGTCTCCGGACGGAAGTAACCCTGCCGGCGGATCTGCTCCGGCGCCAGCACCTCGCGCGCGAACGGCTCGAGCTCCCCCCGCAGCCAGGCGGCCGCGGGGATGGAGAAGCCGCGCTTCCTCCGATAGAGAAGCGAACGGGGGAGCAACGGCGCGGCGGCCCGCCGGAGGATGCGCTTCTTCTGCAGGCCTCGCACCTTGAGGCCCGTGGGGAGGCTCAGGGCGAAGCCGGCCACGATCTCGTCGAGATACGGGACGCGCGCCTCGAGCGAGTGCGCCATGCTCGCGCGGTCGGTCTTCACGAGCAGGTCGTCGACGAGGTAGATCCCGAGATCGACGTCCTGCAGCCGTGCGAGGGGCTCGGCGCCATCGGTCTCCGCGTAGCGGGCTCGGTAGAGGTCAAACGGATAGGAGCTCCCCCGCCGGCCGGGAGCGAGCAGCTCCGCGCGGGCCTCGGCCGAGAAGATCTCCTTCCAGGCGAGATGGCGCTCGAGCGGCGGGAGGTCGACCGCCCGCACGAACCGCTTCGCCTTGTAGTCGAAGCTCGCCTTCGCGGAGGAGCTCGGGAGCCGCTCGATCAGCGGCCGGGCAGCCGCAGCCAACCGCCCCACCCGCGGAGCCAGCAGGTCGGCGACGTACGTGTGGTAACCGCCGAAGAGCTCGTCCCCGCCCTCGCCGGAGAGTCCCACCTTGACGTGCCGGGCAGCGAGCTCGGACACGACGTAGGTCGGCAGGGCGGACGAGTCGGCGAACGGCTCGTCGAACGTCGCGACGATCTTCGGCAACAGGTCGGTGACGTCCGGGCGCAGCACGAGCTCGTGGTGGTCCGTGTCGTAGCGCTCGGCCACCTTGCGTGCATCGTCGAGCTCGTCGAAGGACCGTTCTTCGAAGCCGATCGAGAACGTCTGCAGCCGCTTCGAGCTCTCCGTGGCCGCGAGCGCCGCGAGGACGGATGAGTCGATGCCGCCAGAGAGGAGCACACCGACCGGCACGTCGGCAACGAGGTGGGCCCGGACCGACTCGCGCAGGCGTGCCCGCAGCTCCTCGACGAGCTCGGACTCCTCCTCGTACGTTCGCACCTCCGTCGCCGGCACGGGCGCCGGGCGGGCAAAGCGCTCGATTCGCGGCTCGCCCCGCCCCTCCCAGACGAGCAGGTGGCCGGCAGGAAGCTTGCGGGTGTCCCGCCAGATAGTGAGCGGGGCCGGAATGGAGTTGAACGCGAGGAACGCCTCGACCGCGTCGAGGTCGACCTCGCCCGCCGGCAGAGCCTTCAGCTCGGAGGCGAAGGAGAGAAGCTGACCGTCGCGGCGGTAGTGGAACGGCTTGATGCCGAAACGGTCGCGGGCGGCGACGAAGCGGCGCGCGCGGTTGTCCCAGAGCGCGACCGCGAACATCCCCCGCAGTTGGCGGACGAACCCGGGGCCCTCGTCTTCGTAGAGATGGACGAGCACCTCGGTGTCGCTTTCGGTGCGGAACTTGTGCCCACGCTGCCGGAGGCGGCCCCGGAGCTCGCGGTAGTTGTAGATCTCGCCGTTCTGGATGACGTGGATCGAGCCGTCCTCGTTGGCGATGGGCTGGTCGCCGAGAGCGAGGTCGATGATCGAGAGTCGCCGGACGCCGAGAGCCACCGGGCCGTCGACGAGGGTGCCGTCGGAGTCCGGCCCCCGATGGTGCAGCGCCGCGGTCATCGCCGGCAGCGGAGCAGGATCGACGGCGGCCCCGTCGAGCTGCACGAGCCCGCAGATTCCGCACATGGCGGCCCAGTCTAGTCGGGGGCCGCTGCCGTCTCGGCGACGGCGAGCAGCCGCTCGATGGCCGCGGCGCCGCGCTCCCCCGCGCGCCCGTCCCAGAGCGGCGGCCGGGTCTCGGGGCGCTCCACATCTAGCTGCCCGGGTATCTCGGCGAGCTGTGCCGGGTCGAGCCCCAGGACTGTGTTCGTCCCGTTCGTCTCCGTTACAGGCCGCTCGGTCGAGTCCCGCAGCGTGAAGCAGGGGATGCCGAGAGCCGTCGTCTCCTCCTGCACGCCGCCGGAATCGGTCACGACTGCCGCGGCCTCGGCCTCGAGCGAGAGAAAAGGCAGGTAGGAGAGAGGCTCGGTCACGATGACGCGCTGGGCCGGCAGGAGCCCGAGGACGCTCAAGCGCTCCTGTGTGCGGGGGTGTGCCGGAAAGAGGACGGGCAGCTGCTCGGCGAGCGCCTCGAGCTCCACCATCGTCCTGGTGAGCATGTCCGGGACGTCGACGAGGCTCGGGCGATGCAGCGTGACGAGCACATAGCTCCGCGGCTCGAGCCCGAAGTCCCGCCAGGCGGCGAGCCCGCGGGCCTGGTCGACGCTCGCCAGGAGCGTGTCGATCATCGTGTTCCCGATGAAGGCGATCCGCTCGGGGTCGATTCCCTCGACCGCGAGGTTCGCGTTCGCGTTCTCCGAGTGGGTGAGCAGGAGCGTCGAGAGGTGGTCCGTGAGCCGGCGGTTGTGCTCCTCGGGCATCGTCCAGTCGAAGCTCCGGAGGCCGGACTCGATGTGACAGACGGGGATCTGCAGCTTCACGGCGGCAAGCGCCCCTGCGAGGGTCGAGTTGACGTCCCCCGCAACGACGGCGAGGTCGGGCCGGAGGTCGTAGAAGACGCGCTCCAAGCCGACGAGAGCGCGGGCTGTCTGCTCCGCGTGCGTCCCCGAGCCGACATCGAGCTGGACGTGCGGCTCGGGGAGGGGGAGCTCCGCGAAGAACGCGTCTTTCATGAGCGCGTCGTAGTGCTGCCCCGTGTGGACGAGGCGCTGGTCGACGCGGCCCGAGCGCTCGAGCGCCGCGTACACCGGCGCCACCTTCATGTAGTTGGGCCGCGCCCCGACGACGTGGACGACGAGGGGCCCGGCGGTCACGGGAGGCAGTGTAGGGACGGCCGCAGCGCGCTCGCCGTCTGGCGCAACACCCGCCAGAGAGTCGCGGCCACGACTCGCAGGTAGAGGCCGACGGAGCGGTCGGCGATGTACTCGAGGTCGTGCGCGAGCTTCTCCGCCCAGGCCTCCTCGCGTCCCATGCGCGTCTGCGCGAAGCCGGTGAGCCCGGGCCGGACGACCAGCCGCTGCCAGTACTGCGGGATCTCACGCGCGAGCTCCTCGAAGAAGGTGGGGCGGATCGGGCGCGGGCCGACGATTGACATCGCGCCGCTGAGGACGTTCCAGAGCTGCGGGATCTCGTCGAGCTGCGACGCGCGGAGCCAGCGACCGAGCCTGGTCACCTCGGACGCCGTTCGGCGCGACAGCTCCTCGCCGTAGTACGGGCCGAGCCGTGACTCGGCGTCCGGACGCAGCGTCCGGAACTTCAGCATCGTGAAGACGCGGCCCTGGCGGCCGACCCGCAGGCCGCGGTAGAGCACGGGCGGGCCTGACGTGGCAAAGATCGCCGCCGTAACGAGGAGCCAGACGGGTACAAGCACGACGAGCACGAGCGCGGAGATGACGAGGTCGAGCGCCCGCAACGCCACGTCGACGCGCCGCGGCTGCAGGCCCTCGCGCGCGAGCCGCGCGTAGCGCTCCGCGATCGACTCGAGCTCTTGGGATACGTCAGGGGCAGGCAACTGCATAATTGATTCTTATGCACACCCGACAGTTGGCGGCGTTCTGCGCGGTCGTGGAGAAGCGAAGCTTCTCGCAGGCGGCCGAGCGCCTCGGCGTGACCCAGCCGGCGGTCAGTCTGCAGGTGCGGGCCCTCGAAGAGCGGCTCGGGCAGCGGCTGATCGACCGCTCTGGGCGGCGCGTCGAGCCTACCGAGGCGGGGCTGCGCGTGTACAGCAACGCCAAGCGGCTCCTCCAGCTCGAGGAGCAGCTGATCGAGGAGGTCGCGGGAGGCGACGACGCCGAGCTCGGAGGCACGCTGGCGATCGGCGCGTCGACGGGGCCGGGGGCCCACCTCGTCCCCCTGCTCCTCTGCGAGTTCCAGCGCCGCCATCCGCACGTCCGCATTGCGCTGTCGATCTTCGACACTTACGCGGTGATCGACAAGGTCGCGGAGCGAGAGCTCGAGCTCGGCGTCGTCGGCGCACTGCGCCGCCATCGCTCGCTCACCTTCGACCCGCTCGTCCAGGACGAGATCGTTCTCGCCGTCCCGCCCGGCCATCCGGCCGCCGGCGGAAAGCTGACACTGGAGCAGCTCCGCGCGGAGGAGCTGATCTCGATGCAGGAGGGTGCGGGCGTCCGCCAGGTGATCGAGCAGGAGCTCCGGCGGGCCGGCCTGCCCGCTCGGGACCTCGAGCCGCGCCTCGAGCTGGGCCTTCAGGAGTCGGTCAAGAGCGCGATCGCAGCGGGCTACGGCGTCGCGTTCATCTCGCGAACGGCGATCGAGGGCGAGCTCGCCGCCGGCACACTCGCGATCGCCCGCGTCGAGGGTCTCGAGCCGACGCGGCAGATCTGGGTGGTCCGCTCGCGCGGCCGGCCCCCGACTCGTGCCGCCCAGGCGTTCCTCGACTTCGCCCACGAGGCCGCGTGATCGTTCGCTGGGGGCTCGAGGAGCTTCCGGGGGTACTCGACGAGGCCGGGATCGAGCGGCCCCTGCTCGTGACGAGCGAACGCTGGCGCGAGCTCGACTTGCCCGTGGCGAAGAGGTTCCACGGCGTCCGGCCGCATTCCCCGCTCGAGACCGTCGAAGCGGCCCGAGCGGCCGCCACGCACGAGGACGGGCTCGTCGCCCTCGGCGGAGGCAGCGCAATCGACACCGCCAAAGCGGTCTCGGCCGAGACAGGCCTGCCCGTGGTCTCGATTCCCACGACCTACTCCGGCGCGGAGTGGACACCCTTCTTCGGGGTCCGCGACGAGGAGCACGGCGTCAAGGGAGGGGGCGGCGGGGCCAAGCCCGTCGGCATCGTGTACGAGCCGGAGCTGACGCTTGACCTTCCGCCCGGCGAGACGGGAGGCACTGCGCTCAATGCGCTCGCGCATTGCGCCGAGGCGCTCTACGTGAAAGGGAAGAACCCGGACGCCGACCGGGAGGCGTTGGACGGCGCGCGGCTGATCTCCGAGTGGCTGCCGCTCGTGCTGGCCGACGGCCGTTACGAGGAAGGGAGGCGCCGCCTCCTCGAGGGGGCGATGCACGCCGGCGCGGCCCTGGCGGGAGCCGGGCTCGGCCTCGGCCACGCAATGGCCCAGGCGCTGGGGGGACGTTACGGCCTCTCGCACGGCGCTCTCAACGCAATCTGCCTGCCGCCGGCGCTCCGCTTCAACAGCACCGTTGCGGCGGAGGAGATCGCGCGTCTGGGCGACGCTATGCGCGCCGACGACCCAGCCGAACGCGCGCGGGAGCTTGCCCGCCTGGCCGGCTTCACCCTGCTTCGCCATCTCGGTGTCCCGCGTGACGAGCTCGGCGAGGTCGCGGAGGCGGCCGCCCAGCGCGGCGGCGCTCGCGCGAACCCACGGCCCGCGAGCCCCGAGGAGATTCGAGAGCTTTACGAGAGCGTCTGGTAGGAATGCCGTCCGTGGCCGACGACTGGCGCGTGACGGTGGACTTCGACGACGAGGCGGACGGGACCGATCTCGTCGAATGGCTTCAGGCGGCCCGATTCGAGGCCGCTGAGCGCGGCCGGTTCGGGGACCGCGTGATCGTCAGCCGCGATGGCGCACGCGTCTATCTCTACGCCGATTCGGAGGAGCGCGCCCGAGAGGCCCAGATCCGTGTCGAGGAGCGCCTCTCGGAGGCCGGCCGCGCTACGCGGCTTTCGCTCGCCCGCTGGCATCCGGTGGAGCAGGAGTGGGAGGACGCCGCGGTCCCCCTGCCGCAGACGGAGGCGGAGGTGGAGGCGGAGGAGGATGTCCGCCAGGCTCGCGAGGCGGCGGAGTCGCTCGAGCGCGGCTATGCCGCGTGGGAAGTACGAGTCGAGCTACCGAGCCCGGAGGAAACGGCCCGGCTCGCCGAGCGCCTCAAGTCGGAGGAAATCCCGGTCGTGCGCCGTCACCGCTATCTGCTGGCGGGCGCGGCCAACGAGGATGAGGCCGACGCGCTTGCCGACCGTCTCCGGAGCGAGGCGCCGAGCGCGCGCATCGAGGTCGAGCCGGGCGGGGCGAGCGTCTGGGAGGTCATGCCCCAGAACCCGTTCGCCATTTTCGGCGGCCTCGGCGGCTGACACAGACAATCGGTTCCGGTAGGCTCGGAACCGGCATGTTCCCGCACGCAGGCTGACTTCGAGCTTCCGCGCGACGAGCTTCTGGCTCGCCGCGCGTTGACCCGTACCTGCGACCGAGGTAACTGCCGTGGAAGAGAGAGTCGAACGAGGGCGCTTCTTGCGCCGGATGAGGATCATGAGGCCCCTGGCCGAGCGGGACTTCGCCCTGCTGTGGGCCGGGACGACGATCTCTCTGCTCGGCAGCGGGATCTACTACGTCGCGTTGGCGTGGCAGGTGTACGAGCTGTCGGACTCGCCGACGGCCCTGTCGCTCGTCGGGGTCGCGTGGAGCGTCCCGATGATCGTTCTCGTCCTCGGCGGCGGGGTCTTCAGCGACCGGCTCGACCGACGCCGGATTCTGATCGCCGGTGACCTCATCCGCGCGGTGGGAATCGGAACGATGGGGGTCCTCGCCGTGCTCGGCGCGCTCGAGCTCTGGCACATCGTCGCGCTGGTCGTCCTCGAGGGGGCGGGTGAGGCTCTCTTCGGGCCGGCTTTCGGCGCGATCGTTCCCGACCTCGTCCCGGAGGAGCACCTCGTCCAGGCGAACTCGCTCAACCAGTTCGTCGAGCCGCTCGGGTGGCGACTGGCCGGGCCGGCGCTCGGCGGCTGGGCGATCGCCGCGTTCGGAACGGGCACCGCCTTCCTTCTCGACGCCGCCTCGTTTCTCGTCTCGGCGGCGGCGATCTCGCTCATCCGCACGCGTCGGGTCGTCGAGCGCGACGGCGACGGCTCGTTCTGGGGCGAGATCGGCGAAGGCTTCCGCTTCGTGCGCGCTCACGTCTGGCTCTGGGGGACACTCGTCTCCGCGGCGTTCGGGCTCCTCCTCTTCGTGGGGCCCTACGACGTGCTCGTCCCGTACATGGTCAAGAACGAGCTGGGAGGAGGCGCGGACGATCTCGGCTTCGTCTTCGCGTCGGGCGGCGTCGGCGCGGTGCTCGCCGCGCTCACGCTCGGCCAGCGGGGGCTCCCGCGCCGGCACATCACGTTCATGTACGGGATGTGGACGACGTCCATCGCCGCAGTCATGGGTTACGGGCTCGCGACCGAGCTGTGGCATGCGATGGCGGCGAGCTTCGTCGGCGGGCTGACGTTCACTGCCGGGATCATCGTCTGGTCGACGCTGATGCAGCGGAACGTGCCCACCGAGCTCCTCGGGCGGGTCTCGAGCCTCGATTGGCTCGTCTCGGTGAGCCTCATCCCCGTTTCGTTCGCCATCACGGGTCCGGTCGCGGCGCTGATCGGCCCGCAAGCGACGCTGATCGGGGCAGGCGCTCTCGGTGTGCCGGCGACGCTCCTTTTCCTGTTCCTGCCTGGGATGCGGGACTCGGAGCGGGATCAGGACAGCTCGTAGCCGACACAAGTATAACGTCTGCTAATTGCTAGAATTAGAGCAAGCGGGTATAGTCACCCTGCCGTGGCAGAGCCCATGTCTTTTGATGTGCTCGTGGTCGGGAGCGGAGCCTCCGGGCTCGCCGCTGCCGTCTCCGCCGAGCGGGCGGGCGCCCGCGTCGCGCTCGTGACGAAAGGAGCGCTCCAGTCTTGCAACTCGGCCAAGGCGCAGGGTGGGATCCAGGCCGCCTTCGGCGAGGACGACTCGCCGGAGCTCCACGCCGAAGACGTCTGGAAGAGCTCGCACGAGACGGCGGACAGACGGCTCGCCGAGGTGCTCACGTCCGAGGCACCCGACGCGATTCACTGGCTCGAGGAGAACGGCGTCGAGTTCACGCGCCAGAACGGCGGTTATCGCATCGCCCGCTGTGGCGGCGCGAGCCGTAAGCGGCTGCTGCAAGTAGGAGATCAGACTGGCCACGCGATGACGAAGGCCCTCCGGGACGTCGTCGAGGCCTCGAGCGTGCGGACCTTCCCCAAATCGCCGCTGACCGAGCTGGTGCCGAACGAGAACGGGTGGCGCGCCCGCTGTGGCGAGCACGTCATCGACGCGGCCGCCGTCATCCTGGCCGCGGGTGGACGCTGCTACCGCGAGGCGGAGGAGCGCGGCGAGGTGTCGACGAACCACCCGGGCGCCACCGGCGAGGTAACGCAGATCGCGCTCGGTCTGAGTGCCGAGGCGCGCGATTTGGACTCTCTTCAGTACCACCCCAACGGCGGGCTCTGGCCGCCGAACCTTCAGGGCTACTCCATTCCGGAGACGACGCGTGCCTATGGCGCGCTGCTCCTGAACCGTGACGGCGAGCGCTTCACCGAGGAGCTCGGCCCGCGCGATGCCGTGTCCGAAGCGATCTTCACGGAGGTGGCCGAGGGCCGCGGCGCCGAGACGCCGGACGGCCGACCCGCCGTGTGGCTCGATACGACGAAGATTCCGGAAGCCGACGCCGAGATCTCCCTTCCGTACATGCTCCGCCGCTACCGCTCGGCCGGCGTGGATCCGCTCGCGGAGCGGATCTTGACCTATCCGATCCTCCACTACCAAAACGGCGGCCTCGTGATCGACGAGCGCGGCGAGACGACGGTCGAGGGTCTCTTCGCCTGCGGCGAGATCGCGGGCGGGACGCACGGACGTAACCGCATGATGGGGAACTCGCTCCTCGAGTGCACCGTCTTCGGCCGGCGCGCCGGGAAGGCCGCCGCAGAAAGGGCGAGGGCGTAGTGGCCGTCGCGACGGACCTCCAGAAAGTCGTCGAGGAGGCGGCCGCGTATCTCTACGTCTGGGCGCTGAAGGACATCCCGCAGGACCTGCGCGACGCGCTCGCGGACGCGCGGCAAAAGGAAACCTCGGTGACCGGGCAGCGCGTGCTCGACACCATCTTGAAGAACGTCGAGGTCGCCGAGGAAGAGAAAAACCTCGTCTGCCAGGACACGGGCATCGCGGTCTACTACTGCCGTGTCGGCGAGCATTTCCCACTGCATCCGGCCCGCATCTACGAGGCGCTCTACGACGGCACGGCCCGAGCCACGGAAGAGCATCCGCTGCGCTCGAACACCGTGCATACCCTCACCCGTCAGAACACCGGCCCGAACGTCGGCTACCGGGTGCCGATCGTTCACTGGGAATTCGTAGCCGGCTGGGACGGGCTCGACGTCAAGTGCATCCCGAAGGGTTCCGGCTCGGAGAGCATGAGCTTCCTGAAGATGTGCACGCCCGCCGACGGCGTCGCGGGGATCAAGCGGTTCGTCCTCGAGTCGATCGTCGAGTCGGGCGGGCGCCCGTGCCCACCCGGGATCGCGGGCGTCGGGATCGGCGGCTCTGCCGACTACGCCATGCACCTCGCCAAGGAGGCGATCGCGCGGCCGATGGGGACTCACAACCCCGATCCCGAGGTCGCCAAGCTCGAGGAGGAGCTGACGCAGCTCCTGAACGAGACCGGCATCGGCCCGATGGGTCTCGGCGGCGACGTCACCGTCCTCCGCTGCCACGTCGAGCACGCCGACACTCACATGACCCTGAACCCCGTCGCCGTCAACTACCAGTGCTGGGCCGCGCGGCGCGCGAGCGCCCACATCGGGGCCGAGGGCGACGTCGACTACGACCGGGAGGCTTAGGGGTGGCTGAGCACAGACTTGAATTTCCGACCGGCGAAGAGGAAATCCGCGAGCTTCGTGCGGGCGACTCCGTCTTCGTCGATGGGCACATGGTCGGCATCCGCGACCGCACGCACGTGCGGATCTTCGACCAGGGCATCGCGCCTCCCATGGATCTGCAGGGAGCCTTCCTCCTGCACACCGCGCCGAACGTCCGCAAGCTCGGCCCGGGCCGCTACGAGAAGGTCTGCATCGGGACGACGACCAGCTGGCGCGTCGCTCGGTTTACGGAACCGCTCGGGCGTGACTACGGCGTCCGCGCGATCGCAGGCAAGGGCGGCCTCCCGGACGAGGTGATCGAGCCGATGCGCAAGTACGGGATGGTCTACTTCGCCATCGTCGGCGGCGCGGCTGCGCTCGAGACGACCCAGATCGAGGAGATCGAGGAGGTCGCCTGGGAAGAGCTCATGCCCGAGTGCCTGTGGAAGTTCCGCGTCAAGGACTTCGGGCCGCTCACCGTCGGCATCGATTCCCACGGGAACTCCCTCTACCACGACGTCCAGACCGAGGCGAAGAAACGACTGGAGGATCTCTATGCCAAGCTTTGATGGGTTCTTGGACGTGCCGCCGCGCTCGCCCAAGCCCCGCACGCAGGGGCTCACCCACGTCATCGACAAGGGGCTCAACCTGCGCGACATCGAGGGCCTCTTCGACACCGGCGGCGAGTACGTCGACGTGGTCAAGCTCGGCTGGGGCACGTCCTACGTCACCCGCAACCTCGAGAAGAAGATCGCGCTCTACCGCTCGTTCGAGACGCCGGTTGTCTGCGGCGGAACCCTGTTTGAAGCGGTGATCGGGCTGGACAAGCTCGACGAGTACCGCGCCTGGCTCGAGCACAATCGCTTCTCGCACGTCGAGGTCTCGGACGGCACGATCGACCTCCCGCGCGAGCGCAAGCTCGAGCTCATCGAGGAGCTGGCCAAGGACTTCGTCGTCATGTCCGAGGTGGGATCGAAGGACTCCGAGGTCGTCTACGCGCCCTACCAGTGGGTCGAGTGGATGCGGGAGGAGCTCGAGGCGGGCGCCTGGAAAGTGATCACCGAGGCGCGCGAGACCGGTACCGCCGGCGTCTTCCGCCCGACCGGCGAGATCCGCACCGGCCTGATCGACGAGATCGTCCACGAGATCGAGCTCGGCGACATCATCTTCGAGGCTCCGACCAAGGCCTCGCAGGCGTGGTTCGTTCGTCGCTTCGGCCCCGAGGTCAACCTCGGGAACATCCCGCCCGAAGAGGTCATCCCGCTCGAGACCCTGCGGCTCGGGCTCCGCGCCGACACGCTCATGGAGGTCCTGCTCAGTGAGCAGCCTGCAGTTATCTCTGACTGAGCGCGAGCTCGAGGCGCTCTCGGCGGAGGATCTCCTCGGCTGGGCCTACGCCGAGTTCGGCGACCGGTTCTGCCTCAGCTGCTCCTGGCAGAAACAGTCCTCCGTGCTCGTGCACATGGTCTCGGAGCTGGGGCTGGACGTGGACGTCGTCGAGCTCGACACGCACCTCTTCTTCAAGGAGACGTACGAGACGCGGGAGCGGATCGTCGAGCGCTAC
>Ga0184623_10001071_pt1 | contig 11896 bp, 14 predicted proteins | sample PLM1_100_b1_FD_133138 | JGI IMG/M metagenome (GOLD analysis project Ga0184623, IMG submission 133138) | Groundwater sediment microbial communities from an aquifer in East River, Colorado, USA - PLM1_100_b1 | ecosystem: Environmental > Terrestrial > Soil > Riparian zone | place: USA: East River...
GCCAGGGCCCGGCTGACCGTCGTGGCGTGCGTCCCGAGCGTTCTGGCGACGGCCCGCAGACTCAGTCCTTGCGCGAGTAGCGCCCGGGCGCGCTCTGGGTCCACGTGGTGCAGGCGCGGCCGGCCGAAACGACGGCCCTGCGCCTTCGCGCGCCGAATGCCCGCGATCACGCGCTCACGAATGAGGTCGCGCTCGAACTCGGCGAAGACCGCGAGCATCCCGAACAGCGCCCGGCCGCCCGACGTTGTCGTATCGACGGCCTGGTCAAGCACGACGAGCTCGACGCCGAGGGCTCGGAACTCTTCGCCGAGTGTGACGAGGTGCCGGACGCTCCGGGCGAGCCGATCGAGCTTCGTGCACACCACCACGTCGACCTGGCGCCGGCGGACGGCCTGGAGCAGCGCATCGAGGCCCGGGCGACGCTCCCGGGCCCCGCTCACGCCGGCGTCGACGTACTCGGTGGCGCGCCAGCCTCGTGCGGTGGCGTAGGCGCGGAGAGCCTCGAGTTGGCCATCTACGCTCTGCTCTGATGTCGAGCATCGCGAATAGCACGCTGCGCGCCGAGGCTTCTCAGTTGTCATGGGGCATTCCTTTCGGTGAGGGGTCGACGACGCGAGCCGGGACCGTGCGCAGCGTCGTGCCGATCGCGTTGAGCTGCCAGGGGCGCACGTGTCCGGGCGGGGCGAGGCCGATCATGCGGCGATCATGAAGCGTCTCTCGTCGGGGCCGCCTTGCCCGCCGTGCTCAGAGCCACGGTCGCCGTCGCGAGCACGTCCTTCTCGGTGCGATTGGCGGCGTGGGCGGCGGCGTTCATCCGGTTGCCAAGGTCCTTGACGACGCTGGCCAGTGTCCAGCAGATCGCATGCATGTCGACACCCGCATCACTGCTGTCGGCGACGGCCTGGAGGATCTCGCTGAGGCCTTCGAGCTGGAGGCCGATGAACTCGCTGTCGCCAAATCCCTCGAGGTCGAACTCCGGCTTCTCGGGGTGCTGTGTCATCGCGAGCCACTCGAGGACCGTTGCGAGCTGATCGCCGGTGATCGTGACCGGCAGCCGGCCCTCTTCACCGACGAAATAGGCTGGGCGCTGCCAGGTGATCACGATGTCCTTCAGCGGGACGACGCGATCCTTGGTCTCTGCGGTTTCGGTCTTTCTCGTCGCCATGGGTCCCTCCTTCACGCCGCCGCCGGCTTGGGCGAAAGCTGTTCGTTGTGGAGTTCGATGGCGCGGGCCAAGTAGTCCGAGCTCGCCCACATGACGTAGTCGAGAAGCTTCCAGTCGTCCTCTTCGTCCGTGTCGGGCAGGTTCATGGCCGTCAGCATCAGCTTGGCGATACGGCCAAGATGGGCCGCAACCTCCAGCGCCTCCTCGAAGGAGTCTCTTTCTTCGCTGTCGTCGAGGAAGTAGAGGGCGAGGCTGCCATTGGGGCCTCGGAGCGGGATCGAGCGTGGCTCGCCTTTGGAGGTCGTCACCGCCGTGCGGTCGAGATTCTTCTTGGTCATGGTTTTCTCCTCACGCTGCCGCTTCGGGCTGCGGGTTGCACATGTGTAGCCCATTCAGAAACGCCTCCGCCTCGCCCATCGCGTCGGCCTCAGCCTCGACGACATGCTCGAGCAGGCGGACGATCACGGCATCGTTGCCCCTCTCATCGTCATAGAGATCATTCTCGAGGCGATGGAGCGCTTCGGCCACGCCCCGCAAGCTCAGCGAGCCCGCGGCAAGGCGCAGCCGGATCTGCTCGGCTCGCTCGTTCTCTGGCTTCATGTCCTTTGACTCTTTCCGCTTTGCCATGGCCTGCCCCTTCACGCCGCCGCCGGCGGCAGCTTCGACAGGCTGCCGACCGCGTCGAGCAGCTGTGTGGCGATCCCGTCATCCAGCCGATAGGTGAGGACCCGGACGCACGCGCCGGGAATGTCCCTGAGCGAATGCGTCGCCAGCAGGGCGCGGATGGCGGTCTCGACGCCCACGCGATTGGAGGAATCCGCCCCGCACCACGCCTCGCGCAGGTGCGCCAGCGCGCGGATCGCCCGCCAGCTGAACCCGGTCAGCGCCGCGTACTGGTCGTCGGTCAAGCCGAGCCGCTCGCAGTCGGGCGCGGCCCGGCGGTTCATGCGGCGTCTCCCTGCCCGAGCGGCTCGACCCGCAGCACCGGGCTGGTGGTGGTCTCGGAGATCGCCGCGAGCTGGTCGGCGCCCATGAGTCGGCGGGCAGCCGTCATGGAGACGGTCACCGCGGCGTAGCCCTCGGCGCCAGTCGCCGCAAGGAAGCTGACCGGATCTGGCCTCAGGTTGGTCCGCTCCTCCAGGATCGCCGCCGCCTGGTGCCCCTGGAGCCGGGCGACGCCTGCCGCGGCCATCGCCTGGGCGATTTCGGCGGTCATTTTTTTCTCCTCGTCTCGGGCTCGGGCGAGCAATCTTCTCATCTCGAGCAGCGCGTCGATCTTCGGTCCCAGGAGAGGAACCACGCGAGGGTGGGGCTTGGTGCCGTTACGGGTCGGTGCTACCGTGAGCGTACTTGCCATCTCCGGTCTCCTTCACTGGTGCCAGGTGGTGAGTCACGGCCCCGGCGTGTTCCAAGCACGCGCGGGGCCACCTTTTACATCGTCAACGCTTCCGCTTCTTGGGCCTCCTCTCCTTCAAGAGCCGCTCGATCAGCCGGGCAGCCGGCTCGGAAATCCCCCGGATCCCCGTCTCCCAACGGGCCACCGTGTTCTGAGTGACGCCAACCTGCTTGGCGAACTGCGCCTGCGTCAGTCCGAGGCTGGCGCGGATGCGCTTGAGTTCCTGAGGCGTCACGCATGGGATATTGCCATCGGCAAACATGGCTGTCAAGGGGGAAATGCTTGCGATAGGATGACCCGTGCGCTATGCTCCTGCCGTGGCCAAGCCGAAGAAACGGAAGAACCCGATCGCCGTCGCCCTCGCCAGGATGCGCGCCAAGAAGCTCACTCCGGAACGTCGGCGAGAGATTGCTCAGAAGGCCGCAGGCGTTCGATGGGCGAAACCTCGAAAGCAGAGCAGCCCCAGCGCGTGAATGGGCCCCGCGCGCGCGCGCGATCGCGGCGGTCGGCGTCGCCCGGGAGGACAGACAGAGAACGGACAGGCGTCGGACTATCCGGGGGGATACACCCGGGTAGGGCGTGAGCCGAATGATGGGGCCTCGCTGGATGCGGTCGACCGCCGCGTCCGGTGGCGCTCTGTTTGTTTTCCGGCGCCTCCAATAACCGACGCGCCCTGGAGCAACGCCCGCGCCCCCGAAGGAGTGGGCAGCGTAAGGCCGATGGACTAGTCTTCTCAGGACCGCGCTCCGCAGGACGATGAGATGAGCAGCAAAGCCCGGAGAGCAAAACCGTCTGGCCCGGAGCGCCGGCGCCCGGTTGCCCGGTGTATCGCCATCGCGCCGCCACCGCCTCCGTCGATCCCCACAGAGAGCGAGCTGCGAACACAGTACGAGAACTTCCCGGGCTACCGCCTCCTTGTCCTCTACCTCGGACGCTTCACTCCCGAGATGGCCATCATGATCAAGAACCTGACCTCAGGCGAGCGAGACGCCATCCATGCGTTCCATCCGAGCCATCCGCGCTTCACTCCTCCGAAGCCTCCGCGCCCATTGGGGCTGCGGAAGGAGCCGGAATATCACTTGGCGGTCGGCCGGCAGGTGCGGTGTTGGCTTGCCGACGGCGCCGAGGTCCGCGGTCGACTGGCGGCGGTCACGCCCGAGCGGTTGGTGCTGGACCGCGAGGGCGAGCGTGTGGAGCTTGGACGAGCCGACGTCACGAAGGCGCGGCTGGCCGACCACGACGGGCCATTCAAACTCAAGCCCACAGCCTTCCACCTGGCGGTGGCGTGGTTGCTGATGGAACGGGAGAACCAGGAGGCCGCTCAGGATCGTCGGGTGATTCCCGTACTAGCCGAACTTGCTCAAGAGTGGAACTGCGCCCAGGAGACGCTTCTGCGGCTGAGCTACCTGCCGCGGCGAGTGCTTGGGCTGCTGGACGTCTTCTGGCAGGCGGTAGCCGAGAGCCGTGAGAATGCGAACGAGGTTCGTCGATACCGCCAGCTTGAGGCCGGGCGAAGTCCTCCGCGCCGTACAGCGCGCGATCAGCCGCTCCCGGAGGAGCTGCTCAGACTGAGTCTGACATCGCTCGGTCAAGAGCTCGCGTGGTGGAAGGCGCTCGGCTTCGACAAGGAGTCCGGTGCGCTCTCTCGGCAGGGACTTTGGCGCGCGATCGAGCCGCTCGTCGGGGCGCTTCTAGGTGGGCACCGCACGGTATCGTGGCGGAAGGTGAGCCGCGACGTGTTCAAACTCCTCGACGCACGATACCCCGACCTTTCACCCGGCCCTGAGGTGATCCGCAAGCGACATCTCCCCAGCTAACCCCCCGCGCGGCCGACAGCAGGGCCCGTCCGGCTAGAGGGGGAGTCGTTCGACTTTGTCCCAGAACCAACTTGTCATCCGGGTATGTGTCTGAATAGCGCTCGATGCTTGCCCATACGACACCCTCGCGAAAGCGCTCGGTGCCCGAGGCCGCGCGCTTCCTCAACGTAAGCGTCCATACCATTCGGGCGTGGACCCGGGCACGCCGGCTTCCGTTCCTCCGGCTTGGTCGCCGCGTGGTTTTCGACATCGCAGACCTTGAAGCGTTCGCAGCGGCCCGGCGGGTGCCGTCCCAAGAGTGAGCCTCACCGGTCCCGACTTCATATCAGCGGACTCGCCGGTGCTGGTGACGGCGGCGGGCCAGACGTGTTTCCACTGCGCTCGTCCCGTCGCGGATCCCGCCGTCCTGTGGAGCGGTACGACCTCCGACATCTTCCTCCATCCGGGTTGTGCCACCGACCTTGTGCTTCGCCTTTCCCGCGACGTGCTCGAGTGGCAGCACCGGAGTGGGCGGCGCTTCGGACCGCTGACTGGTCGGGACTGAGATGCCGAGGATCCGTAGCCTCAAGCCTGAACACCGTCAACACCGGAAGGTCGGCAAGCTCTCCGACTTCCTCTATCGCCTCTGGGTGGGCATGGTCTGCGAAGCCGATGACGAGGGGCGCCTGGTCGCGGATGCCGACCAGCTCCGGGTCCTCGTCTTCGGGTACTTTCCCAAGGTCACAGTCGAGGACGTCGAGGCGGCGCTCCAGGCACTCGCCGAGGTCGGGCTCATCCGGCTCTACACCGTGGCCGGCGTTCGCTACGCCGAGCTGCCGAGCTGGCGGGACCATCAGCGAATCGACCGCCCGACCCCGTCGAAGCTGCCGGCGTATGAGCCTTCAGCAGGTTCTCACGGAGGACTCCCGGAGCCCTCAGCGAGCACTCGCGGCGGATCGGAAGGGATCGGAAGGGAAGGGAAGGGATCAACTACATCGCCCTTCGGTGCGTCAGCCCCTCCTGTGGAGAACTCGACCCTCTTCATCACAGGCAGGCCCCCCAGCCCCGCTGCTCCGCCGACAGCCCCGGAGGCCCCGTCGCCGTCGAGCGCTGAGGCGCGATCCGCGCATGAGCCGGCGACGTCGAAGCCCGCCGGGGGCCGCCGGGGCCGGGCGGCGAGCGACGACGCCTTTGAAGTGTTCTACGCGCGGTACCCGAAAAAAGTCGGGCCCCGTGACGCCCAGCGTGCTTGGGCGCGGGCGGTCAAGACGGCGCCGCCGGCTGAGATTCTGGCGGGGCTCGAACGCCAGCTCCCCGACCTCGAAGCGCGAGAGCGGCGATTCCGGAAGGACCCCGCGGGCTGGTTGAACGGCGGGCATTGGGCCGATGCGTCCGACCCTTCCATCGGCAACGGCGACGGCGCCGCGCCGACGATTCCGCCGGAGTGGCTCCACGCTGACGGTTGCCCGCGCGCCGAGTACCGCGATCGGGTCCCCTCGCGCCATCCGTGTCCGCTTCACCGGGACAAGGGGGCTCCGGCATGAGCCCGCCCGCCCGTCCGAAGGCGCTGGTCCCGGCGTTCGAGGCGATCCCCGCCGAGCTCACCGCGCGTCACCAGTGGGTCGTGTGGCGCTACGCCTGGCGGCCGGATCCCAAGAAGCCAGAGGGCGGAATGTGGACGAAGGAGCCCAGCAACGCCAGGACGGGGGCGCTGGCGTCGAGCACCGAGCCGGCGACCTGGAGCACGTTCGAGGAGGCTGTCTGCACCTACGAGCGCGGGGGCGTGGACGGCGTCGGGATCATGCTGGCCCCGCCGGTGAGTGGCGTGGACCTCGATCACGTGGTGGCCCCCGAGGGCGGCATCGCGATCCCCGAGGCTTCGCGCATCGTGGCGGACCTCGACAGCTACACCGAGATCTCGCCGTCTGGGACGGGGTTGCGCATCTTCACGCTGGGGGCGCTGCCGGTCGGCGGCTGGCGCAAGACGGCGAAGCACGCCGGTATTCCGGGCCTGGAGATGTACGACAGCGCGCGCTACTTCACCGTCACCGGTCATCACCTGCCGGGCACGCCGAAGACCGTGCAGGAGCGGACCTCCGAGCTCGCGGCCCTGCACGCCCGTGTGCAGGCCGAGCTGGCCCCGGCCTCGCCCGCTCCGCCCGAGGCGTCGAGCCCCGGACCCCACGATGTCGACGACGCCGCGCTGCTTGCGCTGATCCGGCGCTCACGCCAGGGCGCGAAGTTCGCCCGGCTCTTCGATCAGGGGGCCGGGCCGGGCGATGACGCGAGCGCACTGGATCTCGCGCTGTGCTCGATCCTGGCGTTCTGGACCGGACGCGACGCCGCGCGGATGGATCGGCTGTTCCGGCAATCCGCGCTGATGCGCCCGAAGTGGGATGCGCGGCATTACGGCGACGGTCGGACGTATGGCCAAGCGACGACGGGCAAGGCCATCCAAGGCTGTGACGAGGTCTGGCGGCCCGCACCCGCCGAGGCCGCCCCGGCCAGCGGCTCGTGGATCGTCCAGGCTCTGCACGGCACGGCTGAGGGGGTCCCGGCGGAGATCTGTGCGCGACTCGCCCGGTACTTCGTCGCCCGAGGGCTGCCTCGCGACGCCGTCGCCGCGCTGTTGCTCGAGAGCGTGGGGCGTCACGGTCATCTGCCCGCCGACGAGGTCCAGCAAATGGTCTTCTCAGCGGCCGCGAAGCACCAGGTCAGCGGCGACGGCGAGGACGAGGTCCTCGAGCCGGCCCACATCGCTGAGGTCTTGGCCGGGACCATCCGGCACCTTCACAACCCCCCGCCGAAGGTGAGCACGCCGTTCGCGGGGGTGAATGATCTGCTCGGCGGCGGGTTCCTGCCGGGCGAGTCGATCGCGCTGGCCGCGATCTCCGCCGCCGGCAAGACGGACTTTGCGTTGACCTGCGCCTTGCACGCGGCGTCCTTGCGCGCGCCCACGCTGTTCGTGAGCCTCGAGATGACCAACGAGGCGCTTGGGCGTCGCGCGCTCGCGGAGCGGGCGATCGTGCACGCCACCGCCATGCGCAAAGGGAATCTCGACCCCGAGGAATGGCAGCGGATCGACGCCGCGGTCCCCGAGCTGGAGGTGCTGCCCCTGTGGTTCGAGGAGCGGGTCGCCACCATCGCGCAGGTCGCCGACCTGTTGAGTCGCCGTGGGTACAAGTTCCTCGTCGTCGATTACCTTCAACTGCTCACCGGGCCGGCGGCGCTCCGCCGCGATCAGCGGCTCGAGACCGAGTACATCTCGGCCGAGCTCAAGCGCCTGGCCAAGCAGTACGCCCTCCCCGTGCTCTGCGCCTCGGCTGTCGTGCGCCCGCCGCTCAAGGACGGCAAGCCACAGCGGATCACGATGCACTCGCTCCGGCGCGGCGAGCAACTCGTCCACGACGCGGACGTGATCTGCCTGCTCCATCGAGAGCCCGGCTCCCAGGAGGCCGAGCTCGAGGTGGCCAAGGGGCGCGACACCGGGGTGGGCACCGCGCGCTTGAAGTTCTGGGGCGCCTATCACCGCTTCGAGGAATTGACCGCCTCGTCTAGCGCTCAGCCGCCACGGGGACGGGCATGAGCGGCCTCACCCTCCGGCCGTACCAGAATGAGGCCCTCGCGGCGGTCGAGGCCGCAGCGGCCCGTGGGGTGCGTCGGGCCCTGCTCGTCATGGCCACCGGGTTGGGCAAGACGATCGTGTTCGCCGAGCTGATTCGGCGCCGCGCCGGCCGCGCGCTCGTGCTCGTGCACCGCGACGAGCTGGTGCGGCAGGCCGTCGAGAAGCTGGGGCTCGTGGCCCCGCTCGCGTCCCTGGGCGTCGTGAAGGCCGAGCGCGACGACGTCGACGCCGAGACGATCGTGGCGAGCGTGCAGACCCTCGCCCGCGACGCTCGGCTCCGGCGGCTCCGCCCGGACTTCGACACCGTGATCGTCGATGAAGCGCACCATCTCGCCGCTGACACGTATCAGCGCGTGCTCGGTCATCTCCGCGTTGGTGCCGACGACGGCCCGCTCGGTCTCGGCGTGACGGCGACGCCGGAGCGTGGCGACGGCCAGCCTCTCGCTGGCTGGGAGATCGTCTACCGGAAAGACATCCTGCACGGGATCCGCGAGGGCTACCTCTGCGATCTCCGGGCGGTGCAGGTCCGTCTCGCCGCCGACTTCGGCACCCTGCACGTGCGTGCGGGCGACTTCGTGGACCGAGAGGCGGAGGCGCTGCTGCTCGACGCCGCCGCGCCCGAGCACACCGTGGCCGCCTACCAGGAGCACGCGCCCGGGCGGAAGGCGCTCATCTTCACCCCCACGGTGCGGGTGGCCCATGAGATGGCCAAGGCGTTCCAGGGTGCCGGAGTCGCAGCCGAGGCGATCGACGCGGGAACGCCGCTCGAGGTCCGCCGCGAGGTCCTGGCCCGGTTCCACGCCGGCACGGTGCGCGTCATCGCCAACTGCGCGGTGCTGACGGAAGGGTTCGACGAGCCGAGCGTGGACGCCGTGATCGTGGCGCGGCCGACGCGCTCGCGGTTGCTCTACGTCCAGATGCTCGGCCGGGGGACGCGACTCTATCCCGGCAAGGGCGACTGTCTCGTGATCGACGTCGTCGGCGCCACCGACCGCCACGACCTGATGACGGCGGCCCAGGTGCTCCAGGTGGCGCCGCGTAGCCTCGCCCGGCGCGGCGTCCTGGCGGCGGTCGAGGAGCGGGAGGCCGATGAAGCCCGCGCCGCCGCGAACGGCCGCCTCGTGGCCGAGTCCGTCGACCTCTTCCGGCCGCACCCTCCGCTGCCGCGCGAGAGCCTGCATTGGGTGAAGGCGGGCGCCGGCCGCTTCGCGCTCTCCCTGGAAAGCGCCACGCTGATCCTCGCGCCCGGGCTCGAGGACTGCTGGCGCGTGCTGCTCCGGGAGCGGGCCGGCACGCGGGCCCTCGCCGACGGGCTGCCGCTCGAGTACGCCCAGGGCACGGCCGAGGACTTCGCTCGCAAGGCCGGCGCCGGGGCGCTCGTCAGGCCCGGAGCCACATGGCGGGGAGCGCCGGCGTCGGAGAAACAGCGCGCTCTCCTCAGGAAGTGGCGGGTCCCGATCCCCGCCGACATGACGAAGGGCGCGGCGGCGGACGCGATCACCGCACACCTGGCGGCGCGCCCGTGATGGCTGAATGCGAGGCACGCGCATGAGCGCGTCTAGGGCAGAAGCATGAACGTCTTCCTCGAGGCGGAGGCCGAGGTCAGCCGCGTGATCCGGGGGGCGGCAGCCCGCGCGGCTGGGGATCCGTGGCGCGCACTCGACCACGTGCGCGAGTGGGCGAACGCCGTCCCTGGACGCAGGAGACTGTTAGTCCAAGCCCAGCGCTACCGCATAGCACCCCTGCCGGTACTCGAGGAGGCCCTCGCTCACGCGCACGAGGTGATCGGCGACGGCGACGAGGACGTGGTTTGTGGGCTCGTCGCGAAATTCCTCGAGGCGCCGGAGGCATGCGAGCGACTCGATCGGGAGCTCGCGGAGCGCGCCCTCGAGGCGCTCGTGACGTGGATCGACGAGACCTGCGCAGCGTGGCGCGAGGGGTGCGCGGGGTGACGGTGCACGAGCTTCGTTCCTGGTTGGTCGAGGTCGTGCGTCCGCTGGTGAATGCTCCCGAAGCGGTTGCCGTCGTCGAAGCAGGCGGCACGGGGAACACCGTGCGGCTCGAGGTCTGCGCGGCGGAAGCCGACCTCGGCAGACTGGTTGGGCGCGGCGGCGTGACGATCCGCGCCATCCGCGAGCTCGCGCAAACGGCAGGCGGCCGCTCTCACCTGAGGGTGCTCGTCGACGTGCCAGGAACCCGATCGGGTCCGAGACGGTCCGGCCCGTGATCGAGCCACGCCTGTTTTCGCCTGACCAGGCCGCGGTCTATCTTGGGCTCGGTTCCAGGTGGGCGATCTACCGTCTCGTGAGAAGTCGGGAATTGCCCGCGGTCGCTATCGCTGGGAAGCTGCGCGTGGATCGCGAGGATCTCGAGCGATTCATCGAAGCGAGGAAGTGCGAGCCGAACACTCGCGCGATACCGCTCGCCGCCCAACGGCCGCCGACCCTCGGCGTTCCCAGGGTGCGGCTCGCCCCGCTCGCTCCGCGGAGCCGCTCAAACGGTGACAGAACGGTGACACCCGATGCGAAAGTACGTGTCGCAGTAGGGCGTCCGGGTCGGCGCTCGGATATCTCATCCGTGCTCCCGGTGACGAAGGAAGGCCATTGAACGGCCGCGGCTCCGGTGCGAGGATTCGGCGCGCGATGTCACGACGAGCTCGGCGCGGAAGCGGCCATTTGTACAAACGCGGCAAGATCTGGTGGTTCAAGTTCTTCGACGCGCAGGGCCAGCCGCACTGGCGCTCGTCGGGCTCGCGTGAGCGCGCCGTGGCGGAAACCATGCTGCGCGACCAGCTCGGTCAGCGCGACCGCGGCGCGCCCGTCCTGCCGGATCCGCGCCGTGTCGTGGTGGACGCGCTGCTCGACAACCTGAAGATCGACTATCAACTGAACGGCCACCGGAGCTACGACCGTGCGCACCTCAGCTGTCGGCATCTGCTCCGCCTCTTCGCCGGTCGGGCGGCCGCGTCCGTGACGGGCGTCGATGTGGCGAAGTACTCGAGCCTCCGGCTCGGGGAGGGCGTGGCGCCGGCCACCGTGAATCGCGAGCTCGCCGCGCTCCGCCGCGCCTACCGCCTCGCGGTGCGCCAGGGCGTCCTCGCGGCCATGCCCGTGATCACGACGCTCCGCGAGGACAACGTGCGGACCGGCTTTCTCGAGGCTGACCAGGTCACCGTCATCGGCCGGCATCTCAAGGCCACCGAGGCCGACGTCGTGCGCTGCATGCATGTCACCGGCTGGCGGAGTCGATCCGAGGTGTTCCCGCTGACCTGGGCCCAGGTCGACTGGGCGGGCGGCTTCGTCCGGCTCGAGCCCGGGACGACGAAGAACCGGGAGGGGCGCGCCTTCCCGCTCATACCCCCGCTCCGCGCGCTGCTCGAGCGCCGCCTGGAGCATACCCGGCGCTGCGAGCGGGCCCAGGGCCGGATCATCCCGTGGGTCTTCCATCGCAGCGGCCGGCCGATCAAGTCGATGGCCAAGGCGTGGCGGGCGGCGTGCAAGAAGGCGGCGCTCCGAGTCGCCTCCTCCACGATCTGCGGCGGACGGCCGTCCGGAATCTGGAGCGGGCGGGCGTATCCCGGTCGGTGGCGATGAAGATGACTGGGCACAAGACAGAGTCGGTCTACCGGCGGTACGCGATCGTCGTCGAGGCGGATCTCCGGGAGGCCGGGGCGAAGCTGGCCGCTGTCACCGCGAATGGTGACAGTTTCGGGGGTTTACGGTGACAGGCCCAGTGATCCGACCCGCCGATGGTACACTCACATCGCTTCAACGGAGCGGAGTTACGGCACTGGAAGCGTCTAGGAACCCGGTGGGCCTCCCGGACTTCAAATCCGGTGGACCGTTCTAGACAAACGGTCGATGGGTTCGACTCCCATACGCTTCCGCCACAGGAGCGGCAAGATGGCCAGGGAC
>Ga0184623_10001072_pt1 | contig 11893 bp, 8 predicted proteins | sample PLM1_100_b1_FD_133138 | JGI IMG/M metagenome (GOLD analysis project Ga0184623, IMG submission 133138) | Groundwater sediment microbial communities from an aquifer in East River, Colorado, USA - PLM1_100_b1 | ecosystem: Environmental > Terrestrial > Soil > Riparian zone | place: USA: East River...
ACCGACGCCACCCGCGCCACGATGACCGTCCTTCTCTACAGCGACGACGTCAACACCAGGGGGAAGGTCAAGCTCGCCGTCGGGCGCCGCCCCGCGCCCGACGTCCCGCGGGTCGAGTGGTTCGAGTGCGCGACGGCGCCGGCCGTGATCGCGGCGGTCGACGCGGGCGGCGTCGGCGTCTGTGTGCTCGACGGGGAGGCCACGCCGGTCGGCGGCTTGGGGCTCTGCCGGCAGCTCAAGGACGAGATCTACCGGTGCCCGCCCATTCTCGTGCTGATCGGCCGGGCGCAGGACGCATGGCTGGCGGCCTGGTCGCGCGCCGATCTGGTCGTGCCGTATCCGCTCGACCCGGTCACCCTCGCCGATGCGGTCGCGACGCTGATGCGGCGGCGGGCTGCGCAGCTGCCGGTGCCGTGAGCCTGCCGGCGCGGTGCGGCCGATGCGGCGGTGACTTCGTCCTCGACGAGGTCGTCGAGGCCGGCACGGCCGGGCGCTGCCCGCGGTGCGGCCTGCTGTTCGCGCCCGACTACACGCCCGTGCTGGCCGGGGCGGTGCGCCAGCTGCTCACCGCGTTGGACGCGATGGAGGGGGCGGTGCGCCAGTTGCGGGCGCTCGCTCCTGCGCTGCAGGTCGATGTCAGTCAGATCCCAGCCGAGCTCGACAGCTGACAGGTGGAGGCGCCTTGACTTCCGGACGTTCCTGGTCCGCCTTGCTCGCCACGCTGATCGACGGCGAGCCGCTCAGCGCGGACGACACCGCCTGGGCGATGAACGAGGTGATGAGCGGCGCGGCGACGGCGGCCCAGATCGCCGGCTTCGTCGTCGCGCTGCGGGCGAAGGGCGAGACCGCGGAGGAGCTGACCGGGCTGGTCCGGGCGATGCTCGGGCACGCGCGGCGCATCGAGGTCGCCGCCCCCGCCGTCGACACCTGCGGCACAGGGGGAGACCGGGCGCACACGGTCAACATCTCGACGATGTCCGCAATCGTCGTGGCCGGCGCCGGGGCTCGCGTCGTCAAGCACGGCAACCGGGCCGCGTCCTCGCGCTGCGGCTCGGCGGACCTTCTCGAGACGCTGGGCGTGGTGGTCGACCTCGAACCCAGCGCGGTCGTTGAGTGCGTGGCGGAAGCCGGGATCGGCTTTTGCTTCGCACCGCGGTTTCATCCGGCGATGCGGCATGCCGCGGCCTCGAGGCGGGAGCTAGGGGTCGCCACTGTTTTCAATTTCCTCGGCCCGCTCACCAACCCGGCGCAGCCCGGGGCGCAGTCCGTCGGCGTGGCCGATGCGCGGATGGCGGTCGTGATGGCCCAGGTGCTGGCCGCCCGCGGCACGTCGGCCCTCGTCTTCCGCGGGGCGGACGGGCTGGACGAGCTGACCACGACCGCTCCGTCGCAGGTCTGGATCGTCCGGAGGGGGAATGTCCACGAGACCGAGGTGACACCGGAGTCGGTCGGCCTGGCGCGGGTCGACGCGGCGGCACTCCGGGGCGGCGACCCCGCCTTCAACGCCGAGGTCGCCCGTGAACTGCTCGCCGGGTCACGGGGGCCCGTGCGCGACGCTGTGCTCCTTAACGCGGGCGCCGCGCTCGTCGCGCTCGACCTCGGGGAGGACGTGGCCGAGAAGCCCATCGCCGAGCAGTTGGGCGAGGCCATGGGGCGCGCCGCCGAGGCTATCGACAGCGGCGCCGCCGCGGCGGGCCTCGAGCGCTGGGTAGGCCTGACCCACGGCCTCGCCACGAAAACCCCGCCGCGATGACCCCGCCGCGATCTACCTAGCCGCGATCTTGAGCTTTTTTCGTGATGGGAGCGCTCCCACTCGAAAAAAGCTCAAGATCGCGGCGGGGTGGCGAGGGTGGCGATCGCGGCGGGGGTGGCGAGGGTGGCGAGGGTGGAGGGGCGCGCGCGGGCTGCCTAGTCGGCGTCGGCGTCGGCGTAGCCGAGGGCGAATGCCGCCTCCAGGTCGTGCTGCGAATAGGTGCGGAACGCGATGTGCGTCTCGGTCGCGAGCACGCCGGGCACCTTGTTCAGCCGGTCGGCGACGACGTCGGCGATCTGCTCGTGTTCGCGGACGCGCACCATTGCGATGAGGTCGATCTCGCCGGTCACCGAGTAGACCTCGCTGACGCTGTCGAGCGCCGCAATCTCCTCGGCCACCTCGGGGATGCGCGCAACGTCGGCCTGGACGAAGACGATCGCGGTGATCACGGCCCCGAGCCTACCCATTTCAGGTCGCTAGGGCGCGCCGCCGTAGGGGGGAGCGCCGTAGGGCACGATGCGGCGTGGCGGCTGCCGCGGCGGGCCGACCATGGCGCCGAAGATCAGGCCGGACACGAACCCGACCACGTGGGCGGCGTACGCGACGCCCGCGCCCGTCGAGAGACCGCCGCCGACCGAGTAGATCCACTGCAGGAGGAACCACAGGCCGAGCACGATCCACGCGGGCAGCCGGACCGGGATGAAGAACAGGAACGGCACGAGACTCCACACCCGGGCGCGGGGGAACATCACCAGATAGGCGCCCAGCACTCCCGCGATCGCCCCTGAGGCGCCGACGAGCGTGTCTACCGAGTCGGGGTTGATCACGGCGTAGCCGTAGGTTGCGAGAAGCCCCCAGGCCAGGTAGAAGAGCAGGAACCGGACGCGCCCGAGGCGGTCCTCGACGTTGTTGCCGAAGACGTAGAGGTAGAGCATGTTGCCGGCGAGGTGGCCCCAGCCCCCGTGCAGGAACATCGCGGTCAGCGCGGACAGCAGCGGCAATTTGTCCGGGGTGCGCACCACCGGGCACGGCACCGGGCCCTGCTCGGTCGGGACTTCGATCTGCTGAGGGCCGAGGGGTTCGTTGGTCAGCAACTCGCGCGGGATCGCGCCCCACTCGCGAAAGAACGCGTCCTGCTCGCAAGCCTCCTTGACGGTCGTGCCGTCGACCCAGGCGAACGCGACCGGGCTGGCGACGAAGACCACGACATTGATCGCAATAAGGACATAGGTGACGATAGGGGTGCGTCGGACCGGGTTGACGTCGTGGATCGGTATGACCACCCCACGATCATCTCGCAGGCTGATGCAGCGGGCGAAATGGGCTGCGCTCCCCGCCGGCCAACAGCAGCGCTTGCGCTTCGCCGAGTTCGGCCAGCCCGCGGTGTCGAACCGCCCCTCGCACCGGTGAGCACCACACGCCGTCGAGCTCGACCAAGCGGCTGCCCGGCAGCTCGAGCCAACGCAGCACGCACTCGGTCTCTTCGGCGCTGGCCGCTGGGGTCGGGCCCGCCCCTGGCCGCACCGTCTCGGCGGTGGCGACCAGCGCGTCGACGAACGGACGCGGCGCGGCGCCGGGCGGCACGACGCCCGTGGCGGCGAGCCGGCCATGCCGGGTGACCGCCAGTTCCCATACGCCGGGTGCAGTCGGCCGGGCGGCGACGAGCTGCGCGCAGGAGGTGAGCGCGGCGAGGCGCTGGAGGCGGGCGGCGCCCCGCAGGAAGGCCGTGAGCCGGTCGCGCTGGCTCGCGGCCTCCTCGAACCGCGCTGCGGCGCTGAGGCGGGCGATGCGCCTGGTCAGCGCGCCGACCACGGCGTCGGGATTGGCGAGCATCGCCTCCCGGACCCGCGCGACATGAGCGGCGTAGGCCGCCACCGTCTCGCCGCCCACGCACGGGGCGCCGCATTTGCCCATCTCGGCCAGGATGCACGGGGAGACCACCCGCCCAGGCGTGAGCCGGCCGGTGCACTGGCGGATCGGGAACGCCTCATGCAGCGCGGTGACCGCGAGATCGGCAGTGCGGCGGCTGCCGAACGGGCCGAGGTAGGTCGTCGCGTCGTCGTGGACCTCGCGGACGATGGACAGTCGCGGGAACGGCTCGACGGTGACCTTGACCCAGACCGCCCGCTCAGGGAAGCGCGACCGGCGGTTGTAGCGCGGCTTTTGCTCGCCGATGAGCCGCAGCTCGCGGACCTCGGCCTCCAACTCGGTGGCGCACGGGACGTAGGTGACCTGCTCCGTGAGCCCGACCATCTCGGCCATCCGGCTGCGCATCTCCGAGGCGGTGAAGTAATGCCGGACCCGGGCCCGGAGGTTCTTGGCCTTGCCGACGTAAAGCGGGCGCCCCTCGACATCGAGGAAGAGATAAACACCGGGCGCAGCCGGCACACCCTCGGCCAGGTGCCGCTTGCGGCGCTGCTCGGGCGAGACGCGGGCGGAGAAGCTCGCCAGCTCTTCGAGGGTCTGGACGCCCAGGCCGCCCAGCCGCTCGAACAGCGCGTGAAGGACGTCGACGGTGGCCTGCGCGTCGGTGAGCGCGCGGTGGCTGGGGGTGGTCGACGCGCGCAGGATGCGGGCGAGCGTGGCCAGCTTGCAGTCGGGCGCCTCGTCGCGGGTAAGGGCCCGGCGGGCCAGCCGCGCGGTGTCGAGCGCCTTGAATCGCGGCCAGTCGTGGCCCGTGCCCGCGCGTGCCGCTCGCCGGAAGCCGGTGTCGGAGGGCGCGTTGTGGGCGACGAGCACGGCGCCGCGGGCGAACTCGAGGAACGCCGCCAGCACCCCGCCGATGCGCGGAGCCGAGGCGACCATCGCGTCGGTGATGCCGGTCAGCACCGCGATGAACGGTGGGATCGGCTCACCAGGATTGACCAGGGTCTGAAACTCGCCCAGCACCTCGCCGCCGCGCACCTTGACCGCCCCGACCTCGGTGATCGCCGAACTCTCGGGGGAACCCCCCGTCGTCTCGAGATCGACGACGACGAACGTCACCTCGCGCAGCGGCGTGCCGAGCTCGTCGAACGTGCCCTGCACGCCCGCCACCCCCGCCTCGTGGCCCACTGTCACGCCCATGCCAGCCGACGGTAGGCGTGACCTCCGACAGAATCGCGGTGCCACGCCGCGACAGAGCGGAGGTCAGCCGACGGCGGCCGACAGGCCTTGCGCCGCAATAAAGCTCCCCAGCAGGCACACGACCACCGCCGTGCCGAGCGGTAGCCGGCGGGCCAGGCCGGCTGCCCACGTGGGGACGAGACGCCCGCGCATCGTACGGGTCAGCCGCCGGCCGGCATGGAGCACTGCGAGACCGGTCGCCATGAGCGTGAGCGCCATGCCGGCCCCGAAGGCAACGACCAGCAGGACGCCGAACCAGGCCTTCCCGAGGGCCGTCGCGCCGAGGAAGACGACCAGGGCGGACGGGCTGGGGAGCAGCCCTCCGGCGAGGCCCATCGCCACCAGCCCGCGCCGGCTCGGGCTCGGGGAGTAGTGAGCGTGCCCATGCGAGTGCCCATGCGAGTGCCCATGCGAGTGCCCATGCGAGTGCACATGCGCGGCATGGACCAACTCCGGCTCGGCGTCCCGGTGGTGATGGTGCCCGTGCGGCCGCCGGGCCTCCCGAACCAGGGTGCCGCCGACCGCGACGATGAGGGCCCCGCTCACAGCGGTGAGCCACGGGTAGGCCGCCGCTGGAGCGACCGCCGTTCCCGCCGTCACCAGCAGGCCGAGCGCGAGCACCCCGGCGGTGTGGGCGGCCGTCACCGTCGCGCCGACGGTCGCAGCTGCCCGCAGCGAGCCCTGCGAGCGACCGGCCAGGAAGAAGGCCATGACCGTCTTGCCATGCCCCGGCGCAAGCGCGTGCGCCGCCCCGAGGCCGGCTGCGGCTAGCACCGCGACCAGAAGGACGGACAACGTGAGCGTCCGCCCCGCGACGAGGTTCCCGAACGCCGCCGTCAGCCGGTCCGCGCCCGGCGTCAGCGGCCCGAGCTCAGCCGCCGGGTCAGCCCCGAACGCCACAGCCGCGGCCGGACCGCCAGGTCGCACGCGAAGATGCGCGGCCTGCTGGTCGGGCGGTGAGCTGAGCAGGTCGGGCGGGTACGCCGTGAGGCCGCGGCTCGCGCTCGCGGCCGGAACATCGGAAGCGGCGAGCGTGGTGCGGTCGCCGCCAGCCGTCACCTCGCGCCAGCCGACGCGATCCCCGGCGGCGCGGTCCTCGAACAGCACAGACGCCTCGCCGGCCAGCTCGGGATAGCTCGCGGCCAGCCCGCACTCCAGGCGAGTCACGTCCAGCCCCGCCTCGCCCGGCCGGAACGACGCGGTGGCGGAGGCCACCTCGAGGGGCGCTGCCCGGCCGGCCACCGAGACCACCATCGCGCTGGCCGCGGCGGCGCAGGTCTGCCGCGCCCAACCGGCCAGGTCGCCGTTGATGCGCGGCTTCGCCTGCGCGGTCGGCACCTCGGCGATGTCCTGGACATGGTTCACCCGGAGGCCGTCGAGGCCCACGACCAGCTGGCTAGCCCGGTTGACGGTGAAGTTCCCCAAAGGGTGCGCCGCGGCCGGTTCGGCGAGCAGCGCCAGGCCGCCCAGCGCCGCCAGCACGACGATGACACGACGCTTCACGACATCCTCCCGAGGACGGCCCGCGCGCGCTCGGCGTGCAGCGGAGAGAACTGCGGGTTGAGGGCGAGCGCGGCCGACAGGCTGCGCCGCGAGTCGGCTGAGCGACCGAGCGCGTCCTCGATCACCCCTCGGTGATAGCGGAGCCGAGCGTCTTTCGTGCCGAGCGACGTCGCAAGGCGCGCGTATTTCAGCGCTTCGGCGTCGCGACCGTTCACATGCAAGGCCCAGGCGAGCGCGTCCGCGACGTCGACGCTGCGCCGCCGCTTCCACTCGGCCTGAGCCGCGCGGAGCGCGACGGCTCGGTCGCCGTGGTCGGCCTCGAAGAGCGCGATCTCGAGATCGGCGCTCACACCGTTGGCGCTGGCCAGTTCAACGGTCATGCGCACGACGTCGTACTGCTCCTGCGCCTCAGCGTCGCGGCCGAGCGACTCAAGCAGCTCGCCGAACTCCGTCAGGTACTCAGGCAGCGGCAGCCGCGAGACCACCGACCGGTAGCGGCCGGCGGCAGCGTCCAGGTCTCCCATTGCCGCCGCCACCCGCGCCCGCCCGGCGAGCGCCGGCACATACGACGGGGCCGCGGCAAGCGCCGCCGCGTACTCGCGGTCGGCGAGCTGGTAGTCGCCCCTCCCTCGGGCCAACTCACCGAGGTGGAACCGCACGAACGCGGCGTCGGCCGGCGCTGTGGCCGGACCGTGGGACCGCCGGAGGAGCGCGGTCGCCGTCTTGGTGTCACCGCGCAGCTCCGCCAGGTAGGACAGCCTGGCGAAGGTCGGCAGCCCGGGCTGCAGCTCGTCGGCGCGGCGGGCGGCGGCGGCAGCCTCGTCGTACCTGCCCAGCTCCACGAGGGCGTCGGTGCGCACGGTCTGCGCGTGCGCGCTGTACGGGTTGGCGGCGGTCGCCCTGTCGCCCCAGCGCAGGGCAGCGGCAAAGTCATGCCTGGCCGCGGCGAGCGCGCCGGCGGCCGACAGCGCCAGGTCGTCGTCGCCCGGCAGGGACAGCGCGCGGTCGACCGCGCCCTGCGCCTTCGGGTAGTACGCCGTGTCGCCGCTCGCCCGCGCCTCCTCGACGTAGGTCAAGCCGAGGGTGGCCCACGAGCGGGTGTCTTTGGGCTGTCGGCGCAGGTGGTCCTGGAGCGCAGTGATGCTCGCGCCTGGCGGGCCCGCCGCGTCGTTCTCGGCGCCCGAGCGTGCGCCGGGAGCGGTGGGGCCGACGCTCGCGGCGATGAAGATCGCGGCGCCCAGCGCCGGAGCGGCGGCAGCGAGGAGTAGGCGTCTCATGGTGGGTCCTTCCAGCGGTTGGGCGGCCGGACGTTCGGGGGACCCGAGGCGCCGTTGGCGCGGCGCCTCGGGGTCCGCTCGTGCCTCAGGCAGCGGACGGAGCGTCCGTCGTTGTCTCGGGACGGCGTCGCAGCGCCACCGCGCCGCCGACCACGGTCAGCAGGCCGAGGCCAGCCACACCGATCGGCATCGCCATGCCGGACGACGACAGTGCCGGACGTGCGCCGTCCTGCCCCTTGCCGCCGGTGAGCAACGACGCGGCGTTGGAGCTGGAGCCGCCAGAGCCGCGCGGCGCCGAGCCGGAGAACGGCAGCGCGACATAGGGGAACCTGGTCCCGAACGCCACGTCGTTCTTGTCAACGCCGTCACCGAGGTCGTTCGGCGAGCCCACCAGCTCGCCCTCAGCGACCTGGAGGGTGATGTCGATCGTGTCGTCGGTCAGGCGCCGGCCGTTCGGGAACCCGGCCAGGTCGCCGTCGATGACGCCGAGCCGCTTCGGGTTCGCGGTCGGCTTGATCGACGTGTTCAGCCGCAGCTGCTCGCTGGGCGTGACGTTCTTCGGCCGGTTGAGGCCGGGAACGCCGGTCAGGAACGCCTGCACGAGGTCGTTGCGGGGCTCGGCCGGAGCCGGTATTCCGTAGATCGCCTGGATCAGCTTGGGCACCTCGGGGCTGGTGACGTACTTCAGGAACTGCGCGTCGTCCTTTGGCCGCGACGCGTTGAAGCGGTCCTTGTCCTTGACCGGGATGACGACCTCGTTGACCAGCGGCATGCCGAGCCGGGACACCTGCACCCACTCGCCGCTGGAGTTCTGCTTGGATGTCGACGACCAGACGCCGATCACCGGGTCGTCGCCGTCCGTGAGCTTGTTGGTCGGCACCTGGAGGGCGATGGTGTTGACGTTGTAGCCGGCCACGGTGTCGTTGCCCACCTCGGACAGGTCGCCGCCGTACAGCAGGTCGAAGACGCGCAGGTCGAGGAAGAAGGAGTCCTCGGCTTGGCCGGCGAACGACTTGACCCCGCCGCCGACCGACAGGACTGCCTGGTCGCGCAGCGCCTGGTAGTTCGGCATCGAGGCGTTGCCGACGAAGGACGGCGCGACCGGCCCGCGGGAGGTCAGTGGGTACCTGTCGCCCTTGTCCCGGTCGATGACCTCCAGCTTGTACGTCTCCCGGAAGTTGAGGTCCGGGTCGTCCAGGCTGGTGACCTTGCCGGTGTTGTAGAGGAAGGTGTTCCTGTTGCGGTAGGAGTTGTCGAAGGTCCACCGGTAGACGATGTCGGCCTTCGCGTCCCCGTCGTTGTCGATGTTGATGTCGTAGCGCGCGTCGGTGGCCCAAGGGTAGAAGGTGGGCCCGCCCGCTGGCTCCTCGAGCGGGATCCAGTTCGCGACGAAGGTCACGCTGTCCGGCTTGTCAGGGCTGACGAACGCGTAGGTGTCGGTGTTGTCGTACTGCGGGAGGCCGGAGATGCGCGGGGCTTCCCGGTGGCTGGACGCCGCCGCGCCGCCCGGCGCGAGCGACGCCAGGCCGGCGGCGGTGAGCAGCGCGCCCACGGCGAGCGCCGCGCCCGCCCGGTTGCGAGTTGCTGGGCTAGGTAGCCCTGGTATGAGGGACATTGTCCGGTCCTTCGGCTAAGGTGACATTCCCGGAGTTGCAGGACCTCTGGTCGCGGTGGCGCTGCGCGCGGCCCAGGCGTTTGACCCGAGGTGCCCTTGCGTCGTCCTCGGCGTTTGCGCCCCTCCTCCCCGGCCCGACCAAGCGGGCTCCGGTCGTCTCGCCAGGTGGGGTTCGTCACCAGCGGGGGGCCGGATTGGCCTCGAGTGCCAGCGGCGACGGCTTGCCCGCGACAGCCAAGCTGACCGACGCCAGCCGGCGGGAAATGTATGACAACGATCTCTGGGCGCAGCACGCCGGCAAGACCGTCGACCAGCTGTGGCCGGAAATGCACCGACGGATCGTTCGATTAGGCCCGCGGTCGTGGCTGCTGTGGCCCCCGCGGCCGAGGTGATGGCCCTGACCGGTGCTGCCAACGGCGCCGGCTATAAGCAAGTAGCGAAGTTGGCTCCGGTCGCGCGATCTCGCAGTGCCACGGTAGCCGAAGACAGGCCGGTGCCCGGCCAGCCGCCGCGGCGGACGGTCGCGGCGGCGTCGCCGCGCGCGCCAGAACTGGAGGTGCCACGCACGCCGGAGTGCCGGTCACCCCCGGTAGTCTTGTGGCGGTGCGGACGAACCTCGCGGGGCCGCTGATCGGGCGCGACGCCGAGCTCGCCCGGCTGCGGGCCTGTGTCGAGGAGCTGGCGGCCGGGCGGGGGCAGGCGCTACTCCTCGACGGCGAGCCAGGCATCGGCAAGTCCGCGCTCCTGGGTGACCTCGCCGCGCGGGCGGCGCGCACGAGGTGTCAGGTGCTCGCCGGGGCCGGGGACGAGCTGAGCCAGGCGTTTCCGCTGCTGCCCCTGCTCGACGCGCTCGCCGTGCGTGCATCGGCGTCCGACCCGCGGCGCCAGAAGGTCCTGCGGCTGCTCAACGGGGATGACGGCCCGCGAACCAGTGGCGTCGACCCGGTTATTGCCGCGTCCGAGCAGATTCTCGCGCTCGTAAACGAGTTGTGTGCGGTCGCGCCGACCCTGCTGATCGTCGATGACTTGCAGTGGGCCGACCCGGCGACGGTGGCGCTCTGGAGCCGGCTGGTCCGCGAGGTCGACCAACTACCGCTGCTGCTCGCCGGGGCCATGCGGCCGATTCCCCGGCGCGCCGACCTCGCCGCCCTGCGCCGCGCCCTCGCCCGCGACGCCGTCTTGCGCCTGGGTCCGCTGTCCGAGTCGGCGGTCGTCGAGCTGGCCACGACGGTGACCGGCGCCCCTCCCGGACAGGTCCTTCGCGAACTTGCTGCGGGCGCTGCAGGCAATCCGCTATACGTCGTCGCGTTGCTCGACGCGCTGTCCCGGTCGGAAACACTTGTGGTCGCCGACGGTGTTGCTGAGGTCACCCAGGGCCACGCGCTCCCTACCCTGGCCAGCGCGATCGCCGATCGCCTCGGTTTCCTGACCGAGGGGGCCATCACGGTGCTGCGCGCTGCAGCGCTGCTCGGCGTGGAGTTCTCCGTCGCCGACCTGGCCACGGTGCTGGGACGGCAGGCATCCGACCTGCTGCCCGCGCTCGCCGAGGCGCAGGGGGCCGGTGTGCTGGTCGACCGGGAGCGGGTGATGGCCTTCCGCCACCCACTCATCCGCTCCGCGCTCTACGACGGAATGCCCGCGCCGGCCCGCGCGGCCTGGCATGCCGAAGCCGCTCGCGCCCTTGCCGACGCCGGCGCCCCAGTCGAGCATGTCGCCCGGCAACTGCGACCAGCGGTCGGCATCGAACCCGGGCGGATCGACGCCTGGATGCTGAACTGGCTTGCGGGCGCGACGCAAGCGCTGGTCAATCAGGTCCCGCAGGTCGCGGTCGAACTGCTCAGCCCGGCGCTGGAACATCGGCACGACCCTTGGTTGGCCGCCCAGTTGGCCGCCGCCCTGCTCCGGCTCGGCCGGCTGGCCGACGCCGAGCAGCAGGCGGTGCGCGCCCTCGCTGACGTCACCGACCCCGACCTGCTCGTCGACCTGCACGACACCCTCGCCAGCTGTCGGCTCGACGCCGGCCGGTCCGGCGACGATGCCACGATCGCGGACCTGGAGCAGGCGGTGCGCGGTCCGGGGCTTGACGTGCGGCACCGTGCCCGGCTCACCGCAACGCTGGCTCGGGCGCTCATTCCGCGTGGCGAGCTGGACGAGGTCGTACGGACGGCGCAGGCCGCCCTCGCGCTGGGTACCGAAGCCGACGACGGGGCGGCCCAGGGATGGGCGCTGAACGCGCTGGCGTTCGCGCACGGTGTGCGTGGCGAGTGCGTTGAGAGCTTGGCAGCCGCGGACCGCGGACTTGCCGTCGCCGCCGGTCCAGCGCTCACCGACCTGGCCCTGCTGTTGCAGTGCAACCGGGCGGCAACCTTGACCGACCTCGACCGGGTGGGCGCCGCGCGGGACGCGCTGCGGTCGGCGCGACGCCTGGCCGTCCGGGCGGGAAACGTCCGCCGACTGGGCCAGGTCCAGCACAACCTCGCGGAGCTTCTGTTTCTCACCGGTTCCTGGGACGACGCCCTCGCCGAGACCGACAACAGGTTCGAGGCGACGACCACGGAGAGCGCCTACATCGCTTATACCGTGGGTGCCGCCATCGCCTTCCACCGCGACGACGGGCGGTCGGCGCGCCGCCACCTGGGC
>Ga0184623_10001073_pt1 | contig 11880 bp, 12 predicted proteins | sample PLM1_100_b1_FD_133138 | JGI IMG/M metagenome (GOLD analysis project Ga0184623, IMG submission 133138) | Groundwater sediment microbial communities from an aquifer in East River, Colorado, USA - PLM1_100_b1 | ecosystem: Environmental > Terrestrial > Soil > Riparian zone | place: USA: East River...
ATGGTGCGCCTCCTTGAAAATCGCTTGGCTACGCCTCCGTAGAGGGAGGACGGTACGGCAGCAGGTACAGTACCGCAAGTCCAATGATGATTGCCAGGCATCAGTAGCTGAGCTTGAGGAAGTTGTGATGATTCATCCATAATGATGCCAGTAATGATGAAACTGACCGTATAGCCCAGGTAGGAGGGCCACAGGGACGCCAAGATCCTGAACAAACCGATCTCGCGTTGGGCCTCCGATGCCGGGAGGCGGATCTCCAAGATCAGTAGAGTTATGGCGATGGCGAACACGCCGTCGGCGAATGTTTCAAGTCTCGCCGTATCGGAAGGCGACTGAACACTCATTGTTTCAGAAGAAAATGCAAGACGGGAGAGGTGATTACCTCTCCCGTCAATTTACTCCCGGCAGCGACCTACTCTCCCACGCCGTTACCAGCGCAGTACCATCGGCCCTGGAGGGCTTAACTTCCGTGTTCGGAATGGGAACGGGTGTGGCCCCTCCGGCGACGCCACCGGGAACTTTGCAACGCGATCGCGCCGCGTGTGCGCGCAGCGCGATCCGCGAATCTTTCAGATGTCGAAGGTCAAGGGGGCTAGGGAAAGAGCACAAGTGCTCCCCATTGACCTTGACCTTGTGGCCTTCGACATCAGCTTTTTGCCCGCCGCGTGTTTGGATGAATCCAATACGGCGAGCCAGGCTCTATACAGCTACCCCTAAGGCGGTGGATCAAGCCCTCGCCCGATTAGTACCGGTCCGCTCAACGCCTTACGGCGCTTACACGCCCGGCCTATCAACCGAGTAGTCTACTCGGGGGCTTACCTGGTTAACCCAGTGGGTGGCCTTATCTTGAGGTGGGCTTCGCGCTTAGATGCTTTCAGCGCTTATCCCGTCCGGACATAGGTACCCGGCACTTGCCCTTGGCAGGACAACCGGTACGCCAGAGGTCCGTCCACTCCGGTCCTCTCGTACTAGGAGCAGCTCCTCTCAAGCCACCTGCGCCCGCAGTGGATAGGGACCGACAGTTCTGTTACTCCTTCCGATCGGAAGGGGGCAGGGCATTTCTGCCTGCCTCTCCCAGTCGCCTGGGAGCTCGGACTATACCTTCACCCCACTTGCGTGAGGGTCCGGCGTACAGTCTCTGAGGGTTCCAGATCAGCGAGGATCGCGTCAAGCGACATCCTGCGCCGCGCACCCGCTTGATTCATCTGGAAGGCGATTTTGAGAATCTCCCTCAACCCATTCGGATTGAGGTGCTGGCCTTCCATCATCATCTCAACGACTTGGCCGAACCGTTCATAATCCGCTCGTTTTGTTGTCTTCAGTTCGTAAGCGCGGAAGAACGGCACAACCTTTGTCGCGAGATCGGTGCGGTCTCGTACCACCAGGACGTAGGTTCTGTCTTTGGAGTTGCGGTGATTCGGCTTGATGTATCCACATCCCAGCGTCTGCTTGATCAGCTCCAGCACATGCTGATTGCCGTCATTCTGGGACACGTGGAACTCGGGAATCACCTGCCACTTCCAGCGTGCGCTCGGATTTCTCTGCACCGCTACATGGAAGCTTCCTTCTCCATCGACGAACCCCGCCACATAGTGGCCGAGTGCATCTGATCTTCCCTGCTGATTGCCTGCACCCATCGCATTGTCACCCACTTTATGGCCATATGGCCCTCCGTGGGTAGCGTGGGATCCTCCAGGCTTCCCAGCATACAGCCGGATTTATAGACAGCAACGGTCCTGTTTACTGTCTCACGACGTTCTGAACCCAGCTCACGTACCGCTTTAATGGGCGAACAGCCCAACCCTTGGGACCTACTGCAGCCCCAGGATGCGATGAGCCGACATCGAGGTGCCAAACCTCCCCGTCTATGTGGACTATTGGGGGAGATTAGCCTGTTATCCCCGGAGTAGCTTTTATCCGTTAAGCCACGGCGCTTCCACTTGCCACCGTAGGATCACTAGGCCCGCGTTTCCGCCCTGCTCGGCTTGTGAGCCTCACAGTCAAGCTCCCTTATGCCCTTACACTCGACGCACGGTTTCCAACCGTGCTGAGGGAACCTTTGGGCGCCTCCGTTACCATTTGGGAGGCGACCGCCCCAGTCAAACTGCCCACCTGCCACTGTCCCGAGAACCGATGAGGTCCTAGGTTAGGACTTAATCTTGCCAAGGGTGGTATTCCAAGGGTGGCTCCACCGGGACCGGAGCCCCGGCTTCGCAGCCTCCCACCTATCCTCTGCAAGGTAAGACCAAATCCAATGGCAAGCTACAGTAAAGCTTCACGGGGTCTTTCCGTCCAGCTGCGGGTAACCCGTGTCTTCACGGGTCGCACAACTTCGCCGAGCCTCTCGTCGAGACAGCGCTCAACTCGTTACGCCATTCGTGCAGGTCGGAACTTACCCGACTAGGAACTTCGCTACCTTAGGACGGTTATAGTTACCGCCGCCGTTCACTGGGGCTTCAGATCGGGGCGTCGCCTTGCGGCTAACCCCTCCCTTTAACCTTCCAGCACTGGGCAGGCGTCAGCCCCTATACATCGCCTTGCGGCTTAGCAGAGACCTGTGTTTTTGTTAAACAGTCGGTTGAGCCGATTCTCTGCGACCTCATCGGGCTTCCGCTGTACGCGGTCACCCTACCGAGGCACCCCTTCTCCCGAGGTTACGGGGTCATTTTGCCGAGTTCCTTGACGAGAGTTCTCTCGCGCGCCTTAGCACGTTAGTGCCTGGCCACCTGTGTCGGTTTGCGGTACGGGCGCTTCACATCCTGACCACGAGGATTTTCTTGTCAGCGTGGGATTGGCCACTTCGCCTTTGCTTGCGCTCGGGCTCGTATTCACGTCTCGGCGTTAACGAGGCTCCGGATTTCCCAAGAGCCTCCGCCTACCCGCTTAACCCGGGACAACCAACGCCCGGTAGGCCTACCCTCCTGCGTCCCCTCTTGGCTCGTAACGGATGTAAAGCGGGGCCGGAATGTCGACCGGCTGTCCATCGGCTACGCCTTTCGGCCTCGCCTTAGGTCCCGCCTAACCTTACGCGGACGAACCTTCCGTAAGAATCCTTGGCCTTTCGGCGGATGGGATTCTCACCCATCTTTTCGCTACTCATGCCGGCATTCGCACTTCCGCCTCGTCCAGCAGTCCTTCCGGTCTGCCTTCACCTGACGCGGAACGCTCCCCTACCAGTTCGCGCAGGACGATACCCGCGCGAAATCCGCAGCTTCGGTAAATGGCTTGAGCCCCGTTGGATCTTCGGCGCAGCACCACTCGACCAGTGAGCTGTTACGCACTCTTTGAAGGATGGCTGCTTCTAAGCCAACCTCCTGGCTGTCTGAGCGATGCCACTTCCTTTCCCACTTAGCCATTATTTAGGGACCTTAGCTGGCGGTCTGGGTTGTTCCCCTCTCGACCATGACGCTTATCCGCCACGGACTCACTCCCGACGACCGCTGTGCGGCATTCGAAGTTTGGTTGGGTTCGGTGCGGGTTCTCCCGCCCTAGCCCATCCAGTGCTCTACCACCGCGCAGCGTAAACATCGAGGCTGCACCTAAATGCATTTCGGGGAGAACCAGCGATCTCCGGGTTCGATTGGCATATCACCCCTACCCTCAACTCATCCCATGGTTTTTCAACACCAACGAGTTCGGGCTTCCACGGAGGTTTAACTCCGCTTCACCCTGGTCAAGGGTAGCTCACCCGGTTTCGGGTCTGCCGCGTGCGACTAGTCGCCCTATTCAGACTCGGTTTCCCTACGCCTCCGGCCATTGGCCTTAAGCTCGCCACACGCGACAACTCACCGGCTCATTCTTCAATAGGCATGCCGTCAGGCATTCCGGTCCGAAGACCGGCATAGCCCTCCGACTGATTGTAGGCACACGGTTTCAGGTTCTATTTCACTCCCCTTCCGGGGTTCTTTTCACCTTTCCCTCACGGTACTCGTGCACTATCGGTCGCCAAGGGTGTTTAGCCTTGGGAGGTGGTCCTCCCGGGTTCCCACGGGATTCCACGTGGCCCGTAGTACTTAGGAACGTCACCGAGGAAGTCCGCGCGCTTTTGCCTACGGGGCTGTCACCCAGTTTCGCCTGCCGTTCCAGGGCAGTTCGGCTAACACGCGGATTGATCACTTCCCGACCGGGCCGCAGCCCGATCCGATAACGCCCTACAACCCCGCGCGAACAACGCCTGCGGGCTATCACGCCCGCGCGGTTTAGGCTGTTCCCCGTTCGCTCGCCACTACTAGGGGAATCTCGTTTGATTTCTCTTCCTCCCGGTACTGAGATGTTTCAGTTCCCGGGCTTGCCTCCGCACCGCCTATGTATTCAGCGGTGGGTCCCGCGGTATGACCCGCGGTGGGTTTCCCCATTGGGAGACGGCCGGATCGAAGGTTGCTAGGCACCTCCCCGGCCCTTTCGCCGCCGACAGCGTCCTTCATCGGCCCTTGGCGCCAAGGCATCCACCATGCGCCCTTAGTAGCTTGAATTTCCCGCCTTAGGAGCAGCTGTTTAGAGCCTGCTACTCTCAACCATCACGTCTGCACACCCATACGCAATGGGCCCCATGTGCCCATGGGGTACGATCCTGTGACGGAAATTCGTTCCCGCATCTCGGCGACGCGGGGATCTCCACCTCGGGTGGAGACTTCACAGGATCATCGATATTCAGTTTTCAAGGTTCGGCGGTCTTTGGAGACACAAAGAAAGAGGGGATGGGCTTCCATCCCCTCTCGGGTTTGCCCATCACAAGTACGTCGTCGTTTATCCGCTTGCGCTAAGGATCCTTGTTCCCTCCGGTGTCTTCAAGACCATTCCTTATTATAGAGTGCCGCCCCCGCCTGTCAAGGAGTGTGAAACCTCACCGGCGCGGTTTTCCGGTTCGTGAAGCGCCCCATCACGCGCTTCCTCGGCGTTCCAGTGAATCAGCCGGATCTTCACGACGGCTTCTGCCCGACGATTGTAAACAAAGGAATGCCCACTGGTGCGGGCTCAAAAGTGAACTCCGCATAGGCATGAATCGCGCCAAAACCTGCCTGCCGGTAGAGCGACACAGCTTCTGCCTGAGTGTACCAACGTGTCCCGGGTGATCGGCGGTGATGCTCGCGCGCCACGATGGCTCCCTCGAGGATTACTTCAAAAATGTCATCGGTATGTTCCAGCCGGTTGGGCACGTCATACGAGGTCCGCGAGCGCTTCCTTACCACCGCACCATCCTCAGGCCGGACCTTCTCTGCCATCACTTTCCAGTCGTGATGCTCGAGAAGATCGCCGTCCTTCCATAGAATCATGAACGGCATCGCCAATACCCCGCCCGGCTGGAGGAGGGCATGAAACCGCCGCATCGCATGGCGAGCGTCATCTAGATCAGTTAAGAGCTGAAACGAGCTCGAGGGGACCAGGATCGTCTGGAACGTACGCGGCACTTCGAGAGACTCCATCTGCTGGAGGTAGAGCTGCGGGGAGAGTCCGAGTCGCTCCGCCTTTTCGCGGCAGATCCCGAGCATCTCCGGCGAGTTGTCCACCCCGTCGATGTCGATTCCCTGGCCCAGGTAATCCAGAAGCAGCCGGCCAGTCCCGCAGCCGACATCGAGGACAGGCTGGCCATATCGCGCGATGACTTCCTTATAGAAGAAGCGGTCCGTCCAATATGAAGTGTCGCCGCGCAGCAGATCCCACGTGGCCGCAAGCAACCCACGATATTCGTAATCCTGGCGGATCATGTTGCCTGCTCCCGTATTTGCATCTCCTCCGGGATCTCCACGGCAACCACCTCGGCTTGTGCGCACACTTCGCCCTCCACGGAGAGCGTCGCGTCGACGACGACCTTGCGTCCCTTGACTTCTTTGGCGCGCGCCTTCAAGTGAAGCGTCGCGCCGAGCGGACTCGGTCGAAGGAAGTCCACACGCAGCGCCGCCGTCACAAACCGAAGCGGAGGTCCCTGGTCCATGTCCGATCCACGCGCATGATGTGCGGCGGCGGCCGCCGTGGCGATGCTGTGGCAGTCGATCAACGACGCGATAAGCCCGCCGTAGACAAACCCCGGAATCGCGATATGGTAAGGCTCCGGCCGGAAGACCGCGACGACCTCATCCCCTTGCACATAGCTCTTGATCTGCAGGCCGTGCTCGTTGAGCCGCCCGCACCCGTAGCAGTGTGCGTACGGTTCCGGATAATAGTCCTGGATCGCCTTCGGGGTCACTCAGGTGACGACTCGCTTGAGCTTCTCTATGTACTGTTTGCGGAACTTTGCTACTTTGGGCGCGATCACCATACGGCAGTACGCCTGGTCTGGGTTTCGCCTGAAGTATTCTTGGTGGTACATCTCTGCCGGATAGAACTTCTTCAGTGACGTCACCTCAGTGACAATCGGATCATCCCAGAGTTTCTCCGCAGTCAGTTCACGGATCACGTCCTCGGCGGTCTTTCTCTGTTCCTCACCGTGGTAGAAGATGGCCGAGCGGTACTGCGTGCCAACGTCCGCACCCTGCCGGTTGAGCGTCGTGGGATCATGAATTGCAAAGAATACTTTCAGCAGGTCGCGGTAGGAGATGACGCTTGGGTCAAACGCCACCTGCACTACTTCCGCGTGTCCGGTCGAGCCGCCGCACACCATCTTGTAGGTCGGATTGGGAACCGGGCCCCCTGAGTAGCCGGAAACAACGTCTTCGACCCCTCCCAGGTCATCAAAGACGGCCTCCAGACACCAGAAGCACCCACCGGCAAGCGTCGCAACTTCCTGCTCCTTCGGCATCGTCATCCCTCCCCCAGGCCTGCAATTATCGTATTTGTGGAATGAGAATAATGCAATCTTCTGGCATCTTACGCAGGGATGGTGTATTTATGTCCGATCCGAACTGGAACACACTGGCGTCGCTTGCCGTTACCGTCATACCGGCCGTCATCAAGTTCCGCACGGAGATAAGACGGGCCATGGACCTCGTCGCCGAATTCGTCGGGCTTCTCGTAATGATCTTCGGAGTATTCCTATATGCGTCGGCCCTCCCGCAATTGCAGCGCGTGCAGTCGGATTTTGCCCGCATCTCGGCCGAGTCGCCCTCGATGGCGGCGCAGCAAATGCAAACTCTGTACACGCTCTACACAGGATCGATCGCGATGATGGTGCTGGGCGGATTCTTAGCGATTTCGGGGTTGTTAGGCCGCGTGCGCGCAGGCTTGAAACGATCTCGATAGATTGGCCCTGACTCTAACGCACTTCCAGTACACCCTTCATTCCCGCTTCTTGGTGCCCCTCAATCGTACACAGGAACGCAAACCGGCCGGTGCGGCGGGGCATGAATTCGAGCCTCCCCCACGCTCCCGGCTGCACTCCCATGAAGTCGAGCCCGTTAGCTTCCGTGTAGAAACTCTCGCCGGTCATCCGCACCCAGGTTTTTCGAAGGTAGTCTGTTTCGAATTGATGAGCGATCTGACCCCGGTTCGTAAAAGTCAGGCGCACAGGCCGCCCGACGGGGATCCGAACGGTGGCCGGGCGAAACGCGAACTCCGTCATTTCGATCCTGACCTCAGCGACGGCATGCGAACTCGCGGACACGGGGAGCAACATCAGCAGGAGACATGTCATTGCGAGAAGGCGAGCCATCAGATCAGAGATGGGGGGAGGTCGCTTGATTCCTCCCCCCAGCCTAGTTTCTAGTCTTTATTAAACGGCGTCAACAGTGGGTTGAACTCTGCGAAGACCCCATTCGGATTCGGGTACCAGATCCACATATGGAGTGTGACCAGAGGCGGATGCCAGAAGTTAAACTCCGACCCCGTCTTTGCGTTCGTCTTCGCACACCGTGCTTCAGCACTCGCCATGACGAAGGTACCGTCCTTGTAGTGGCAGGCAGCGCCAAAGGAGCCATAGCGGGCACCGGGCAGTGGGGCCTTCGCCGGCCGCTTGGGATACACCCATTCGATGGCCACGAGTTGCCAGGCGGACCCACTGCGCACGTAGACCAGAAGCGGTGGCTTGGTCACGTCGAAGCCGCTGATGTTGGGGTTCAGGAAGTGATACCCCATGTTGGGGATCATCTGCGTGATGATCATGTACCCATCGGCTTTCGCCTGCTCGACGTCCATGGCATATTTCGCGGTGGCCAGCCTGGCTTTGGAGACCTGGCTGACGACACTCGCCGGAATAGAAGAACTGGCCTCTGACGCGTGCTGCCCTTGCGCGGTCCCGCTGAACAGGATCAATGACACCAGCAGCACGGCTAATCCAAATGATCGCATTTCAGCACCTCCACGAATTTGTAGTCCCTACCGGTAGAAGTACGGATCGAGCACACTGACCTCGATGATCTGATCCACCGGCAGGCCATTGCGACGGGCCGCTTTCCGGATGGCCTCTGGTGAGGGTCCGTCGTACACGCAGAAGGTCCGCATCTTGTCCGGTGTCACGTACGAGTGCACCCACGTCACCAGTTCCTCCGCGTTGTTCCCCACCACGGTCCGGCACGTTGCAGCCCCCTGTTCAGTCATGGGGATGGCAAGCCCGTCGGGAAACGTGCGCTCGACCAGGTATCGCGGCATCATCCACCTCCTCTCGATCCTTGTCAGGTTCGAGATGATTATGACGAGGCCGCGGTATCGTGAAATCGGGAGGATTCCCTATCTTGGACTTGCGGGGTGCCTAACTTGGATGGACTTTGTTCAGGAGTTTGCCGGCTTTCTGAGCCGCCTCCGTCCGGGAGCGGACGCCAAGTTTGGAGAGGACAGATGAAACGTGGTGATCCACGGTTTTGGCCGAGACTGATAGTCGGTGCGCGATCTCGGTGTTACGAAAGCCTTCAGCGATCAGCCGAAGCACTTCGACCTCCCTTTCCGTCAGCTTCGCAGGATGAGCGCGGGTCGCGGGTCGAGGGCCCCGAGGAATATCGCGGACACCAAGTTCGCGTAGACGGCGCGCGACGATGGCCACCGCAGGGCGGGCGCCCAGACGTTCGAACTCGGCGTGCGCCTGACGCATGGCGACTTCATCACCGTCCATGAGCGCGCCCGCGGCCTCATACGGGCATCCAATCTTGGCCCATAACGTTGCAGCGCGAGACCAGTGACCGGCGATTTGGAGGGCGTATGGCTCCGCTGCACCTGCGGGGATCTCCTCCATAACGCCGGCACGCCAGCGCCAATAGGCCAGCTGGCCGATCACCCATGACGCGTGGCACTGACGGGCTCGCTCAAGAGCGGCACTGGTTGCCTCTGCGATCACCTTGTGGTCACCCATGAGCCAAGCCGCTTCGGCTCTCGCCGACGCCACCGGCTCGATGAACTGCAGCTCGTCGCTCTTCTCTGTCAGTACGAGCGCCTCGTTGAGCAGCGGCCAATAGTCGGGATCTCCACGCCGAGCACGCACGAGCCCAAGCACGACCAGCCCGAGAATACGGAGCAGCGGCGCGCCCCTAGGATGGCTGATAACGACGGTGGCGGCGTCGGCGGCCTCGCTCCAACGCCCCTGGTCGAGCTCGCAACGTGCGTGGCATGCGAGCACATAGAGATGCCACAGGTCGAGACCCAGATCCTTGCACGTCTCCATTCCCTCCGTCAGGCGACCCGCGAGGGTGTAGTTGCGGGTGCGCATCGCGGCCCAGCCGAAGTGGATGTAAGCTCGCCCGACGTGCTCTTCGAGCCCCGCCTGCTCGGCAAGCTCGAGGCTCCGCTCGAGTTTCTTGCTGCCCTCCGGTCGACCGGTGAGGAGCTCCATCGTGCCCAGGTTGTTGAGGGAGTGCACGACGATCTCGGTCTCACCTAGCGGCTCGGCAATTTCGAGCGCACGTCTCCCCCACTCGACCGTTCCCTCATCATCTTCCTCGTTCAAGCAAACCTGAGAAAGGTTGCTGTACGCCAGGGCGAGCTCACGTGCGGGCGCGAGTTGTTCAAGCAGTGCCAGCGCCTGCCGAGCGGCCTTATCCGCGCCCACTTTGTCGCCAGCACACCAGTAGCGGCGGGAGAGCGAAGAGAGTGCGGCCCCTTCCCGCAGGCGGTTCCCCAGCATCCGATGCAGTTCGATCGCTTGCTCCATGGCTTTGATCGCGTCGTCGGCCTGGTCGGTCAGATAACACTCGTACGAATAACGCTCTAGGAGATCGGCCCGACCATCTGCCGGCAGACCGTCGCCGAACCGTAGTGTTCTTGCATACTGGGCCGCGGCCTCGCGATGCGCGCCGAGTGACGCGGCGCGTGCTGCCGCGGCCGGTGCAAACTCAAGTACGGCCTGTCCATCGCCCGCTTGCTCCGCATGATGCGCAACACTCGCGAGCATATCGGAGGCGATGCCGGCCGTACGAAAAGCCTCGAGCACTCTGCCGTGCAGATCCTTTCGGCGGTGAGGCAACAGCGTGTCCAAAATGGTCTCGCGGACAATCTCGTGCCGGAACGCCAGCATCCCGCCCTCGCTACGGAGCATACCGATTGAGACACATTCCTCTACGGGCTCTTGAGCCGGTCCAGAGACAGCGCTTAGTAGAGACGGTTCCACGGTTGTCCCGACAACGGCCGCCCCCTCGAGTACAGAACGCGCAAGATCCGAGAGTCGCGCCGCACGTGCCAGGACAGCGTCACGTACACTGGCAGGGATCCCTGAATTTCCCGCCGCTAAGACTTCAGTAATGAAGAACGGATTGCCCGCGGTCTTGCGGTAAAGCGTGCCAGGATCGATGCCGCTGCCGTTGGCGAGGACACGGACTGCCGCCTCCGATAGACCGGACAGGGACACGCGGTGCACGGTCGCAGAGGTTACAACGTCTCCGAGAACAAGTCGGAGCGGGTGCCGAGGCCCGACCTCGTCGCTACGGTACGTCACAACGAAGAGCGCCGGCATGGAGCCGATCCGCCGGCCCAGGAAACGGATTAAGTCTAGCGTGGCCTGGTCCGCCCAGTGGACGTCCTCGAAGACGACGAGGGTCGGCCGGCCGTTCGAGGCGAGCTCGCGAAGAAAAGCCTGAGAGATTCGATCGCGCGGCTTGTCTCCGTCCAGAAGTTCGGCGACGTCACCGCCCAACGATGGAGCGATGTCCACGAGCGGACCTAGCGGGCGTGGGGTCGAGAGAGGATCGCAGGCACCAACGAGAACACGGGCGGTCTTCTCAGCGGAGCGGCCGAACTGCTGGACGAGTGCAGTCTTTCCAACTCCGGCTTCGCCGGCGAGCAAGACGAGCGACCCCTGTCCCGCGACGGCTCCCTGCAGGAAGGTTGCGAGCTGTTCCAAGTATGGTGCGCGCTCTAGGAGTTCCATGCTGGTCGCTCTCAGAAGTTATCTGCGCAAACCTGCACTTCGACGACAGTACAGCGAAACCTATGATTGTCTAGGAGCGCCTAGTTGTTTTCTGGAGTGGTCCTAGACTGGCTGATTATGCCGGAGCGGTACGCTGCGGCCACGGCTTCGGCGCGAGAGCGGGCGGATAACTTTGCGAGGATCGCGGAGACGTGGTGATCGATCGTCTTGGTCGACAAGAATAGCCGGGAAGCGATTTCCGCATTCTGCAAACCTTCACCCAGGAGCGCAAGGACCTCCATTTCGCGCGCCGACAGGCCGGCGGGATTCCTTCTGGTCACCGCCCGTGGACCACGAGGAATGTCGCGAATCCCCTGCGCTCTAAGACTGCGCCGCACGATATCGGCGGCCGGACGCGCGCCTAACTCCTCGAAGATCGCCAGCGCGGTCCGTTGAGCCTCTTCATCGCCATCGGCAAGGGCCCGCGCACGCTCATATGGACAACCGATGCGCTCCCACGCGTCGGCCGCCTGGCCCCAATTTCCATCCATTTGTAAGCGAAACGGTTCCGCAGCCGTGAGAGGCGATACTTCGAGGTCACCTACCCGGCATCGCCAGAATGCCAGTTCTCCCACAAACCACGTATGCTCGTGGCGCATCGCCAGGTCGAACACCGCCCG
>Ga0184623_10001074_pt1 | contig 11873 bp, 7 predicted proteins | sample PLM1_100_b1_FD_133138 | JGI IMG/M metagenome (GOLD analysis project Ga0184623, IMG submission 133138) | Groundwater sediment microbial communities from an aquifer in East River, Colorado, USA - PLM1_100_b1 | ecosystem: Environmental > Terrestrial > Soil > Riparian zone | place: USA: East River...
ATCCGATCCGTGGAGTCTGCTATTCGGGACGAAGATCGCATCGCTCTACGTGCAGCCGCACATTGGCGGCGACCTGGCATTGCTCACGGGCATCGCCAAGCGAATCGACGAGATGGGGGCTCAGGACGAGCGGTTCCTCCGCGAACACTGCTCGGGCTATGAAGGCTGGATCGCGAGGGTGCGGGCCACGCCCTGGAGCGAAATCCATGCCAAGTCGGGCGTCGCACAAACCCAAATCGACACGATCGCCGATCGCTACGCCGCGGCCAAACGGGTCGTTTTCGGGTGGACGATGGGGATCACGCACCATGCCCATGGCGTGCTCAACGTGCAGGCAATCGCGAACCTCGCTTTGATGCGGGGCATGGTGGGCCGGAAGGGTGCGGGGCTGATGCCGATCCGTGGGCATTCGAACGTGCAAGGGATCGGCAGCATGGGGGTCACGCCGAAACTGAAAGACGCGATCTTCGACGCAATTCAGCGCGAGCTCGCCGTTCAGCTTCCCACGTCGCCCGGTCTCGACACGCTCGCCTGCATCGCCGAGGCTCACGCGGGCCGGCTGAGGATGGGCTTCTGCCTTGGAGGCAACCTCTATGGGTCCAACCCTGATGCCCGCTACGCCGCCGAGGCTTTAGGCAAGCTCGACACACTGGTCTATCTCAACACCACCCTGAACATCGGCCACGCCCACGGCCTGGCCCGCGAGACGATCATCTTGCCCGTCCTGGCCCGCGACGAAGAGCCCGAGCCAACGACGCAAGAGTCGATGTTCAATTATGTGCGGATGTCGGACGGCGGCCCGCGGCGGCACGAAGGCCCGCGGAGCGAGGTGCAGATCATCGCCGAGATCGCGCGGCGCGTGATGCCGGCGGGCGGGCCGATCGATTGGGCCTCGATGGAGCACACCGGCCATATTCGCCAGGCGATCGCCAAGGTCGTTCCCGGCTTTGAGCAACTTGCGGCGATCGACAAGACGAAGCAGGAGTTCCAGCTCCCGGGCCGCACGATTCACGAGCCCAAGTTTCCCACAGCCGACGGCAAGGCGCGGCTGCACGTCCACGATTTGCCAGAGCTGGCCGGAGGCGCGAGCCAGCTCCGGCTGATGACCGTCCGCAGCGAAGGGCAGTTCAATACGGTCGTGTATGAAGACGAAGACATCTATCGCGGTCAGGAGCGGCGCGACGTGATCCTGCTGCATCCCAGCGACCTGGCGCGGCTAGGGCTGTCCGAGAATCAACCTGTGAGTGTTCGAAGCGAAACGGGGGCGATGCACAACATCCTCGCGCGGGCGTTTCCCACGATCCGGACCGGCAATGCCCTGATGTACTATCCCGAGGCCAACGTCCTCGTGTCGCGGCAGGTCGATCCGCTCTCAAAAACCCCGGCGTTCAAGAGCGTGTTGATTACGGTAACTGCCGCCTTGCCGCAGGCGACCAGCATCTCGGTTGCTGCCAAAGCTTGACCACTTTGCGGCACGCGAGTCCAATGACGGCGGTGGGTGAAGTCATGACGGACCGGGCAACCATCGAGCGATCGGCAGGCGCGCCGTGCACGCGGTTCACGCTCCGGACCCTGTTCATCATCAGCGTGGCAATCGCGGTGCCGTTTCTCCTGCTGGCGAACCTCCGCAGTGTCGCGCGGCCTGACGACAGCCTGGCCTCGCCGCTCTACCTGCTTTTGGGCGTCGCCGGAGTGCTGTTTGCCGCTGTGATCGGCAACGCATTAGGGCGGACGCCGGGAATGCTCATCACCGGGATCGCCGCCGGATTGATCTGGATTTCGCTCGTCGCCCTGCTCAGCCAGTTCAGCGACATGCTCACGCGGCAGTTGCCAGTGCACATCGTCGCGGTTGTCTTGACCATCGCTGGCCTGACCGCAGCAGTTCGTCGGCATCGGGAATCGACCGACGACACGCCGCACGAGCACCTGGTCCGGCTGCTCAAGGTGAAGAGCAGCCTGAACAACGCCTCAACTGCCAAGGACCGTACTGGGATCAAGCCGGCGGAAGCGAGCGACGAGATGAAGAGCACGTGATAGCGCTTCCAGCGGATTATTCCGCACCTCCACGCCCAGCCGCTCGCCACCTGCCCCCCCATCCGCTATCTTCGGCTCCTTGGGCCAAGTCGCGGCCCGCGGCCGGCCGAAGATTCGACGGTGGCGAGGTTTCGTTCTGAATGGTGGCGCGGCGAGAACCGGTGATGCATCGCGAGCGATCGGCAACTTTGGCGTGGTGGGCGGCGGCGACCATCTTTGTCAGTGCGTTTTTGCTGTTTCAGGTCCAGCCGATCATCAGCAAGAAGATCTTGCCCTGGTTTGGCGGCAGCCCGGCGGTCTGGACGACGGCCCTCTTGTTCTTCCAGACGGCTCTCTTGGCGGGTTATGCCTATGCCCACCTGCTGATGCGATTCGTGCCCTTGGCCCGCCAGCCGGTCGTGCATCTGTTTCTGCTCGTGGTCGCGCTGCTTACGCTGCCGATCACGCCCGCTGACTGGTGGAAACCCCAGGACGGCACGATGCCGGCCCTGCGGATTCTGACGCTGCTCCTGGTCGAGGTCGGCCCCGCGTACTTCATGCTCTCGGCCACGGGACCCCTCGTGCAAGCCTGGTTTTCTCTAGCCTACCCAAATCACTCGCCCTATCGGCTCTATGCCCTGTCCAACTTCGGCTCGCTGCTCGCGCTGCTTTCTTATCCGTTTTTCTTCGAGGTTGCGCTGCCCGTAAACACGCAGGGGATTCTGTGGTCGCTCGGCTTTGTGATCTTTGCGGGGTTGATCGGGGTGCTGGGACTGAGCGTGTGGAAGCTCGCCGATGACAAGCGGGTGCGGGCCGAAGAAGTGAGCCAACTGCCTGAATCGATCCGCCCGGCGTTCGAGGACTTGATCGCGCCGGACGAGCCTCCGCCGGGGTGGCTGCGAATCGGCTGGGTCCTCTTGGCAGCCCTCGGTTCGACGGCCTTGATGGCGATCACCAATCACGTCTGCCAGGACATCTCGGTCGATCCGTTCATGTGGGTCGTGCCGCTGAGCCTGTACCTCCTGTCGCTCATCATCTGCTTCGACAGCCCGCGCTGGTACGCCCGCAAGTTCTGGGGCCCTGTGACGATCATCGGGATTCTGGTTCTGTGCGGGCTGGAGAATTTGGCGACAGTCAATGAATGGTTTTCGTGGGGGACAAAGCCGTTGGAGTTTCTGAACCCGCTGTTTGCCAAGGGTAGATTCACCAGTTGGGTTCAGTTCCCAGTTACCTTTGGCGGCTGCCTGGACGTCGTTTTCGGTGGCATCGGCTGGATCGTGACCCAGATCGATAAGCTGCTGCACTATCTCGCCGATCCCACGTTTCACCTCAAATTCGCGTTCAAAACCGGGGATTACGAAGACAGTCTGATTGCCCAGGCACTGGCCCACGTCTCGGCCCTGTTCCTAATCTGCATGGTCTGCCACGGCGAGCTAGCCCAATCGAAGCCGCAGCCCAAGCACCTGACGATGTACTTCCTGACGATTTCGGCGGGCGGCGCATTGGGGGGACTGTTTGTCGCCGTGATCTGCCCGCTGCTTTTTCGCACGTACTTCGAGCTGCCGCTGTCGATCATGGCTGGCTTTGTGGTGGGGTGGTTGGCAATCGGTAACGACGGCCGCGAGTCGTGGCTCAAGGATCGCAGCATCTTGCAGTGGGTGGCGGCGTTCATTGTCGTCGGCACGACGCTGCTCGTGATCAAGGGGCAGTACAAGGAGATCAGCGCCGACACGATTGCCGTCCGCAACTTCTACGGCGTGCTGTCGGTCACCAAGACGGATCAGGCGGATCCCAATGAGGCGGGGCGCCAGCTCTATCACGGCCGCATCCTGCACGGCTTTCAGTTCCGCCAGCCGATCGAGGTCGGCAAGGCCGTCCTCTATCAGCCGGCGGGCACGAGCGAGCCAGAGCGGTATGAGGCGATCGCCATCAAGGAAGGGATGGTGACGCTGCGCAGCGATGCGGGCAGCGAGATCGAGCGGCGTCTGGGCGACTGGGCGTTGACGTTGGCCGAGGAGGGGACGCATCCGCGGGAGATTGAGCCGAACACCTATTACCTGCCTGGCTGCGGCGTGGGGATCGCGGCCGAAAACTACCCGCGGACGCCCGGCGAGGGGATGAAGGTTGCCGTGATCGGCCTCGGAACCGGCACGATGGTCACGCATGGGAAGGCGGGCGACTTCTACCGCTTCTACGACATCGACCCCAAGGTACTCGACATTTCCGAGAAGTACTTCACCTACCGTGCGAAGGCGCCAGCGACGAAAGACGTGGTGCTGGGCGATGCCCGCATTCAGATGGAGCGCCAGGAGCCGCAGAACTATGATCTTGTAGTGCTCGACGCATTCAGCGGCGACGCGATCCCCAGCCACTTGCTGACGGATGAGGCCTATGCCCAGTATCTGCGGCACATGCGCAAGACCGCCGACGGCAAGCTCCAGGGGATCATCGCCGTGCACATTTCCAACCGCTATCTAAATCTCCAACCGGTGGTGGCGGCGCTGGCCCGCAAGTACAACATCCCCGCCAAGGCCTTTCACCTCGAAGAGGGGGAAAGTGGTGGCGGCAACGCCGATACAGGCTCCGACTGGATCTTGCTCACACACAACGGCGAATTCTGGAAAAAGCCGGCGGTGATGGCCGCCATGTCGGCCTTGGACGTCAAGCCGGAGCAAGAGCTGCTCTGGACCGATCAGCGGAGCAGTTTGTGGCCGATTCTGGAGCGGGAATAGCCGGGACCAAACCTGGTCCCGGAGTGCGGCGGCCATTTCGCCGCGGTGCTTGCACCGCGCTCGGTCGGGCGAGGCTCCTGCCGAGCCGCTGGCGGAATGCAGCTTGAGACGACCACAGCCACCCGCGGTGCAACAGAAAGATGGCCGACAGGAAAATGCCAGTCGCAGCCGCTGGCGGCAGGGCAACGCCGCCAGGATTCAACGCAAAGCCGCAAAGCGAGCAAAGGCGCAGAGGGAAGGGCAGAACTTGGGAGCGCGAGGCTCCGGTGAGCCCCGGTCTATTGTGCTCCGGTTCATCGCCTTTTCATTTCGCGGTGCGACCTCTGCGTTCGCCCTTCGCCGTTTCTTCTGAAACGACTTCCACATTGAGTATCGTAGAAAACTCAAACGGAAACTTCACCAACAATTGGTCTGACTTCTTCGTGATTCCCTTTTTGGTGACAGCAGCCCACAAGTCAGCAGGTAGGTTGGCTGCGAGGTAGTCATCTTCGGCCTTGCGGAGTGCGGCATCGCGGTCATCCACGCCGCTTGTGGCTGCCTGAATATTTAGGACGCAACGGTCTTCGGGGGGAATGTACCGAGGCCTGTATTGCGCAATGTGACACCACACAAGAGCGTCAACTACGGCGACCATGTCACGGGAATCTGCGTCAATCTCGTGATGGTAGCGACCGATCTCCTCGCCGAGAAGTTGGCCTTGAACACACCATACAACTTGGTCTTCCCCGATGAGGTCATACAATCTTCGCTGCGCGCTCGAAACCTTTGAATCGTCCTTGTATGTGCCGCGAGCTAACTCGATTCGACCATTGAATGTTCGTAGATCGTAGCCTTGGAACGTGCGGACCCGCACTGGATTACCTCCATTTGGCCTTGCTGCCACCGCCGCCGACCGATGAAGCACCCATGCCGCGGCGGCCGGTGAGACGTTGATCTTCAAAAACGTCAGATGCCGCCGCGGTCAGGTGCAGCGTCTGGTTCGACGTCCGGCTTCGGTCGCACCTTGAGGGATGCAAGTGCCTCAGCTGCCCCACCCAATGCGACCTCGAAGCGGGCAGACTGTGCCTCAACCGCCGCTACAACCGCCTCCACCAGTTTCGGCAGTAATTCGAGGGCGAGGATTCGTCCCTTAAGCGAGCAATTCAGGATCGGCCTAGGTTCATGAGAATCGGGATTATCGGCTTCGCCGACGGAATAGCAGATCCGCCACCCAAGGTCGTCGTAATCCATGTACGCCAAGCAATGTTCAACTGGTTCACCATGTTCACTTAAATTCCGAAAAACATGGTCGTCCAATTCTCCCGTATCCTTCATGGTCATGGAGCAAACCCGAACGTCCGTCGGCAGATTCACCGACGCGATAGTTTTTTCGGCATCAAGCCACCGAGAATTGAGGTGATGATACCACGTGGAGAGCGACTCTTTGGCCGTGCGCAAGCGTGCGCCAAGATCGTTAGACATTTTCACATGTCCTTTCCGGCGTATTCAAACGCCAATTTCAGAAAACAAACCGCAGGTCAATGCGGACTCATGTCAGCTTCCGCTGACGTTGACAAGGATATAATTGCGAGCTGAAAAGTCAAGACGCTTGGCACGTCGAACACCCGATGATGCCGCCAGAGTTCAGCATAGGAGCCGGCCTTGGGCGGAAGACCGCTGCCGAATTGCGGGTTCCACTTTGCTCTTCGCGCGCATCGAGAATGGCAGCCCGTCGCGGCCCCGCGGTTCGACTCATATTGACGCAATATGAGTCCATACGGACGCAATATGAGTCGATACCGCGGCAATGTCAGTCCATATTGACGCAGTTTGAGGGCATTTTGGGCCGGTATGAGCCCAAATCGCGGCAGTATGGGCCCATTTCGCCGCCGTTTTGGCCAATTTCGTCATGATATGGGCTCATTTCGCCCCGGTTTGGGCTCATTTCACCAAGAAATGGGCCCATTTCGCGGCGGTTTGAGCCGATTTCCCCGCGGTTTTCGCGGTTTTCGTGGCTGTCTGCCCGCCTCAATGCTTGCACGGCGGGCCTCGGGGCCGCTAAGCTATCCATCCGGTATTAGGGGGGTGTTTTTCTTGGGGGCCGTTCTGGCCCGCGCGTCCCCCGTTCCTCTCTCGGAGCCGACCGATGGCCAAAGTCAAACTCAATCTCCAGACCATCACGATCCCCGCCAAGGTCCAGTTTGCCAGCCAGGTCGTGACGGCCATGACGGGGAACGCAAACTTCACCACGCCCCTGCCGGCGCTGACCGCGATCACGACCAAGGCGGGGACGCTCGAGACGGCGTACAACGACGCCCTGGCCGCGCGGCAGACGGCCCAGCAGCTCACGACCGTGCAGAACACGGCCGAGCGCGACTTGGAGCTGGCGCTCACGCAACTGGCCGCGTATGTCGAGAACGCCTCGGCCGGCGACGCCGCCAAGATCCAGTCGGCTGGGATGGACGTGCGGGCGGCCGGCGCGCCGGTCGGAGCGCTTCCCGCGCCGCTGGGCCTGGTCGCGCTGGTGGGCGACATGGACGGCGAGCTCGACCTCGATTGGGACAGCGTCCGCGGCGCGACGAGCTATGTCGTGCAGAAATCTCCCGACCCGATCACGCCCACCAGCTGGCAGCAGGCAATTGTCGTCACGAAGTCCAAGGGGACCGTGACGGGCCTCGTGAGCGGCACCAAATACTGGTTCCGCGTCGCGGCGGTCGGCGCCGCAGGCCAAGGCGCCTGGAGCGATCCGGCGACCAAGGTGGCGCCGTAGGTCATTTGTCCTTTGTCCTTTGTCATTGGTTTCCGACCTCCGACCTCCGACCTCTGACCTCTGACCTCCGACCGAGCGCGGTGCAAGCACCGCGGCGAAATATCCACTCACCACTCACTCTCCCAACCATTGACAACCGGCCCCCCTTTCGGCTCTAACCGAGGTGCCGCAGGGGTTTCGTTCATGCCCGCCAGCTTGCTAGACAGAATGACGCGCCGCTCCGTCCCGGTGAACAATCTCGCAGGGGACGAGACCGTAGCGCTGTTTCCCTCGCTGGGACATTTGGCCGATGAAGGTCAGGCCTGGCAGATTCCCGTGCATGGCGAGGTTTATTGCCAAGGGCGCGTCGGGCTGGGAAAGCGGTTTCTCCTCAAGCTGCTTCAGCGGGCGATGAAAGCCCCCGATTCCGCGATTCAAAGCGATTTGTTTCGGGCGCGAATCTCGCGGTTTCTGGCCAACGACTGCAAAGGCCGGGTCGTCTCGGTACGCTGTGGTGAGGCAGCTCCCATTGCGACCAAGAAGTCGCGGAGCAATGGACACTTTTTTGGATCGATCCGCGTACCGGTGGATGCGGTCGGACCGATTGCGGATCCAGCGTCAGGCCAGGCGCTGCGTATTAGCTTGGAAGTCGTCCGGCCCGACTGTGGCCAACGGCTGGCAACGGGGCAGGCCTACCTTTTGCCCAGTCGCGGATTTTCAATCATTTCGGATATCGACGACACGCTAAAACACTCGCATGTGGGCAGCCAGCAGTCGCTTTTGGCCAATACGTTTCTTCGCCAGTTCGAGCCGATCGCGGGCATGAGCGAGCTGTTTTGTGGCTGGGCGGCAAGTGGCGTGGCGTTTCATTACGTCTCGTCCAGCCCCTGGCAGCTCTACCGCCATCTCGCAGCGCACCTGGCCGAGCAGGGCTTCCCCGACGGATCGTATCATCTGCGGGCGTTTCGGTTGCGGGACCACTTGATTCGCCGAATCCTCATGTTCCGCCGCAGCGGCAAGGCCGCGGTCATTCGCGGGATCTTGCAGACGTTCCCGGAGCGGCGGTTCATCCTGGTGGGGGACTCGGGCGAGATTGACCCCGAGATTTACGGCGCCATGGCCCGCAAGTTCCCGCGTCAGGTCGCTGGCATCTTCATTCGGCAACTTGACGGTCCGCGCAACACGCCCCTTCGCTATCAGCGGGCCTTCCGCGGCGTGCGGTACGAAGTGGTGCGGCTGTTCCGCGAGGCGGGGGAGCTGGCCGACGTGCGCGTCGAATGACGAAATCTGAATGACGAATCAAATCCGAATGTCGAATGATATTCGTACTTCGTCATTCCACCATTCGCCACTCCTTCGTCATTTGACTTTCGTCCTTCGGCATTCGCCCTAGTCCATCCGGGCGCTCGAGATCAGCTTGATGAACTCGAAGTTCGTCTTGAAGCGGCCGAGCTGTTTGGTGAGCTGTTCCATGGCATCGACCGGGTGCATGCCCGACAGCGTGCGGCGGAGCATGGTCACGGCGTGCAGCACATCGGGAGCCAACAGCAGCTCCTCGCGGCGCGTGCCCGACTGGGTGACGTCGATGGCCGGCCAGACCCGCCGCTCGGCCAGCTTCCGGTCGAGCACCAACTCCATGTTGCCCGTACCCTTGAACTCCTGAAAGATCGCGTCATCCATGCGGCTGTTGGTTTCGATCAGGGCGGTGCCGATGATCGTCAGCGAGCCACCCTCTTCGAACGCGCGGGCCTGGGCGAAGAGCTTCTTGGGAATATCCATGGCCTTGATGTTCAGGCCGCCAGACATCGTCCCGCCCTTGTCGCCGACCCACTTGTTGAAGGCCCGGGCCTGGCGGGTGATCGAATCGAGCAGCACGAACACGTCCTGACCCATTTCGGCCAGCCGCTTGCAGCGCTCGATGATGAGCTGCGACAGGCGAACGTGGCTTTCGATGTCGCAGTCGAGGCTGCTGGCGCAGACTTCGCCCTTGACGTTCCGCTTCATGTCGGTGACTTCTTCCGGTCGCTCGTCGATCAGCAGAATGAACTGCTTCACCTCCGGGAAATTCACGGACATGGCCTGGCTGATGTGCTGGAGCAGGATCGTCTTGCCCGACCGGGGCGGAGCAACGATCAAGGCTCGTTGGCCGCGGCCCAGCGGCGTGAGCAGGTCCATCACTCGCGTGGTCAGCGGCGTCGGGCCAGTTTCCAGGCGGAACCACTGATCCGGGTTGATCGGCGTCTTGGAGTCGAAATACTTGACGCTGCGGTAGTCGTCGGGCGGCATGCCATCGACGTCAGTAATCTCCCGGACACGTGGGCCCTGCTGCCGCCGGGGCCCCTGGACTGTCCCCTTGATCATCACGCCCTGGCGCAGGCCGTACTTTTCGATCATTGTGCCGGGCACGAATGGATCGGACCGTTCTCGGGTGTAGTTATTGTCGGGGCTGCGTAAGAAACCGTAACCATTCGGGTGCATCTCCAGCATCCCGTAGCCGGCCTCGAGAGGAGTCTCCGTTGGCGGAGGCGCCCCTTCGTACTGTTGGGGCTGTCCTTCCTGGCCCTCGACGGGCGGCTGAGCACCCTCTTCATAGGGCGGCGGCGCCAAGTCACCGCCAAATTGGCTGCGGTTCTGATTCTGATAGCCACCACCGTAGCCGCCACCGCCACCGCCATCGCGGTTAAATCGCCGGCGGCCGCCGCGGCGTTGGCCCCCGCCTCCTCCGCCTCCTTGCCCGTTCGCTCCTTGATAGTAGCCACTGCCACCACTACCGCCACCATAATGACCACCACCACCAGTTCCGGTTCCACGACCACCCGGGCCACGGGAGCGAAATCTCTTCTTTGCCATACCTCACCTAGAAATAGACGACGCGAGTGTTTTTTGGGGAACGACCGAAGTGCGTTCCGAGGTAGAAGCTCGCGCGAAAGGGAAACAACGAGTCATTGATGTGACGGAACAGCACCAGTACGGCCAACCACCCACTCACCGCGGTTGCGGCTGATGGTACGGTGCGCCCGCCCAGCACGAAGATATTCCGCTGATTTGTGGTCGCTGTGAAACCGCGAACGTTGACCCGATTGGCGGGACCATCGCAATTCCAGCGGCAGTGTATTTCAGAAGCAACATTCAGAGTCGGCTCGCCGCGGCATCGTTTGCCGCAAGTGGCGCCGATTCATTCGATCCACTTCTGGTTTCCAGACGGCGAATCTGGCCCCGACACTTGGACTGCTTGTCCAGGGTTGGGCCACCGAATCGCCCGGTTGTCAGCTCGCTCCGGCCGCTACTCCGCGCTTTTTGCTCCGCGCACTTTGCGAATGAGATTCCCAGCCGGAATGCCTCTCCGCCTCCTGCTCACTGAATGCAATCCCGACTTCCCTCGGCTGGCGAATCAACGAGTAGGACGGATTTTCAATCCGTCCCCAATCTACCTGTTTCGCATTCCGACTCTGGGAAGGAAGGACTGAACCGGCACAACGGCCGACTCAGAGTGAGAGAAGCGTCACTTTCGCGATCTGATTGCCGGCTTTGTTTAGGCAGCGGCAGCAGTCACTCGCGGAAGCCGCCCGCCAGCAGGCACGGGCCAACGCTTACCAATTGACAGAAGTTGCACTGCTACGAATCTTATTGACTTGTTCGGTTCTGTCAAGCGTGAGCTACAGCGTGGAAGGGGGAAAATGAGGAATTTCTTGAGAATGCCGTAGCGGGCAGTGCGGTGGAAGGGGGTGTGCAGTCCGGAGAGATAGTGAACAAGTGAATCAAACCAACCGCACAATGTCGAGCGAAAGTTAGGCACCGACACGTTGCAGGCCATTCGCGCGTTTTTCAATTCTCCCGGTACGATTCGGCGGCACGGCCCTCACTTCCGCGAAGGCCCTGGATACCTCGGGGTCGAATTGAACGGCCACGGTCGAGTGGGATCGCGATCATCCGTGCGTGCGGGAACCTGGACAGCGGGCGTGCCGATGGGCATTCCAGACGGGGTCGCCATTTCGGGTTTCGAGGACTCCTGAAAACTCGTTGACTTTGGCGGCCGCACAGTGCTACCATGCGCCTTTTCCGGGATTTGCCCGGATTTTATCTTATTCATGTGCCAAGGGAGGACTCTATGTCTCGATCCCGACGAACTCTCGGATTCACGCTTGTCGAGTTGCTGGTCGTCATTGCCATTATTGGTGTTTTGGTCGCCCTGTTGTTGCCCGCGGTCCAGGCTGCCCGCGAAGCGGCACGCCGCAGCTCGTGCAGCAACAATCTCAAGCAGCTGGCGATCGGAGTCCACAACTATCATGATGTGGCCCTGAAATTCCCGTTGAACTATGCAACGACGCCGGGCAACCTGCATTGGAACGATCCACCCAACGCCGCGCATCGCTCGACCAGCTGGATGGTGCAAGTGCTCC
>Ga0184623_10001075_pt1 | contig 11873 bp, 9 predicted proteins | sample PLM1_100_b1_FD_133138 | JGI IMG/M metagenome (GOLD analysis project Ga0184623, IMG submission 133138) | Groundwater sediment microbial communities from an aquifer in East River, Colorado, USA - PLM1_100_b1 | ecosystem: Environmental > Terrestrial > Soil > Riparian zone | place: USA: East River...
GCGCCCGACGACACCATCACCCTCCGCGTCACCATCGACGCCGAAACCGCACCCGCCCTCGCGGACATGATCAACGGGCTCGTCGAGCCCACCGCAGCCCCAACCAGCCCAAACACGCGAAAGGCGGGCGCGGGAGCAGAAGCTCCCGCGCCCGACCCAAGGGTTCCCCACGTTTGTACTGCACCAACCCCACACAGAGCGTCGCGCACAACTCGTGATCATCAGAACCGCGGCGCGCTGGTGATCGAGCACCGACTGGCGCTCCTGGGCAAGTAGCGCGAACGGTGGCCATCGGTCCGCTGGTTGGTGAGCCTGTCGAGTACGTGGCTGGGCAGTACGACGTGGCGGGCGAACGCACCGTTGAGCCTGACCACCACACCGACCGTGTCCGTCAAAGCGGGTCAACCCCACCTTCTCCGCGCGCAACTCGGTCACCTCGCGCCGCTAACGGCGCAGCTCCTCCCGCTCACCGGTGGTCAGATGGTTAGCCGGCCCTCACCACGACTCGACCCGATCTTGCTTGACCCAGGTGCGCAGCCCTCCGGGCTGACCCCAACTCCCGGGCGATCTCGGTCACCGTCCGGTCCGGCGAGGACCGGACCAGCGCCACCGCATCACGCTTGAACTCCGCGGTGTACCTCTTGTTGTGCGGATTACTCACCTGGCTGTCCTTGACACTGGCTCTGCTCTCCCTGGGCTCACACGACCCAGTCTCCAGGTGTCCACCTCCCAGGGGGAACCCCAATTTGGCTGTCCACCCCCGACGCGCTCACCCAACTGGTGGACATCGGCCATTACACCCAGGTGCCTGGCGCCCGGGTGTCGCCGTGGTTCGCCGGCTACGCAGTCGACGACGCAGGCGGTGAACCCCCTTCCGCCACCGCCGCCGGATGGATCATGCAGATGTGCGACGGTGGCCTGTCGCTCTACGGCTACGAGCAGACCCTTCTGACACTCGGCCCGTAACAGCCGGGCAGTTGCACGGCCGGCATACGGCAGCTAACGACAACGCCGCGACGGCTAGCTCCGCTAGGCGGACGGGACCTGGCCACGGGAGGCCATCGGCGGGCGCTCGGGCGGAGAGCAGTCGAGGACCCGGGCGGCGACGGGTACGTCAGGTGTCGTTCGGGCGGCAGCTTGCTGGTCGAGCGTGATGGCAAGAACAGCCCTGTCGCCGATGACGGGATTCCGCGCCCACGGGCCCGGGTTCCTCCAGTGTCCCGGGTCGAACCAGGCGACGAGATACAGCCCAGCGGCGCCGGGCAGCCGGGGCAGGTACCGGTCGGCCAGCTGTGTGTCGAGGGCGGCGGGAACCTCGCTGTTCCAGCAACCCTTTACCTCGATAGCAACGCGGGGCGGGTTTGGCTCGGGATCCTTTCGTGGCGTCTCGACGAGGACATCGACCCGCTCCCCGAGCCCGGACGGTGCTCGTCGGCTGATCTGAACCTCACGGTTGATGACGGCCCCCGGCAGGAGGTCTCGCGTTCGTCGAGCGAGGTGATCGCTGATGTCGTCTTCGGATCTTGGGCGGCACCGGTTGTCGCCGTGCCCGCGGCAGTCGTCTCCGTGGCGCCACAGCATCGTGGCCTCGGGTGTGGGGCCGGCGGTGAGCTGGGCCTGAATCTGGTCCAATACATCGAGGACGACGTCGAGAAGGTCGGCGCTGGTGCGGAGCAGGAACCGGTGCGGCGCGGACAGCAGCGCAGCGAGGTCTTGTGGCCGCAGCGGGGTCCACCGGTTGCGGACGGCGTAGCGGCGGGCTTGGACGCCGAGCTGAACAATCCAGGTCTCGGCCGGATGTGCTGCGGAAAGCGCGGAAAGCGCCGCGACGGCCTGGTCTGTGCCGCGCTCGGCGAGGCCGGGCAGGAGCCGGTTGCGCAGGTTTGCCGCGCTCTCCCGCGGACTGACGGCGTGCACCTCATCGAAGACGGGGTCGGCCTCCGGCGGAAAGAGCTGGTTCATCAGCTCCCACAGTTGGGCCACGTCGTCCTCGGCGAGGGCGGTGTGATCGAAGATTTGGCTGTGGGCGGCGTCCAGCAGGACCTGTTCGGCAAACGCGTGGTCGTCTCGCATGGCGGGCCAGACCAGCGGCCACACCGATGCCGGATCGGCCTGGATGGCCGTGACAGCGAACGCTGTCGCCCGATCCAACCCGGTCCCGTCGGTTCCGGCGGTGAGCGAACGTGCCAGGAGATGTTGTCCTTGCTCAGGCGCGAGCCGCAGCGCCTGCCCGAACGCCTCGCATGCGGTGGCTAGCGGTGTTGCCGGGTCCGACGCCAGCTCGACCAGCCACGGTACGTCGGACTGGTCGAGGACACCGTCAAGGTGACGCAGGATCGTCCAGCCGGTGTCGTCACGGCCTGCCTGAGCGCGGGCCGTCGTGACGAACGCCTGGTATGCGTGCTGCCGGGCCAGGACGAGCGCCTCGCGGACCAGCGGCTCCTCCCTGGTGGCGATGGGGGCGTCTACCAGCGCGGGCACCCATGTGACCCAGCGGTCCGGCGTCAGGTGCGGGGGCCTGTCCAGCGTGTGACATAGCAGGACGAGGGCACGAACCCCGGCGACGACTGCCCAGCTGATGCGGTTCGTCCCGACGAAGGCGGCCGGGTCGACGTCGGCGTGTTCGAGATGCCGAGCGGCCAGGCCGGCTGCCTGTTCCCGTTGGCCGGCGTCGAGCACCGCCCAGCCGGGCAGCTTTGTCACGTCCAGTTCCAGGCTGAGTTGCGCGGACGCCTGGTCGGATTGGAACAGCAGCCGGTGGCACAGCACAGCGAACGCGTCCGCACGGTCGGAGGACAGCGCCTCGGCGAGGCTGGCCCGCAATTCGGCCACCGACGGGCCGGCCGGGGCGGGCCCCGGCCGGGCACCAGCCTCCTGCGGGTCGAGGAAGTTGCTCAACGCGCTGGCGAATGCCTCCCGGTACAGCAGGCTGTCGGCCGGCACCGTGGCCGCGACCTGGCGGTGACTCGGGTCAGCCGGGTCGAACGCCAGCCCCGCGTACAGCGCCCACGCGGCAAACTCTGCCGGGTCGCTCGCAGCACCGCAGCGGTCGACGAGCCATTGAAGATCCTCCGGTCGAACCAGTTCACGCCCCGCCAGCCACACGACGCGACGCCCGACATCCGCGGCAGTGGCCGCCGCAAGCACCGCCTCCAACAGCGCGCGCCGCTGCGGGCCGGACAACTTGGCCCGATCATGGCGGTCCACCATCACCCGTTGTCGTCGCGTCAGCCGGCCGATGACGAGGCGCGACGCGGCGGGAGCAAGCCGTGGGTCCTCCCCGGCCCGGCTGAGGGCGGTCAGCACGATAGCGTCGAGCACCCGGCCGGCCGCGTCGACCAGTTTCGACGGCTGGCCATCATCGATCGCGCTCTCAACCCGGGCGGCCCACCGCACAGCGTCGAGGAGATCGTCCACGCGCAGGCTCGGATCAGTCACGGCTGCGGGAAGCTCCTGTGTCAACAGGCGCCAGTAGCGGCCGACCAGGTTGGGCGTGCGGGGAGCCCGAACCTTGGCCAGCACGCCGCCCAGCCGCGCGCCGGCCCGCAGCGCCGCGGCCAACCCGAGACCCAGCAGTTGATCGTCGGGGTCGACCTCCGGGTCGGTGTCGCCGGACTCCACCAGCCGCGCGAGGCGCGGCGCGGTGGCCGGGGCGTCGAGATCGAACGCGACCGATCCGGCGGTGTAGCGCAGGTCGGGCGACTCGCGATCGTCCAGCGCCACCGCTGCGATGTCGCCGGCGAGAGGGCGCAAGTTGTTGGCCCGAGCCGCACGCAGCGCGAGCAGCCGCGCGTCCGGCGTTGCATCGTGGTCAGAGAGACGCTGCGCGACCGTGTCGGCGAGCCCGGGATAGCTGATCTGACGCAGGTCGAGGTCATAGATGTGTGTCAGCTCGTGGCGGGCGGCCAGGTCGAACAGACCAGCGGCGAGGACCTCCCGGTAGGCCGGGTCGGTGAGCTCGCCGCCGCTGCGGACGAACGCGGCCGGGTCGTTCTCGATCAGCGACCTGTATTGTTCCGGACGCAGCGCGACCAACCACGCCGCCACCGCCTGGACCTGGGGAGCCACCAGTCCGTCCCGGTCACCCAGCAGTGATCGGACCTGTGTGTCCCGGAGCCCCGACTCGATTAGGTGCCGGGCCGCGAGGTATTCGCCGATCGCCTGGTGGACAAACCACAACCGGCTCTCGCCCTGTCCAGAGAAGAGTGCCGTGTGCAGGGTCTGCCGGATGTGTCGCTCCCCGACGGTGACCGGCCCCGTCGACACACCCGTCGTGCCGGTCCACCGAGTCACGGTCGCCGGCACGCAGTCCGCCTCGGCGAGATCGCCGGCGGGCGCGTCCCATGCAGATCCGGTCCAGAATGCCGCCAATTCGCCGAATGTGCCCAGCACGGCCAGGTAGCCGGCTACTGAGAGCACGTCATCGGTGGGCGGCGGCGTCTCCGAGGCGCTTCGATACGGGTTCGGCTCCGCTGCCAGCGTGCGGCACGCCCGCCCGAACAACTCGGCCCTGGACCCGGGAAGCCCGGCGGTGCCGTCGGCCGGCCGCAGGGCCTCGGCCAGTAGAAGCTTGAGCAGGATCGGGGTCCGCGTCAGGTCCTCGACGCCGGCCACGACGACCGCTCGCCGGAACTCGGTCGGAGCGAGGCCGCTGGCCGCCGCGAGCTCGTCAACCTGATCGCGGGTCAGTGGCAGAAGCTCGAACACCTCCAGGTCGGGAACCTGGCGACGCAGTGCGCTCTCCAACGCCGTGGGCCACGCCGCCGTCCGACACGCCACCACGACGTGTACCTGCGGCGGAATGTCCTCGATGCCCTTCTCGATCAGGGTTGACACGTGACTCAGCGACAGCGGGCTCTCATCGAGTCCGTCCAGGATGAGCAACGACTTGCTCGCGGCACCCTGGACCACCGCGCTTGCCGCGACGCCGCCACCTAACTCCTGGAGCAGCCGGCTTTCCCCATAGCCACGAAGGTCTACGCGCTGCGAAGGCACGCCGCTGTCCGCTGCCCGTGCTTCGAGCCCATCGAGTTCGGTCGACTTGCCCACTCCAGGCTCACCCAAGAGGACGACCATGCGCCGCTCAAACGCCTCGCTCGCCAGACACAGCCCGGCTTGCTCGGCCAGCCCGGCCTCGGCGAGGGCAAGCAGTTGCTCGACGCCGCGAGTATCGTCGCGCGAGCGCCAGAACCGCCCGACTGCAGGCAGCTCTGCAAGAACACTGCGCGCCGACGCTCCCGCCACAGTCGCTGAACGCTACCTGGGGCCCGCAACCAACGGAACGTAACGCGCCCACAGCGCGCAGGCTTTGCAGCGGTCCGATGATGGCGGCATCTCATTCTGTGGTCCCCACCTGGTGACGCGGGTCCGGCCGGATCATCGAGGCGGACAGGTGAGCCGCGAGGCGCACCCGTCATTGTCGGGCCGAGGGCTCCCCCCGAGGCGACAGAGGCGCGGCGCGGCTCATGGCCAAGCACATTGACGGCCTGCATCGCCGCTATGCGGCACTGGCCGGGACGTGTGAGCAGGCGGTCGAGAACTATGGCATCGATGGGCACCTGGAGGTGGTCGCCGACGGCGTGATCCTGACGGCCATGGCTGGCCCCACCACCGATCCTGGCGCGACCGGCGACGTGACGCTCCGTTAGAGCACTCTGCGGCGGTGGCTCTCGGCCAGGTGCGCGCGCAGCGCACGGAACGCGGCATGAGCGCGTGTCGTGCGGCAGCGCAGAAGGTGGCCGGGCAGTCTTGCGCTGGTTGGGCGATCAGGTGATCGGGGGCCAGACGCATTTCGGGCTTCGGCTACTCTTCGCGGAGTCGCCGGTCCAACTGGTTATCTCTTGTACATGCCAGCGCAGGTCGGACGCGAGAGTCCCCAGCTGGGCTGGGGTGTAGGGGCTCCATTTGGGTCTATCGCCGCCTGTGCCGCCGACGCAAAAGGCGATCTCGATTGGGGCATCAGGACGGCAGTCGAGTCGCTGCGTCAGCCGATGGCGATTGGCCTCGGCCCATATCCGGTAGTCCAGCCCTTGCAGCACCAGCATGTGGTCGCCGCCGAGCTTGGTCTCGACAATCAGCAACGTGCCGGTTGCGTCCAACCCGGCCAGATCCACGAAGCCCCGGCCCCGCGGCCTGGACTGCTTTGTGCCGAGGGAACCGCTCGGCCGCCAGGCAGCGAGCTCGCGCAACACCGGCTGCTCCAAACCCAGCACGCGAGGATGGCGGCGCAGCACTGCCTGCAGCCAATGCTCGTCCGCCTTCCGGGCGATCCCGCCCAGGCGCTGCTCGCAACCCTCGCGCACGAGAGCCTGGAGCTGTGCCTCTTGCTCCGCGGTTAGCGGACCGGTCAGAGTCACGGGGGCGGGGGTCGGATGGGGCGAATTCTCGTCCCAGTCAATGCCGGCGACGACATCGAGGCCCGACCCGGAGCGCCGGATCCGCAGCACCCGCTGTCCGCGGCACTGCCAGGCGCGAACGTCGCGCCGATGGGCGGCATCGAGGTCGGGCCGCCCGCCGGCCCAGCACATCAACTTCTCAACCCATCGGGTCCGGTCACCCAGGTGCAGCTGCGGGTCCTCGTGGCAGCGCACCAGATCTTGCGTCTCATCCCGCATCGGTCGGTGGTGCTGGATGGCGACGCCAGGGCGGTGACTCCATACCTCCAGAGGCAGGTCATCGCGCAGCCAGGGCCAGCGGTGCAGCGTCGGTTCGTGCCACCCATGCGGCAGAACCAGGCGCAGCAAGCGGTCTCCTCGCTCGCCCAAGCCGATGGCTAGGGCAGTGTCGACGTGCCGCCTCTCCTGCTCGCCGACCACGAGCGTGAGCTGCTCCTCGTTCCCGTACCACACGAAGCGCGCGCTGCGGCCGCGAGACGTCGGCAACCGCGACGCCACTGGGCCGCCTGCCCTGCCAGCCAGATCATCTGCGTACAACAGCGCGAACTGTTTACGGCCGCCCTCGATCGTCACCTGGTACTCCTGCCGTTCGACGCCTGCATCCTCGTCCCTGTTGCCGGCGTATGGGCAGGAGACGCCGCATAGGCCATCAGCGGCAGAACAGGACGTTGACGAGTGAGTTGTCAAGACTGCTACGTGCAGCGACCTGTGCTCGTTGTGTGACGCCGTCAGGCCATCATGCCCTTGCCCGGCGCAGGGTGAAAAGCTCGCCGCTGATCTCGACGGACTGGCTCTGGGCATCGGGCCGAATCGTGACCTGCCCCGCGTAGCAGCGTTCGTCGGATGGGTTGATCTGAACACGCCGACCTGTGACCACGAATGGCGACGTGCCGAAGAACGGGCCTGGTGAGTTCATGGCCACGAGCGCCTCGATGTCGCCCAGTGCCATGCCGGCCATCCGCGGAGCCAGCGCGGCCGCGACAACCGCCGCGTTACCGGCACCAGCGTGGAACACCGCGACCGTCCCGTCGATCAGCATCTCGCAGATCGCTGGTGCGGAGCGCGGACCCCATGCGCGCGCATGGACGACGAGCCGCAGACCGAACGGGGCAGTGTCGTCCAGCGTTAATCCGAAGGTTTCGACCTGGCCGGCGGCCGCCGCCAGCTTCATCGCCAGCCAATATGGCCGGCCGCTTTCGTCATCAGGAAGGACGCGAGGCACGCGGTGCCAGCGCGCGAGCGTCTGATCGGGCTCCCACCACTCCCACGCGCCACCGGGACGGTACCGGTAGTAGTACACGTGACCCTTCACGCTGGAGACCGGCACGGGCGGTTGCGGCGGCGAGGCCCAGCCCCGCTCAAACGTGATGGACGTGACGCGCCTAGGGATCGCCTCTCTCGGGTTGGTGAACAGGCGGTTCTCTGCATCGCAGAGCGAGTCATCCGTCGACAGGTACACACCCGCGAGGGACTCGCCGGGCAGGATCGCAAGTTCGGCGAGAGCGGTCTGCACTTCGACCGCCATCTGGTCCTGCCACGGGAACAGGCGCTGGTCAGCGAGCTGGAGGGGGTATCCGGACCACGCCTCAACCTGCCGGCACCCAGAGAATGGCCGGGTCACGTGATAAAAGCCCGGGCGATCCATCCGCAGCGGCGCTCCATCCGATCAGCCCGGTACCCGAGACCATCATCTGTGCCAAGAAGACCAACGGCAACGGCTAGGGGAACGGTCCACTGCCTGTCTGCGGCATGTGCGCGCTTCTAGTTGGGTCTCGTCTCCTTGTCCACTGCCGCCGCGGCCTGCTTGGCGCTCGCGATCACCAGGACGACAAGCATCACGGGCACCACCAGCGTCCAAATGGTCGGGACCACCCCGGCAACACATCCGATCGTCGTGAGAACGCATCCGGGAATCGGCCTTCGGGGAAGAGCAGCGTGCCGGACAAGACGAGGATGCCCTTCCGCGTCTGAGTTAACGCACCAGAGCCCGGTTCTAAAACCCAGCCACCAGACGGGTACGTTGATCGCCCTTCAGGAGGTTGGAGCACATGCCAGAACCGAAGCCACGGCCGGCGCGCAAGACGCGCAAGCGACTGGCTCCGTCGGAGAAGTACGAGGTGTTCGTCCAGGTCCTCGCCCAGCAGGCGACCCAGCGGGAGGCGGCCGAGAAGTTCGGTGTGGACCGCTCGACTGTGGTGCATATCTGCCGTACCGCGAAGCAGGGTGCGCTGGACGCTCTCGCGGCGTCGGTGCCGGGCCGACCGGGCCGCAGCGTCGAGGCCGCCGAGCTGGAGGCGGCGCGGGCCGAGATCGAGCGGCTGCGGGCCACGGTCACCGAGCAGGCCGTGACGTTGCACCTGCACCAGGGAAAATCGCGTTGGGACTGACCGCCGGCCTGGTCCCGCCGCGGGTGGACGCGAGTGTCAAGGCCGGCCTACTCGATCTGATCGATCACGCCGCGACCGTGGGCGGCTGGTCGCTGCGCCGCTCAGCCACCGTGCTCGGGCTGGACCATGTGCGGGTGCTGCGCTGGCAGGCCCGAGCCACGGTTGACCGGCTCGCCGACGCCAAGCCGGGGCCGGTCGAGGCGGCCCACGCGCTGCTGGACTGGGAACGCGACGCGGTCGTCAAGCTCGCCGAGGAGTGGGGCGAGGTGGACCGCTCGCACCGCAAGCTCGCCCACCGCGGGTCCCGCCTGGACCTGGTGCACGTGTCCGAATCCACCGTGCTGCGCGTGCTGACCGCCGCCGGCGTCCACCTGCCCGAACGTGCCGCCCGCGAACGTCGCCCCGCGCGGGCCTGGCCCGAGTGGGCCGAACTCGTCCCCGGCGTCATCTGGATCTACGACTTCACCCATTTCCGCGGCACCCGCTGGTGCGCGGCCGCGGTCATGGACGTGGTCTCCCGGTACTGGCTGGCCACCGTCGTCTCACCCGAGGAGTCCTCCACCCAGGTCGAGGTCGCCTTCACCCGCGCGCTGGTCGCCGACGGCAAGGACCACCTGCTCGACGCCGCCCTGCTCGACGAGCTGACCAGCGGCGTCGTGCCCGAGGCCGACGAGCTGCCGGCGCTGCTCGCCCTGTCCGACAACGGGCCGCAGATGACGTCCAAGCACACCGCCGCGTTTATGGCCGGCGCCCGGATCGCCCAGCACTTCGGCCGGCCCGGCACCCCCAACGACCAGGCCTGGATCGAATCGCTGTTCGGACACGTCAAGGACGAATTCCCTCACCTGGACAAGATCGTCGACCCCGGCGAGCTCGAAGCCGAACTCGAACGCGTACGGACCTTCCATAACGAGGTCAGGTTGCACCAGAGCCTCGGCTACGCCACCCCCGCGGACGAGCACACCGGACGCGGACCCGCGGTCCGAGCCGCCCGCCGCGCCAAACTGCAAGCCGCACAGCAGACCCGAATTGCCTACCGCAGGCAACTACGACAGGATCACCCGTGAGGCCCGCACCCTGGCTGGGTTTTACGACCGCCAACTGGTGCATTTTCTCGGACGCACTTCGGATGCCGCCGCCGACGAGCGTGCCGAACCAGAAGGCGACGCCGCCGTCCCCACTCCGAACCGCCCGAACCGTCTCCGCGATTCCTGCAGCGACGAGCAAGCCGCCGAGCGAGAGTCCGAACCATGTCCACCCGCGCACCTGCCCACGGTATCCGTTCAGACCCGTGGCTCGCCAATGTCGGCGCTCATCTCCCCAAGCGTCACCGTCTTTCTTGAACCAACTCCGCGAGTAAGCGCCCCCACTCGCGGAGCGGTCGAATCTCAACGCCCTCAATTCGGCATTTGAGGGCGACTACGCCGGCACGCCCGTCGACAAGGATCAGGGATCTCAACCAACCCCTGAGCCACAAAGTCTGACGCGCTACATCGGCCGCCAAGCGGTCTACCCACGACGGAAACGACTCGCCAAGCGCAGGTGCGACCACCAACCCGAGCCGGCGCGGCACTGGCCTTCGCGTTGTCAAGGTTGTCGGCATGACCAGTGACATACAACCCCACCTGGAGCCAGGCCCTCACCATGCCCAGCCGACGCCAGCAACGAGGACTGCGACGGCTGGGACTCTCCGCGTCGGAGGCGAGTGATCGAGGCTAGACCGTCATCGTGGCTGGTAGCCTGCCATAAATCTCTTCAAATATACCCGCGCCAAATCCGGAATAGTGGCACCGCGTAGATTAGTAAAGCCGATGCCAAGCGTCGCCGCCTTTTCGGTATCCAGGACGTACCGGGATCCTTGAATACGAAGCAGACCGGTATCAACCAAATCGTCCCTCAGGGCATTAGCCATTGGTGTCCGGCCAACGGCAACGCCGTCAATCCACTGGACAGATCGTCCGATCGTCCCTCCATAAACGTTGGATCCCCGAAAGCCCCGTAGTATCCGGCAAAGATGCTTATAGGCTTCGACTACTCCGGTGTCCTGTCTCTCGACAATGGTGAAGCTCGTTCGGTACTCAGCCCAGGGATAGACGGGTTCCGGCCCGGAAATTTGGAGCTTACCTTTACCAAAGATGCGAAGGCGAGGAGTATTTCCGGAGTCCGAATACCGGTCGGATATCAGCGTGATTTCGGACGGATTCTCAGCCCGCCCGGTATCGACGCGGACTTCCGGTGCATTAATCTGCAGCTCTTCACATTCGACGTCGACCTCCGGGCCGATCCTGAAGTCCTGTTCCCCTACCAGCTTTACAAGCACCGGCACATTCACAATGCAATATGCCAGGCGGCGCCAGAAGGCGAGTCCACTGCCTGACTCTCCTACGTCGAACTCGAAGGATATGCCCAGATCGCCATCGACAGCCATCCACACATGGCCCTTCATCTCACCTGAGTCTCGCCCGACTATTGCGGTACGGACATCGCTGGGTCGTCGAGCGCCTGAGCAAACATTCAGGCTGAGTGCGGGGAGTTCCGCTGGACGCTGCCGGGGTGACGGTCGGTGAGTGTTGGTGTGTCGGTTGTGGACGCTCGGCTGGGTGTGGTGGGATCTTCGGGTGCCGGCCCCGGAGGAGTTGTCCCGTGGTGAGCTGATTGCTCTGGCCGGGGTGCAGGCTGAGCGGATCGCGGATTTGATGGCCTCGAACGAGGCTCTGGCAGCGAAGCTGGCCAGGTTGGAGCATTTACTGTCGCGTAACTCGTCGAATTCGTCGTCTCCTCCGTCGAGGGATGATGATCCGGGTAGGACACCACCGAAGATGAAGCGCGGTGGTGGGTCGGGGCGGTCGCGGGGTAAGCAGCGGGGGGCGCCGGGGTCGAACCTGGCGTGGACCGATGCCCCGAACGCTCGCGAGGACCGGTTCCCTGAGGGCAGGTGTGAGTGCGGGGATGACCTGGCCGGAGCGCTGGATCTGGGGGTGGTCGACCGGTATCAGCAGCATGAGATCCCTGTGGTCGCGGTGAAGGTCACCCAGCATGACCAGCATGCGGTGCGGTGTGGGTGCGGGAAGGTCCACACCGCGCCCCGCCC
>Ga0184623_10001076_pt1 | contig 11866 bp, 12 predicted proteins | sample PLM1_100_b1_FD_133138 | JGI IMG/M metagenome (GOLD analysis project Ga0184623, IMG submission 133138) | Groundwater sediment microbial communities from an aquifer in East River, Colorado, USA - PLM1_100_b1 | ecosystem: Environmental > Terrestrial > Soil > Riparian zone | place: USA: East River...
CCTCATGCCGATCATCTCCGAGATGTTGCAGACCTACCAACCCGGACGGGACCAGGATGCGGTCAGTCCCTTTGTACCCACCCCGGGCTGAAGACACGCGCTAAAAAACGACCCGTGCGCGACTAGCGGTTTCGGACGCCCCGATGCGGCGCCATGGGCCGGCGCTCAGCGCATGACTACCTGAATCTCTTGCTTCGCCGGCCGGCATTCGCGCTCAGGAGGGCCATCTCCCGCCATTCGGGAATGGTCGCCTCGATCCTGTAGCGCTGCTGCAGAGCGGCCGCCAGCACGGACATCTTTTTAAATTCTCCATGCACCAGATATGTCTCTGGTTTGGGCTCTCTGAACGCACCGACCCAGTCCAGCAGGCCAGATTGATCGGCAAGCGCCGAGAGGCCGTTGATTGTGTGGATCTGCGCCTTAACCGGAAGCCAAAGCCCTTGGATTCGGACATACCTCGGTCCCTCTATCAGCCGACGTCCGAGGGTCCCCTCGACCTGATAGCCGGTGAAGATGACGCACGAGCGAGGATCGCCGAGATATCTGAGCAGATGATTCTGGATACGCCCACCTTCGCACATGGCGCTACCGGCCAGAATAATCACGCCGCTCTCCCGCGCGATGCCTCGCGAGGCCTCTACACTCTCAGTAAAGGTAACGACCGGCGCCTGAGGGTAGCTCGGAGGATGGCGCAGGAGGCGGCCCGCGTCTTCGTCGAACGCCTCCAGGTGTCGCGCGTACACATCCGCGGCATGGATGGCATTCGGATTGTCCACAAAGACGCGCGGCTGGTCGAGCATGCCTTCGCGAGTGATCTGATCGATCAGATACAGCACCTCCTGGCTGCGGCCGACGGCAGACACCGGCATCAATACGGACCCGGCCGCCGCAAGCGTTCTGGACATCACCTGCCCCAGCTCCGCCAGGGTTGCCGGTATGGTCTTGTGATTACGATCCCCATACGTCGCTTCCAGCACCAGGGTGTCGGCTTCCTTGATGGTCGAGGGATCGCGCCCGATCGGCTTCCCCCGATGACCGAGGTCCCCTGAAAACACGATCTTGAGATCCTCAACCCACATTTCCACAATTGCTGATCCTAACATGTGGCCGGCATCAGCAAAGCGTATACGAATAGAGGGCGACAGCGTGATCTCCGTGTCATAGGACCAGCCTTCGCAACGGGCCAGGGCCCGCTCCACTTCCCTGTCGGTATAGAGCGGCGCTTCGTCAACGGTCGGGCGGCGCCCGCCGGAAAGGGGACGCTGCTGGAGACGCGCGAAATCGTCCCACACAATCCGCAACAAATCCTTGGTAATCTTCGTGGTCATGATCGGTCCCCGGAATCCCTCCTCGACAAGGCGAGGCACGAGGCCGGTATGGTCCAGATGAGCATTGGTCAGCACAACCGCCTTCACCTCAGTCGGATCGAACGCGAACGGCTCGCGGTTCTTTGAAAGCATTTCTTGTGAGGCTTGTACCAGACCGCAGTCCACGAGAACGTGTGTGTGCCCATGCTGGACCAGAAAGCACGAGCCTGTGACCGTCCGGGTGGCGCCCAGGAAGTGCAGTCGTGTGACCATCAGGGAAATCTCCGCGCAAGTCCAATGCGGCTACGACTAGCACCATAAGACTTATGAGGAGCAAGAGCAACTCCTACGACTGTCGGGTTTTGTACACGGGTTGCCAAGAAGGCCATCGCGAATGTGCTGTGATCCAATTACAAAGAAGGAAAGAGGTCGCCCGCTACATTTTCCAGGCAAAGGCGATCCCGAAGGAATCTTGATACATCGTGATCGTATCGGTGCCTCCGGCCCCTAATGTCGAAGGCCCAGTGACGTCCTTCTGGAATCCATGCATGTACATGACGGTCACTTCCTTTCCGGTCCGCGTCACATAGGTCGCTCCGAGCGTGAGATGATCCACGATAACCGCCGGCGCCAGGATATTCACGGTGACATCACGGCCCGGGATCGGATTATCGCCGTGATTGAAGCCACCGCGAATAGCCACGTGCTCAGTGAGCATATAGACCAGGCCGAGCTTCCACACGTTCATATTCGACCAGCCGAAGCCCGGCCCATGATCCGCGCCAAACGGGCGATTGCTGCTGGGGTTGCCGATAGCCGGCACATCTCCGTAGTTAATCCGCTGATAGTCGAAGGCCATGACAAAGGGGGGTATCGGGCGATAGGCGAGACCCAACGTGTAATTTTCCGGGATATCTATGGAACCTTGTTCTGCAAACAGTCCGCGGTACTTCCCGAATCGACTCATGCTGATCCTGGGACTATAGGCCGCTCCGAACGTCAGGGTTTCGGACAGCTTCGCCAGCCAGCCGAGGCGAACGCCACCGCCAATCGAGCCATTGTAGCCTCGGTTGGAGAGCTCCCCCGGACTACTGGAAGATCCCGCGAAGGCCTGCACCCCTTCTGCCCTAAAACGTTGGTAAGCAATCAAGGGCGAAATCCCGATGGATACTTCCGGAAACAATCGATAGCTCAATGTGGGTGCGATGACGATCTGCATGTAATCCACCCCGAGTCGGCTGGTTCCGCATAAAAGATTGTTCCCCTTCAATCCTGTCGGCGGATTGCCGGCACACGCGCCGCTATCTGTCTGGCCCGAGGCAGGGTATTGCGTGTTCAGTCCACCGTTGCCATACACCGTGACTCCCATTGACAGATTGGAACGCAGTATCTTGTTATAGCCGAACTCTGGAATCCCGAAGTAATCCCTGTCGCTTTCGGTCTCGGCATCAAAGATTCCGCCCGTACTGCCTGTGCGGGCGGCCTGCCTCTTTGGAATGAACAATTCCACTCCGACATCGAGGCGATCGCCCGCCCACACCATGCTGGCTGGATTGTTTGCCCCGCCGAACGCATCTTCCGACATCGCTACTGCGGCTCCCCCCATGCCCTTGGCTTTCATTCCATAGCCATGCGAAAAATATCCATTCGTCCCAGTCGCTACTGTCGGTCCAGTGAGGAGGCTTAGTGCCATTGCTGCAAGCACGAGGATACGATTCATGTCAGCGTATGCCATCGCGGAATCACTTCATCAGCACCCACCACCAAGTTGCGGCCGGGCAGAAAATCGCTCTACACGTCCGCGACGATCAACGCATCCCCGCCTGCAGTTTCACTTTTCTGTGTCGCGGAGATAGCCGTGGGTCTGTAGGCTCTGGATAATCGTTGTCGCCGCCGCGGCCGGCTGTACGGTCATGGTGTTCACGACAATCTCAGGCGTGCGAGGTTCTTCATACGGCTCCTGGAGTCCCGGCACGGTTGAGGTTCTGCCGTCTCGGCCTTTGCGATAGGTTCCCTTCTGATCACGCTGCTGGCAGATCTCCAACGGACAGACCACCGCCACCTCAAGAAAGTTCGGAATCAACTCCCGCGCGAAATCTCTGTAGCGGCGGCGGTTCGCTGTCGCATCAAAAATTACTGGCACGCCATGGGCGACCAGCCGACTCCCGTAGAAAGCGAGGGCGCGGTAAAACAGGTCCCGCTCCTCGGACGCATAGGTTGCGGTAGGCGTCAGCACTCGACGCAACGCATCGGACTCCAGAACCTCAACCATGAGACCGGCCTCCGTTAGGCGCGCACTGAGCTCGCCGGCAATGCTGGTCTTTCCGGACGCCGGCAGTCCGGTCAACCACACGGCGAATGCCTGGCTCACCGCGTGCCCTCGCCAACACCCTTCATGACTTTAGATAGTCATTGACGCGAGCCGGATCAAAGGCCGATTGGTTTAAAACCTCTTCGATAAAGTTGAACAGCTTGCGACGCGTTGTCATAGAGATATCCGGATACCAAACAGGACTCGCCACGACCAGACCGCGAAACGCAAAGAAGGGCGGCGCGGCTTCGAGTACGCCCTGATCGCCGGTCCGTTCTAAGTAGCGGTCCCAGAACAGGCGAAAGAGCCGCTCAAACGGGCCGCGCAGATTCCCCCAGCGATTCACGGATGAGAATATATAATTCATGGTCATACAGGTTACATCGTCGGCCGGCTCCCCCCACTCCTGCCGGGCACGGTCGAGCACCGAGAAATCCGTTGCTTTGCGGAAGAGCACATTCCAGGGATGATAGTCACCATGCACCTGCGAGAGCCGGCGGGTTTTGTCTCGTAACCGCCAGCGCCATAGATTACAGCGCTGCTCAATGGACTCCAACAGCTTCGGAGTAATAAATCCATCCGGGGAGTGGCGCAACAAGCGGCCTGCCTTGGCGGGCCGGGGCTCCGGGAGAAGAGCCTGTCTTGGCAGGCTCGGGGTCGGTGGGTGTAACAGTGTGTGCGACACACGCCTGGGGTGGAAGGGATAGAACGTCGGATAGGTGTCCACCACACCCAAGATGCATTCTCCATGTCCGATCAAGTCCCGCAGTGCACGCCGGTACAACCCGGCGTCGCGCTTTTTCTTTCGATGAATCTGGATCAGATAATCTGCCAGCGCCCGGGTGCGTGCCAAGTCCAATCGCTCCAGCTTTCCGGTTCGAGCGATCCGTCCGAGGTCATACTGGTATTCCCTTCCCTCCACGAACTCGGTCAGCAGAAAAACTTCCTTGGCGTCGGCGATGGAGCGAATCCGACCTTCTTTGGTGAAGGCGCCCACATCCTCGGCCCGCACATGGCGGGGCAGATGATTATAGCTCGCGTAGTCCCACAGCATGGCATGGGCCCGATCAGCCATGTGCTCGTGCCCATTGGGTCCGGGCCGCATCGTCTCTAGCACCATACGACGCTTGTGACCGCCCTCCAGGACCTCAATCAGGATCGGCGCGCCATATCCGAAACCCTTCAGCACATCCGCAGATTGATGGCCGCCAAGCGTGCCGAACGAGCGAATGGCGACAGGCGGTCCTCCCCGTTCCTGGAAATATGCTGCTAGCGCTCGCTTGGTCAGACGCACCGCTCGCCCGTTAGGTGTCGAAAACGACTTCGGTATATGACTCGGATAACAGTACCCCCAGAGCGTAAGAAAATAAATAGGCGCAGCTATGTATATGAATGTCCCCCCATGTTGGCACCCGCGTGACTGCCGGAAGAGCGGTGCGCTTTAACGCAGTCCGGATTCCCGAGACTACGAAGAAAACTGTCCGCCCGCTTTTCGTAGCCATACGGCTCCCGATTGAAGTCGCGGCTTGAGGTCGCGGCGCATCCAAGAGTACCCTTCACTCCCCCATTGAACTATTTAATTTTCAATCCCAGGTTGCTATAGCTTCGTGCACTGTCGGTGTCTGACGCCGTGGCCCGTGAGGTTCGGTTGTCGAGACGTTAGACATCGTCATAGGACGGCTGGCCTTCCCTATGGGCTGGCCGTCCGTCCAAAATACCACGAGCTCCCTGTTGGGACCCTTGATTGCTCTCCTCCGTGCTCTTGCCGTCCTATAAGACTTCGCTTCGCATTTCACCGAGATACCGTTCGGGCGTTTCGTGCTTTCTCACGCGCCATTTGCTACACTCCTCCGCGAATTCCATGAAGAAACGACGCTTGTCTCTCCTCACCGGTATCCTGCTCCCCTTCCTGTTTTCCTCATGCGTCAGCGTTACTCAGGCGCCGGTTTCTATCCAGGAGAGCCCCGACCGATTTATCCGACTCGAAGGGCACGGGGACAGGTACCGAACGGGCTCCAATCGCTTTGAACATCCCCTCAATCTGAGTGTGGGAGAGTGGGAGCGCATTCTCTCCAGCATTCAGGTGCAGGGCCGGAAGGATACCTTCCTCTTCACGACCGCCAAGAATCCACCTGAGCCGGCCTTCTCGCCGGAGCAGGTGGCTTACCTAAGCCCCGGACTTTCTAAAGCGTTCACCCGGGCTCATCCGGACGAGTTCGTGGTGTTCGGTTTCAGCGAGACACGCTTCTCACCTGTGATAGAAATCACTACCGGCGGATGGTTCGTCGAGGGACAGCGTCTGCATCTCATCTTGGCGAATTACCGGTCCAGCGTATCCATGAAACATATTCGGGACCAACTCTGGCAGGATCCCATGCATTCGCATACCTCTCCTTCGTACGACATCGTTGCTGCACCGAACCAGAGTGTCGGGCGCCAGAAGAGCCTTGCCGGCCTGCTGAGCGCGGGGGCGCCCGAGTTGCTCATTGACTACACAACCCTGCTGAAGACGACGCCTATTGCACCTCCCAGTCCTTCACCAACCGGTTCCCCGAAAGTGGCATCTCCACCTGGCATGCCGCCCGAGTCTTCTCTTGAGGAACGGCTGCGGGTGCTGAAAAAGCTTCGCGCAGAAGGATTAATTACTGAGGAGGAATATCGCGACAAAAAGAAACAACTGCTTGATCGTTTCTAGCGACTCCACGTTTTCCGGTAGCTTCGTGGCGACAAAGCCCTCCTTCGGAATTGCCCGCCAAAATTCTGTCGCCGGCTGTGTGTCGCACAATCTTTTGCCCGTGGTTTTCTTCTTGCATCCCAGCCAGCCAATGTGGTACCGTGGTGCTACGTAATACTTTAGATCCATGCATCCGGACATGATTCCTTCTCCTTGCTGGCCAAGTCCGTCTGCTTCAAACCCAAACCGGAGATCACTATGATGCCGAGCCCTGCTCTGACTAAACCTCTAAATCACCCTGTAAACTATGGGACGGTGGTCCTGTTTAGTCTCGTGACGGTTGGCGCTCTGATCGGGCTGCCGACCTTTGCCTATTTTCACGACTACACCTGGCTGGACTGGACCATGTTCGCGGTGCTCTACGCTGTAACCGGTCTGGGTATCACGGTCGGGTATCATCGCCTTATTGCGCATCACAGCTTTAGCTGTTCAAATTGGGTGAAAGCGGCGCTCCTGATCGCCGGTGGATGGGCATTGGAAAATTCCGTGCTGAAATGGGGCGCCGACCACATTCGCCATCACGCGCGGTGCGATCAGGAAGATGACCCCTACAACGCCAAGCGGGGATTTTGGTACAGCCATTGCGGTTGGGTATTTTTTAATGACCCCCACGTCAATGGCAAATACGCGTCTCGCTTGCGACAGGATCCCGTCGTGCTATGGCAGGACCGCTACTATATTCCGATCGTGCTCTCCGGCTTCGTTCTACCGTTCATCGTCGGGTTCCTTTATAACGGCTGGGTGGGCGGCCTCGGCTGCTTCTTGCTCGCCGGCGTGGGGCGGACCTTCTTTGTCCTCAATTCCACCTTCTGCATCAACTCCATCTGCCACCTGTGGGGGAAACAGCCGCACACGGATGCAGATTCAAGCCGAGACAGTTGGCTGGTCTCGCTCCTAACCTTCGGCGAGGGATACCATAATTTTCATCATGCGCATCAACGTGATTACCGGAACGGTCCGCGGTGGTATAACTTCGATCCTTCCAAGTGGTTGATCTTTGGCTTAGCCCTGACCGGAGCCGCTTGGGATCTGAGCCGGATCCAGCCTGAACGGACACGATTCGTAGCCGACTGATGGACAGGCACCCCGTGCTCACAAACATTCAAGGGGGACAGCAGGACTGACCATGGCTGCCTCCCACACTCCCAGTCCCTGGCATATGGAACTGTATATCAACGAGAAGGATGACACCTTCCCTCCGAACGTTATTGGAATTCACGACAACTATCCCGTCGCGGTATGCTGGGGCCTTGACGAAGAGACGGACCAGGCCAATGGACGCTTGATCGCCGCCGCGCCCGAGCTCTTGGAAGCCTGCGAGGCCGCCGTGGTGGCCTTACTGGAAGAGCATCCAGGTCAGGCTCTCTCAGAGGCAAATCTGAGGGCCGTCAATCTCTGTCGGGCTGCCTGCAATAAAGCTCTCGATGAGCTGATTGGTAATTAACCTCTCCGCTTCAGTTTCCTTCTCTTTCCTGTTCGGATACCCCTCGCTTCGCGGTCCTCATACGAGAAGTGTCTGAGCGTGCTCCATTTAGGTAATTTGTCCATATTTCCGATATACTTGTATGTCGAGAGCAAATGATACTCACGCCCAACAGGGGTGGACCTGTGGCATCTCGATCATCTTTATACCGCGCACACCGGAGTATTGCCCGCCCGACAACCGCCCGCCGCCACCCGGCGCTCTCAACTCATCGTTCGGACGAGGAACTACTTCAGCTCAGAATGTGCGACCTCGGACTCATGCTCAGGGGAACCTGGCTTGAAGACTGCATGGACAGCCTATGCGTGGAGCTGCTACAACGCAATATTCGCTTTCGCCCCCATGCCTGGCTGTCGCACGATTGGTTTTCCCCCGAGGGCGTGCCCGGCATCGCCATACCGTTTTACCTGGCGCACCCTCGCCTGATGCGTCTCGAGCGTCGGCAAATGGACGAGGTCGAAGGCGGCTCCCGCGAAGACTGCATGAGGATTTTACGGCATGAGTGCGGTCATGCTATCCAGCACGCGTATCAGTTGCAGCGGCGACGCCGCTATCGGCAGTTATTCGGCAAATCCTCACAAACATATCCAGACTCCTATCGTCCCAACCCCGCCAGCCGGCGCTATGTGCAGCACTTGCGGCTCTATTACGCTCAGAGCCATCCTGACGAGGACTTCGCCGAGACATTCGCGGTCTGGCTGCAGCCCCGTCCTATCTGGCGGCGGCGCTACCACGGCTGGCCGGCCCTCAACAAACTTGAGTACGTTGATCAGCTCATGGAGGAGGTGAGGGAAAAGTCTCCGCTGGTTTTCTCCCGCAAACAAGTCGATGCTCTGTCGTCGCTCAAGATGACGCTCCGCGATTATTACGCGGAAAAGCACGAGCGCTACGGCCAGGGCTATCCGGATATCTATGACCGCGACTTGATGCGGCTGTTTTCAAACGACGCGAAGTTTCGCGACCGCGAACTCGCCTCCAAGGTTTTGCGACGCCATCGCAGCCAGATCCGTCGCCTTTTCACCCGAAAGACCGGTGAGTACCAGATCGCGCTGGAACACGTTCTGAACGACATGATCGGGCGATGCCGGGAACTGAAACTTCGGGCGGGCGGCTCTGAACGCAAGCTGCTCAGGGAGTTTGCTCTGCTCCTCACCAGCAAGACGAGGCTCTTCCTCTCACGCCGATCCAAGCGGATTGCCCTATGACGAAGCTCCCCCAAAAGAAACTGCGCGTTCTGGTCCTCATGCATCCGTCGCTGCTGCCGCCCGAGACCTTGGATGGCTTGAGTGAGAAGGACGCTTATGCCATCAAGACAGAATACGATATCGTCACAACCTTGCGGCGGCTCGGCCATGAGGTGCAGGTCCTCGGTGTTCAAGATGAGCTGACGCCGATTCGCTCGGCCGTCACTGAATGGAAGCCGCAAATCGTTTTCAACCTTCTCGAAGAATTCCACGGCATCGCGGAATTTGACCAGCACGTGGTCGCCTACCTGGAACTCCTTCAAGTATGTTACACAGGCTGCAACCCCGGCGGGCTCGTGATTGCGCGAGGGAAGGCACTGTCCAAGAAGCTGGTGACATACCACCGCATCCGCACGCCGACATTCACGGTGTTTCCTCGTGGGCGCCAGCCTCGGCCGCCTCGGGGTTTGCGCTTCCCGCTGATCGTCAAGAGCCTGACCGAGGAGTCTTCGCTCGGCATCTCCCAGGCGTCGATTGTGGACACTCCGGAAAAACTGGAGGAACGGGTGGCCTTTATTCATAAGAGCGTCGGCACGGATGCGATCGCCGAGCAATATATCGAAGGCCGAGAGATTTACGTGGGCGTCATCGGCAACCAGCGAGTACAGGTCTTGCCCATCTGGGAGCTGGAGTTCTCCAACCTCCCACCCGGCAGCGCCGCCATCGCCACCGCTCGCGTGAAGCATAATCCGGACTATCAACACAAGCACGGGATTAACGACAGCCCCGCGAAGAACCTCAGTGCGGCGTTGGAAAGCCAGATCGTGAGGACCAGCCGACGGATCTTCAAGATTCTCGAGCTCGACGGGTACGCGCGTATTGATTACCGATTAGCCCCCGACGGGACGTTGTATTTTCTGGAGGCCAATCCCAATCCTGAGATCGCAGAAAACGAAGAGTTCGCTTCAGCCGCGAAGTCTGCGGGGATCCCCTACCTTAAACTCGTGCAGAAAATCGTCAACCTCGGATTGTGCCGAGCTCGTGCGTCTTGAGTGAACCGCATCTGTTAGAAACACGCTCGCTGCGGTATGGTGCCAGCACTCAGGCATGATTGAGTCAACCTTCATCTTACTCAACGGCGTCGGGGAGACGACTGAGCGCAAGCTCTGGCAGCACGGTATTACCACCTGGCAGACGTTCCTTGAAGCGAACTCCCTGCCGGCGATCAATGCCAGACGTAAGGTTCTGTATGACGAGCAAGTGTCGCTCGCGGTGCAGCATTGGGAGCGCGGACACGCCGGGTACTTCGCGAGTTGCCTGAAACCCTGCTACCAGTGGCGTCTGTATGAGTGGCTCCGACCACGCGCTGTCTATCTGGATATCGAAACGGGTGGTCCGTACGGTGACGTGACCGTGGTCGGACTGTACGCTGAAGGACGAATGACCAGCCTGGTGCGAGGGGATACCTTGACCGAGGAGCGTCTGCGGGAGGAGCTCTCAGGTTATGATCTCATTGTGACCTTTTTCGGCTCGGCGTTTGATCTGCCGTATCTCCAAGCCAGATATCCACGTCTCAGGATCGAGCAGCCACACATGGATTTGTGCTTCGTCGCCCGGCGGTTGGGGTTACGGGGAGGTCTGAAACAGATTGAGCCGATCGCAGGGATCCAACGCCCCGATTTTCTACGAGGCCTTAACGGGTGGGATGCGGTACGCCTGTGGAACCGTTGGCGGTACGGTCATGACCAGGCGTCGCTAGAGTTGCTGGTCTCTTACAATGAGGCCGACGCCGCGAATCTCCAGCCGCTCGCCGACTTTCTCTATGCGCAATCAACTCAACAGTGCGGATTGCACCTCAGTTCTTCCCTGAAGCCTTATCAGAGCCATTTCGTTCGAGGCTGAGCTGCTCCTTATCAAATCTGTCGACAATTTGTTTCGCCATGGCCTGTAGGTCGTGGCCGCTCTGAACATAAAACGCGCGCTTGTGGACCAGGTCCTTATCCTTCTTGGAAGGATAGTGCTGTGTCACCAGAACCGACACCACGAAAAGCACCGGCTCTTTTTTCTCGTTCCGCCCGGTTATGCCGATCAGCTCCATCATCAAGTTCGGATGCTCCGACACCAATTCTACATCCTTGAGAGCGGCCATCTCGGATTGGAACACCTGCGCCAAACCGGCCTTTGTGTCGTCGTCACTACTGTTGATGGTCACCTGCACCTTGAATTTGTCCTTCTCTTTGGCGACAGTTTTGCCTTTCATCGAGCCAGAAGCGTCGCCGGTAGCATTCACGATAGGACAGTCTGTGCAGACTAAAACGGTCGCGACAACGGCCCCAAAGAGAAGATGAAGGAACTGACGTGGCATGGGAGGCTCCCTTGTTGAGGATAACTGCTGATGAGTTTAGCGCATTGTCGTGGGGAAGACGAGGTTTTTCTCTATAGCCGCGGGGGCTCTTACGTGCTTCTCAGGGGACACGCTGAGGTCAGCGGGACAGGAAATAGGAATGCTTCGTCTAGGAACGCAACACCATTGACGGAATGTCTTCAGCCCACAGGTGCAGACAGCTTTTTTAAGCTCCCCCTTTGACGAGACCGAATTCGTTCAACTCTAGGTGGAGCCTCGGAGTGGCAGATGTCACCGGATTCCAACGCTATCTTGAGAAGTTGCGCGGTATTATGGACCCCCAGCTTCATCTTCATGCTCGCTCGGTGGGCCTCAACCGTTTTGATGCTTATCTGTAACCGCAGGCTGATTTCCCGGCTCCTCATGCCCCGCCAGATCAATTCGAGGATTTGCCGCTCGCGGCCCGTGAGTGCCGGCCGCCCCTCCACGATACGCATGGTGTC
>Ga0184623_10001077_pt1 | contig 11854 bp, 12 predicted proteins | sample PLM1_100_b1_FD_133138 | JGI IMG/M metagenome (GOLD analysis project Ga0184623, IMG submission 133138) | Groundwater sediment microbial communities from an aquifer in East River, Colorado, USA - PLM1_100_b1 | ecosystem: Environmental > Terrestrial > Soil > Riparian zone | place: USA: East River...
CGTCGCCCGTAAGGCGAAGAAGCCCCGCCTCACGTTCAAGCAGGAGATCCAGACGATCCAGAACCTGCCCCGCCTCCAGCGCCTCATCGTGGGCCTGAAGGTCGGCGGGGTCCTCCTCGTCGCGATCGGCCTGGAGGGGATCGTCTCCGGGAACTATCTCTGGCCCGTCGTGTTCATCCCGCTCGGAGTCTTCGTCTCGATGCTCCCGATCAAGGTCCGGGTGGACCGATGCCTCGCGTGCGCGGCGCCCCTCGCCCGGACCCAGGCGATCTGCCCGGTGTGCGGCGCGCCCCAGGCGTGACGCCGGACTACATCGGGACCGTGGGCTCCACGGCCCTCGCGGAGTCAATCTCGTCCTTGAGCCTCAGAAGGACGCCAAGGCGCGCCCGGTACATCGCGTCGTCCGCCCAGAGCTCCGCGAGGCGGGACAGGTACGAGACGCCGGGGATCCGCTCGACCTTCGACCACAGCGTGCGGGAGACCGCCGCCATCTTCGGGGCCTCCTTGGGGGCGGCGAAGGCGGGGGCGAGGGACACGGTGCCGGTCCGCCGCACGGCCCCGAACACCGCGAGGTTCGCGGTGGATGAGTCGCTTACCTCCATGAGCTTCGCGAAGAGGTCGGGGAGGGCGGTCGCGGGGGCGGTCACGTATCCCGGGATCAGGAGCCGGCCGATCCGGTCCCCCGTGCGGGAGTAGACACGGGCCTCCGCGTCGTAGGCGGAGGGCGTGTCCGAGGTCTTCCCGGTGGACCCCGCGAGGAGCGTGTCGAGGGCCTTCTCCCGGGCCGTGACGACGGTCGGTGCCCCCGCGATTCCGAGCTCGAGAAGGATCGGGGCTGCCGGTGCCCCTGGGTGGAGGAGGGCCCACGCCGCGCCGTCGTACACGTTCGCGTACAACAGGGAACGCCCGGAAGCGGTGAGCTTCCCGAGGGCCGCGGCGAGCGTTGCAACATCCGGGAACTGATAGACCCAGTTCTTCACGACCCGCGCGCGCGGGATCAGGGCGACGGACATCGCGACGGGGACGACGAACTCGGACATCGAGTTCTGGAGGAGCCCCAGGGCGTCGTACCCCGTCCCGTGGTTCGGGACCTCTTCGAACCCGAGGCGGGTGCGCTGCCCGTGGGAGGCGAACGACCGCACCCCGTACAGGTACCTCCGGAACGGGGCCGCGTACGAGTGGAGGACGGCGTCCCCCACGAGGGCGTCCCCGATCGCGTAGTCCAGCGGGACGAGGGGGAAGAACGGGACGAGCCGCCCGGCCCGTGCGGCCTCGTCGTAGAGGGCCTTCCACGTCGCGCCGACCCCGGCGAGGGCCCGGTTCCCTTTCGCGTCGACCACGATCGAGGAGAGGTCCCTCACGTCGACCTCGATCCCGCCCTGGGGCGGTACGATCCACGGGTGGGTCGTCACGACCCGGGGGCGCACGTACACGCCGATGTCCCGGTCCTTCGACACCCCGAGCTGCCGGCGGACGTAGTGGTAGTCCTCCGCGGGGAGGCCCAGGGTCACCGTGCTCTCCTGCCCGTTCGCGACGCGGATGAGCTTCTGGACCTCGTTGTCCGACTTCACCTTCACGGTCACGGAGGGCTCTCGGCTCAGGACCGCGACGATGTCCTTCGGGAGGACGCGGTCGTTCCGCGTGAACAGCGCCTCGATGAGGGAATCCCGGATCATCTCCCGCAGCGCGGGCGCCGCGGTCACCGCGTCGATGAACGCCCGGTCCACGAGGAGCCCCATCAGCGGCCCCCCGTCTCGATCGTGACGTACCGGTCCGACGTGGGCTTCAGCCGCCGCACGACCGCGGCGACTTCGAGGCCGAACCCCATGACCTCGGGCGGGATCACGTTCACGATCGGGAGGTCGTACCGGGTCCACACCTCCGTCATCTTCCCGGGGTTCATCTTCCGGTGCGGGTCGAGCTGGGACTTCACGGTCTCGTAGATCCCCGTCGCGCCCTTGTGCATCTTCCGGAAGTTGAACGCCGTGAAGAGGCCGAGCCCCCGCGGGTGCCCGCCGAGGGCGAATGCGACGTCCCCGAACTTCTTCACGAACGCCAGGGTGAGCGGACCGAGGGGCTTCTGCTCGTCCATGAGGAAGTACGCCTCCACGGCGACGGAGTTCCGGTCGACGAGGAAGCTGTTCAGGGCGACCTGCATCCGGAGACGGTGCATGAGCCGGGACGTCCTCTTGAGCATGTCCGGGAACCGCGACACGGGGAACTCCGCCTCCGTGATCACGAGCCCGCCGCTGATCCGGCGGGCGGGGTAGAGGTCGAAGCGGCCCTCCCACTGGGGACGGGCGACGTCCTCGCCGAGCTTCTTCCCGCCGAGGCCCGCGACGAGGGCGTCCATCTCCTTCTCGGAGGCGATCACCTCGTCCTTCGGCCCCTCGAACACGACGTTCACGAGGGCCTGCGGGTCCAGCGAATCCGGCCGCACCGCCTTCACGAGGGCGAGGTGGGTCGGGTCCATGACGGCGGCATGATACGGATCGAGGTCCGAGTCCGCGATCGCGGCGGGGGCGTCCCGCGCGGCCCACAGGTCCTTGAACGAATACGACAGGGGCGTGAGGGCCTCCGGCTTCGGTAGGAGCTGAAGGGTGAGGCTCGTGATGATCCCGATCGTCCCTTCCGAGCCGAAGAATGCGGGGTTCAGGTTCGCATACGCGACGCTAAGGTCCACGGTCCGGTCCGCGGTCCGCACGATCTCCCCGCTCGGGAGGACCGCCTCCATGTCCAGGACGAGCTCCCGCGCGTCCCCGTACTTGCACGATCCGATCCCAACGCCGCCCTTCGCATACCACCCGCCGATCGTGGATGCGGGGGCTCCGAGCGGTACCACGGGGAGGAACATCCCGCGGGACGCGGCGAGGTCCGCGAGCTCCTTCCATGGACGTCCCGCCTGGACGCGGACCGTGCGGCGCTCCGCGTCCACGGACTCCACGCGGTCCATCCGCCGCAGGTCGACGAGGATCCCGCCGCGGTTCGGCACGGCCCCGCCGACGAGCCCGGTCCCGCCGCCCCTGGGGACGATCGGGAGCCCCGATTCGAACGCGAACTGGACCAGGCGGGAGACCTCCTCCACGGTCTTCGGGATCGCGACGAAGTCCGGGATCATCTTCCACTGGAGGAGGGCGAGCTTCGGGAGGGAGGCGGCGTCGTGGCTGTAGATCAGCCTCTCCATCGGGTCCCGGGAAATCCGCTCGGGCCCGAGGATGTTGACGAGGCGACGAAACGTGTAATCGAGGTTCGCCAAGGTCCTGTCACCCGGCCATCGCGCGGAAAGGGAGGGGCCGTCTTAAACCTAGCGAGGTTACCAGTGAGCGTCTCGCGACTCAGATTCCCAGGGACTTGACGATGAGCTCACGGAGCCGGGACGGATTCGCCCCGATTTCCGACACATCGAGGATTCGAGCGACCGAGGCGACCTTGTCGTCCGGAGAAGTATCGATCCTCCGAACGATCTGCAGCTTGAGATCGGCGTCCCGCATGCCGGACGGGTCAACGCCAAGCTCCCGGGCGGCATCCCGGAGTCGCGATCCCACGTCCCTCCGCTCCTCCGCGGTGAACTCATCTCGGATCTGCCGCTCAACCTCCATCTTTCCACGTCGGAGTTCGCCCCACGCTCGACCGATGCTCCTTGCGAGTTCGGGCAGCTTCTTGGGGCCGAAGAGAAGGACGACAGCGATGATGATGAGGAGGATAATCCACTCGAACCCGCCGGGGAGCTGAGCCCCGAGGCGCATGTGGTCGGCGAGCGGCATGAGGGCCTCCGGACGCAACTCATGTCTCCGTGCTCTTATTAGCTTTTCGTCGGACTCCTGTTACGATCTTTGCGACGGAAGCGGAGCCGAATCGCGCCGTACCCACCCGCGTACAGCGCGAGCATCGGAATCGAGACAAGCAACATCGTGACGCCGCTGCCGTCCGGAGTGATTGCAGCCCCGAAGAAAAAGATCGCGACCGCCGCAAACCGCCAGTTACGCTTCCAAAACTCCGGGTCCACAACCCCGAGGACCGAGAGGCCGTACATCACGACGGGGAGCTCAAACGCAATCCCGAACGCGAGGCTGAACAAGAGGACGAAGTCGAGAAACTCCTGCACCTGGAGGAGAGGGAGCGCGCCCATCGCGATCGCGATTCCGTAGAGGAAGGAGAACGTGAACGGCAGGACCACAAAGAAGGACATCGCAACCCCCGCGAGGAACAGCAGGACGACGGGGACGGAGACCCGGATGAGCAGTCGCTTCTCGCTCGCCTTCAACGCCGGGGCCACGAACCGCCAGAACTCGTACGTCGAGACGGGCGACGTAGTGACAATCGCGAGGAACAAAGCGATCTTGAATTGAACGATTACCGGCTCCCAGGGGGTGAGCACGACGGGGGTCACGTATGTGGGCACGAGCCAGGCACGTATTGCGACGAAGAACTGCTGTGCGATCCCCTCCCGGAGGTTGAGGGCCGGGAGCGGCAACCACATCGGGACGCCGAAGACGACGACGTATTGGAAGCTGAACGTGAGAAATATCACGAACGCGAGGAGGAGCGCATACACGACGACCTTCAGCCGCCGGCGCGCCTCCTCAAGATGCTCGAAGAATGAACGGGGATGGTCCTCTGTGGAGGCGGCCATCGGTCGAGCAATAAAGGCGCGATATAAGGAGCTTCGTCGCAACGAGTGGGAACACCCGTCCCGGACGCCACGTCTGCAGGCCTCCAACTCTTCCTACGTTGTTCCTCCAAGATCCGCTACCGAGCCCTCCGTCCTCGGCTCGCGGAGGGCCTCGCCGAAGTCGAATGGGAAGCTCCCAGCCGGTCTGGCGGCCCCTTCGGGTCGCGGGGCCCTGAGCTCCCTCGAATGGGGCAGTGGGCCCACGCCCCTAGTCGTGGGAATGCTCGAAGCCCTGGAGCGGGTGTCCGATGTACGGGAACGTCGGGAGGGGCGCGACATCGTTTGTCGTGCCGTCGAGGAGCAGGCTGGCGGCCCCGTCCGGGGTGTACGTCGGATTCACGAGGGGCAATGTCACCCCTGCGATCGCGCGCAATTCGATGGCGGTGACGTTGTCCATCACCCTGCGGCCATTCGGGAAGCCCGCGAGGTCCCCGCCGAGGATTCCGAAGTCGTTAGGACTCCCTGCGGGCGGAATCGCCATGTTCAGCCGGAGCATGTCCGCGAGCGTGGTCCCAGTGAAGTTCTGAAACCCGCCGATAATCCCGGGCGGTATTCCCGACAGAAGGATCGCGACAAGATCCGGCCGGACAGGGTTCGCGGAGAGGTTCGGGAACACACCGGGATACAGAATCGGAAGCAGGATTTGGAGCTCCGGGTGCTCGTAGTATTGCACGAAATCCTTGTCGTTTTTCGGCTCCTTCGAGTTCCACCGGTCCTTCTTCCCCAGCGGGATCACGGCCTCATTGATAAGCGGATTGCCCAGTCGGGAGACCTGCACCCAGGGGCCGACCTCCCGCTCTTCGTCCTCGTCGTACACCCTCGCCTTCTGGCGGCTGGCGGTGGCCCAGATCCCGACAACGGATTCAGGGGCCATAGGGTCCACCGGATCGGACCCATCCCGGGTCAACTCGGTCTTCGGGACCTGGATGGCAATCGAATGGACGTTGTACCCCTTCGTCCCGTCCTTTCCCTCGGCGGCGGGGAGCGGGATCAAATGGAGGTGCTGGAACGGCCGGAGGGCTCCCAAGTCGAAGATCGAGCCTAGGTCGACGTTGAACGCCTCCTCACGCTGGCCCGCGAACACTTTGACTCCACCACCGAGGGTGTGGATCGCGGCGTTCGCGAGGGCCGCGTAGCCGGGGGTAGACCGGGGGCCGATGTTGACGGGCGGGCTGATGAGGTCCGTCCCGAGGACCATCCTTTTGGGGTCCTGGCCGCGCTTTCGCCTCCGCGTGACGGTGTACATCTGGCGGACGTTCCAGTTCGGGTCCGACAGGGAACCGATCGGGCCAGTGTTGTATAGGAAGGTGTTCGGGTTCGCGACAACGGTCCGGAACCGGAACTCGTAGACAATTTCCTCCTTGGAATCCCCGTCGTTGTCAACCTTGATCTCGTAAAGCACATCGTCGCCGAACATGAAGAAGTTTGGACCCCCTGCGGGCTCTTCCAAGGGTATGTAGTTCGCAATAATCGTGACCTTGGAGGCGTCGTCGGGACTCACAAAGGCGTACACATCCGTGTTGTCCGCGACGGGGTCCTTCGCGATTCGTGGGGCCTCTCGGTGGGACGACATTCCCCCTCATCCCCCCGCGGCCGCACGGATGAGCCCCGACACGAGGCCATGGTCTCGGACGGTCACCTCGCGCGTCCCGACCATCAGCACGATCTCTCCGTCCTGCGCGTTCCGAACGTAGGCGACTATAGAGCTGTCCCCGACCTCCTCGGGGCCTTCCCGCGCCCCCGCCCACGGAGCAGAGGCTCCCATGAGGGCCCCCGGTGCGGCGGCGGCAGCGCCCGCCACCGCGACCGCGGCCGCAGCGGTCTTCAAGAACGCTCGACGGGACACCTTTGACCCGTTCTCACGATTCCCCTGCTCCTCCTCCTTTTCATCCACCATCAACATGCCTCCTCCGAGGGTCGGGCGGGGGATGATAATCTTCGTTATATTGGCGTGTGTAACAAGGACTGTTACATCGTCAAGACGCCCAAGCCTCCGTGCACCCCCCGGTCACTGCCGGTTTAGGACTGCAAGACGGGTCCTGGCGGGCGTGCCCGCGTTCCACGCCTGCTCGAAGAACTCAACATGCGCCCCCACGAAGTCCGGACTGTTCGTCCACAGGGCGGTTTCCGCGTCGCCGCGTATCGTCCGCTCGTCCTGCACAAGAAACGCGAAGATCGATTCCCGGTCGACAATGATGAATCGACCGCGCTGTCTCTCGACGTGCCGGAGAGGGAGGTACCGAGCGACCTGGGCCATGAGTGCGGCGTTGGAGGAGTCGATGTCCGCGAGCAGCTTCGGCTTCGCCCCACGCTGCATCGCCCCGACGAGCACCTCGTTCACCCCCGCACGGTAGGACCGCTGGATCCCCTTCGTCGTCGTGAAGGCGAGAACCTCCTTCTTGGCCGTCTCTACGAAACGACGAAGGGCCTTGTAGATCTGGGCACGACCCTTGATTACCTGGAGTCGAACCGAGGTAGCATCGCGGGTCCCCCCGGAGAGCTTCGGCCACGCCTCCAAAATGCTTTTCCGAATCGCGTCGAGGTTCTCCAGCTCCGTCCGCTTCTCCTCCGCGAACATGTCGAACACTTCGTTGATTGCCCGCGCCGCGTATCGCTTCGGCCGGTCCAAGGTGACCTCGACGAGCCCCCGCCCTTCCAAGCTCTCAAGAGCGCGATAGGTCTGCACCCGGTTCACGCCGCTCATACGCGCGATGTCGCCAGCTGTCGCAGCTCCCGCGCGGGCGAGGTTGATGAACACAACGGCCTCGTAGCGGCTCAAGCCAACCCGCCGCAGGCATTCGATCGCTTCTAAGAGCTTCATTGTACAGTCAAACATCGTTCAATCGGTAATAAGACGTTCGTAACGAGACGTGTTACAAGAAGTTGATGCCGAGACTCCATGAGTTGGAAAATTGTGACATGGCGTGTTTCAGAGACCGGGCCGCGACGCTTCGTGAAGATGAGATGTCAGGATCAGGCTTCTGCGGACCCTTACCGCGCGGCATCGAATGCGAACCCGGTGGCGTAGGGCCCCGATGCGGCCTTCACCCGCGAGTCAGAAGGAGTAGCGGTCCTCCGTCCACGGGTCCGCCGTGTTGCTGTATCCGCGGACCTCCCAGTACCCGGGCTCGTCCCGCTCGACGAACGCGATCTGGCGGACCCACTTCGCGCTCTTCCAGCCGTACCGCATCGGCACGACGAGCCGCATCGGCCCCCCGTGTTCAAGCGGGAGCGGACGGCCATCGTGCATGTGCGCGAGAAGGACGTCATCGTCGAGGAGCACCTCGAGCGGGAGGTTCGTCGTGTACCCGGCGCCCCCGCAGGTGAGGACCACATGCTTGGCCTCGGGCTTCGGGCGGACCTGGTCCGCGATCGTGCGGAAGCGGACGCCCTCCCAAGCGTTGTCGAACCTCGTCCACGCGGTCACGCAGTGGAAGTCCGCGGTGACTTGGATCTTCGGCATTGCAAGGAACTGGTCCCATGTGAGCGTGGCGGGCCTCTCCACGGCGCCGTCCACCCTGAGGGTCCACGTCTTCGGGTCGAACCTCGGGATGATCCCGAGGTCGAGGCGGGGCCAGCCTGCGGTCGTGTGCTGCCCGGGGGGGAGACGCGGGTTCCGCATCGGTGGACAACAAACATCGCTCCCCGATATGAACCGTCGCTTCTCCGGCGGTCGAAAGGGTTGTCCGCGGTTCCGTCTCCGGAGCGCCGCCGACGCTCGAAGAAAGGTTTTATTAGGAGGGGTCTTTAGGCAACCGGATGGCCTTATTGGATGCCTACGTACCGGTCGTCCTCTTCCTTCTCGTGGCCCTTTCCTTCCCCCTCCTCACGTTCTTCGCGACCCGCCTCTTCCGCCCCACGCACCCCACCCCGCTGAAGGACCTCACGTACGAGTGCGGGGAACTGCCGGAGGGCGAGGCGGCGATCCAGTTCCACTTCCAGTACTACATGTTCGCCCTGATCTTCGTCGTGTTCGACGTCGCCGCGGTGTTCCTCATCCTCTGGGCGTTCATGGTCTACGGCACCGCGAGCGACCTCGGCCCGAGCGCCTCGGCGGCGGAGCGGCTCGTGCGGTTCGGCCCGATCCTCGCGCCGATGCTCCTCGGATTCATCCCCATCCTGTTCGTCGCGACCCAGTACGCCCTGAAGAAGGAGTCCGTCATCCATATCTGAGCCCCGACGCGGCTCGGGACCGGTGCACAAGTGAGCGGGACGGAAGAAGACCTGATGAAGCGGCTCCGGGCGAGGTTCCCGAAGGCCTTCACGGAGCTCGGGGTCCCGCGGCCCACGGTCGTGCGGGGCGTGATCGACCGGAAGGACCTCGTAGAGGTGTGCTCCCACCTGAAGGAGGAGCTCGGCTTCGAGCACCTCTCGTGCATCACGGCGGTGGACTGGAAGGACCGCTACGAGTCCGTGTACCACCTGTACAGCTACAAGACGGGGACCACGGCGCAGATCAACGCGCTCATCCCCCACGACGACCCGAAGATCGACAGCCTCGTGAAGCTGTGGAACGCGGCGCATTTCCACGAGCGGGAGGCGTGGGACCTGATGGGAATCGTGTACGAGGGGAACCCGAAGCTCGAGCGGATCCTCCTCCCGAAGGACTTCCTGTACCATCCCCTGCGGAAGGACTTCGCCCAGGAGACGGAGCGGCAGTACATCAGCCGCCGGAAGCTGAAGACGGGGGGCCGCTGAGATGGCGGAGTTCTGGGTGAACATGGGCCCGCAGCACCCGATGACCCACGGGCTGTGGAACATGAAGGTGAAGATCGACGGGGAGACGATCACGGACGCGGCCCCGGAGATCGGGTACCTCCACCGCGGGTACGAGAAGATCATGGAAGTCCGGGAGTTCCAGAAGAACATCGTCCTGACGGACCGCCTGTGCTACGTGTCGAGCATCACCTGGTCCCACGCGTACGCCCTGGCGTGCGAGAAGATGATGGACATCACCGTGCCGCCCCGCGGCCAGTGGATCCGAGTGATCTCCCTGGAGCTCCAGCGGATCGCGTCCCACCTGATGTGGCTCGCGGCGTACGGCCCCGACCTCGGGCTCCTCACGGGGCTCCTGTGGGCCCTCCGGGAGCGGGAGCTGTTCCTGGACCTAATCCAGCTCCTGTCCGGCGCCCGGATGAACCAGAACTTCCCGAGAATCGGCGGGGTCCGGAACGACCTCCCGCCGGACTTCGACAAGTACTGCGCGAAGGTGATCAAGCACTTCCGCGAGAAGCTGAAGGAGTACGAGCATCTGTTCCACGAGTCGAAGATCTTTCTGATGCGGACGCAGGGCGTCGGCCGGATCTCCGCGGCGGACGCGATCAACTGGGGCGTCACCGGGCCGAACCTCCGCGCGTGCGGGATCGACGTGGACCTCCGCCGGCTGGAACCGTATGAGACGTACCCCGAGGTGGACTTCGAGCCCCAGGTGTGGAAGGGCGGGGACGGCGGGGATTCGTACGCCCGGTTCATGTGCCGGTTCAACGAGCTCGAGGAGAGCTGCAGGATCATCGAGCAGGCCGTGAAGAAGGTCCCTGCGGGCCCGTACCGCGCGAAGGCCCCGCGGCGGGCGGAGGGCGAGGGGTTCGCCCGCACGGAGGACAGCCGGGGAGAGGCCCTGTTCTACGTGATCGGCGACGGGGACGACCGGCCGTACCGCGTGAAGATCCGGAGCCCCGTGTTCAGCACGATGGCCGCGACGCCGATCATGCTCCGCGGGAACAAGATGGCGGACGTCGTGTCGATCCTCGGCAGCGTCGACGTCTGCGTCGGGGAGATGGACAAGTGAGCGGGGCCCTCGTCGCCCCGGACCTGTTCACCCTGTGCAAGGTCCTCATGGGGGGCCTCCTGAAGATCGGGGCGGACTCGATCCTCGCGGCGGCCCCTGTCGGGAGCCCGATGGAGCCGATGCGGGGGATGGCCGCCTTCCTCCAGGAGGACTGGTTCATCACGTTCAACGCGTGGATGGTCGCGATCACGATCATGGTCACCTGGGCGGCCGCGATCCACCTCCTCACGATGATGTGGATCGAGCGGAAGTTCTACTCCCGCCTCCAGGACCGCTACGGGATCATGATCAGCATCTGGTCCCTCCCGTTCTGGCCCTTCTCGTGGTGGGCGAAGCGGAGGAACAAGCCGACCCACAAGGGCCTGGGGTACCTCCAGAACGTCGCAGATGGGGTGAAGCTCCTCCAGAAGGAGAACATTACCCCCGCGAACGCGGACTCCGCGATGTTCCACACGGCCCCGGTCCTGATCGCCTCGTCGACCGTGATGATCTTCGCGGCCCTCCCGTTCAGCGAGGGGTTCGTGATCGCGAACATGCCGATGAGCCTCCTGTTCATCCTCGCCGCGTTCTCCCTCGCGCCCCTCGGGATCCTGATCGCGGGGTGGGCGTCGAACAACAAGTACAGCCTGATCGGCGGGATGCGGGCCGCCGCGCAACTGATGGCGTACGAGATCCCGCTCCTCCTCGCGGTCGTCGCCCTCCTGATGTACGCGGGGAGCCTGAACGTGATCGACATCGTGCACAAGCAGGAGGCGCTCCTCGTGATGCTCGGGCCGATCCCGATCCCCGCCTGGAACGTGTTCTCGATCCCGCAGTTCATCGGGTTCGCGGTCTTCCTCGTCGCGATCATGGCGGAGATGGAGAGGATCCCGTTCGACATCCCGGAGGCGGAGGCGGAGCTCGTGGAGGGCTGGCTCACGGAGTACTCGGGGATGCGGTTCGGCCTCCTGTTCGGGTTCAAGTGGCTCCGGGCCCTCGCGGGGTCCGCCCTCGTCGTGATCCTCTACCTCGGCGGGTGGTCCGGACCCGTGTTCGCGACCCTCACGCCGTCCGTGGGCCCGACCGTGATCCCGATCCCGATCATCCCCCACGAGGTGTGGTTCCTCCTCAAGGTGTACCTCCTGTTCCTCGTGTTCGTCTGGGTCTCGTGGTCCGTCCCGCGGGTCCGGATCGACCAGATCCTGAACATCGGCTGGAAGCGGCTGATCCCGCTCTCCCTCCTCGCGATCCTCCTCGCGGCGTCCCTCGCCGCCCTCGGCCCCGCCCTCGGAGGCATCCGGTGAAGGAGGCGGCCCCGTGGCGGTAGACTGGCAGCTCGCCGCCTTCCTGATCCTCTCCGTCCTCGAGGTCGGCGGGTCGATCATGGTCGTCACCGCGAAGAAGCTCGTCCACGC
>Ga0184623_10001079_pt1 | contig 11847 bp, 10 predicted proteins | sample PLM1_100_b1_FD_133138 | JGI IMG/M metagenome (GOLD analysis project Ga0184623, IMG submission 133138) | Groundwater sediment microbial communities from an aquifer in East River, Colorado, USA - PLM1_100_b1 | ecosystem: Environmental > Terrestrial > Soil > Riparian zone | place: USA: East River...
CTGGCCGTCAAGCGAGCGCTGAACCTCGAGGAGGCGGCACAGACGACCTACCGCGCCCTGCTGCTGGGCGCTCCGCTGCCGCCCGTGCCCGCTGACCTGCTCAACTGGGCGCAGCAGGCCGGCAAGCGCCTAGCCTAGGAGCGCATCGCGGCGGCGCGGCGCTTGTGCCAGAGCCCGATCGCGACCGGCACGACCGACCGCAGCACGATCGCGATCAGGATGAACTCGATGTTGTTCTTCACGAACTGGATCTGGCCCAGGAAGTAGCCGAGCACGGTAACCCCGGTGCCCCAGAGGACGCCGCCAATGCCGCTGTAGGTCGCGTAGACGCGGAAGTCCATGCGGCTGACGCCCGCCATCGCGGTGATGAAGGTGCGCACGATCGGCACGAAGCGGGCGAGCACGATCGCCCGCGCCCCGTAGCGATCGAAGAACTCGCGCGTCTTCGCGACGTACTCCTCCTTGAAGACGCGCGAGTTGGGCCGGCTGAAGAGCGCCGGGCCGACGCGGTGGCCGATCCAGTAGCCGCACAGGTTGCCGGCGATCGCCGCGATCGTCACCGCCACGCAGACCAGCCACAGCGGCACGTCGAGGATGCCGCCAGCGACCAGCAGGCCGGCCGTGAACAGCAGTGAGTCGCCGGGCAGGAAGAACCCGATGAGCAGGCCGCACTCGGCGAAGACGATCGCCAGGACGCCGATGAAGCCGAACGTCGAGATCAGCTTCTCGGGATCGAGGAAGTCAGGGCCGAGGGCGGTGGTCACCCTCCGAGCGTACCGGCGCCACGGCCGAGGCTGTGGCGGGCCGGGTCGAGGGCGATCACGCCGAGAGACGCCCGTCGCACACCCCGCTGCGGAGCGCCGTCCGGGCTTCGTCAGTGCCTCCGACTAGCATCCCGTTCCATGAGCCTGCGCCCGGCTGCCTCCGACCTGTCGATTCCGCCGAAGGACGGCGCGAAGGCCCTCGCCCAGGTGCTTCGGGCTGGAGTCATCCACGGGGACTCCTCCGACTGGCTGCCCAGCCTCTCGGGCGGCGCCGTGGACCTGTATTTCACCAGCCCGCCTTACGCCGACGCGCGGCCGTACAGCAGAATTCACCCCGACCGCTATGTGGAGTGGTTTCTCCCCTTTGCTCATGCGATGTACGAAACAGCCAGCTTGACCGGGAGTCTGATCCTCAACATCAAGAATCGCGTGGCCAACAATGGTCCCCTCAAGGGCCAGCGGCACCCGTACGTCTACGAACTCGTCCTGGCATTGCAGCACATGGGCTGGCGCTGGATCGACACGTACATATGGGCGAAGCCGAACGCAGTTCCCGGTCGCTTCGGCCCCCGAACAAAGGACAGTTTCGAGTACGTCTATCACTTCGCCAGGGGAGACCGGCCCTACTTCGACCTCGATGCCGTGCGAGTTCCCTACAAGGCTGATCCGGCCGAGATTGCCCGCCGGAACCGCGACACCCTGGGTCGGCGGAACACAGAGGCGGGCTTCGGTCGAGACCGCACAAAGACCTACCGCCTCGGCGGCGCGGACCCAGGGAACGTCGTGACCGTCCCCCAGACGTACAACCAGCATCGCGGTGTGGCACACACGGCGGCGATGCCGCAAGGGCTGGCCTCCTTCTTCGTCCGCGCGGCGAGCCCGGAGAACGGCCTCGTGATCGATCCGTTCGCCGGCGGGGGCACCACGGTTGTCGTGGCCCGCCGTCTCGGACGGCGAGCGGGCGGCTTCGAGATTCACGCCGACTTCGTCACCGAAGCACGGACCCGGATCCGGCATGACAGCGCCGAGGATGTCCCCGGCGCCCTGCTCGACGCCATCTGACATGCCTACGGCAGACGGCTCGGGGTCCCTGAAGGGGTGACCGGGATGGAGCCGGGTCTCGACGCGCAGGCCGACGAGGGTCCGCCCGGCGTAGGCGTTGGCCCCTGGCCGGGTCCTTGGCCGGACGACCCGCGCTTCGACCCTGACCTACTCGCCCGAGGTGACCGCCGGAACGTGGTCGACCGTTACCGCTACTGGCGGCGCGAGGCCATCGTGGCCGACCTTGACTTACGCCGGCACGACTTCCATATTGCGATCGAGAACTGGCAGCACGATCTCAACATCGGCTCGGTGGTCCGGACAGCCAACGCGTTCCTGGCCAAGGAGGTCCACATCGTGGGCCGGCGACGGTGGAATCGGCGGGGGGCCATGGTCACCGACCGTTACCAGCACCTGCGGCACCACCCGACAATCGAGGACCTGGCGGCATGGGCCCGCACGCAACACCTGCCGATCGTCGGCGTCGACAACCTCCCAGGTGCCATCCCGCTGGAGACAGCCGCCCTGCCGCGCGCCTGCCTGCTGCTGTTCGGCCAGGAGGGGCCGGGGCTGTCCGAGGATGCGCGGTCAATGGCCGCCCTGGTCTGCTCGATCGCGCAGTTCGGCTCCACCCGATCGATCAACGCAGGCGCCGCCGCCGCGATCGCCATGCACACCTGGATCCGCCAGCACGCGCTGTCCCGAGAAACATAGGGTGTTGCGTATGGCCGAAAGACTTGTGGTCATCGGCGGCGACGCAGCCGGGATGGCGGCGGCGTCGCAGGCCAAACGGCTGCGTCCGGACCTCGAGGTGGTCGCGTTCGAGCGGAGCCACTTCGCGTCGTACAGCGCCTGCGGCATCCCCTACTGGATCGCGGGCGACGTGGGCGACGCGGGGCCGCTCATCGCCCGCTCCCCTGAAGAGCACCGAAAGAACGGCATTGACCTGCGGATGCGCACCGACGTCGTCGAGGTCGACCTGGACCGCGGCACCGTCAAGGCGCGCGAGCACGACACCGGGCAGACCAGCGAGGTCGGGTTCGACCAGGTCGTCTTCGCCACGGGCGCCGCGCCGGTGCGGCCGGACCTGCCCGGCTCGGACGCGGCCGGCATCTTCGGCGTGCAAACCCTCGACGACGGCGCAGCGGTGATCGCCGAACTGAAGCACGAGCCCCGCAGGGCCGTCGTGGTCGGCGGCGGCTACATCGGCGTCGAGATGGCCGAGGCGCTGTTCCGCCACGGGCTCGAGGTCACGGTCGTCGAGCGCGGCAAGGAGCCGATGCGGACGCTCGACCCGGACATGGCCGCGATCGTCCACCACGCGATGGAGTGTCTTGGCGTCGACGTGCGGACCAATTCCGCGGCTGAGGGCTTCGACGCCGATGCCGAAGGCCACGTGCGGGGCGTGACGGTCGGCGGCGAGACGTTGCCCGCGGACCTGGTCGTCCTCGGCCTCGGCGTCCGCCCGGAAACGTCCGTCGCGCGCGCCGCCGGGCTCCCGGTCGGCCGGGCCAACGGGCTGTGCACCGACCTGCGGATGCGGATGCCAGGTCGCAGCGGCGTGTGGGCGGCCGGCGACTGCGTGGAGACGATCGACCGGGTGTCGGGCCTGCGGGTCCATATGCCGCTCGGCACCCACGCCAACAAGCAGGGCCGGGTCGCGGGCACGAACATCGGCGGCGGCTACGCGACGTTCCCCGGTGTCGTGCGCACGGCGGTGAGCCGGGTCTGCGACCTGGAGATCGCCCGGACCGGGCTGCTGGAAGCCGACGCCGAGCAGGCCGGGTTCGGCTTTGTGACCGCCCGCATCGAGTCGACCACGAGGGCGGGCTATTTCCCGGGCGCCGAGAAGATCACCGTCAAGGTTCTCGCCGAGCGGCGCACCGGCCGGCTCCTGGGCGGCCAGATCGTGGGGCAGGAGGACTCCGGCAAGCGCATCGACGCACTGGCCGTGGCCCTGTGGAACGAGATGACGGTCGAGGAGATCACCAGCCTGGACCTCGGCTATGCGCCGCCGTTCTCCCCGGTCTGGGACCCGGTGCTGATCAGCGCCCGAAAGGCGGCCGACGCCGTGCGCACGGCGGACCACTAAGCGGTCCATACTAAGGCTGGACGGTTGCAACTAACCGCCGTCGTCCGACGGCCCTATTTGCTGCGGAGGCTCGATGCCCATCGCCACCCCTGAGGTCTACGCAGAGATGATCGACCGGGCGAAGGCAGGCGCCTTCGCGTATCCGGCGATCAACGCCACCTCGTCGCAGACCCTCAACGCCGCCCTGCGCGGCTTCGCGGAGGCCGAGAGCGACGGGATCGTCCAGGTCTCCACCGGCGGCGCCGAGTACCTCTCCGGCTCCACGGTGAAGGACATGGTCGCCGGCGCGGTGGCGCTTGCGGAGTTCGCCCACGTCGTGGCCGAGAAGTACGCCGTCAACATCGCCCTGCACACCGACCACTGCCCGAAGGACAAGCTCGACGGGTTCATGCGCCCGCTCGTCAAGGTCTCCCAGGAGCGGGTCGCAAGGGGCGAGCAGCCGCTCTTCCAGTCGCACATGTGGGACGGCTCGGCGGTTGAACTGAAGGAGAACCTCGACATCGCCCGTGAATTGCTCGCCGAGTGCGCGAGGGCGCGGACCATCATGGAGATGGAGATCGGCGTCGTCGGCGGTGAGGAAGACGGCGTCGTCGGCGAGATGAACGAGAAGCTCTACTCCACCCCCGAGGACGCGCTGCTGGTCGCTGACGTGCTGGGCACCGGTGAGAACGGCCGCTACCTGCTGGCGGCGACCTTCGGCAACGTCCACGGCGTCTACAAGCCCGGCCACGTCATGCTGCGGCCATCGGTGCTGAAGGAGATTCAGCAGGCCGTGGGCGCCAAGGTGGGCAAGGAGAAGCCGTTCGACCTGGTCTTCCACGGCGGCTCCGGCTCGTCGCTGGAAGAGATCCGCGAGGCGCTCGACTACGGCGTGGTCAAGATGAACGTCGACACCGACACGCAGTACGCCTTCACCCGGCCGATCGCCGATCACACCTTCAAGAACTACGACGGCGTGCTCAAGGTCGACGGCAACGTCGGGAACAAGAAGGTCTACGACCCGCGGTCCTACGGCAAGGCGGCCGAGGCGGGCATGGGCCAGCGCGTTGTGCAGGCCTGCGACGACCTCCGCTCGGTGGGAACGACACTGGCCAGGTGAACCTCTTGGCGGGCCGCCCCTCCAACCCTCCGCGATCTTGAGCTTTTTGGCATAACTCCCGGCGTGTCGTAGCAAAAAGCTCAAGATCGCGGAGGTTCTGCGGGGGGCGGAACGCAGAGGCGCCAGGCATCCTTCAGCACGGTCCACTCGCGCCGCCGGACCGGGCCGCCGATCTCGCCGTCGGCGTTGTACGGGAACGGCTCGCCACTGACCACCACCTGCTTGGCCCGGATCAGGCGCACGTCCGGGCGGTGGACGTGCGCGCCGCGATGCAGGTGGACGGCGTAGGCGAGGCGAGCCACGGGTCCGACCGCAAAGGAGATAACGACGTCGACCAGGCCGTCGTCCAGGTTGGCGAACGGCGCGAGCGGGCTGCCGCCGCCGATCGAGGAGCCTAGCCCGAGCCCGACCATGAGCACCCGCCGGTCCATGGTGACGAGAACCTCGCCGTCGGCCTCCACATGGAGCCGCCAGCCGGCCGTGGAGACACCGGCGACCACGCTGCCCACGGCGTAGGCAGCCTTGCCCAGCCGCCTCTTCCAGCGGCTCGCCGCCCGCGCGGCCTCCGCGCCCACGCCCAGGTGGACGGCGTTGACGACGACCCCACCCGCGTCGTCGACGAGCAGCTCCATGCCGCGGTGGTGGCCGTCGAGGATGACCTTGGCGGCGGCCATGGGGTCCAGCGGAATGCCGGCCGTGCGGGCGAGGTCGTTGCCGGTGCCGAGCGGGATCAGGCCGACCGGCGGGGCTGAGTCGAGCATCCCGGTCCGGTACAGCGCCAGGACGAGCGCATGCACCGATCCGTCGCCGCCGACGACCACCGGCTGCCGGCCGTCCGCGGCGCTGAGCACGTCGTCGAGCTCGGCCGGCGAGGAGGTGGAGGCGACCTTGACGTCGGCGGCAGCCCGGAGCACCGTGAGCGCCCGCTGGACGGCCAGGTCCGCCGCGCCGCCGGCGGCCGGGTTGGTCACGACAAGCAGCCTGGTCACGGTACCCTCGCTGCGGCCATTAGGTTCCCGACCATCGCAGAGGTGCTGTCGCGATGCCCGCAGTCGTCTTGGTCGGTGCGCAGTGGGGAGACGAGGGCAAGGGCAAGGCGACCGACCTGCTCGGTGGGTCGGTCGACTACGTCGTGCGCTACCAGGGCGGCAACAACGCCGGCCACACGGTCGTCATCGGGGCGGAGTCCTACGCGCTGCACCTGCTCCCGTCCGGCGTCCTGACCCCCGGCGTGATCCCCGTCATCGGCAACGGCGTCGTGGTTGACCCGGCGGTGCTCGGCGATGAGATGCGCGGGCTCGCCGACCGCGGTGTCGACTGCTCTGACCTGCTGATCTCTGCCAACGCCCACCTCATCATGCCGCATCATCGCGCCCTCGACCGGGTCAACGAGCGCTTCCTGGGCGCGGCGCGGATCGGCACGACCGGACGCGGCATCGGGCCTTCGTACGGCGACAAGGTGGCCCGCATGGGCGTGCGGGTGCAGGACGTGTTCGACCCCAAGATCCTGCGGCAGAAGCTCGAGCTGGCGCTCCGGGAAAAGAACCAGGTGCTCGTCAAGGTCTACAACCGCCGCCCGATCGACGCGGTTGCCGTGGCCGAGGAGTACCTCCAGTACGCCGAGTTGCTCCGACCGCATGTGGCCGACACGTCCGCCCTGCTCAACCGGGCGCTCGATGAAGGCAAGGCGGTGCTCCTCGAGGGTGCTCAGGGGACGCTGCTCGACGTCGATCATGGCACCTACCCGTTCGTCACCTCGTCCAACCCCACCGCTGGCGGGGCGTGCGCGGGCTCGGGCATCGGTCCTACGCGGATCGACGGCGTCGTCGGCATCTTGAAGGCGTACACCACCCGGGTCGGCGCCGGCCCGTTCCCAACCGAGCTGCTCGACGCCGACGGCGAGCGGCTGCGAAAGATCGGCGGGGAGGTGGGCGTGACCACCGGCCGACCCCGCCGCTGCGGTTGGTTCGACGCCGTCATTGCCCGCTACGCCACCCGGGTCAACGGGCTGACCAGCGTCTTCCTCACCAAGCTGGACGTCCTCACCGGGTGGGAGCGGGTGCCGGTCTGCGTGGCCTACGACATCGACGGCGTGCGGCACGAAGAGATGCCGATGACCCAGACGGAGTTCCATCACGCCAAGCCGATCTACGAGCACCTCGACGGATGGTCGGCCGACCTGTCCGGCGCGCGGTCGATGGACGACCTGCCCAAGGCGGCTCGCGCCTACATCACCGCCGTCGAGGAGCTCACCAGGGCGCCGGTCGCCGCCGTGGGCGTGGGGCCGGACCGCGACCAGACGGTCGTAGTGCGGCCACTGCTGTGACCGCACGACGCCCACCCCGCCGTATCAGATAGTCCATTTATCGGTGAACACGCTCGGTCCTTTCCTGATCGTCTTCCTTGTGCTGATCCGCCCGTCATCGGGATGAGCTGGAGCTCAGGTCCACTTGTCGCCGCGCATGACGAGCCTCCTTCTTGGACGTTGGAACGGGTGCGGTCGGGTGCATGGTCGAGATCAGGTCCACTTGTCGCCGCGCATGACTGTCCTCTCTGGGGTAGCTGTGGTGGGAGGTGAGCTGAGAGATTATTGAGAACAGGCTCATGATTGGTAGTAACCACGACGTAACGATGAGTAGTTCCTTCACGACCCCAGGTTGGTAAGCCGCTGGAGAAGGAGCTTGATTGCGGGCGCTCTGTCGGTAACAATGCGGAATCAGTCCGTCGCGCGCCGCTTCTGGGCGAGTCGTGCTGATCGAGACAACTGGGAGGTGCGAGTGCTGGGGCGAGGACCCACGCGGGGCGTTGGCACTACCACCTCGCACGTGCTCAGCTGGCCGGTCTGGTCGGTGCCGCCCGTGATCCGGTTGCTCGTTCTCGTGGTGCCGGCGCTGGCGTTGGCCGCGTTCGTCGTTGCCGCGTTGACGGCCTCGTGGCGGCTGGCCGATGTGGGGTCGTTCGTCCTTCTCGTAAGCATGGCGACGATCTGTGTCGAGGCGAGCCGCCGGCTGGGTGAGCCGGCGGGCTACGCAAAGGACATGGTCTCGGCATGGTGGCTGCCGCTCGCATTCTTCCTGCCGCCGGTCTACGCCATGCTCGCCCCGGTGCCGCTCTACGCCATAACCCAGCTGCACGTCCGCAAGAGCCCGCTGCACAGGCGGATCTTTACCACTGCGGCCGTGTCGCTTCCGCACGGACTGGTCTCGTGGGCGTTCCACAACCTCCCGTGGGTTTCTACCCAGCCGGGCACCGGCTCGCACGCGCTGGCATGGGGCGGCACCGTGCTGGCCGGAGGCCTCCTGTGCGCGTCGGGCAACAAGCTGCTCGTCGCATTGGCGCTGCGGTTCGCCTCGGCGGACCAGACCTGGCGCCAGGTCGGCGGCCAGGTCCTGAGCAAGGAGAAGGCGGGTGCCGACGCGGTCGAGATCTGTGCCGGCGTGACCATCGCCTTCCTGTTCGCTGCGCACCCGCTGCTCTCCGCTTTGGCGCTGCCGCCGTTGCTGATGCTGCAGCGCAGCCTGCTGGTCACCCAGCTGCGCTCGGCCGCCCGCCTCGACGCGAAGACCGGGCTGCTCAACGCTGTCACGTGGGAGCGAGAGGCGGCGAACGAAGTCGCCCGAGCCCGCCGCACCGGCACACCGCTGGCCGTCATGCTTCTCGACCTCGACCTCTTCAAGCAGATCAACGACGGCCACGGCCACCTGGTCGGCGACCGCATGCTGCGAGCCGTCTCCGACGCCCTGCGGGCCCAACTGCGCGACTACGACCTCGTCGGACGGTTCGGCGGCGAGGAGTTCGCGATTCTCTTGCCGCAGACCGACGCCACGCAGGCGCAACTCGCGGCCGAGCGACTGCGGCGGTGCGTCGCCGCGGCTGGCGTGGTGGTCGACGACGGATCTATCGCGACCGTCACCGCTTCGATAGGTGTTGCGTTGTTCACAAGCGGCGTGGCCGATGTGCCAGACTTGCTCGCTGCCGCTGACGCGGCGCTCTATGGGGCCAAGCGTCAAGGGCGAAACCGGGTGGTTCTCGCTGGGCGATCCCCGGGCGCAGCCGAGCCGGCGATGTAGGGAGCTCACATAACCGACCACAGCGCGTGAGGTGAGGCAGTGCCGCACGCGAGCCGTGCCGCACCGGTGATCCCGCACACCGTCGCGCCGAGCCGCGAACCGGAGCCCGCCGCCGTCCGCGGCGTCGTCGCCGATCCCGCCCGGCCTTCGCTCGTGTTCCAGCCGATCGTCGATCTGGCGCAGGGCGTCGTGGCTGGGTACGAGACACTGGCCCGCTTCGGTTGCCGGTTGCGACTGCCACCCGACCGCTGGTTGGCCGCCGCCCAGCGGCACGGCGTCGGGTCGCTGCTCGAGGCCCGGATCGTGCAGAAGGTGCTGCACGTGAAGTCCTGTTTGCCCCCCAACACGTTCGTAACCGTCAACGTCAGCCCGACCCTTCTCGTTGACGACCAGTTCGCCCGACTCCTCGACGATGGTCAAGACCTGTCCAGGATCGTCTTCGAGCTCACCGAGCATGAGCGGATCGATGACGTCGATCCGGTGCTGGAGCGGCTGGATCGGGCGCGCGGGATGGGGGCGAAGGTGGCGATGGACGACGTGGGGTCTGGTTACTCCGGTCTGCGGTGGATTTCATTGGTCCGGCCGGAGTTCGTCAAGCTCGACCGGTCGCTGGTTCGCGATGCCCACCGCGACGAGGTGAAGCTCGCCCTGGCCGAGCTCCTCGGCGAGTTCGTGGGGCGACTCGACGGCTGGCTGGTCGCGGAGGGCATCGAGAGCGAGGCCGACCTCGAGGCGTTTGGCCGGCTCGGTGTGCCGTTGGGCCAGGGCTGGTTGTTCGGTCGCTCCGTTCCCTGGTTCGCCGGGGTGCATTCGGACCTGACCGACCGGATCCGCCAGGCGGCTCGGCAGCGGATGCCTGCCGGGGACTGCGTTGTCAGCGTGGTCGAGCGAGCCGTGACCGTGCCGGCGGGCATGCCGGAGGCCGTCCGCCGGGCACTCGCCGTGACCCCGCGTCCGGAGGCCCTGGTGGTGCTGGACGCGCGCGCCCGCCCGGTGCAGCTCATGCTGCCCGCCGTGGAGCGCTCCCCGGCCGGCCTGGCGGTCCATCCGGTCATGACCGTCGCCCCGGCCGACTCGGTCCAGGACGTCGCCAGGCGGGCGATGACGCGCGACCGCGCCACCCGGTTCGACCCGGTGCTATGCACCGACGCGTGCGGCGAGCTCATGGGTATCGTCCGGATCGAGCGCCTGGTCGGCCGCTTGGCGCACCTCGGGCAATTGCCGGTCAAGCCACCAGCGCTGTCCGGCGTGACAGGTTGATTCACTTAGAGTCGGAGGAGAAGCAATGAAGCAGTTCCGGTGCGGTGATGTCGTTCCCGGTTGCAGCGCGGAGTTCCAGGCCGTCGCCGACGCGGAGATCCTGGCGGCGGTCGCGGCGCACGCGAGGACTGACCACGGGATGCCGGAGGTGCCGGACTGGCTGGCCGAGCAGGTGCGCGGGGCCATCCGCGACACTCCCGAGGCCCGATCGCGATGAAAACGCTCGTCATCGGCGGCGGAGCTCGCGAGCACGCGCTGGTCCGCGCGCTGTCGCAGGACCCGTCGGTCGGAGAGCTGTGGTGCGCCCCCGGCAATGCGGGGACTGCGCGACTGGCGTCGGCGCTCCCGGTCGACTCCACAGACTCTCGTGCGGTCGCCGACCTCGCCGAGCGGCTGGGCGCCGAGCTCGTGGTCGTCGGACCGGAGGCGCCACTGGTCGCCGGCGTCGCCGACGCCATCCGCGAGCGGGGCGTCGCCTGCTTCGGGCCGTCCGGAGCGGCGGCTCGGATCGAAGGGTCGAAGGCGTTCGCCAAAGAGGTGATGGCCAGCGCCGAGGTGCCGACGGCGCTCGCGCACCTGTGCGACACCCAGGACGAGGTCGCGGCGGCGCTCGACGCGTTCGGCCCGCCGTACGTCGTGAAGGCCGACGGGCTAGCCGCCGGCAAGGGCGTGGTGGTGACACCGGACCGCGCGGCGGCGCTCGCCCACGCGCAGGCCAGCGGGCTGGTGCTGGTCGAGGAGTTCCTCGACGGCCCGGAGGTGTCGCTGTTCGCGCTGACCGACGGTGAGACCGTGTTGCCGCTGCTCCCGGCGCAGGATTTCAAGCGGGTGGGCGACGGTGACAGCGGGCCGAACACCGGCGGAATGGGGGCGTACTCCCCACTCGCCTGGGCGCCCCCGAACCTCGTCGACGATGTGGTCGAGCGCGTCGTCCAGCCGACGGTCGACGAAATGCGCCGCCGGGGCACGCCGTTCACCGGCGTCCTCTACGCCGGCCTCGCGCTAACCTCGCGTGGCCTGCGGGTGATGGAGTTCAACGCGCGGTTCGGCGACCCCGAGACGCAGACCGTGCTGGCGCGGCTGCGCAGCCCGCTCGGCGCCGCACTGTACTGCGCGGCCACGAAGGACCTGGCCGGGCTCGCTGACCTGCGCTGGTCGCCTGGCGCCGCGGTCACGGTGGTCGTCGCCGCGCCCGGCTACCCCACCGCTCCGCAGCTCGGCGGGGTCGTCGAAGGCATCGGCGACGCTGAGCGGGTGCCCGGCGTCCAGGTGCACCACGCCGGCACGCGGCTGGACGACACCGGCCGGGTGGTCGCCAGCGGCGGCCGGGTGCTGTCGGTGACGGCGACCGGCGCCGACCTGGCCGAGGCCCGGGAGCGCGCCTACGCGGCGGCGAGCGCGATCCGCCTCGACGGCGGGCAATACCGGAGGGACATTGCGCTGCGCGCCGTGCGCGGCGAGGTCACCGCCCCTGCCACCCCGACTGCCACCCCGACCGCCACCCCCACCCCTCCAACCGCC
>Ga0184623_10001081_pt1 | contig 11828 bp, 11 predicted proteins | sample PLM1_100_b1_FD_133138 | JGI IMG/M metagenome (GOLD analysis project Ga0184623, IMG submission 133138) | Groundwater sediment microbial communities from an aquifer in East River, Colorado, USA - PLM1_100_b1 | ecosystem: Environmental > Terrestrial > Soil > Riparian zone | place: USA: East River...
CCGAGGCCGGTGAGCGCCGGGACGAACACCACGCCGCCGGTATCGGGCGCCAGCGCGGCCAGCCCCTCGATCTCCGGTGCCGAACCGATGATCCCGAGCCCGTCGCGAAGCCACTGGACGGCCGCGCCCGTGACGAAGACGGCGCCTTCCAGGGCGTAGACAAGGCCGTCGCCGAGGTTCCAGGCGACGGTCGTGAGCAGGCCGGCGTCCGACCGCACCGGGGTCTTGCCGGTGTTGACCAGCACGAACGAGCCCGTGCCGTACGTGCACTTGCTGGTGCCCTCGTCGAAGCAGGCCTGGCCGAACAGCGCCGCCTGCTGGTCGCCGGCGATACCGGCCACGGGCAGGTCAAGGCCGAGGAAGAGCGCCGGATCGGTACGGCCGAGCACACCGGAGGACGGCGCGACCTCAGGCAGCGCGCTGATCGGTACGTGGAGGAGCTCGCACAGCTCCTCGGACCAGTGGCCGGCGAACGTGTCGTAGAGCAGGGTGCGGCTGGCGTTGGACGCGTCCGTGACGAACGCGGCGCCGCCGGTGAGCCGGGCGACCAGGTACGCGTCGACGGTGCCGACCACGAGGGTGCCGTCGGTGACGCCGGCCCACGTACGCGGCTCGTGCTCGGCCAGCCAGCGCAGCTTGGTACCGGAGAAGTACGGGTCGAGGCGCAGCCCGGTCAGCTCGGTGACGCGGTCGCCGTGGCCCTCCTCGGCGAGCTGGACGCAGAGATCGCTGGTGCGGCGGTCCTGCCAGACGATCGCCCGCCGCGGGGCGCGCAGGGTGGTGCGGTCCCAGAGCACGACGGTCTCGCGCTGGTTGGTGATGCCGATCGCGGTAGGCGCCGACACCCCCGATTTCTCGCCGGTCGCGAGGGCTTGGCCGCACGCCGACTGCACGGCGACCCAGATCTCCTCCGGCTCGTGCTCGACCCAGCCGGGACGCGGGAAGTGCTGGGCGAACTCCTGGTACCCCCGCGCGGCGACGTCACCGTCCTCGGTGACGATCAGGGCGGTCACCCCGGTGGTACCGGCGTCGATGGCGAGAACGGTCATGAGCTCCCCGTGGTCGGTGTCGAGACGGCGCGCAGCTGGTGCAGGACGACCGGGTCGATCTTCCCAGGCACCAGCCGCTCTTCCAGGTTCTCCACGCCGGCCCAGCTTGCCAGGGCGTCCTCGACGGGCTCCGCCGGGTGGCCGAGCGTGGCCAGCCGCTCGGCCACCTCGCTGGCCAGCGCGCCGGTGAGGTCGAGCAGCGTCTCCGGGTCGGGCCGGTCGAAGTAGAGCGCGTGCAGGTCGAGGAGGCGGGACAGTTCGGTGACCGGGTCGGTGTGGTCGTCGATGCGGAGGTCGACCAGCACGTCCGAGCCGCCGCCGTACCCGCCGCCCGGGCTCACGACGAGCAGCGCCGCGCTCTGCCGGCCGCGCCGGTCGCCGCCGGCCCCGTCACCGGCGGCCAGGGATTTCAGCAGCCTGGTGGCCAGCGGAGCGTGCGTGTCGGAGCTGGTCCACGCCGCGGCCATGGCGTCGACGACATCAGGGCCGGTGAGAATGTTGCCCTGGATCGCGTACCCGTGGCCGGCGACGCCGCCGGCCCAGTCGAAGCACTCCGCGCCCGTGTAGGTGGCGCCGTCGCCGGTGGCCGCGACGATGCCGAGCTGGCGTTCCGCACGCCCATCGTCGGCCGCGGTCAGCTGGGCCACGGTTTCGGCGGCCGTCGCGCCGTTGCGGAGCAGCGTGAGCCCGTCGGGGCGGTACCGCAGGTTGGCGAAGGCCTGGGTGGCGAGCGCGCCGGCGCCGGTCTCCGCCGCGGGCACGGCCGCCCCGACGGCGAGGAACTTGCTGGCAACGGCCACCCCGAGCTGGGTGCCGTCCGCCGAACGCGCCACGATCGAGAACGTCACGGTCCGAACCCTAGGACGTAGCCGCCTGTTCTGGGTCGATTCGAGTGAAGCGTTAGCCGCGGTCGTCTTGCCAGATAACCGGCTCGTCCGCGTATCTGGCGACGATCTCGAAGGCCCAGGCCAGGCGTCCCGAGCGTGAACTCCGGTCGGTTGACTCTTTACCCACAGCTCAAGATTCGACGGGATGTTGTTTAGCTTGTTGCCATCCTTGTGATGAACGGATTCGTCCCGCAGCAGTTTCCGGCCCAAGCGTCTGCTCCATCACGTGCCGGTGCTCTAGTTACCCAGCGATGGCCCGCGCGGAGAATTCGACAATAGCCGTTGGCGATGTACGATCCGCTGGCGCTGCTGGGCTTTCGCCGTATCCCGGGACTGCCGCGACTGCGTCCGCGCCTGGCTTATCGCCATTGAGTAGTCTCTGGTAATGCACATTGCCGAGCAGCCATTTCTTGATGACGGCCATGTGCTCACAGCCGTCAGCAGTGCAACCTGGCCGATCTGGGCCGGTGGCGAAGTTATATCTGTGCGGGCGGTAGCATGAGATGCAGAGCCCCCTTCGCTTCGCGGCTCCGGCTCCATCGCAACCGTCAGAGATGCAGCGCTTTGGTTCCATCGCTCATTTATACGAGGTGGGTATGACAAGAAAGTTCTTCTATGACTGCGAATTTGTCGAGGACGGGACCACCATAGACCTCGTCTCGATCGGCGTTGTCGACGAAGACGGCCGCGAGTTCTACGCGATCTCCACCGAGTTCGACCCGACCAATGCCATCCCGTGGGTGCGGCGCAACGTCCTCGACAAGCTGCCCGGGCCCGCGGACAAGGCGTGGCGTTCGCGCGAGCAGATCCGCACCGATCTGCTCGCGTTCCTCACCGAGCCGGGCGAGGACATCGAGCTGTGGGCCTGGTACGCCGCGTACGACCACGTGGCGCTCTGCCAGCTCTGGGGCGCCATGCCGGCGCTGCCCCGGCCGATCCCGCGGTTCACCAAGGACCTCCGCCAGCTCTGGGACGACCTCGACCGCCCGCCGCTGCCGGGAGCAGGCAAGGACCAGCACCATGCGCTCGCCGACGCGCGGCACAACCTGGCCCGGTGGAAGGCGATGGAGCGGCTCCGTGACCAACGTCTCTGGATCGGTTAATGGAAACCCGCCGGTAACCGTTACCGTGTCGCTTGAGCGGGCACCTGCGGGTCTGTCGGCAACGGCGCCCATGACCGGGCACGGCTGGTCGTCTCACCTGACAGCAACTCCGTGAAGGGAACAACTCTCATGCGTATCGGTGTGCTCACCGGCGGCGGTGACTGCCCGGGCCTCAACGCGGTCATCCGCGCTGTGGTCCGCAAGGGCGTCGGCGTCTACGGGCACGAGTTTGTCGGCTTCCGCGACGGCTGGAAGGGCCCGATGGAGGCCGTCACGAAGCCCCTCGGTGTCGACCAGGTCCGCGGCATCCTGCCCCGTGGCGGCACGATCCTCGGTTCCTCGCGCACCAACCCGTACAAGGTCGAGGGCGGCGTGGACCGCATCCGGGAGAACCTCACCAAGCTCGGCGTCGACGCGCTCATCGCCATCGGCGGCGAGGACACCCTCGGGGTCGCCAAGCGCCTCACCGACGACGGCATCCCGGTCATCGGCGTGCCGAAGACCATCGACAACGACCTCGGCGCCACCGACTACACGTTCGGCTTCGACACCGCTGTCACCGTCGCCATGGAGGCGATCGACCGCCTGCACACGACCGCGGAGAGCCACCACCGCGCGCTCGTCGTCGAGGTCATGGGTCGCCACGCCGGCTGGATCGCGCTGCACGCGGGCATCGCCGGCGGCGCCAACGTGATCCTCGTGCCCGAGCGGCCGTTCGACGTCGACGAGGTCGTGCGCCACGTCGAGAGCCGCTTCGCCACCCAGTACTCGCCGATCATCGTTGTCGCCGAGGGCGCGGTGCCGAAGGACGGCGCCGAGGTGCTCTCCTCCGGCGCGGTGGACGCCTTCGGGCACGTCCGTCTCGGCGGCGTCGGCCAGTGGCTGGCGGAGGAGATCGAGCAGCGCACGGGCAAGGAGTCGCGCGCGGTCGTGCTCGGCCACGTGCAGCGCGGCGGCACGCCCACCGCGTACGACCGCGTGCTCGCCACCCGGTTCGGCCTGCACGCGATCGACGCGGCGCACGAGAAGGACTGGGGCAAGATGGTCGCCCTGCGCGGGACCGACATCATCCGGGTGCCGCTCGAGGAGGCTACCCGCGAGCTCAAGACCGTGCCGATGGAGCGCTACGCCGAGGCTGAGGTCTTCTTCGGCTGACTCTCCGCGACGACCGTCGCCGCCACGGCGCCCGGCTAGGGCCTGTTTGCGCTGACAGTCCGGTAAGTCGTGGCTTGACGGCGGCGTCGCTCGGGGCCACAGTGTGTGACCACCCGGTCATGTGACCGGGTGGTCATGCCGTTTTCTGGAGCTTTCTCATGCCCACTGAGGTCTGGCGCAACCTGCGCCCCGAGCGTCGTGACCGGGTGCTCGCGGCGGCCATGGCCGAGTTCGGTGAGCGCGGGTTCTCCGCCGGCAGCCTCAACGTCATCGCCCGCGAGGCGGACGTCGCCAAGGGCTCGCTGTTCCAGTACTTCGACGACAAGCTCGACCTGTTCGCGAGCGTCTGCGCGGAGGTCACCCTGCGGATCCGCTCGCACATGGAGGCGCGGATGGCCGCCGTCCTCACGGCCGAGCCGCAGCTGCCGTTCTTCGAGTTCCTGGCGCGCGTGGCCGACGAGTGGATCGCCTACTTCGCCGACCATCCGCTGGAGCGTGGCATCACCGCCGCCACCAACCTCGAACTCGACCCGGTGGTACGCCAGACCGTCCGTGGCGTCGCCCAGCAGCACTACCTGGCGGTGTTCCGGCCGCTGGTGGCCGAGGGCGTCCGCCGCGGTGCGGTGTGCCCGGAGCGCGCCGACCCGGAGGCGCTCGTCGCGCTCATGTTGCTGGTGGTGCCGCACCTCGCGCTCTCGCCGTACATACCAGGGCTGGACCCGGTGCTCGGCATGTACGGCAACACGCCGGAGGAGCTGCGCGCGGCCGTCCGGAAGCTGATCGGCGTCGTGCAGGCGGCGTACACACTGGGGAGCGCGTCATGAGCGGGCCCGTCGACGCCGGCAGCGTCGTGTGCGTGATCGGTGCGGGCAGCAGCGGGCTGGCGGCCGTGAAGAACCTGCGCGAGCACGGGTTCGCCGTCGAGTGCTTCGAACGCGAGGACGACGTCGGGGGCAACTGGAACTTCGGCGCCACCAACAGCCGGGTCTACGCATCCACACACACGATCTCCAGCAAGCCGTTCACGCAGTACCCGGACTTCCCGATGCCGGACGACTACCCCGACTACCCGCACCACTCCCAGCTGTTCGCGTATTTCCGCCGCTACGCCGACCACTTCGGGCTCCGTCGGCACATCCGGTTCGCCACGATCGTCGAGCGGGTCGAGCCGGCCCAGGGCGGCGTGTGGGACGTGACGGTCCGCAGCCGCGACGGTGCCGCGCGTACCCGCCGCTACGGCGCGGTCGTCGTCGCCAACGGCCACAACTGGTACCCGAAGATGCCGCACTACCCGGGGCTCGACGCGTTCACCGGCGAGATCCTGCACTCTGCGCAGTACAAGGGGCCGGAGGTGCTGCGGAACCGGACGGTGCTGATCGTCGGCGCCGGCAACACCGGGTGCGACCTGGCGGTCGAGGCGGCGAACAACGCCGACCAGGTCTGGCACTCGACGCGGCGCGGCTACTGGTACGCCCCGAAGTACGTGCTCGGCCGCCCGTCGGACCAGGTGGCCGACTTCTGGCTGGGCGTGCGGGCGCCGCTGAAGCTGCGGCAGTGGCTGTTCAAGGCGGCGCTTCGGGCGACCGTCGGCGACCTCACCCGCTACGGCCTGCCCCGCCCCGACCACGAGCCATTCGAGACGCACCCGATCGTCAACAGCCAGCTCGTCTACCACGTCGGGCACGGCGACATCACGCCCAAGCCGGACGTCGCCGCGTTCGACGGCGCCGAGGTGCGGTTCGTCGACGGCACGGCGGCAAGGCCCGATGTCGTGCTGCTGGCCACCGGGTACCTGCCCAAGTTCGGCTTCGTCGACCCCGACCATCTCAACTGGACGGACGGCCGGCCGTGGCTCTACCAGCACATCTTCACGCCGAAGCACGAGTCGCTGTTCGTCGCGGGCCTGATCCAGCCGGACTCCGGCCAGTTCACCCTCGCGCACTGGCAGACCGTGGCGATCGCCGCCTACCTGCGTGCCCGCCGGGAGGCGCCGCGCCGCGCGCACGACTTCCGCGGCCGGGTGCGCTCGGAGTCCGGCCAGTCGTACACCGGCGGCGCGTCCTATGCCGACTCCACCCGGCACCAGTTCGAGGTGGCTCACCAGGAGTACCTGCGCGGCCTGGAGCGCACGATCAACGGGCTCAGCGGGGCGCGTTCCCCGCTGGCGCGCAGGGTGAACGGGAGCCGGCGATGACGCGAACGAGGGCCGTGCGCCCATTCGAGTGGGCCTTCCCACCCCGGCCGGCGCGCCGGGAGTTGCTCTCCATGCTGCCCGAGGTCGATACCGGCAAGCCGCCGCTGCTCTTCGTGCACGGCCTCGCTCACGGCGCGTGGTGCTTCGCCGAGCACTGGCTGCCCGCCGCGGCCGAGCACGGCTTCCCGGCGTACGCGGTGAGCGTCCGTGGCCACGGTGCGAGCAGCGGCAGCGAGCGGCTGCGCCGGGACCGGCTGCGCGACTACGTCCACGATGTCGTGCAGGCCGCCGTCTCCCTGCCGAGCCAGCCGGTCCTCATCGGACACTCGCTCGGCGCGCTGGTGGTGTCCCGCGTGATTGCCCGCTATCCGGCCCGAGCCGTGGTGCTGACCGCGCCAGTACCGCCCACCCAAGGCGTCGGGCTCGCCGCCCACCTCGCCCGCACCGAGCCCGCCACGGCCGCGCGGATCATCGCCGGCCGTACCGTCCGCCTCCGCGCCGACCAGCTCTTCGCGGCGGGCGTGGCCGAGGAGCATGTGGACCGGCTCGGCGCGGCGTCGCCACTCGTGCAGTACCAGGCCGCGTTCCACCGCCGGCCCGACCCGCCACTCGGCGATCCGCCGGTGCTCGTCGTCGGGGCCGGCGCCGACCGCCTCATACCCGCGCGGCTGGTGGCGCGCACCGCACGGTTCTACCGCACCGAGCCCGTCGTGGTTCCCGGTGTCGGGCACGACCTGATGCTCGACGCCGGCTGGGACCGCGCGCTGAAAACGATCCTGAACTGGGTCGATGCACTAGAGGAGCGGCCATGACCGAGATCTCGACAGCCGGGGTGGCCGTGGTGACCGGAGCCGGGCGCGGCCTCGGCCGGGCCGTCGCCAACCGCCTCGCGGCGCTGGGCCACCACGTCGTCGTCACCGACGTCAACCTTGCCGCGGCGAAGGAGACCGCGGCGGCGCTACCGGCGGCCACGGCGGTGGTCCACGATGTCCGCGATCCGGCGGCGCACCGGTCGGTCGCCGAGCGCGCCGCCGCGCTGGGGCCGCTGTCGGTCTGGGTGAACAACGCCGGCGTGCTCGCCACGGGCCTGCCGTGGGAGCAGGACGACGAAACCGTGGCGCGGCTCATCGACGTGAACCTGCTCGGCGTCATCCACGGCTGCCGGGCGGCCGTCGCGACGATGGCGGCCGGCGAAGGTGCGGCGGACATCGTCAACATCGCCTCGGTAGCGTCCTTCGGCGCGGTGCCCGGCGTCGGCGTGTACGCGGCGACGAAAGCGGCGGTTGCCAGCTTCACCACGTCGCTGGCCGGCGACCTGCGCTGGGCCGGGCTGGAGCGGATCAAGGTTCACGCGTTCTGCCCGGGCGCGGCCGACACCGACATGGTGCGCGAGGTCGCCGCCGACCCGTACAGCGCGTTGCTGCACGCCGCGCCGAGGCTGCTGGCCCCCGACGCTGTGGCCGACGGGGTCGTCCGCCTGATCGGTACCCGGACCGTGCTGCGGTCGCTGCCCCGGCGCCGGGCGGCGTTCATGCGGGCCTGCGCGCTCGCGCCCACCACGACGCTGCCGCTTCTGCCCTACTTCCGGTCCATTGGGGAGCGCCGCCGCCACCGGGCGCTGGGCGCCCAGGACTAGAGGGGGATTATCAGTCGTGGACTCCGAGCAGGCATACTCACCGGCCGTGGATCGCCGCCTGTCACTCACCGAGGCCCGCGCGTTTCTGCCCGAGTTGCTCGCGGCGGCGCGCCAGGTGCTCGCCGTGCGCGCGGACGCGGTCGAACTCGGCATCGACCTCGCCAGCGGAGCGCCGTCGAACCTGGGCGGTCTGCCGGAGCTGAAGGGCCTGCAGGCGCGGCTGCACTCGGCGCTGGACTGGTTCGGCGAGCAGGGCGTCCAGCTCCGCGGCTGGGCCCCACTGTTGGTGGACGTACCGGGTGAGCACGACGGCCAGCCGGTCTCGTGGTGCTGGCTGGAAGGCGAAGCCGAGCTGACCTGGTACCACCGCGAGGACTGCGGCTTCGCCGCGCGCCGCCCGGTCGGCGAGTGACCCGCTGAGGCAGCACCTGGTGACCTCGGCTGACGGCCACTCACCCGCCACAACTAGGCTGTCGGCTGTGACCGATGACCTGGACCGGTGGCGGTCGCTGCCGGCCGCTCAGCAGCCCTCCTGGCCGGATGCGGCGGTGGTCGCCGAGGTGACCCGCACGCTGTCGACCGTCCCGCCGATCGTGGCGCCGTACGAGGTGGACGCGCTACGCAAGCGCCTCGGCGAGGTCGCCCAGGGGCGGGCGTTCCTGCTACAGGGCGGCGACTGCGCCGAGACGTTCGACGACAACACCGAGCCGCACCTGCGGGCGACCACCCGGACGCTGCTCCAGATGGCGGTCGTCCTCACCTACGGCGCGAGCATGCCGGTGGTGAAGCTCGGTCGCCTCGCCGGCCAGTACGCCAAGCCCCGCTCGGCCGACCTCGACGCGCTCGGCCTGCCGTCCTACCGCGGCGACATGGTCAACTCCCTCGACGCCACGCCCGAGGCGCGCGTCCACGACCCGCACCGCATGGTCCGGGCGTACGCCAACGCGGCCGCCGCGATGAACATGCTCCGGGCGTACGGCCGGGCGGGCCTCGCCGACCTGCACGCCGTCCACGACTGGAACAACGACTTCGTCCGGAACTCCCCGGCCGGCGAGCGGTACGAGTCGATCGCCCGCGAGATCGACCGCGCCCTGGCGTTCATGCAGGCCTGCGGCATCGACGACGACGCGCTGCGCAGCACCGACCTGTACTGCAGCCACGAGGCGCTGATCCTGGAGTACGAGCGGGCGCTCACCCGCCGCGACCCCGACCACCCGGACAACGCCGCCTACGACCTGTCCGCGCACATGGTGTGGGTCGGCGAGCGCACCCGGCAGATGGACGGCGCGCACCTGGAGTTCGTCTCCCGGATCGCCAACCCGATCGGCGTCAAGCTCGGGCCGACGACCACGCCGGAGACCGCCGCCGAACTGGTCGAGCGGCTCGACCCGCACCGGCAGCCCGGGCGGCTCACGCTCATCAGCCGGATGGGCAACGGCAAGGTTCGTGACGTGCTCCCGGCGATCGTGGAGAAGGTCACCGCCACCGGCCACCTCGTGGTGTGGGAGTGCGACCCGATGCACGGCAACACGCACGAGTCGTCCACCGGGTACAAAACGCGGCACTTCGACCGGATCGTCGACGAGGTGCTCGGCTTCTTCGAGGTGCACCGCGGCCTCGGCACGCACCCGGGCGGCATCCACGTCGAGCTGACCGGCGAGGACGTCACCGAATGCCTCGGCGGCGCCCAGGCCATCAGCGACCACGACCTGCACGGCCGGTACGAGACCGCGTGCGATCCGCGCCTGAACACCCAGCAGTCCCTGGAGCTGGCATTCCTCGTCGCGGAGATGCTTCGGGGCTAGTCTCGCCGGAGGAGCCGTGAGCATGCGCGTAGATCTGCGGTCGGACACCGTCACCACACCGTCGGCGCAGATGCGCGCGGCGATGGCGGGCGCCGAGGTCGGCGACGACGTCTACGGCGAGGATCCGACCGTCAACGCGCTGGAAGCGGAGGTCGCCGCCCTGTTCGGGCACGAGGCGGCGCTGTTCACTCCGACGGGCTCGATGGCGAACCAGATCGCCGTGCAGCTCCTCGTGCCGCCCGGGGAAGAACTGCTCTGCGACGCCGACGCCCATCTCGTGAACTACGAGATCGGCGCCGCCGCGGCCCTGGGTGGCATCAGCACCCGGACGTTCATCTCCGCGCCCGTCGGCACGCTCGACGTGGACGCGATCGCCGCGCAGGTCCGGGCTCCGCACTACGGCGCGGTGCCCACCCGGGCTGTCGCCGTGGAGAACACCCACAACCGGGGCGGCGGCGCGGTGCTGCCGCTCGGCGCGCTGCGCGACCTCCGCGCGTTCACGAGTGCGCGCGGCGTCGCGCTGCACTGCGACGGCGCCCGGATCTGGAACGCCCACGCGGCCTCCGGCACCCCGCTGGCCACGTACGGCGGGCTGTTCGACACGCTCGCCGTCTGCCTGTCCAAGGGGCTCGGCGCGCCGGTCGGTTCGCTCGTGGTGTCGTCCGCCGAGAAGATCGCCCGCGCCCGGACGCTGCGCAAGCGGCTCGGTGGCGGGATGCGTCAGGCCGGGATCCTCGCCGCGGCGGGGCTCTTCGCGCTCCGGCACAACCTCGGCCGGCTCGGCGACGACCACGCCCGGGCGCGGCGGCTGGCCGAGGCGCTGGCGCCGTACGGGGTCGTCGACCCGGCGCGGGTCGCCACCAACCTGGTCCCGATCGACCTGACGAAGTGCCCGCTGGACGCGCCGACATTCACTGCGGCCGCCGCCGAGCGCGGCGTGCCGATCGGCGTGATGGGGGAGCGCTACGCCCGTGCTGTCACGCACCTCGACGTGGACGATGCGGGCCTCGACCTCGCGGCGTCCGTCCTCACCGACCTGCTGCGGTAGCAACCGGCGCCGCTGCCAAGCTGCGCCAGGTCGATCCGGATGCCGGTGTCGGAAACCGAACGCCCCCGGTGCCGGTACCCCGGCGCCGGAGGCGTGAGCACGTCACCAGCGCCGGCGAAACCGGCGCTGGCGACGTGGGACGGGCCCGCTCCGCACGGCGGGCCAGCACGTGCTAGCTGCTGGGCTGCTCCACGAGCTGTGCCAGGTAGAGCTGCTCGCCGAGCTTGTCGATCAGCTCGAGCTGGGTCTCGAGGTAGTCCACGTGGTGCTCCTCGTCGGCGAGGATGTCCTCGAAGATCTTGGCTGACGTGACGTCGCCGATCGAGCGCATGTACTCGATGCCGTCGCGGAGGCGGGTGATCGCCGCCTGCTCGATGATCATGTCGCAGCGGAACTGCTCCGGCACGCTCTCGCCGATGTTGAGCTCGAAGAGACGCTGGTAGTTCGGGAGACCTTCGAGGAACAGGATGCGGTCCGTGAGGATCTCCGCGTGCTTCATCTCGTCAATCGACTCGTGCCGGGTGAACGCGGCGAGTTTCGGGTAACCCCAGTTCTCCTGCATCTTGGCGTGCAGGAAGTACTGGTTGATCGCGGTCAGCTCTGCGGTGAGCTGCTCGTTGAGGAACTCGATCGTCCTCGGGTCACCTTGCATAGCTAATAGCCCCCTAGTCGAATGACGAAGGGGCAAGCATACGGTCCGTGACCGGTCTAGAGCAGTCCTCCAGGCTAGGTGTTGGCGTCAGGATGCCGAGGCCAGCTTCGACAGCGCGGCCGACGGCGCAACCTCGCGGATAAGCCTGCAGATCCGGTCGACGCAGGTGCCGCAGCCGGTGCCGGCGCCGCACGCCTCGCCGACGGCGTCCTCGTCCACCGCGCCGGCGACGATCGCCGCGCGCACGTCGCAGTCACGCACTCGCGCGCAGATGCAGGCGTACACGTCCGAGCCTCCCG